>Ga0315278_10001786_pt1 | contig 19019 bp, 25 predicted proteins | sample YL17G06_0_MG_FD_203880 | JGI IMG/M metagenome (GOLD analysis project Ga0315278, IMG submission 203880) | Sediment microbial communities from Yellowstone Lake, YNP, Wyoming, USA - YL17G06_0 | ecosystem: Environmental > Aquatic > Freshwater > Lake > Sediment | place: USA: Wyoming | collected... | reverse complement strand
AAATAGTTGCCTCCTGGGTTACTAACGATACTGCTATTGATGAGGTAAATGCTGAGCAAATTATATACCACCTTGCTAGCGAAGGATGGTTGATAGTACCCCCCCAGACGTAAAGAGCGTGTTTATCATATGTATATGGAAAATACTATTTATATTGAGTTTTCACCTGTTAAGTGTAGAATTACAAGCGATATTTCCTCAGAGATTACAAATCTACTTTATGATACTTTAGCTTATAGGAGTAGTGGATATTTCTTTTCTCCTAAATTTCAGAGTGGTGTATGGGATGGTTACAACCATCTTTTTAGTAAGAAAACATTATCTTTCAGAGCTGGTCTTTTGTATCGTGTAAGGAGTATTTTGCTTAATGAAGGATTTGAGGTAGCTATTTTAAATGCACCGCCTCCTACCGTTTATACTAAGCGTAGCAATACTTATGATCTGCGTCCTTACCAAATAACAGCTGTTCAGCGGATACTGCAATACCGTTTTGGTATAATACAATCTCCACCAAGATCGGGAAAGACCCATATGGCGTTAGCCGCAATAGATAGTGAAAGGAAGTTTCCTACCGTCATATTGTGTCGAAGTTTAGATTTAGCGTATCAAACAGTGGCACGTGCGGAGAAATTTATACCAGAGATAAAGGTAGGTTTTGTTGGGGATGGTGTTTCCACGTTGGGTGATCTTAATGTTGTAACAGTACAGAGTGCTTACGCAGCTTTTAATCTTAAGTATAAGACAGATAAGGGAGAACAAAAGGAAAGACCCTTGACTGATGCAAAAGAATCTGTAAGAGCTCTCTTCGATGCTGCACGACAAGTTTACTATGATGAGGCACATGAATCTTCTGGTAGAACTAGTAGAATAATACTAGATAAGTGTATAAACGCAGATTTAAAGATTGGGCTTTCTGCAACGCCATTTGAAGAAGAAGATGAAGAGTCTTTACGTGTTGAAGAATTTGTAGGACCCGTAATACATAAAATTTCATATTCTGAATTAATAAAAGAAGGGTTTTTACTTGCACCTATTATTTACCTGTATAAATTACCTAAGCAAAAGGTGGATGGAAATTATCAATCTGTTTATAAACAAGCAGTTACAGATAATGAATTTCTTTCCGGATTAGTGAAAAAGATAGTTGATAAATTAATAGGATTAGGACATTCTGTTGTAATACAAACAGAATTTAGGGAGCAATCTAAGAAACTTGCAAAAGAACTAGGTTACCCCTTTTTAATTGGAAACGAGCCCGCAGAAAAACGCCAAGTTTTAATAAAACAGCTTGATAGTAAAGAAATACCGTGTTTAGTATCTACATTGATAGAGCAAGGTATTGATATACCGTCTTTAAATTTTACTATAAACTTAGTAGGTGGTGCGAAGATGATTCCTACTATACAACGTATACGTTCAATGACTGCAGATGGCGGTAAACGCGTATGTGGTGTAATAGATTTTGAATTTCAATGTAAGTATCTCAAAAAACACAGTAATAGGCGAAAAATATTTTATCAATCTGAACCAGAATTTAAACTAGTTTACAGAGACGTGAGTAAGAAATCTTTAGAGGAGATAGTATGAGTAATCAATATGCGGGTTTATTGGGTAAGTATGGATATAGTCTTAGTGAAAAAGCAAATAAGCAAGCTGCTAGAGCCAATAAATTAGTGGAGGAATATAATAGTAACGTATGGAAGTTTAATACCTATGATGAACAATTCAATTACCAGGAAAAGATGTTAAAGAAGATCGATAGGATATTTAAGTGCCAATAATTGAAGTATCCCCTTTTGTAGTTATTAGTAAGCCGTTAGAAAAGTGGTCTAATAAGGACTTTCTTATGTACTACTCTAATAAGTTTAAGGAGATTACTGGAAGAGAGCTTACGATACCACCGATGGCATGGCAAGGATTTATATCACGTATGAAGGGGTTTCGTAAAAAGTTAGGAATATCTAATCAAGATTATAAGAGTTTTATTGATAGAGTTTTTACTGAATTATTTATAGGAAGACAGTATGTGCCTGCTTTCGGATCAATAGTTAGTGAACGTGTATTTAATTTATTGAAGAAGCGTTTCTTAAAAGAGTGTACTAATGATGATTTTATTAAACTAAGAGATAAGTTATTTAGAGACAACATGTTATTTAAACAGTTATGAATAGAACATTTCTTCTTTCTGCCGAAAAGGTAGCAGATATAAAAACAGAAACTTTTGGAATAGTGTGTCAAGGGCTATGTAACGGTACTGGGGCAATTTTCAACGGTGCGGTTTTTGAAAGCTGTAGTTGTTCTAAGGAATTCTTAAGGAGAGCTTCCTATGTTGGAGCTAATATACCTAAGAAGTATTGGGATTTTAATCTTCAACATTTAACCCCCGAATTCTCGAAAAGTAATGAAGTTTCAATTAATGTTATTAAGAAGTACTGCACTGATATAGAGAGAGTTATTGAGGAAGGTATTGGTTTATATGTACAAGGAGTTTCAGGACTTGCTAAAACTTCTTTAGCTTTTTGTATTGTGAAGGAGGCTTTAGAACATAATATCCCAAGTTATTCTATTCGTATGTCCCAACTTACTAAGCTTTTGTTTGAGGCTATAAATGATGAGCAGAAAAAAGCAGAGTTAGATTTCATAAGAGATGGGGCGAGGTTATTACTTATTGATGAGATTGAAAAAGATTATAATGTCGCTGATCCTGGTAAGTTTGCCGGTAATCTTGTTAATGATTTTTTTAGTTACATTTATGATAGCCAAAAAGCTCTTATAGTTACTTCCAATATTCCAAAGACAGATTTAAAGGCTGTACACGCTTTTAACATTGTGGATAGACTTCAAGAACTTATCGATATAATTCTTGTAGGAGAGAGTTTTAGAAACCCTAATACCGGTCTCCAAAAGCTCCTTAAGGGGGATACATGAGTCTAAAGTTTAATGATTTTGATACAGAGAAGTACTTCTTGGCTTGTTGTTTACGAGGTCCTGAATTTTGGAAGAATATCCCAGAGGGGTGGCTGTATGAATTATCCAGCCGAAAAGCTTATAGCGCTTATAAGGCTTTCCTGGCTCCACCCTATTCTACATATCCGACATTAGAACTTATCACAGAGAAGTGTTCAGATACAGAGGTGAGATTATTCACACAGGAGATAGCTGCGATAAAAGTTGATGTTAAACTTGCAAACTCTAAAATTTATGATCTTTATGAGATGTGGGCAGCTAGGAAGGTATATGATCTTGTTTCTAGGGTACCTAATGACCTAGAGAAGAGTAGGGTTGAGGAGGTTGTAAGAGCTCAAATTTTTGAACTTTCTAAACTTGTTAATCCTTTTGAAGCAGGTACTCGAGAGAGGGGCTTTATTTATGAGAGTGCTACTGCAAGGTGGGAGAGGTATAGACAGATAGAGAAGAATCCTAAGCTCTTAAGTGGAATGCCGTATTATATTAGTGATCTAGATAAGTATACTTCCGGAGGTTTACGTCCATCTCACGTTGTAGCTTTTTATGCGGAGACAGGAGGTTTCAAAACCAAGGTTAAAGCTAATATAGCTTATAATCTTTCTTATATTGGAAAGAGAGATGTAATGGTTATTTCTCTTGAAGTGCCTAAAGAAGATTACGAACTCATTATTGATAGTAGGGATTCTTTATTATCTTTTAATGCGATGAGAACAGGGGATTTAGGAGGAAATAAAGAACACTACCGACAACAACTTATAAAAACCGTTGCAAACAGACCACATCTTTACATTGTTGATATACCGGATAGAGCTACTACTGCAGATATTGTAGCTGAGGCAGAATTATATTATACAATTAATGGAAAGTATCCTGATGTTATTATTCTTGATTATCTTAATGAGGTTGAACCGATATCTCCATGGAACAACACAAGTGAAAAATTCAAGAATGCTGGTGTTGAGATAAGAAGGTTTGCTAGAACGTATAAATCTGGCTTCATAACTAGTATGCAAGAGAATAGAGAAGGGAAGAAGGTGAAGGATAAGGCTAAGGTTGGATTGGAACACGTGGGCGAGAGTCATTATTTTTCTAATGTCTGTCATTTGTTTATACATTTATTTCAAGATGCAGAGGGAGTAGACGCTGCTACTAATCAACTACACTGGTCTATAAAAAAGAATAGGTATGGTCCTAAACATATTTCTTTTACTACCTTCGCTAATCCAGATCTCAATTATGTTGGGGATGCAAACGTTATAGTACCAAAAGAGGGGATTTAGAATGTTCTTAGGAAGTTACGTATGATTGATGATTTTCGTGAAATATTAGACTATTATAATATCCCTTATCGAGAAAGAGCTGGATCCGCAGAATTGGATTTACTTTGTCCCTTTCATAATGATAATAATTTTGGTAATGCTAGGTATAATATGAGTAAGGATGCTTTTCATTGTTTTAGCTGTGGAGCTAAGGGTAACAAGACCCAGTTTGTTAGTTCACTAGAAAAGTGTACTTATAAAGAAGCTGTTGAATTACTTGTGAATAACTTTATCGGAACAGGGCATAGTTATGATATTACTACGCTTACTGAAAACCTAAATAAGAGATCAAAAAAAGTACAAGAAAAAAAGTCAAATCTTCCTATACTATCAGCATGCAGCGAGAGAATTTTATCTACCATAGCAGCAAAAAAACCTACAACCGCATTTATACAGACATGGTTTCCTGTGTTATTATTCTTAAAGAGTCCTTCTTCAGAGGCTTTAACAGAGAAGCAAATAGTATCTATTTATAGCGATTTTTCTAATCAACTAAATTCGGAGTTATCATGACACGTGAATTACCCGATCTTCAGAATCAGCAGGATTTAAGAGACATCTCAATTTTCAGAGTAGGTATTACCAATGTTTACTTTCCTATTAAGGTAAAGGTAAAGGGTGATGCTAATTCTTTTATTTATAAAACGGTTTCCGCCCGAACTAAACTTTTTGTGGGGTTACCTAAAGAGTATAAGGGAATTAATATGTCGAGATTTATGGAATGTTTGGTCGAGTTTAACGATCAGACTATTTCATCCCGTAGTATGCCTGAACTTCTTGAGCTTTTAAGAAAGAAGTTAAAGAGTAGTGATGCTTATGCTCGATTTGAATTTGATTATTACTTAGAACGAAAAGCACCTGTAACCAAGAAAGCTGCACCTCAGAGGTATCGCTGTGCGTTTACCGGGGTAAAGAGAAACGGGAATTATGATTTTATTCTTGAAGCTAATGTAATAGCTGCTAGTCTCTGTCCGTGTTCGAGAGGTATGAGTCTTCTCAGAGAACTAAATCTCAAAGTTCCAGATGTTCAGACAGATCCTACTATTGAAAACTCTTATGTAATAAAAGATTTAATAGGAGATAAGGTGGGTATGGGGGCTCATAATCAGCGTTCCCATATTCGTGTCGCTGTTATTGCAAAGGAGGGTGAAACTATCTGGCTTGAGGATCTTATAGACTTAATGGAGAAAGAAGCTTCAGCTCCTGTTTACCCTATTCTAAAACGTCCTGATGAAAAATTTGTTACAGAGCAGGCTTATAATAATGCAAAATTTTCTGAAGATATTACCAGAGACGTTCAATTAGCTCTAGAGGCACTTCCGAGCGTTCATTCGTGGTCTTTACGCGTTTTTAACGAAGAATCGATACATCCCTATGATGTTTGCTGTTACCAGCATAGTTATAATTGGAGACATTGAGTAAGGTTTTTTACATAAGTGATCACCATTTTTCACACACTAACATAATAAAGCAGGAGTACGGAGATAGACCATTCTCTTCCGTCGAAGAGATGGATGCTTTTATGGTGTATAAGTGGAATTCTGTAGTAGGTGATGAGGATACTGTAATCTACGGTGGAGATCTTACGCTCTCTAGTAAACGTCACTATAAGGAGCTAGTACCGGAGTTACTGCGCGCTCTCAAAGGGCATAAGATTCTAGTTAAGGGTAACCACGACCGGTCTCGCAACAGTATGGTAAAGCTAGGATTTGAGGAGGCTCATTTATACCATTTTGATGAAATTACAAAGGTACTAGTAGTTCATAATTTAATAGGCTCTTGGGGGGGTGTCTCTCATTTAATCGCTAAGGCGGATCGTGTATTATATGGGCATATTCATAATGAATTACTTAAAGATATAAGAGTAATAGGGCAGGAAAAATTTATAAATATTTGTGTTGAGCATCTTAATTACATACCAAGAACGTTAGAAGAACTGGTGGTAATAAGGAATCAACAGTTAGGCTATACAGGATTTAATATAGGTGAGATATGAAATATGCAGTGCTAAGTTTATCAGGCGGTATGGATAGTAGTACTTTACTACTCCGTCTTCTTGCTGAAGGTTATTCAGTAACTGCTTTATCGTTTGATTATGGTCAGAAGCATAAGGTAGAATTGACAAGAGCTGCTGAATTAATACAGTATATTAATTCACCTTTTCTCAATGATATGATGCCCGTTAAGCATCAAATAATTAAATTAGAGGGCTTATCAGATCTATTAAACTCTACTCTTGTAGAGGGCGGTAAGGAAGTTCCTGAGGGTCATTATAAACAAGAGAATATGAAGGATACTGTTGTACCTAACCGCAATAAGATTTTTAGTTCTATTATACAAGCGGTGGCATTATCTATCGCAACAAAACACGATTCTGAATGTATTATAGCTATGGGCATACATGCTGGTGATCATGATATCTATCCTGATTGCCGACAAGTTTTTAGAGACATAGATTTTGAAGCTTTCCGTGCAGGTAACTGGGAATCCGAACGCGTTTCTGTTTACACGCCTTACCTTGAAAATATTAAATATGATATATTGAAAGATGGTGAATATTGCTGCGCAGTTTTAGGTTTAGATTTTGATGAAGTTTATAAGCGTACTAATACCTCTTATAAACCAATTTATATCCCAAGACCAGAAAGTACTTCTAGAATAGAAGAAGCATATAGAACAGTATTTGGAGACTGGTATTCAGATTATAAATCTGCTGCATCCGTTGAACGGATAGAGGCGTTTTTAAAACTTGGCAGAATAGATCCAGTTAATTATGCTGACGAAACAGGTCCGGTAACTTGGCAGGTTGCTAGCGAATATGTTAAAAAATTATTGGAGATATTTTAATGAAATTACATAATAAAGGTAATTTGCAAATAGGAGACAGAATTAAATTTAAGTTATCTGGGGAAGCCGGTGAAATTAAGTATTCTGCTATAATTAAAAAAGATATTCTCTGTGGGGATGGCGCGATCGGTTCCTGGGGAGTTGCTGTTGTTAATCCTGTGATAGAACGTACTGGCATACTTACTGATCGAAAAATCAGCTGGTTTGGAGGGTTGTTTTATGATTACTGGGTATGTTTGACTGATAACGGCGCGTTAATAAAACTGGATATTTAGATGTTTAATTTTATTACACTTTTTTGGTCATATATTATTTTTGATATCTTTGGTCTTATAAGAAGGCGTGAATCCTCCTGTGGTCCTATTTTTAAAGAATCTTCTAAAGCGGTACCTGAGAAGTACGCTTCTAATGTTTTCGATGATTTAGCAGAAGAGGATACCTACTAAATATCGGTAATTTTTAAGAAATACCCAATAAAATTATGTTACGAAGTTAACTACTTAAATATAAACTTTAGTTGTTTCCAACATTGGTGGTACCTATTTTTAAGTAAGGAAAATAACAAATAAATGCTAAATAAATGCTTTGGTTATTCTTTATGACATACTTATCTAAACCTTATTCAAGGTGTCAAGCTACTCTAAGCTTACAATATTCTTTTCAAAGAGAACCCACAGCTATCCTGTTTAATTGTGATTTTCTTCAACTAATCAACTTATTTATAAATTTTAAATAGAGAGGGTCTAATGAAAGCACGTGTAACAAAAAAGGGTATCGTAGTAACAGGGATACTAAATGAATCTTTGTTAGAAGATGCTCGTTTAGTGGCTGATAAAGCTGGTTGCGAAAAGAAGTCTGAAGATTATCACACTAAACTGGTTGTAACCGGTAACCAGAAGCAACTTGACAAGTTTGTTAAACTTTGGAATAAGGGGTGCTAAATGGAAAAAGAAGTGAAAAAACAATTTTACGTTGAACTTGAAGATCTGGTCTGTAAAGTTTGTCGCAAAATGACGGCAAAGGAAAGAGCAGATTACTTTAAGTTTCAGACTCAGAGGAGAAAAGATAAGGTGTCGGTTCCAAAACGTTATAAAGTAAGTGTATGGACTTATTGCAGGGGGAAGAAAAAGGGCAAACTAAGAGAAATATATGAGATTGATGGACCACTGTTTGAAAAGCTGTGGAATAAGATAAACAACTACGCTTTAATTTCTACAAAGAGTAGTCATTTTTCAGATACTTATGATGATATATACGTACAAGAGGATGTGCTTGAGATCAGATACCAATTGTTATGGAATTTACGTAACTTTGGTCCAGATTTATTAAATACTCGGGGTGTCAAGGTTCCTTTCTATGAGCGTTTTCGTAGAATAGTTAATAACGTACTAACTAATAGTTCTCACATTAGGACAAAGAGGCTTCACAGTAGAGTAAATTCTGATGCGGTTAGCTTGTTTGGTCCGGTATCTATCGACTGCGGAGATGACGGAGACGAACTACTACTTATACATACTCTTCCTGATGAGTCCCTTCCTTCTCAGAGTTATAGAGATCTTATGATGGATTTACCTGAAGACTTAAAAGAACCTGTTGTAGACCTTATAAATGGTAATTCTGTATATGCTATATGCAAGGAGCGTAAGCTAAAGAGAAGAGAGTTTGAAAACCATATAGCTTCCATTTTACAATAATCGTGTATAGTACTAATAAACCTAAAAGGAAAAAAGATGATAACTAAAGAAGAGAAAGATAAAAGATTAAGAGATTCTGAATCTCTACCACGTATTCTTGCTAAGGACGCCGAAGTCGGTAAAGAGTACTTAGTAACAGGAATGCTTTTTAAAGTAAAGATTGTATCTATTGGTGATAATGTTAGTGTTTTATCAGAAATCAATTCTTACAACAGTATTACAATAAGCGCAGGTACGGAGTTAGTAGCTTATGATTCTGCATTCCATATTTCCCATCCAGATAGTATAAAGAAGAAATCAACCACTAAAGAAAAAGGTACAAAGATGAACAAAGAAAAAACCACCGCAAAAGAGCCAGGTGCAAAGATGTCAAGCATTATCACACCTGGGCTTTTAGCTGGTAAGACTCCAGAGGTAATAGCGGATGAAGTAATTGCAGCTATGCCTGATCGTGCACCCGAGAGAAAGGTTCTAATACGGCGTATACAAGGACCTAGAGTTACTTACTTGATAGATTATCTCAAGAAGAATGGTAAGCCTGTTCCTGAACACTTGCTTGCTATGGCTAGTAAGAAGAAAAAAAAGGAAGAGGAAGTAAGAGTTCCAGAAGTGGTAAAAGTTCCAGAAGTGACAGAGTAATCTAAATATCTTATAGTTCATGACAACCCGGATTATAAGTAATCCGGGTTTTATTTTAAAACTAATTCTTATTTCATATGCCACTCTTACCTTGTCAGCATCCTAGCAATTGCAAGAACTGTAGCCTTGGAGAGCAGGAAGGTGTACAAGTTGTACATTCTATACTACCATCTGAAGCTAGAGTTCTTTTTATTGGAGAGAGTCCCGGGGATGACGAAAATGAACAAGGCGTTCCTTTTGTTGGTAGAACAGGTGAGCTTTTAGATGAAATCTTTAAAGAGGTAGGTATTCCAAGAAACTCTATTGCGGTAACCAACACAGTTGCTTGTCGTCCGCCTGAGAAGAGACCTCCTGTACCGAAGGAGGTAAAAGCTTGTTCTGAGTTTCTACTCAAAGAGATTGAAATGCTCAAGCCCTCCTTAATTGTTACACTTGGAGCTACAGCATCAAAGACTATTTTTCCTAATCTTGGTAATATCACGAAGGTTAGAGGTGTTTTTTATGATCACCCTGAGCTACTCTGTAAGTTACTACCTACCTTTCATCCAGCTTACGTACTTAAGAATCCTACAGAGAGACATTTACTAGTAGAGGATCTTAGTAAAGCGGCAGCTTATATGAATGGTAGCTTTATAATACCAGAGCCCTTATTAACGCATTATCATGTGATTCAGAGAAGAGATCAACTTGATTGGATTGTAAATCAACTACACGAGAACAAGTTATGGGCTTGTGATACAGAAACGACTTCTATTAACACGCTTGAAGCTGAAATCTTTATAATCACGGTTTCCTGGAAACCGCAGACAGCTGTCTTACTTGATTGTAGATACTTTAGGGATACTCCAGAAAACCTTAGTTATTTTTGGAGTAAAGTAAAGGAGGTCATGGAAAATGATAGTAAAAAAGTGTTTCATAACGGGGGTTACGATTTACAATGTTTTATGAATCATGGTATATCGGTACAGAACTATTATGCTGATACCTTACTCATGCATTATTTACTTAATGAAGAAACCCATCATGGATTAGAAGTACTTGCTTGGGAGTATACGGACTTTGGAGGCTACGAGCTAACGTTATCTAGATATATTGAAGAGCACCCTATTGAGACGTATAGAGATATTCCTATGGAAATTATTCATCCTTACGCTCTAAAAGACGCGGATGCAACTTTTCGCTCTTATCTAGCTATGTACCCTAAAATACAGCAACAGCAACTCTCTTATGTCTTACATGATATTATGATGCCGACACAGAAGATATTACTAAGAACGGAACACGATGGGGTGTCAGTAGATAAACCTTATTTAGATAAAACGATAGCTAAATATACTCTTAAGATGGAGGAGCAGCTTGTAACTGTTAGAAGTGTTCCGCAGGTAAGACAGTTTGTTGAAGAGAAGAGAGCAGCTGAAACAGCAGCATTAAAACAGAAGTGGGAAAAGTCTAAAACACTTACAAAAAGACATTCTCAGTTTGAAGATTATTTACAGACAAGGTTACTTAAGTCCCCCGATTTACTTACGACGGAATTTAATGTTAATTCACCTAAGCAGTTAAAAGAGCTTCTAATTGATAAGATGAGATTGAAGGTGATTAAAGTTACTGATTCGGGTCAACCTTCTACTGATGCAGAGGTCCTAGCAGAGTATGCTAAGGCTAATAGTTTCTGTAATGCATTACTAGAGTACAGAACCCTCAGTCATCTGAAGAGTACATTTTTAGAAGGTATTGCAAATAGGCTAACTCCTCAGAATAGGGTGCATACAGATTATTTTTTGTGGTCTACAAATACAGGACGTATAAGCTCTCGTGATCCTAACTTGGGGAATATACCGACAAGCAAAACGGCAGGTGATATAAAAGATATATTCTGTGCTGATTTAGGAACGGGTGATTGGTTAGTTGAGGCGGATATGGCGCAAGCTGAATTTAGAATATGGATGCAGTACTCTCAAGACCCACAAGCTCTTGAAGATTTAAATAACGGATTAGATATTCATAAACTTATTGCAGCTGTAGCTTACCATAATGTTAAATTACCAAGGGGTACGATTACCTATGAACAATTTCTCGAATTAACTAAAGATGTCACAAAGGATGAGAGAACTCCTACAAAGACTATTGTATTCGGTTGTATGTATGGACGAGGTGCTCCGAGTATTGCAAAACAATTAGATATAAGCACTGTAGAAGCTCAAAAGATTATTGATATTTTCTTTGCTAGGTATCCTCAAGCATCTTTCTGGCTTAAAACTACGATATCGAAGACAAGAAGAGACGGTTATGTTGTGAATCTGTTCGGTAGACGTAGAAGATTGTCTAATATCAATGTTTCCGATGGTAAGTTACGAGGGGAAGCCGAAAGGCAGGCGGTTAATAGTCCTATACAATCAGCTGCTTCTGATTTAACCTTTTTAGCTGCTATACGTATTTTTAGGTATATTTGGGAGAATAGAATGAAGACTCGTCTTGTTCTTACAGTCTATGATTCTATTGTACTTAATGTACCGGATGAAGAATTAAAAACTGTTATTGAATTAGTAAGTACAGAGATGATAAAGAAGCCATTACCGTCTATAACTGTTCCACTAGGTGCTGAATTAAAGGTAGGTTCCCACTGGGGGTCTACAATTGAAATTAATCCTAAAGAAGATTGGAATATTCTTTACAACAAGCTTCTCACACACAGAAAACAAACAGATAAAAAATTTATTTAAGGAGAATACCTTGAAGATAGCCCACGAATGCCCACTTAATGTTTTAGAAGAAGTCTCTGCAATGACAGATTACTCTTATTGTCTTGTACACTTACTTGATGAGTATCCTCAATATTTAGATTTCTTCCGCCGAGAGAAAGAAAAAGGTAGGGAGATAGTGATCGATAATTCTGTATTCGAAACTGGGAAAGCCTACGATTCAGTAAAATATCTGAAATGGATTCAAGAATTACAACCTACCTACTACATTATTCCAGATGCTTTAGAGAGCATGAGGGAAACTCTTACTCTTGCTAGAGATTGGTACGAGAATTACCACTCTAAGGCTGTTGGTAAGGCTATAGGAGTTGTACAGGGGCAGAGCTATAGCGAGTTAACACACTGCTATAGAGCACTAGATCAAGATCTAGGTGTAGATAAGATAGCTATATCCTTTAATTACGATTATTATAGAGAGCTTGTACCGCACCCGAATGAGGAAACAAGCTGGATGTTAGGGCGTATTGCTCTACTTAACAAATGGTTACGGGAAGGTATTATTAATAAGAAAAAACCTCATCACCTGTTAGGGGCATCTGATCCTAGAGAATTTAAGTTTTATAATAAGGAACACTTTAGCTGGATAGATAGTCTTGACACATCTTCTCCGGTAGTACTAGCTCTTACAGGTAAGATGTACGATAATGATATTTTAGGGTGGTACAAGAAACCAAGAGTAAAACTCTATACCCTTCTTGATGATACAAGCTTTAACAAAGAACTTCTTATTTATAATATAAATATTTTTAGAAAATATGTTAATAGATGAAAAATTACAGCAGCGATCTTGGATTTCCTTCTTCAGCCAGACGGGTCAAGAATTGTGCGAACTTATACAGTTACTCGATTGGCAACCGGATGTAATTGTTACAAACAGGTCTTTCTCAAAAGTTGCTGATATAAGTGATTCTCTCAGAAACGTTTATAAAGGACTTTGGGTATTTACCCCGAGTAAGTCAAGTGTTTTAAATTACGAGCAGGCTATAAGATGTCATCTTAATCCTAATCCTCCTATTATTACACTCCACGGGTGGTTAAGAGTTATACCGGAAGAGATCTGTAAATATGAGATATGGAATGGGCACCCTGGCTTAATAACTACATACCCAGAATTAAAAGGTAAAGATCCACAGAATAAAGTTATTGCTAATCTTTCTCTTTATAGTAAGATAGGTAGTGTCATACATCGTGTTACTCCAGGAGTGGATGAGGGAAAAATTTGTGTTGAAGTTAGTACACTTAATACTTGTACAACTCCTGATAGCGTGTATAGTACTCTCAGAACTACTTCTTTAAAGGCATGGGAGGAGTTCTTTAAGAACTATAGTAGCATAATTACAGAACCAATAGGTATTACTATATGAGAATAGCATTAACAGGAGTTCATTGTACGGGTAAAACTACCCTGGTTCAGCATTTACAGAAAGATCCATATTTTGCACCTTTTACGTTTAAGTACAATATTACAAGAGGTATGCAGGAAGCCGGATTAATCATAAACGAGGATGGGAATACCACAACTCAACTTTTAATAATTGGTACTCATATTCAGAATTTGCTTCATCCTAATCTTGTAACTGATAGATGTTTAATTGATAGTTTTGTTTACACTAAATGGCTACATACGCATGATAAGGTACCGACATGGGTTAGTATATATGCTAGACATGCCCTCGAGTATTATAAAGATTATTATGATATATTTTTTTATATTGAACCCGAACTACCTTTGATTGCAGATGGTAAGAGAAGTACGGATAAAGCTTTTAGAGATAGTATCACATTTCTCTTTGAGAAAGAAGGATTACCTTTGTATGTAGATACGAAAAGGATTGTTAGAGTTTCTGGTTCCATTACAGAACGTTTACAACTTATAACAAATACGGTGAAGACATGGAAGAAATCTTAACAGATATAGCTGGTAAGTTTTTAGGTAAAAACGTAAGGTATGAAACTCCAGAGAAGCATGATAGTAGCTTATTAGTTCCTATTCCACGTATTTTTGGGCGTATCAAAGCGAACATTAACGCTCGTTTTATAGGTTATGATGTCTGGCATGCGTATGAATTTTCTTTTTTACAGAAGAGTGGTATGCCTGTTACCGGAGTTTTAAAGATATGCTATCCCTGTACTTCTAAGAACATAATTGAGTCTAAATCTTTAAAACTGTATTTGAATTCTTTTGATTTAGAACGGTTTGAGAATGATGCAGAGGTTCTTAAAATTGTAAAAGAGGATCTCACTTCTGCTGTAGGTGTAGATGTAATGGCTTATTTACATCTTGTGGGAGTGAGTTATTTGTACGGTGATATTTTTAAAGAATCTTTTCAGACTATTGATAGTCTAAACATACTCGTAGACTCCTTCGTAGAAAACCCTGATCTTTTACAAACGGCTTTTGATAATACTGATTCAGATCCATTTACATTTCATACAGCTAACTTAAGATCTAATTGTGAAATTACAAATCAGAAGGATACAGGAAATTGTTACATTTACATGGATGGAAGAAGTTATCCTAATGTCTTTGAATTAGCTCGTTATATATTTTCTATGCGTAAGGCTCAGCATTTTCATGAAAATGTTACGGAAATTATTTATAATACCCTTTATAATAAGTTTCACCCGGAAGAGCTTCTTGTGGCAAATATCTATAACAGAAGAGGGGGGATTGATATACATCCAGTTAGAGCATCTTCCTCTCAGGTAATAGAAAAGGTTATGAATGATTACGATAACGTTTCTTTACTTCACCGTAAAACACTGCAATCGTGATATATCTGATGTTAAGATCTATGGAAAAACATAGTTTTAATAAGGTTTCCTTTAGGGATCCCCCAGGTATTAGTAAACTCAATAAAAAGGTGTTAATATGAACTTTGAAGAAGGCAAAACGTATTTCTTAAGATTTTTTTATACCGGTATTAAATCGGGTGATGTTGTATTGTATTCTGATTTGACAGGCGCACCTCAGAAGCGTATTGATTCTATGTTTAATGGGGAAGAGTTTGATGAGGGTTTTGTTATAATTTGTGCAACCACAGTTTCTGATCCAGTACTAGATGTAGCAAAGTTCTTATTTGAAAAGTATTCTAGCTATGTGCATCCTGAGTCTTCTTGTGGATATCCTGGGGTACACGGAAAAATCTTAACTTTTGAAGGATTTAGAAGAGCACTTGAAGCGTTTAGAGGTTAAATATACTTTACTATATGTCTTTATTAGAACAAGTTACTAATAACTATCTCACCTACACTTCTTTCCTATTAAAGATCCAGAAGTTTTATACTCATTGCCTTTATGAAAATCCTGCCGCACTTGATTATGTACTTTCTCGTGGTATTTCGAGAGAGTATATAGATTTTTATAAATTAGGGCTTAGCCCAGGTATTAGTAAACTACAGGCGTTTTTAGCGTTAAATAATTTGTCTGATGATCTTCTACGTACTCTTAAAGTGGTACTTGTGAGTGAGGGGAGATCTTTTGATCCTTTAACTGATAGGATTATTTTTCCTCTTGATGATATCTTAGGAAATACGGTGGGCTTCAGTGGGCGTATTTGGACTAGAGAGCAAGAGGTACTTTATACCGCAAAAGCTACTCCAAAGTATATAAATACTGCTTCTTCAGATATTTTTGCAAAATCCTTATTACTCTATAATTTGAAAGAAGCTCTACCCTACATAAAGCAGGAGGGTTATTGTATTATCGTAGAAGGAATGATGGATGCTATCTCATTTTTTATATATGGAATTAGGAATGTTATTGCTCCTTGTGGAACCTCTTTTACAGATGAACATGCTTTACTTTTGAAATATGCTACTGATAAAGCTATAATTCTGTATGATCAAGATGACGCTGGTAATAAAAGTTCTTTTAGAGTTTATGAAACACTAACTAACCACGCTATCCAAACTACTATAGCCTCTCTCCCTATTGGGGACCCAGACTCTTTTGTTCGACAATATGGTAAAGACACTGTTTTACAACATATCTCTACCAGTTCCCCTTGAAACTTTAGAAATAATTTCCATCTCTTTACATAGAAGTTAAGCAGAATTCAAAGGATGCCTATGAAGCATCACTTTTTCGTATCAGGGTTTACATTGGAGGAATAAAAAATATGTCAACAGTTTACACACCCCCTGGCGTGGACGTCTCCGTCTTAGCCAATCCGAGATTGATTAATTTAGGCGAGGCAACTCGCATTACCGCTATTGTGGGCATGGGACCTACTACACGTATAGTTACTGATGAACCAGTTGTTAGAGGTACCGCTTCCATTGATTATTTAGGAGCTTTTCCTGGGTCCGGTGTAAGTGTCTCACAGATAGCAGAATTTTCAGGGCTTTATCCTGGACTCGTAAATTATGTTTCCAGAACAGCCGGCGGAGGGTTATACGCATTAGCGAGCGCATCTGTATCTCCAGGTGGTTCTCTTACATGGACAGGTTCAGGTACCGATGTTCCAAGTGCAGGTACAACTTATTTTGTAACATATACCTATAATGTGCCCACATCTCAGTTTACACCTACTCTTTTTAACGATAAGCAATTAATCAAAGCTACTTACGGTGCAGAGAGTAATACAAATGGTATACTTGCAGTTGCGGGATCAATTAACTTAGAGAATGGCGCGCCTGCTGTATTACTTTGTCAGGTTACCAGTTCTGTTTACAATGAAACAGCTTATAAAGATGCAATTGACAAACTTAAAAAATATGATTATATTGAACAAGTAGTTGTAGTATTCCCTAGCGGATCTGTTACAAGAGCGCAGCAAGAGACAGTTTTAATTTACGCGTTCAATCAGGTAATGTCTATGAATACTAACCGAAAAGAAAGAGGTCTTATACAAGGATCTCCTTCTGCAGGATACGCATCAGGCGGTTTTGATTCTGTCGGTAGTCCAAGTGTTTCAGGTAGTTATACGTATCGAGGCACTGCTCTTAAACATGAAGATAACGTTTACGTAGTTCCGTCGGTTTGTCATAGAGTTGATGAGTCTGGTAATACAATGTTACTTGACGGTAATTTTGCAGCTGCTGCAGTTGCAGGAAAACAAGTAGCGCAGCAATTAAGAAGCACACCTATTACAGGTATGACTATTACTGGTATTACCATGGAAGATGAGAAGTGGAGTGATTTTGAAATGAACTTCCTCGCAGCTAGTGGTTGCCTGGTACTTACAAGTAAATCAGGCGTCATAAAAGTTAGAGATGCTATTACAACTGATCCCGCAAATGCGGATACACAAGAAATGAGCGTAATAGCTCAGAAAAGATTAGTTAAAAGGTCTTTGCGCAATGGTTTAGAAAATACATATATGGGTAAGGGAGTTGTAATTCTTCCTACTACACCAAATGATGTAATCGCAACAACTGAAGCAATTTTGAGGACTTTGGTTAAACAGCGTGAGATATTTGATTATGGTAAAAACGATAATCCTACAACTGGTGAGACAAAGATATCTGCAAAGCAGAATACAGAAGAGCCAAGGAAAATTGATGTAACTTGTAGTATCAAGTATCTTTATCCGTTGAAGTGGATTTCAGTCACAGTAAGTACTTATGTATAAGTGATGGATGCTGCCATTGCAATAATATTTGCGTTATTATTTTTATTGCTTTTATTAGTACATTTAGGCATATTAACAGTGTTATTCCTGATATACAGAGCCTATATCAGAGGAAGTAAAAAGCGCTCATTACGTTTGACTAAGAAAATAATTATTCATGAATTAAAAAAAGGAAAATAACATGTTCGAAATACAAGCTGATCAATATGGTATTATTAGTTACTCTTTTGTCGATGACGGCGGAGAACCAACTGACGTCACTTCAATAGATGTTATTTCTTCAGATGAAAGTCTTTTAGAAGTAGTAGCAGAACCAAAAACAGAAGTCGGTGTATATCCTTACAGATTAAATCATAAGGGTGTTGGCGTTGGTACACTTGATATGAGCGCAGAAGCTTACGCCGGTAAACCACTTTTAACAGATCAGGAAGCTTTTTCAACTATTCCGAATCTTGCAGAAGGTTTTAGCAAGAATGTTATGGTCACCGATTTATAAGCAGAAGTAAGAAAACTCTTACACATTTTTAAGAAGGAGATTTAAAATGACGCGTATTCCAAACACGACCGTAGCCGTTTCCTATGCCTATACTGTTAAAGCTAACGGTAAAGTAATAGGAACTGTTCAAGGATTTAATCCTACAGCCAACAGGAATCTCGAAAGAGTTCGTGAAATCTTAAATGAAGCAAGCGATCTTGTCGAGATAGTTCCTGGCAGGACAGAGTTTTCCATTACGTTAGATAGATTAGAGACATATAATCAAAGTATGATGGAGGCTTTAGGTTTTGCTTCTTTTGAAGATATTTCTCAAGTTACAGATCCAATACAAATTGTAGAGGAGATAAGAGGACCTGCATCTTTAGGTAATCCTTCCAGAACAATCGTATACGAGCGATGTTGGATACAGACTTGGGGTAAGACTATCAGAGAAGGTACAATTACGGTAACAGAAAATGTTACTCTTTGGCCTGAGCAGATTATATCAACACGTGTAAACGGTTAATATCTTTAGTTTACTCATTCATAAAACAGGAGAATAAATAATGTTCGATTTAGCTATGATTTTAGTAATTTTGCAGGTACTCCCTACAGAATTAATAGCAGTGCTTACACCAGTAGTAGTGTTCGGAGCAGTTCAACTTCTCAAGTTAGTACTACCAAAGATTCCAGGATGGGCTCTTTTAGCTATTGTTGTTCCTGTGTTATCAGCAGTAGTT
>Ga0315278_10001782_pt1 | contig 19027 bp, 16 predicted proteins | sample YL17G06_0_MG_FD_203880 | JGI IMG/M metagenome (GOLD analysis project Ga0315278, IMG submission 203880) | Sediment microbial communities from Yellowstone Lake, YNP, Wyoming, USA - YL17G06_0 | ecosystem: Environmental > Aquatic > Freshwater > Lake > Sediment | place: USA: Wyoming | collected... | reverse complement strand
GCCGGGGCAAATGACGGTCGAAAGCATAATCATCGCACATTAGGACTGGTCAACAATGAAGAAGCATCTTACAATGGAGCAGGCACGGTATCACTTCAAAACCGTTTTCCCGCCTGCTGAATTTGCCGCACGCCGCAAGAAGCTGTATGACGCGATCGGGGCCGGATCCCATGCCCTCCTCCGCGGCGAGACAAGGGAGTCCGGCGGATCGTTCTGTCAGGCCGCCGACTTCTTCTACTGCTGTGGCGTGGAGATTCCCGGCGCCTTTCTCCTGCTCTCAGGCGCCGACCGCACGGCCACACTCTTTGTGCCGCACCGGCCGGCCGACACGCATCCTGACAACGTGGGCCTTGGTGTCGAGGATGCCCGTATGATCCGGCATTTCACGGGAGTCGAAGCGGTGTGCGGAGTCGAGGCGATGGCGGGAAGCCTGAAAGGGATCAAGATCCTGTATGCGCTCCACAAGCCGGCCGAGCTGCCCCATGTGACACGCTGGACGGCCCTGCACGCCGACAAGGCAAGGGCAGAGGATCCCTGGGACGGCCGCCCCTCAGACCGTCTGCATTTCATCTCCCTGCTGAAGACCCGCTACCAGCATTTGGACATCCGGGAACTCGACCCGTTCATCTTCGCGATGCGCAGGGTGAAGAGCCCGTGTGAAATCAGCGTCATGCGCGAGGCCGGCCGCCTGACCGCCCTGGCCGTAACCGAGGCCATGCGCCTCACCCGGCCCGGCATGGTCGAGCGCGAACTCTCCGCGCTTGCCAACCGCATCTACCGCGCCCATGGCGCGACCGGCGAGGCCTATGGCACCATTGTCGCTTCCGGCCGCAACATGCAGTTCGGCCACTATAGCCGCAATAATGCGGTCATGAAGGATGGCGACATCGTCTTGATGGATGGGGCGCCAGACTACCACTGCTACACGAGCGACATTGGCAGGATCTGGCCGGTGAACGGAACGTATGCCCCATGGCAGCGCGAGCTGTACGGGTTTGTCGTCGACTATCACAAGACCCTGCTTGCCCTGTTGCGGCCGGGCGTCATGGCGGAGGACGTGCTCAAGGCAGCCGCGAAGAAGATGGCCAAGGTTGTCATGAGGACAACGTTCACGAAGGCCATCTACAAGGCGGCCGCGAAGCGCATGCTCGAGTTCAATGGGCATCTGTCCCACCCCGTGGGGATGTCGGTGCATGACGCCTGCTCGTATCACGAAAAGCCCCTGGAGCCGGGCGTGGTATTGTCAGTGGATCCCATGACGTGGGTGCCGAAGGAGGAACTCTACATCCGGTGCGAAGACACAGTGGTCATCACCAGGAACGGCATCGAGAACTTCACCGCAGCCGCCCCGCTCGAGTTGGACGATGTCGAGGCATGCATGCGCCGAGGAACGGCGTAGCGCTTGTCCGGACACGGGATAGACACATGATCGGCGGGCAAGGTTCACGGAACGGGGAACGAACATATCGAGCATCCTGCTCGACATTCCGAATCGCGCCGACAAGGGATTCCGGCTGAAATTCCTGTGTGCAAACGGGCACATCATGCGCGTCCAGACTTCTCGATGCAAATATGATATGCTGGTGGCGGGGCTGCCGTCGATGAACGCGGCGGAGGAAGTGCTGTTGACGAACGAGGCGGCGATGAGGGCGGCGGGATTCAATGCGTACCAGGTCAAGGAGGGGATTTGTCGGCGTGGGCGGCACCGGCGGAAAGACGGTGGGCCGCCGGAGGAATGCGCGAGGAAGCACCGCACGGACGCACGCGGCCATGCGCTCAACGCGGTGGTGGAGGAGGCGTGGAAGAACAAGAACGCCATTTCAACGCCATTATCAGCCGCCTCGGCACGACGCGCGCATCTCACCGCGCGCTCTTATACAGGAATTTCAGTCGCTTCATTTCCGCCAGCCAGTTGACTTCCCGCGCGGTGTTTGCTATAATCAACGGAACCAACGGGTGCCGAGGACAGATGCAGAAACGGTTAGCGGACCAGGATGCGATCGCACGGAAGCTCGACGAGCTTGCCTCGTCGGTGCGGAAGGACTTCTCAGGTGCGGCGCATCCGGTGCTGATCGGCATCCAGAGGCGCGGAGTCGAGATCGCCCGGAGGCTCGTCGAGCGGGTCGCCCAGTCCTCCGGCCAGGCCATTCCCCTGGGCATCCTCGACATCACCTTCTACCGCGATGACCTGTCCATGGTGTCGCACCAGCCCGTGGTCCGGAACACGACTATTCCCTTCGGACTCGATGACGCGCACATAGTGCTGGTGGACGATGTGATCTTCACCGGGCGGACGATCCGTGCGGCGCTCGATGCGCTGGTTGACTTTGGCCGGCCACGGACCGTGCGGCTGCTGACGCTGGTTGACCGGGGGCACCGCGAACTGCCCATCCAGCCCGATTACGCGGGCTGGAAGGTGAAGACCGCACGGGACGACGTGGTGCACGTGAAGGTGCGCGAGCTCGACGGCGAGGACGCCGTTGACCTGAGCATAGGCGGTCGCGCCGCGGCGCCACAACCGACACCGGGGCCGAGATAGCATGGCGTGGGACAAGAAAGACCTGCTGGGCCTCGAGTACCTGAGCGCGGGGGAGATCCTGACCGTGCTTGACACGGCCCGGTCGTTCTCGGAGGTCAGCACGCGGTCTATCAAGAAGGTGCCTGCACTCCGGGGCAAGACGGTGGTGAACCTGTTCTACGAGGCCAGCACACGGACACGCGCCTCGTTCGAGTTGGCCGAGAAACGGCTGAGCGCAGACATCGTCAACATGAACGTGGCGACCTCGAGCGTGACGAAGGGCGAGACCCTCCTTGACACGGTGAAGAACCTGTGCGCCTACCAGATAGATGTGATTGTCATCCGGCATGCCATGAGCGGAGCGCCGATGTACCTTGCCCGGAACGTGGAGAGCAGCATAGTGAACGCGGGCGACGGCACGCACGAGCATCCAACCCAGGCGCTGCTGGACATGTACACGCTGCGCGAGAAGCTGGGTGACCTGCGGGGGAGGAAAGTGGCGATCGTGGGCGACATAGCGCACAGCAGGGTTGCCCGGTCGAACATCTGGGGCCTGACAAAGCTCGGCGCCCGGGTGACGGTGGTGGGCCCGCCGACATTGATCCCGCGGGAGATCGAGCAGATGGGGGTGGAGGTGTCGTACGATCTTGAGGCGGCGCTGAAGGACGCGGATGCGGTGAACATGCTGCGCATCCAGCGTGAGCGGGAGAAACTGTCGCTGTTCCCGTCGTTGCGTGAGTATGCGAAACTGTTCGGGCTGAGCAAGGACAAGATGGCGGGCCTGCCGGCCGGGATCATTGTGATGCACCCCGGGCCAATCAACCGCGGGGTCGAGTTGTCCGCCTCGGTTGCGGACGGGCCGAACAGCGTGATTCTCGAGCAGGTGACCAACAGCCTTGCGGTCCGCATGGCGGTGTTGTTCCTCGTGACGGGCGGCACGTCGCTTCATCCGGAGCATCTGAGCGCATGACCACAGTAATCCGAAACGGGCATCTGCTGGATCCGGCTCAGCGGCTCGACGGGCTGGGCTGGCTGCATCTCCGAGACGGCGTGATCGCCGGTTCCGGCCTTGGCCAGCCGCCAGCGGGGATCGCCGCGGATGACACCATTGACGCGACCGGCCTGCTGGTGAGCCCGGGCTTCATAGACCTCCATTGCCATCTGCGCGAGCCGGGCGAGGAGAGCAAGGAGAGCATTGAGAGCGGATGCCGCGCTGCGGTTGCAGGCGGTTTCACGAGCGTGTGCTGCATGCCGAACACGACCCCGCCGATCGACCATGCGGCGATCGTGAAGCTGATCCATCTCGAGGCCCAGCGCGTCAATCTTGCGAATGTGTTCCCGATCGGGACGGTGTCCCGGAACCGCGAGGGCAAGGAATTGGCCGACATCGGCGAACTGGTCAAGGCGGGAGTGGTGGGCGTCAGCGATGACGGCAACCCCGTCACGGACGCGGGCCTCATGCGCTGCGTGCTCGAGTACACCCGCATGTTCGGCATCCCGGTGATAGACCATTGCGAGGATCCGATGCTGAGCAATTTCGGGGTGATGAACGAAGGGGTTCACTCGACCAGACTCGGGCTGCGCGGCATACCCACGGCGTGCGAGGACGTGATGATCTCGCGTGACCTGATCCTGGCCGGCTATACGGGCGGCCGCGTCCACATCGCCCATGTATCGACTGCGCTCGGCGTGCGGATGATCCGGGATGCCAAGGCGCGCGGAGTGCGCGTGACGTGCGAGGCGACGCCGCATCATCTCACCCTCACGGATGCCGCGTTGGGCGACTACGACACGAATTTCAAGATGAACCCGCCGTTGCGGTCCGAGGCGGATCGTGTGGCGTTGATCGAGGGGCTGGCCGACGGGACGATAGACGCGATCGCAACGGATCATGCGCCGCACTCGGCCACGGGCAAGGATGTCGAGTTCGACCAGGCGGCGAACGGGATCATCGGGCTCGAGACGGCGCTGCCGGTGGTGTACACGAAACTGGTACAGGAGCACAAGCTGTCCCTTGCGCGGATGGTGGAACTGCTGACCTCCGGCCCGGCCCGCGTACTGGGCACGCAGGCCAAGGGGACGCTCGAGCCCGGTGCGGACGCGGACATCGTTCTGTGGGACGCCTCGAGCACGTGGATCATAGACGCAACGGCTTTCCGCTCGAAGTCAAGGAACACGCCGTTCAACGGCTGGGCAGTTCAGGGCAAAGCAGTCCGCACGATCGTCGCGGGCGAGACGAAGCACAAGGCGTAGGCATTATTCCCGGCTGACTTCGCTGTACGCGTCGGCGCCGGCGCCGAATCCAGCCAGCTTGCCGATGGCCGATGGCGTGCCTCGCGCAGGTGCGTCATTGACTCGCTGGCGCTCGCCAATGCTTTTCTTTACTGTATCAGTGCATGTCCTGCATGTCACGCACCTCGCTTATTGCCCATACGAATAACACGTCCGCACGAATTTCACACAATTCGCACAGATAAGTCCAGCGGCAGGATCCTTGGAAATGCGGATATGATTTTGGCTCGTGCGGCTTACCTCAACCACGCAGAAACGCCGCAGACGAAGAGAATGATTCCGGTGATGACCATTGCTCCACCCAGCACCCACCAGGGCCGCACCGTGGCCGGTCCACATGTAGATGCCGGTGTATCAGTGCGATATTCCTGCCACCTGACCCACGCAACAGCCTGCGTGCATGTGCCGAAATCAGGCTTTGAATCCATAATGGCTGAGTCTCGCTGCCAGCACTCGGTCGAGGCTGGGCAGGTCGTGCGGACACACTGAAATCAAGCGTTTGCCTTCCTGCTGGTAGAGTGTCTGTTTCTTGTACATGCTCATCTTATACTCGGGTGTATCGAGGCCCCAATATTCGATGTAGACGTCCAGCCCGGGCAGATAAAAGTCAGGCCGGATCTGGAATTCAGCGATGATCCGGAACTTGGCGTCGTAGCGGTAGGCGATGCCGTGCGCGGCGAGCCATTCGGCGATGCGCCGCTCTCCGTCGGACTGGACCAGTGTGCCGTCACGCGCCTCGATGGTCTTGCTGAGTTCCACTTGCGTCTCGAAATTGCGCCGTGCAAGAAACACTTCATCAAAACAGCGGTCGCAGAACGTCCGCTGGAATACCTGCTGTGATCGCGTATGACTGTCGGAAGTGACAGGCGCGTTGCAGCGCTGACAGCGGTGCTTCACTTCGGCCTCGGCATCCTTCGCCGCCTGCTCGATGACATCGGCAGTGGCGGTAGCGGCAGTACGCACATAGTCGCGGATGGCCGGATTGCGGGCGATGTCGCGCAGGTCATGCACCAGCGCATGCGCCGTCGCGCCATAGGCCTTGAGGGCGCGGATGGCATATTGCTGGGTCTGGGGATGGCGTGCACCCAGCGCCAACGGCGTGAGAGCTGCCACAGCAGCGCCGGCGTCGGCTCCGAATCCAGAGAGCTTGCCGATGGCCGATGCCGCGAGCCGCTGCACCTCGTTCGACGGGAGGCGCAGCAACGCGATCAATTCGGCCAGGGCAGCCGGATCGCCGCTGCGGCCAAGAAGCAGGGTGCGCTGCACCGCGGCATGGTGGTCGGCAGGCACCATGAAGCTCTTCATGGTGTGCCTAGCCGATGTGCGCCATTGACTCGCTGGCGCTCGCCAATGCTTTGCGTCGGCAAACGAAGCGAGTCGAGGCATGTGCCTGCATCACACATGACGCCTTATCTCCTGAACAGGAACCTGAGGATGAGGCTGAGGATCAGGCTGAGCAGGATGCAGGTGACAATCGGGAAATGAAACGACCAGTTCTTGCCGGACAACCTGATGTCGCCTGGCAACCGGCCAAGCGGGATGCCGAACCGCGCGGCGAGCCAGAGCAGGCCGCCCACGAGGAAGCAGAGAATGCCTGCAACCACCAGTACGCCCGCAAGCGCGCGCATACCTATCCTTTCCTCTCCTCGCGCCTGCTCAGCCTGGGCGCAAGCAGGCCGATGATAAAATAAATGCCGTAGGCGTAGTGAGTAAGGACAGTGCCGATGAAGGTGGGCACGAGAAGCTTCGGCGACGAGAAGAAACTGCCTGCGAGGACCACACACGCGTAAAGAGCCATGACGGCGAGATAGACCCAGAACAGCGGCATGCACCACCAGATGGTGGTCCAGCCGAGGACAGAGCCAAGCGCAAACAGGGTGGGCATGAAATAGCCGAACCTGCGCGAGGTCTCGGGGAACTTCTTGACAAAATAGCCGCGGTGAAGGGCATACTGGGTGACCTGGCGGAAATGGCCACGCCACAACGAGCGGCGGTGATGGTAGACTTCGACCTGCGGGTCGTAGACGATGCGAGAACCGAGTTTCCTGGTGATGGTGAGGCAGAGCTCGGTGTCCTCGCCCGGCCAATAGTTTGACTGGAACCCGTTTGCGGCCTCGAAGACGGCCTTGCGCACCGCGAGGTTGCAGGTGGGATAATCGTCCGTTTCACGCCTGCGATCGTAACTGTAACGGTAGCGGTAGGAGCCGCTCGCGGCGAACGAAGCGTAGACGGCACCGCTGACCTTCTGCCAGAAGGAGTCCTCGGGCGGAGTGAGCCCCGGGCCGCCGACGGCGCCGATGGTCGGATCCGCGAAGTTCGCGGCGAGTTCCTTGAGCCACTCGCCGTAGGGATAGGCGTCGTCGTCGAGGAAGGCGATGATCCCGCCCGTCGCCTCGCGTACGCCGATGTTCCGCTTGATGGCCGGGAGCTCGTTGCCCGTGGGCACGATGCGGACGCGCGGGTCGTAGCCGGATACCGGTTCATCGGGCAGGACAATGATCTCGAAGTTGGGGTAGGACTGCTTAAGTGTCTCGGTGACGCTCTGGCGAAGATACGGGTTGTCGTTCTTGACGGCGATGACGACGGAGACGCGCGGCTGCGCACCATAGTCCTTGGATTGCCAACTGTCGTAGTAGTGGAGTATCTTCAGGCGGTAGAAGACGGACAGCGTGTCGAAGGACATATGGTAGATGTTCCTAAGCGTGACGCTGCCTCGCTTGTCGGAGAAGGAGACCTCGACGGGGCATTGCTTCATGGAGAAGCCCAGGTGATGGGCGATGGAGAGGAGCTCGATGTCGAATGCATAGCGGCGGACGAGCATCCTGGGACAGACAGCATCGAGGACGGCGCTGGTAAACAGCTTGAAGCCGGTCTGCGTGTCGCGGACGGGCAGCGGCAGGAGACAGCGGACGACAAAAGCATAGCCGAGGCTGACGATGCGGCGATACCACGGGTAATGGGTCTTGGTCTTGTGTGACTGCTTGCTGCCGAGGACAGCATCGACCTTGTCGCGGATGAGGATGCGGGCGAGATCGGCCATATGCTCAGGGGCGATATCGAGGTCTGCGTCAATGAAGAAGACCCATGAGCCGGTGGCGTGCTGGCATGCCATGCGGAGGGCCATGCCCTTGCCATGGTTGACGGGGAGGCGGATAGTTTTGACCGCAGGCACACCGGCCGAGGCGCGCTCGATCTCGGCCCAGGTGTTGTCGGTGCTGCCGTCGTCCGCGACAATGACTTCGAACGACTCGACAATGCCGCGCCATTCGGAGGCGATGAGGCGCTGGGCGGTGTCGCAGACGCGGCGGATGTTTGCGGCGATGCGCGGGGCCTCATTATGAGCCGGGAGGAGTATGGAGACGCGGTTCATACGTTAGTCCATAACACCGTATTCCTTGAGACGGCGGTAGAGGTTGCGCCTGCTGATACCGAGCTGGCGGGCGACATCAGAACGGGTCTTGGTCGTGGCAAGCTTGCGGAGGATGAGCCATTTCTCCAAGTCGGCAAGGGTCATGCGGTCAAACTCGGGAAGGGCGCCCGATGCCGGGGCAAGCTGTGCGGACCGCTCGGGGCCGAGGATGATGGGCGGCAGGTCGCGCGGGGTGACTTCGTGGCCCTGGCAGAGAACGACAAGTGCCTCAATGGTGTTCTGAAGCTCGCGGACATTGCCCGGCCAGTCGTAGCCCTCGAGGATTTCGCGTGCGATCCTGGCAATGGCAACAGTCTTGCCTGTCTCGCGGTTGGACTTGGCGAGGAAGTGCGTGACGAGCCGGGCGATGTCGCCGCGCCGCTCGCGGAGTGGCGGGACGTTGATGTTGACGACGTTCAGGCGGTAGAACAAGTCCTCACGGAACGTGCCCGCCTTTGTCATCGCCTCAAGGGGAGTGTTGCTTGCGGCGATGATGCGGACGTCCGCCTCGATGGTCTCGCTGCCGCCGACGCGCTCGAAGTGGCGTTCCTGGAGGACGCGGAGGAGCTTGACCTGGACGGGCAGGGGAATGGTGCCCGCCTCATCGAGGAAGAGAGTGCCGCCATCAGCCATCTCGAACCGGCCGCGGCGAAGGGAGACGGCGCCGGTGAAGGCACCCTTCTCGTGGCCGAAGAGCTCGCTTTCGAGCAGGTTCTCGGAGAAGCTGGCGCAATGGACAGGGACGAACACCTTGTCGCGCCGTGTGCTGAGGCCATGGACGGCCCGGGCGATGAGTTCCTTGCCTGTGCCGCTCTCGCCCTCGATGAGGACATTTGACTTGGTCGGGGAAACCTGGCGGACAATCTCGAACAGGCGGGCGATCTGGGGCGAGGAGCCGACGATGAGGTCGAGGTCGCCCGAGGCGTCTGCACCATTGCGGAAACTGGCATTCTGCTGTTCGAGGTCGATGAGTTTGAAGGCGCGGCGGGTGACGAGCTCGATGGTTTCGAGGTCGAAGGGTTTGCTAATGAAGTCGTAGGCGCCTTTGCGGAGCGCTTCGCGGGCAGCATCGCCGGAGCCATAGGCGGTGATGAGGATGACGGGGACATCCGGGGCGTCCTTCTTGATGGATTCGAGGACGGTCATGCCGCCCGAGCCGGGCATGCGGAGGTCGGTGAGGACAAGATCGGCGCCCTGTGCGCGGAACAAGGCGAGGCCGTCGTCGCCCGAGGAGGCCTCGCGGACGGTGCAGCCGAGGTCTTCGAGGACGCGGCGGAGGCCTGCGCGGGCATTGGGCTCGTCGTCAATGATGAGGACCGTGCGGTTCATCGCGTGGGCCTGCGTGGAGGTGACGGGAGGAACTTCCTGCCCGTGGTGAGGCGGACGGGAAGCTCAAGGATGACTTCTGCACCGGAACCCTCGTTGCTCTTGATGCGGACCGAGCCTGCGTGGGCGTTGAGGGTGCGCTGGACGATGACGAGGCCGAGGCCGGAACCGTTTTGCTTGGTGGTGAAGAACGGGGCGAACACCTTGGCGAGCTGGTCCTTGCCGATGCCGCAGCCTGTGTCCTTGAACGAGATCTCGATCGAGTCCGCACGGCAGGCGAGGGAGACGAAAAGCGTTCCACCCTTGGGCATGGCGTCCATGGCGTTGCGGACAATGTTGATGAAAGCGCCGCGGAGCTGGTCCGCATCGAACAGGGTGTCGGGCGGCTGCTCGATCTTCCTGACGACGGAGATCCTGCGTGAGCTGAGCTCGGCATGGAGGAGCTCGAAGGTCTCCTCGAGCAGCGTGGCGACGTCGCCGCGCACGAGCTTGAGGGAGAGCGGGCGGACCGCGTTGAGGAAATCCTCGATGATCCGCTTCAGGCGCTGGCTCTCCTCCTGGACGATGAGGTTGGTGCGGATGAGTTCCTTGGTGTGTCGGGTGGGCCTCATCCTTCCGAGCGTCCGTTCCATGAGCTGGGTGTGGAGGATGATGGCGCTGAGGGGATTGCCGATCTCGTGGGCGACGCCTGCGGTGAGGAGCAGGGTGGTTTCGAGCTGGGCCTCGCGCTCCTTGATGCTTGAGAGAAGGAGATCCTCGGAAATATCACGGAGGAGGAGGAGGAAGGCGGGCTGGGCTTCGGCGTCTGCGCCGGCATCCGCGTTGGCGGGAGGCAGGGGCACGACCTGGGCCTTGAGCTGCAACGGGCGCGGATAATGGACGGCAACCTCAAACGACAGATAGGTGGCGAGGTCTGCCTGGGCAACGGCGTCGTGCAAGGCCGGGTCGCGGAGGCAGTCGGCCAGAAGCCTTCCTGCGGCTTCGTCAGGCGTGACACCGATGAGGTCATGGATGCTGGCGTTGGCGAACAGGACGGTCTTGTCACCTGAGCCGGCGATGACGCCCTCGACCATGGTGTCGAGCAGTTTGCGGAGAAGATCGCCCTCGCCTGCGGCGCGGACAAGGAAGCGTTCAAGTTGCTCGCGGTCAAGCCGCGAGACATGCTCGAGGATCCTGCGCGGGACGGTGCGGCTCATGGCGACGTGGTACGGGCGGAGGCGAGCCAGGAGCCGATCCGGGCGGCGAGCTGGTCGGGCTGCCAGCCGAGATCGGTGTAGAGGTCGGAGAGGCTGCCATGCTCGACGAACCGGTTGGGGATGCCGATCATGAGGAGCTGCGCCTGGATGCCCGCGCGGGCAAGACTCTCGGCGACGGAGGAACCGAAGCCACCGGCGACAACGTGGTCCTCGATGGTGACAAGCCGGCCCGTCCGGCGGGCTGTGGCAGCAAGGGCGTCCATGTCGGTCGGCCACAGGCCACAGGCATCAATGACCGTTGCATGCACGCCCTGGTAGGCGAGCTGCTGAGCGGCCCGGTACGCGTAGAAGACCATGTGGCCGATGGAGATGAGGGCGACATCGTCGCCGGACATGAGGGATTCCCAGCGGGCCGGGTCGTTGTTGCCAAAGGGCGGGAGCCCGCCCGGCACAAGCTTGCTGGGCACCACGCAACGCGGATACCTGATGGCAACAGGACCGTCGAGGCCGAGCGCATGGGTGACGCACAGGTTCATGGCAGCCTTGTCGCGCGGCATGAAGATGCGGAGGCCGGGCATGTGGCGGAGATAGGCGATGTCGAAGACGCCATGATGCGTCTTGCCGTCCGGGCCGACAAGCCCGGCGCGGTCGATCACAAACAGAACAGGCACCTTGGGCAGGCAGACATCGTGGAGGATTTCGTCATAGGCGCGCTGGAGGAACGTTGAGTAGATGCCAACCACAGGCCTCATGCCGCGGGCGGCGAGGGCGCCTGCGAAGGTGACGGCGTGCTGCTCGGCGATGCCGACATCGACGAACCTGGCCGGGAACTCGCGGGCGAACCTGGTCATCCCGATGCCGCCGCACATGGCGGCTGAGACAACTATGATCCGGTCGTTGGTCTGGGTGGCGCGGTACAGGGCATCGGAGAGAAGATCGGTGTACGTGACGCCATCGTCGGCAGGCTGCAGGTCGCCGTTGCCCGTGTCGAACTTTGTGACGCCATGGTAGCGCTCGGGATCGCGCTCGGCGGGCTCGTAGCCCTTGCCCTTCTTGGTGATGACATGGAGGAGCACGGGAACGTCGTCCTCGGCGCGGCATGCGCGGATCATCGAGATGAGCTCGGCAACATCATGGGCATCGATCGGGCCGACATAGTGGAAGCCGAGATTCTCGAAGACGTTCTGGGGCACAATCACATGCTTGAGGCCGCCCAGGAGCCGAGAGGCTATCCGGGCCAGCACCGGGCCCGCCAACGGGATGCCGCTGACGGCCGAGCCCATCCGGTGCTTGAACAGCCGGTAGTGCGGATTGGAGACCAGCTTGCTGAAATGGCGCGCAAGCGAGCCGATCGTCGGCGAAATGGACATCTCGTTGTCGTTCAGGACCACAAGGAAGCTGCGCAGGCCGTGGGCGTTGTTCAGCCCCTCGAGGGCGAGGCCGCTCGTCATTGCCCCGTCGCCGATCACGGCGGCCACATGGTGGCTGCCGCGCAGAGCGTCGCGGGCCTTTGCCAGGCCCAGGGCTACCGACACGGACGTCCCCGCATGGCCAACGGGAAAAGTGTCGAACCTGCTCTCCTCGGGCGTGGGATAGCCGGAGAGGCCATGATAGGTGCGGATGGTGTCGAACTGACTGCGGCGGCCCGTAAGGATCTTGTGCGGATAGGCCTGATGGCCGGTGTCCCACACAATCTCGTCCGTGGGCGTGTCGAACACGTAGTGCAGCGCGACGGCGAGCTCGACGCTGCCGAGGTTCGAGGCAAGATGGCCGCCTGTCCGGGCAACGTGCTCGAGGATGAACGCGCGGAGTTCGGCGCAGACCTGGGGCAGCGCATGCTCGGGCAGTGCACGCAGGTCTGCGGGCGAGGCGATGCCCGGCAGGAGCTCGGGCGTATGGGCCGGTGCGGGAGTCACGGCGGTTAGCGATCGCCTCCCTCGTCTCCGCCGTCCGCGGACGGGGGCTGCGCGGTTGCGTCGTCCAGGCCCGCATCGAGCGGCCCGGTGGAGAAGGAGCCGTCCTTTGCCTTCTTCAGTCTCTCGATGCGCTGCCGGGCGGCATCGAGCTCGTGCATGCAGAACTCGGCCAGGCGGATGCCGCGCTCATACTGGCCCAGGCAGTCATCGAGGGACAAGTCGCCGCTCTCAAGCCGGGCAACGACCTCCTCGAGATCGCGGAGCGCCTGTTCGAAACTTTGTTTCTTCTTGGCCATAGAGCCTCCTACAGGTTAAGGTTGAGCCAGTTGCAGGCTTTGTCCAGATACGGTGCGAGCCAATCACAGGCTCTGCCGAGGAAGAGACCGAACCCCTCCATGTCCCTCAGCCACTGAACGGCGTCGCGATAGGTGACAACGGCGAACAAGGCAAGCAGGAGCGAGATGCTGATCTTCTGGATCCAGAGCATGACGCGAAGGCTCAGGGGGCGCCTGCGGATGCCCTCGATGGTGAGGAACACCAGGTGCCCGCCATCGAGCACGGGCAGAGGCAGGAGATTGAGGACGCCAAGGCTGATGGTGAGCAGGAGGACGACCCTGAGAAGGTCGTCCATGCCGCGCCGTGCAGCGTGGCCGGTGATCCGGGCGATGCCGACCGGGCCGGACACCGTGTCCCAGCCGATCCGTTTGACGAACAGGAGGCGGAGGCTCTGGGCGGTGCTGGCAAGCTCGACCACACAGCGGTGCGGGGCGGCCTTGAGCGCCTCCTTGGGCGTATAGATCACCCGCTGGCTTGCGACATCGAACGCAACGCCGATCAGGCCGGTGTCCTTGACGCGGAGGACGGCGTTGGTGAACACACGGCGCTTCACAAAACGGCCCGAGACACGTTCGATCTCCACCGGCACCTCGCCCGAGGGGAGAGACTGGACATAATCCTGGACCTCGTCCGGCCCAAGCGCGCGGCCATTGATGCACAGGATGCGGTCTCCTGTCTGCACCACAAAATTGCTGGGCGCAGTGCCCTCGCAGACGATGAAGCAGCCGACGAGGTCGATGTGCTCAAACCCGCCGACACGGGTGGTGGTGACGGGCACGTTCCTGCGCTCGCCCGGAGTCGTCTCACCCGGCTTGCACGAGGAAGGCAGGCGGACGATACCGAGCAGCAACCTGCTAGTGGGCCGTTTCTGGATCTCGGTCATCACATCCTTGAGCGACAGATCCGTTGGCGCGATGCCGATAAGCCGCTCAACAATGTCACCCGGCCGGAGACCGGCATGGGCGGCGGGCATGTTGCTGATCACCGACGCTACCTGGGCCCGCTGCATGGGCTCGATCCCGATGCCGACAATCCGCTTCTCGAGATCGAGCACGGGCAGCACTGCCGCCATCATCTCCCGTTCATTCCGCACGAAGCGGATGGTGGTGGTGGAACCGATGCTGCCAATCGTGGCGCGCTGGATCTGGAACCAGTCGCCCACCGTGTGGCCGCCTATGGCGACAAGCTTGTCGCCCGGCATGATCCCTGCGTGCTGCGCGGGCGAGCCGGGCAGCACCGAGCCGATGGTGGTGGCATCGGCCGGCAGGGGCATACGCTCACCCCAGGCAAGCAGTGCGAACGCCACTGGCAGCGCAAACACCAGGTTCATCAGCGGCCCTGCGGCGATGATGGCCATCCGCTGCCAGACCGCTTTCCGGTCGTAATGCCTGCAGGGTGGCACGTGGGCGTATCGCTGCGCACTCTTCGCCTCGTCCTCGGGCATGTCCTCCTGCCCCGCCATCCGGACATAGCCGCCCAGGGGCACGAGCGAGATCCGATATTCCGTCTCGCCTGTCTTCAGCCATAACAGCCGCGGGCCGAACCCGAGGGAAAAACAATCCACATACACGCCGCACAACTTTGCCAGCACAAAATGGCCGAACTCATGGACGAATACAATGGCGCCAATCACCGCCAGGAAAACAACCAGCGTCTGCATGCACACTCCGCATCGTTAGGCCGCGGAGCGCGTGGCGCCTTCGCGCGCCCACGCGTCCGCAGCGATAATCTCGTCGAGGCTCGGGTTGTGGACCAAACGGCATGCAGCGAGCTTCCGCTCCACCGCATGCGGGATGTCCATAAACCGGATCCGGCCTTCGAGAAACAACTGGACCGCCACCTCATTCGCCGCATTCAGCACCGCAGGCGCCGTGCCGCCAGTCCCCAGCGCCTGGTAGGCCAGGCCAAGACACGGAAACGCCTCGGCATCCGGCGCGAAAAACGTCAGTTCCCGCTCGCGCACCAGGTCGAGCCTCGGCATCTCGAGCGGCCACCGCTCCGGATACGTCAGCGCATACTGGATCGGCATCCGCATGTCCGGCGACGACAACTGGGCCACCATGCTGCCGTCCGTGAACTCGACCAGCGAGTGGACAACGGACTGCGGATGGATGACCACGCCAATCCGCTCGGCGGGTATGTCAAACAGCCAGCGCGCCTCGATCACCTCGAGCCCCTTGTTCATCAGCGTGGCCGAGTCAATGGTGATCTTGCTGCCCATCCGCCAGGTGGGATGGGCAAGCGCCTCGGCCGGAGTGACGTTCTCGAGCGATGCCCTGCTCCGTGTCCGGAACGGGCCGCCCGAGGCCGTCAGCACAAGCTTCGCCACGCTGGCGCTGCCGCGTGCCCCGGCCGCCTGCATGCACTGGAAGATCGCGCTGTGCTCGCTGTCCACGGGCAGGATCTCGGCCCCGTGGCGCATGGCCTCGTCGAACATCAGCGAGCCCGCGGCCACCAGCACTTCCTTCGTCGCCAAAGCCAGCCGCTTGCCCGCCCGGACGGCCGCGAGCGCCGGGCCAAGCCCGGCCATTCCCACCACCGCCACAAGCACGATGTCCACCTCATCCAACGCGGCAAGCGAGGACACTCCCTCGATTCCCGCGCGGACCTCGGCGCCGGTTCCGGCATGCCCGAGTGTGCCCGCGGCATTAACATCCAGCAGCGCAACGTACCGCGGCCGGAATTCAAGGGCCTGGGCCTCGAGCTCGACGGCATTCGTGTTCGCCGCAAGCGCCACGACCTCGAACCGGTCGCGGTGCTGGCGCACCACATCGAGCGTGTTCCGGCCAATCGAGCCGGTGCTGCCGATCACCGCGAGCTTCTTCACGTTCTCAGCCATGGACGCTCACTTGTACCTGTCAACAAAAGCCACAAGCGCCTCCTTCAGCCATTCGCCCCGCGCGGGGGTGTCGCTCTCGATGTAGCAGCGCACCAGCGGCTCGGTGCCCGAGGGCCGGATCAGCACCCATTCCGCCTCGTTGAACACGAACTTGTAGCCATCGAGCCTGTTGGCCCGCTGGACGGCGAGGCCAAGGAACAAAGGCGGCCTCCATGCAGCCAGCTCGGCCATGAGGACGTTCTTTCTGTCCTGGGGCAGCGTCACATCGACCCGGCCGGTCCATAGTGGCCCGATCACCGCCTCGATGTCGCGCCATATCTCGCCCAATGTTTTCTTTTCCATCGCCACAAGTTCCGCAATCAGGGCACAGGCAAGAATGCCGTCCTTCTCGGGCACATGGCCGCCAATGGAGAGCCCGCCGCTCTCCTCCCCGCCCACGAGGACGTTGCCCTCGTTGATGAGCGGGCCGATATACTTGAAGCCGACGGGCACCTCGACCACGGTGGTCTTCAGGTATGCCGCGATCCGGTCAAGATACCCCGTGGTCGCCACGGACCGGACAATCCGGCCGCGCCTGCCCCGGTTCCTATGCAGGTGCCATGCCGTGAGGCAGAGCACCTGGTTCGCGTTGAAGAACACGCCGCCCTTGTCCACAATGCCGAACCGGTCCGCATCGCCGTCAACGGCAAGGCCGAGCGAGTAGCCGCCTTTCTTCATCTCCTTCATCAGTTCGCCCAAGTTCTCAGGCGCAGGCTCGGGCCGATGGCCGCCAAACAGCGGGTTCACGTAGTTGTGCAGCACCAGCACCTGAGCTCCGGCCCGGCGCATGACTTCGTCGAGATAGCCACGTCCGGCGCCATACAGGACATCGCATGCAACCTTGATCTTCGCCTGATGGAGCGCGCCGAAGTCGATGAACTTCCCAAGCTCCTTGAAATACTCCTCGCGCGGGTCGATCAGCTCGATCATACCGGGCTTCGCGGGCGGTGGCACCGGCTGGTCTATCAGCCCCTCGATCGCCGTGGTCACCTCCGTGTGCGCCGGCGCGGCATTGGCGGGATTGAACTTGAGGCCCTGGTACTCGGGCGGGTTGTGGCTTGCGGTGAAGTTGATGCCCCCGGCGAGCTTCCGGCTCTTGATCAGATAGGAGATCACCGGCGTCGGGCAGTCCCGGTCCGTGACAAGAACGCCGATCCCGTTCGCGGCGAGCCGGCCTGCCGCAAACTGCCTGAACCGGTCGCAGAGGAAGCGGGTGTCGCTCCCGATCACCACCTTCTTTTCCGCAAGATGCTCAGTGCGCACGTAGAGGGTGATGGCATTGAGAACCCGGCCCACGTTCGCGAAGGTGAACTCGTCGCTGAGGATGGCACGCCAGCCTGATGTCCCGAATCTAATGGCGCTCATTTCGAGGTGCGGAACGTGGTAAGCAGGTTGGTGTACATTGCGGTCGCCCTGAACGTGTCGAGCACCACATGGCGTTTCACATACTCGAGCACGCGCGGATCGCGCCGTACGGCATCGCTGAAGGCTACTGCGGCGGTCTCGTACGCCTCCTTCCGCGCGCACATGCAGCCATAGTTGAAATACACCAGCGGGTAGGGCGTCTCGAGGTCGACGCCGCGCCGGAACAAGTCCTCGGCCTCGGCATAGTCGCCAAGGTTCTCGCGGATCATGCCGAGATTGTCAAGGAGGATGGCGTGCTCGACAGGCGGCAGCACGGTGCTGGCAAGCGCGTCAAGGGCCTTCCGGTACGCCGCCTCGGCTTCGGCAGGCCGCGCGGGCTTCTGGTGGTGGTACACATGGCCCAGGTAGCAGTAGGCAAGCGCATAATCGGGAAACTCCTTCAGCGCTCCGGTCAGGATCCGTTCCGCGGCTGCGAAGTCGTTGCTCTTGAATGCCGCCTTGGCGTCATCAACGAGCGGCCCGGCATAGATGTCGAGCATGTCGGTGTAGGACAGCTTCCCCTCGATGCTCGCCTCGAGGGCCAGACCGCTCCTGAAAGCCTTCTGCGACGCTGCCTGCCTGCCCAGCGCAGCGTAGGTCATGCCAAGGTCGAACCGGGCGAGTGCATTCGTTCCATCGAGCGCAACGGAGCGCTCCAGCGACTTGACGGCGCTGTAGGGTGCGCCGGCTCTGAGTTCTGCAAAGCCGAGGTTCCGGAATGCCACGGCATTCCCGGGTGCCATCTCGGTTGCCGAGCGGAAGGCCTTGGCTGCTTCCTCAATCCGCCTCTGGGCTAGCAGGATGTTGCCAAGGCAGAGCTGCGCATCGGCATCCTTCGGGTACAGGGCCAGCACCTTCCGGTAGGTGCCCTCGGCCTTCTCGTAGTCGCCCACCTTCTGGTACAGGGCACCCAAAATGAACAGGAGCGGTTTCGATCCGGGCGATTGCTCCACGGCCTGCTCGTAATGCCGGACGGCGCTTTCAAGGTCACCCTGTTTGGCGACAAATTGGCCGAGGTCAATGTGCCGCTGGACATCGGTCGAGAACCGCTGGGCAGCGCCCAACATGACGCCTGCCCATCCCAGCGCGCACAGGAAAGTCAACGTTGCTCTCACGTTCGCGTCCCATGGTTACATGGCTCAAAGCCATACAGACAACGTATTGTAGCATTTTTGTGCCAAAATGTCACGCCCGGCCTTGAACCTAAATCCGGCGGCAGACCCCCACGCCCTTGCGGCGTGGGTCGTTCCCTGCCAGCACCGATGCGCCTGCGAAGGCGCATCGGTGTTCTGCCGCCGGATTTGGGTTGAACCCAGTTCCGGCGACGACCCCCACGCCCTTGCGGCGTGGGGCTCTCGGAATCCAGACGCCACCGGCATCGGGCGTTGCACGCTCATTGAGTCGCCGGAAGCGGGAATCTTCCCACTCCTGCCAGACAAGCCTGAAAGGCGCTGCACGCGCCGCTCAACGTGGTAATGGCTCGACCGTGCTCTGCTCCTTACGTGAGCCTGTATGCGGCTTGGCCGTGGCCATCCTCCTTATGCCGGAATTTCAAGCGGCGGCGGCAAGAGTTTCACAACTGAAATTCCTGTATAAGGAACATCAGCCACGGTTGTACCGTGGCCATATCTTCGTTCGGCGCAGCCGAACCGTGGAGTGCGGCAGCCATGCTGCCGCTTTCTGTAGCCGAGCCATGCTCGGCGTATGATGATGTCCACCCTCAGTGGTTTCTCCTCTGCCCGGAAGCATGGC
>Ga0315278_10001781_pt1 | contig 19031 bp, 12 predicted proteins | sample YL17G06_0_MG_FD_203880 | JGI IMG/M metagenome (GOLD analysis project Ga0315278, IMG submission 203880) | Sediment microbial communities from Yellowstone Lake, YNP, Wyoming, USA - YL17G06_0 | ecosystem: Environmental > Aquatic > Freshwater > Lake > Sediment | place: USA: Wyoming | collected... | reverse complement strand
GCGCTGCTCACGCTGAAGGCGAACTCGATCTTCACCAACTGCGCGATCGCGCCCGACGGCGACGTGTGGTGGGAGTACATGACCGACAAGGAGCCGCCGGAGCTGATGGACTGGCTGCGCCGGCCCTGGCGCCCGGGCATCGGCCGCAAGGCGGCGCACCCGAATGCACGCTTCACGGCGCCGGCCCGGCAGTGCCCGGTCATCGCGCCCGAGTGGGAGGACCCGAAGGGCGTGCCGATTTCCGCGATGCTCTTCGGCGGGCGCCGCGCGTCGGTCGTGCCGCTGGTCACCGAGGCGTTCAACTGGCAGCACGGCACCTTCCTCGGCTCGATCATGGGGAGCGAGACGACGGCGGCGGCGGCGGGCAAGGTGGGCCAGCTGCGCCGCGACCCGTTCGCGATGCTGCCGTTCTGCGGGTACCACATGGGCGACTACTTCACGCACTGGCTGAAGGTCGGCGCGAGCGCGAAGCCGGAGAACCTGCCGCGGCTCTACTACGTGAACTGGTTCCGACAGGACGGGAGCGGCCAGTTCCTGTGGCCGGGCTACGGCGAGAACAGCCGGGTGCTCAAGTGGGTGTTCGAGCGCGTGACCGGCGGCGGCGCGGCCGTCGAGACGCCGATCGGCAACCTGCCCGCGCAGGGGGCGCTCGACGTCAACGGCCTGGACATCTCGCCCGGCGCGCTCGACGTGTTGCTGAAGGTCGATGCGCAGGGCTGGCTGGACGAGCTGCCAATGATGAAGCAGCACTACGAGTCGTTCGGCGACCGCCTGCCGAAGGGCCTCTGGACCGAACTGGCCGCGCTCGAGAAGCGCCTCCTCGCGGCGCGCACGTAGCCTGAACCGCGTGGGGCAGGACGACCGTCCTGCCCCACCGCCTCTCCGCATGATCGTCTCTGCGCCGACCACCCGATCACGATCTCAACCACAGAGAACACTGAGAAGAGCCAGGTCGCGCGTGTCGGCGCGACAACTGACCGGGGTTCGACCGGGCGCGCCCCGACCTGTCGGGGCGCGGGCGGCTGTGCGATGCGTGGCGTGCACGAACCCGACTGGTGTCGAAGCGGGCTCGTGCGCGCGACGCACCGCGCAGCGCTCCGGGCCGGAGGCCCGCATCCGGTCGAAGCCTGCTTCGGTGGAGCCTCCGTGTCCTCTGTGTCCTTTGTGGTTGTCCGGCGTGGACGCAGCGGCAGCGGGACGCCTCTCCCAGCGTTACCCCTGGGACTTCAGGTGCCGCTCCTTCAGCCCGCGATAGTCGGTCTTCCCGGTTCCAAGCACCGGGATGGCGTCCACCTGAATGACCTGGCGAATGTTGTAGAGCGCGCTCAGGCCCGCGTCGCGCACCATCCGGTTCACCTGGTCCCGCGTCATCGGCCGCACCGCGAAGAGTACGATCTCCGGGCTGTCGGCCGGCCCCATCGTCTCGACGGCCAGCGGCGGGCCTTCGTCGGACTCGGATGCGAAGTGCGGGAGCAGCACCGACTCGATCGCCGGCAGTGAGATCATCTCGCCGCCGAGCTTGACGAAGCGCTTGAGGCGGCCTTCGAACGTCAACCAGCCGGCGGCGTCCTGACGGACGAGGTCGCCGGTCCGATACCAGCGCTTCCCGTTCCACTCGAAGAACGGCGACTCCCCGCTGTAGTTGAGGTACCCGCCGAAGATGCTCGGGCCGCGAAGGTACAGCATGCCGGATTCGTCCGGCCCGACCGGGGCGTGGCTGTCGAGCCCCAGGACGACGGACTCTACCGAGGCCAGCGGCATCCCGATGGTCCCGGGGACCGGCCTTTCCACCCGGGTCGCCGAGACGACCGGCGAGCATTCCGTGATGCCGTAGCCCTCGAGGATCGTCGCGTTCGGGCACGCTCGGCTGAGCGCCTGGTACACCGACTCCGAGCACTTCTCGGCGCCGGTCACCGCGATGCGCAGCGACGCCAGTTGGCCGGGCTGGGCCGCGCGCACGATGCCGTTCAGGAACGTCGGCGTGCCCACCAGCACACTCACGCCATACCCCGCAACGACGCGCGCGAGCACGGCCGCCTCGGTGGGGTTCGGGTGGTAGACCGTTCGGAGGCCCGAACAGAGCGGGAGGATCGTCGTGACCGTGATCCCGAACGAGTGGAACGGCGGCAGCATCCCGATCATCACGTCGCTGTCGAAGATATCGACCGCCGCGAACGTGTCGCGCACGTTCGTCAGGATGTTGGTGTGCGTGAGGGGGACGGCCTTCGGCAGGTTCTCGGACCCGCTGGTGAACAGGACGACCGCCTCGTTTGTCGGCGTGACGCCCCGAAGCGCCCTCCAGCTCAGGCGACTCCGGACGAGCGCCGACAACTTCCGGCCCGTCGTGAACGAGGCGCGCAGGTCCTCCGCGAGGACGAAGCGCCCGGACAGCGCTGAGAGGTCGATTCCCATCCCGTCGAGCTTGGAGACCAGCGCCTTCGCCGTGATCACGCGCTCCACGCCGAGCAGATCGAGCGCGTGCACCAGGTTGCGCGACCCGGTCGTCCAGTTGATCATGACGGGCGTCTTGCCGGCGAAGAGCGCGGCCAGGTAGAACAGCCCGGCGCCGACCGACGCCGGCAGCATGATGCCGACGTAGCGGCCCGGCAACTGGCGTATCGTCGGCACCATCAAGAGCAGGCCGAGAACGAGCCGGCGATACGTCACCTCGCCGCTGGTCTGGTCCGCCAGGATCACCTGCCCGGCGCGACGCGACGCCTGCTGGAGAAACACCTCGGTGATGGTGGCGGAGTCGGGGACCGTGACGCACCGGTCGCTGCGCCTCGCCTTCCAGGCGGCGCTGGCGTCCCTCAGCGGCGACTCGATGGCGGAGGTCCCCTTCCCCGAAGCCGCCAGCACGACGTCACCGACGGTGGTCAGGCTCTCCGGCGTGCCCACCGAGTGACCGAACTCTGTCTCGATCCAGATCACGAGCTCCGCCGACGCGAGGCTGTCGAGGCCGAGATCCTGCGCCAGCCGGTCGGTCAACTGCACGTCGGCGCGCCCGGTGAGCCGGGACATCTCGTCGATCACGATCCGGCGCGTCGCCTCCGGCGCCTCTGCGGCATCTCCCGCAACGTGGCGGACCTCCGGGTCGGGCAGTTCCCTCGTGCCGCCGCGTTCCCAGAACCCGTAGGGGACGTACGTGTTCCGCGGCGCACGGGCGTTGTAGAACGTCTCGAGGTAACGGTTGATGACCATCCGCGCCTGGTCGCGAGGGAAGTCGTCCGGCTCGACGAACTCGATCAGCACGTCGCGACGCGGCATGAAGAAGAGGCCGTTCAGCAGAAGATACTTCAGGCCTCGCCACGCGCGGGAGGCGGCATTCGGCATCGTGCCGTCGAACGCCAGGCTGAAGCTGCTGCCCCAGAGGCCCGTCTGGCGGACCAGCACCACGCGCGCCTCGGGCACCGCCTTCACGAGGATGTCGGCGCCGCTCGCGGCGCGAATCTCCTCGAGGTGCTGCCGGCGCAGCCGCCCGGCCGGATAGAAGAGCAGGTTCTCGCCGGCCCGCACACCCTCGATGGTCTCGGCGAGGGCCTGCCGCGTCGCATCCATCACCGACAGCCCCGACCGTTCCATGTTCGGCAGCGCCCGCACGCCGTACAGCCCCGCCACCCAGCCAACGACGGGCCGGGTAATCTGGTATTCGTCGCCCAGAGCGCGCGGACGGAACCAGCGGTCGAGCACCACCGTCAGGATGGCGGGGTCGATCAGGGCCAGGTGGCTCGGCAGGAAGAGGACCCGGCTCGTTCCCCGCGCGCGGACCTCGTCGAGTCCGCGCACCTCCACCCGGTACCGGAGCGAGAGAAGCAGACGGCTACTCCACGAGATCAGCCGTCGAAGGCTGTTTCGAAGCATGGGCACCACCGGACTGTTCTGAAGCGGTTATCGGTAGAGATTACACGACTTGCACGCGCGTGTACAGCAGCAGTTCGGACGCCCCGTCGATGACGTCGTCGTCGAACTGGCCGACCTGGCGGTAGCCGTGCCTGGTGTAGCAGGCCTGCGCCCTCGCGTTGAACGACGACACGCACAGGAAGAAATGGCGGGAGGTGGGCGCGGCCGGGCGCTGGCAGGCGGCGCGGCCGTGATCGGGGCCGCGCCCGAGCCTGATCCACGGACGGGAGGCGGCCATCAGGCGCGCGGCTCATTCGCCGTCGTCGCCCTCGGCCGCCGCGATCTGGAACACGACCGGGTCGGTCACTCCTTCTTCTTCACTCGGGGCTTCGCGGGTGTCGCGCGGGGCTTCTTCGGGGCGGCCGGCTTCCGGGCGCCGGCACCCGCACCCGCCCGACGACGCTTCGACTTCGCCTCGGCGGTCGGTTCGCCGGCAGCCTCGCCCTCGGCCTGCGCCGCCACCTCCGTGGTGTCGATGGTCTCGGCGTCGATGACCGCCTGGGCCGCGAGCCCTGGCGCTGGGGCGGCCGCCTGGCCGGCGGCATCGGCCGCGGTGGCCGGCTCGTGCACCGTTGTCCCCGGTGCGGTACCCGGCTCCTCGATCGTCGCGTCCTGCACCGGGGGCGCCGTCGCCAGCCGCTGCAGCAGAGCGCCCTGGAAGACGCGGAGCACGCCCTGGCGGTCGCGCTCCAGGCGCACCACGCCGTCGCGCTGCGACGCTCGCAGCAGGTCGAGGATGCCGCCGAACCCGTAGCGCCGCTCGTCGAAGCTGGAATCGGCGGCGCGCAGGAGCTGCTTCACGTTCCGCACGTACATCGGCCAGCGCAGCGGCATGGTCGCGTTCTCGATCACGCGCCGCAGCATGGCGATCGCCTCGGCCTGCTGGACGGCCAGGGCCTCGCCGGGCGCAGCGACGCGCGCCGCCTCAGGCGCCGCCGTCTCCGCCTCGGCCGGCGGCTGATCGTCGGACGCCGCCTCGCGTTCGGGCGACGGCGCTCCGCCCCCGCGCTGTCCGTGACGCCGGTCGCGGCGGTGACGGTCGTGGTGCTGGCGCTCGGGGGGCGGCAGAGCGGCGGCAGGCTGAGCGTCCTGCGCGTCCTCTGCGGCCGCCGGTTCCTCGTCCTTGATGTCGACCAGGAGGTTCCGGCCGGACTGGTTGAGGCGAATCAGGCCCGCCTGCGCCAGCTTCTCGGCGAAGTCCCGGAACGAGCCGGCGCCGTAGCTCTTCTCCGAGAACGTGGAGTCGAGTTGCAGCAGCGTGCTCTTGAGGAGACCGAGCTGCGGCGTGACCTCGCGCTCCGACAGCACCTTCATCGCGCGGCGGACCAGCGGGAACGCCGCCGTCACCGACTGCGTGCCCGACGACCGCCCGCGCTCGGGCTGCCGCCGGTCGCTCCGGCCGACGCTGACCAGGTTCTCGTAGGCGATGAACTCGTGGCAGTTGCGCTGCAGGATCACGCTCGTGAAGGCGCGGCCGCCGACGACGATCACCGTCTTGTCGTACTGCTTGAGCTTCTCGACCAGGCTGAGGAAGTCGCTGTCGCCGCCGACGATCACATAGGCGTTGATGTGATCGTGGGTCAGCGCCATTTCCAGCGCGTCGAGGGCGAGGTTGATGTCCGCGCCGTTCTTGTCGCCGCCTGGCGTCAGGTTGCGCTGGACCATCTTGATGGCGTGCTGGGTGAGCAGCCGGCTGTAGTCGCCGGCCCGCGTCCAGTCGCCGTAGGCGATCTTGGTGACCACCTCGCCGCGCTCCTTGATCGCCTCGAGGATGGTGCCGACATCGAAGGCCACGTTCAGCGTCGTCTTGACCCCGATCTCGATGTTGTCGAAGTCGACGAACACGGCAATCTTCAGTTTCTCTTCCGTCACAAGCGTTCCTCGCCGGCTCCGCGGCTCCTGGGGCGGACCGTCCCGGCTCGCGCCGACCCGCAGGGCGGGCGCGACTCCCAAACTCGGGACTGTCCGACGCTGGACGCGCCGGCCTGTTTCGTGCTCCTTCCGCGCAATCGAGGGGAAAGGGGCAGCCTGTTTCGCCGGGACGCGGCGTCCCGGCGTACGTGTCGATGCGAACGGGCCGACCATGGGGCGCGGTACGGCCTGGTCGCGCGCACTCGGACCGACGGTCGGTCCGGGCAGGAACTAGTCCTGCTCGTCCTCCTCGGTCGCCAGCGTGCTGGTGGCCAAGTTGTCGACGTCCTCGGTCGCCAGCGTGCTGGTGGCCAAGTTGTCGACGTCCTCGGTCGCCGGCGTGCTGGTGGCCAAGTTGTCGACGTCCTCGGTGTCGCCTTCGCCGTCATCGACGTCGAAGACACGGCCGGTGTTGCGTTCACGGATGGGCCCCTTCGGGCGGGTCTCCGTCTTGGTCGGCCGGCGGGCCGGCCCCTTCTGCCGGCGTGGCGCGGGCGGCCCGAAGCTCCGGGTGGGCCGATCGCCCGACGAGGGTGCCGGACCGTCCGACATCATCCCCGAGGGGCGGAACGGCCCGGACGGCCGGGGCCCCATCGCGCGATCCTCTCGGGCCCTGGCCTCGCTGACCGCCAGGCTGCGGCCCTTGAAAGGCTGCGCGTTGAAGCGCCGGACGACCTCTTCGGCCACGGCCCGGTCTGTGAACTCGACGAACGCAAATCCCCGGGGCCTTCCCGTCTCCCGGTCGATCGGCAACACGACCTCGGAGGGCGGTGTGATGACGCCCAGGTGGGCGCGAAGCTCCGCGTCGGTCGTGTCGTAGGGAAGGTTGCCAATGAACAAACGGACTGCCAAAAGTTCCTCTCGCGTTGAAGCAGCAGTGGCGAGCGCGCGCCGCACACGCGGCGCAGACAGCGTCCCCTCGGACGCGGAACGGCCCGCCAGGGCGGACTGCCCCGGCAGTCATCTTCGCAGAATTGGCCCGTTCTGTTCAAGTCTTTCAGCGGCAGGGCCGGCGCCGGCCAGGGCCAGCCCGGTCCACGATCCTCCGGCGGCGACCTCGGAAGGCGTCCCCGCCGCCACCACCCGCCCGCCGCCATCCCCGCCTTCTGGCCCGAGGTCGATCACCCAGTCGGCCGCCCGGATCACCTCCAGGTTGTGCTCGGCCACGACCACCGTGTGCCCCGAGGCGATGAGCCTGTCGAAGACCGCGAGCAGCCTCTCGACATCGTGGAAGTGCAAGCCGGTCGTTGGCTCGTCGAACAGGAAGAGTGAGGGGCCGGACCCGCTCCGGAGCAGCTCGGTGGCGAGCAGCAGACGCTGCCGTTCGCCGCCAGACAGGGTGTCGGCGCCCTGCCCCAGCTTCAGGTAGCCGAGGCCGAGGTCGACCAGACCGGCAAGCGGGCGGGCGACGGACGCCACCGTGGCGAACGCCGCGTGCGCCCGAGCGACGGTCATCTCCAGCACGTCCGCAATCGACCGGCCGTCGAGGAGGCATTCGAGCACGGCGGTCTGGAAGCGGCGGCCATGGCACTCGCCGCACGGCACCCAGACGTCCGGCAGGAAGTCCATGCTGACGCGCACTCGCCCGTTGCCCTCGCATGCCTCGCACCGCCCCCCGGGTCCGTTCGTCGAGAAGTGCCGCCTGGACCAGCCCTCCCGGCGGGCGTGATCGGTGGCGGCGAAACGCTCCCGGATGGCGTCGAACACACCCACGATCGTGGCCGGCATGCTTGCCGTGCCGCCGGCGACCTGGTCGCGGTCTGCGGCGACCACGCGCTCGAACGGCTCGTGGGCAGCCACGATGAGGCCTGGCTCCTCAGAGAGCCTGAGGTTGCCGCCAAGGGCCGGGGCGACCACGTCGAACAGCAACGTGGACTTGCCGCTGCCCGACACCCCGGTGATGACAATCAGCCCGCCGGCCGGAATCTCGACGCAGAGGTCGCAGAGGTTGTGCCGATGGGCGTGGGCCACGCTGACGCCGCGGCGCAAGCGGCGGCCGACGCTGCCGCGCGATTCGTGTGGCGTCCGGCGGAGATACCGGCCTGTGACCGACGCCTCGCTGGCGGCGACGGCGGCGGGTGTGCCCGCCGCCACGATGCGGCCCCCGCTTTCTCCGGCGCCCGGGCCCATGTCGATGACGTGATCGGCCGAGCGGATCACGTCTTCGTCGTGCTCGACCACGACGACCGTGTTTCCCGCGTCCCGCAGGCACCGCAGCAGGCCGAGCAGCCGGCCCGTGTCCCTGGGATGCAGGCCGGCCGTCGGTTCGTCGAGCACGTAGGTGATCCCGGTCAGGCCGCTCCCAATCTCGGTCGCCAGACGGATGCGCTGCGCCTCGCCCGACGACAGCGTGGCCGCAGTCCGATCGAGCGACAGGTAGCCGAGCCCGGCGTCGCGAAGGCGCCCGAGCCGCGCGACAACGTCGCGGCCGAGGTCCGCCGTCGCCTCCCGACGCCATCCCCCGTCGGTTTGGGCATCCAGGTCGGCGAAGAAGGCCAGGCTCTCGGCCACGGTGAGACCGAGGAGTTCCGCGATACTCCGTCCTGCCACGCGCACCGCGAGCGCCTCGGGCCTGAGGCGCCTGCCGCCGCACGCCGTGCAGGTGATCGAGCGAAGGAGCGGCTCGAGCGCGGCACCTCGCCTGTCGGCGTGCTTCCGCGCGTACTCCAGCGCCACGAGCCCCGCGAGTCCGATCCACGTCGTTCGGAATCGGTGGACGCCCGCGCGCGTCCCGCGGCGGTAGTGCCAGTCGACCTCCAGCTCGAGGTTGCCGGTTCCGTGCAGCGCCACGTCTCGCGCGCGCGGATCCAGCTCCCGCCACGGCACGCTGAAATCGACACCGACGGCAGCGCCCGCGGCGCGGAGCGTGGCGAGGTATCGGCCATCCGAATCGCCGTAGAACCGGCCGGTCTTGTGGCCGTCCATCGCGCCGGCGAGCAGCGACCGACCCGGGTCGGTGACGAGCGCCGCCGGGTCGCACTCGCGGACGACGCCGAGCCCTTTGCAGGCCGGGCACGCGCCCTGTTCCGCGTTGGGCGAGAAGAATGTCGACGTCAACGGTCGCGCCGCCTGTCCGCCTTCGCCCACACGCGCGAACATCAGCCGGTAGTAGTCGGCGATCTCGGTCATCGTGCCGACGGTCGAACGCGGATTCCGGGACGCGCGACGCTGCCGGATGGCCACCGCGGGTGTGAGGCCTGAGACCTCGTCGAACTCGGCGTCTCCGGTCTTCTCCAGGAACCGGCGGGCGTAGGCCGAGAAGCTCTCGGTGAACCGGTTCCGGCCCTCCGCATACAGCGTGTCGAACGCCAGCGACGATTTCCCGCTGCCCGACACGCCGGTCACGACGGTGAGCTGGTGTGCTGGAATCTCGACGTCGATGTGCTTGAGGTTGTGGGTCGAGACGCCGACGAAACGAATCGCGTCAGTCGGTGTCGACGGTCTGTCAGTCGGAGCCTGCGGTCCGTCAGTCGGACCCTTCGGCATGTCAGTCGGAGCCTTCGGCTCGTCAGTCGGAACCTGCGGCGCGCCAGTCAGCGCACGCAGCGCCGCGCCGGTGGCGGAGGCCTCCGAGCGCGCGACCTCCTCCGGCGTTCCGGTGACCACCACCTTCCCGCCCCGGCGGCCGCCGCCCGGGCCGAGATCGATCACGCGATCGGCGGCGCGAATCACGTCGAGGTGATGCTCGACGACAATCACGGTGTGCCCGGCGTCCGCGAGCCCGTGGATCGCGCGAAGGAGGACGACGACGTCGGCCCGGTGGAGGCCCGTGGTGGGCTCGTCGAGGATGTAGAGCGTCGGGCCGCGGCCGGGGCGCGCCAGCTCGGCGGCCAGTTTCACCCGCTGCGCCTCGCCGCCCGACAGCGTCGTCGACGGCTGCCCGAGCCGGAGATAGCCGAGGCCGAGTTCGCCGAGCGTGCGCAGGATGCGGGCGGCCCGCGGCTCACCGGCAACGAGCGATCGAGCCTCGTCGAGTGTCATCTCGAGGAGGTCGTGAATCGTCCGCCCGCGGTACTCGATGGCCAGCGTCTCGTCGTTGAAGCGCCTCCCGCCGCAGGTCTCGCAGACGACATCCACCTGCCCGAGGAAGTGCATGCCGATCTGCTGGACGCCTGCGCCCTGGCAGGCCTCGCAGCGCCCGCCGGCGACGTTGAACGAGAAGCGTCCCTTCCCGAACCCGCGCGCGCGCGACTCGGGAAGCGCCGCGAACAGGTCGCGAACGACGTCGGACAGCCCCGTGTACGTCGCCGGGTTGGACCGCGGCGTCCGGCCGATCGGCGACTGGTCCACCTGGATGATCTTGCCGACCCTGCTGTCGCCTGGCGCTCGGCCCAGCCGTTCGACGAGCGCCTCGACCAGGCTCGACTTCCCGGCGCCGGACACGCCGGTAATCACGTTCAACGCGCCGAGCAGGAACTCGACGTCAACCCGATCGAGGTTGTGGCGCGTCGCCTGCTCCAGCCGGAGCACGCCCGTGCCTGCCCGACGGGCCGTTGGCGTGTCCACGCGTTCCTCGCCAACCAGGAATGCGCGCGTCCTGCTGCGGCGGTCCGCCCGGTCGGCCAGGCCGGCGACCGGCCCGCTGTAGAGCAGCTCGCCGCCATGCGCCCCGGCGCCCGGGCCGATGTCGACCAGCCAGTCCGCCCTCCTCATCGTCTGGTCGTCGTGCTCGACCACCAGCACGGTGTTCCCGCGATCGCGCAGTGTGGCGAGGACGTCGAGCAGTCGGTCCTGCTCGGTCGGGTGCAGGCCAATCGAGGGCTCGTCGAACACGTACAGCACGCCGCCGAGGTCGGCACCGACCTGGGACGCGAGCCGCAGGCGCTGCGCCTCGCCTCCCGAGAGCGTCGCGGACGGGCGATCGAGCGTGAGGTGGTCCAGCCCCAGGCGCGTCAGCAGCTCGGCGCGCGCGCGCATCTCGGCGCGGACGGGCTTGCCAACGGGCGCTTCCGCCGGGGTGAACTCCAGGTGCGCCAGGAAATCGCCGAACTCCTCGATCGGCCACGCGGACAGCTCGCCGATATGCCGCCCGCGGAAGAGGACCGACAGCGCCTCGGGCCGAAGGCGCGTGCCGCCGCAGGCCTGGCACGGCAGGCTCCGCACGAACCGGAGGATGTTGCGGTTCCGGCTCCGCGCGAGAATCTGCTCCATCACGGGGAGGATGCCCTTGTAGACGCCCTCCTCCCTCGGCCTGGCCGTGATGCCGCTCCAGCGCAGCCGCGACGAGAGCGGGTGCTTCCCGTACGGAATCCGAATCCGGTCGGACCCGTTCAGGACGACGTCGCGCTGCTCGTCGGTGAGCGCCTGCCACGGCGTGTCGACGTCGAAGCCGTGCGCGCGGCACACCTGATCGAGAACGTCGATGGTCACCTGCGAGTAGATCACATAGCCGGTCGGCGTCGTGATGACCAGCGCGCCCTGCCTGATGGTCTTGCCTGGATCGGCGACGATCAGCTGCGGATCGAGCCGGTCCTCCACGCCGAGGCCCTGGCAGGCCGGGCACGCCCCGAGCGGCGAGTTGAACGAGAACAGGCGGCGCTCCACGTGGAGGCCTGCGGGTGGCGTGCCGAGCCTGGCGTACAAGAGTCGAAGGTCGTCGTGAAGGCCCGTCAGCGTCCCGACCGTGGACCGCGGGTTGCGGGTGGTCGACCGCTGGTCGACGGCGATCGCCGGCGAGAGTCCGTCAATCGAGCGGACCGCCGGCCGCGCCAGCCTCCCGAGGAACTGCCTGGCGTACGACGAGAAGGTCTCGAGGTAGCGGCGCTGCGCCTCGCGGCAGATCGTGTCGAGCGCCAGCGAGGACTTGCCGGAGCCCGACACGCCGGACACGACGGTGATGGCCCGGCGAGGCAGCTCGACGTCGATCGCTTTGAGATTGTGCTCGCTCGCGCCGCCGACCGAGAGCATGGTCACGGCCCGCATTGTACCGCGCGCCGGTCTCAGTGAAGGCAGGGCCGTCACCCCTGTGCTATCCTTCGCCGAAACGCTCTCTTCCTCACCTGAAGGACCCTATGCACCCTCGCTCGGTTCGCCCCAGTGCCGCGCTCGTCGTCCTCGTGCTGGCCGCCGCCATGGGCGCGGCCCTCGTAGGCCAGTCGCCCCAGGCCACCACCGCCGCCGACATCGTGACCCGCGTGAAGAACCAGTTCGCGCCCGACACCCGCATCGCCGTGTTCACCGTGCAGGCGGAGGTGAAGGACAACGCCGTCGAACTGGTCGGCGATGTCGAGCGGCTCGCGGCAAGAGAGGCGCTGCTCAAGGCCTTCAAGGATGCCGGCCTCGCGAACGTCGTGGACAAGATCGCCGTCCTGCCCGATCCCGCGATGGCCGCCAGGCCGCTCGGCGTCGTGACGGTCAGCGTTGCCGTGATGAAGACGAAGCCGTCGCATGCGTCGGAACTGGGCAATCAGCTCATCATGGGCATGGTCGTGAAGATGCTGAAGAGCGAGTCGGGCTGGTACTTCGTGCAGTCGCTCGACGACCGGTACCTCGGGTGGATGGAGCCCAGCCACCTCGCGCTGATGACGAAGGATCAGGTGGACGCCGTCGCCGGCGGGCCGCGCGCGATCGTCACGTCGCTCTTCGCGTTCGTCAGGGAGCGGCCGTCGCCGGAAGCGGCGCCCGTCTGCGATCTCGTCGTGGGAGACGTGTTGAGCACGACGGGACCGAGCGCCGGATGGTTGGCGGTGCGGCTGCCCGACGGGCGCAAGGGGTTCGTGGCGGAGGCAGATGCCACCGACTACCAGGCGTGGCGGGCCAGCCGGAAGATCACGCCCGAGGCCATCGAGCAGACCGCGCGCCGATTCATGGGCGTGCCGTACCTGTGGGGCGGAACCTCGGCGAAGGGGTTCGACTGTTCGGGCTACCTCAAGACCGTGTTCCGGCTGAACGGCCTCGAGCTTCAGCGCGACACCGATCAGCAGGCCAACGAGGGCGCGGCGGTGCCGACCGACAACGACTTCGCCGAGGTGCGGAAGGGCGACGTGCTCTTCTTCGGCCCTCGCGCCGGCGTGACCCGGATCACCCACACCGGGATCTGCCTGGGAGGCAAGCTGTTCATCCACTGCGCGGGGATGGTGAAGCTGAACAGCCTCGATCCCTCGTCGCCCATCTACAGCGAGAGCCTGCTGAAGCGGCTCGTGAAGGTGCGGCGCTTCGCGACACCGTGAAAGGGCACCAGCGAGCGGCCTAGCGGCCGTGCCACAGGATCTTCCCGTCGGCAATCTCGAGCGCGCCCTGCTGCTCCATCGCCTTGACGGTGCGCACCACGGTCTCGACCCGCAGGCCGGTCATGTCGGCCAGTTGCTGCCGGGTGAAGGGCACACGGTACGGCTGGCCCGCGCCAGCCGGGTCGGTCGAGCGGAGGTACCCGATGAGCGTCGCCAGCCGATGCTCGGCCTCTTCGACGGCGATTTCGGCCAGCATCATCGACTTGTAGACGAGCCGGCCGCTCAGCACCTTCGTCAACTCGAGGTGAATGGCCGGATGCTCGGCCAGGAGGCGGAGACACTCCGCGCGTCCGCAGCGCCATACCTCGCTGTCCACCACGGCCACGGCGGCCGCCGGGTAGGGCACGTCGTTGAAGAACGGCGGCTCACCGAAGGTCTGACCATCGGTGAACATGCCCTGGACGAATTCGCGGCCCTGCTCGTTGTAGCTGACCATCTTGACGCGGCCGCTCTTCATCTGGTGAAAACTGCTGGCCGTCATCCCCTGGTCGAAGAGCGTCTCCCCCTTCGCCAGGCGCACCACGCGGGCGCCGTACCTCAGCCAGAGTTCGTCGGAGATCATCGGTCTGGACATGACTGTACGCTTCTCTGCCCGGGTGCCTCTATGACCTGCGTCACATCGCGGGGCAGCGTGACCAGCTTACACGGTTGGGGCTCGGACGGCGCCGACGACGTGACTCTCCGGGCCAGCTCGGCGTGAGACAAGCGGACTGTCGTTGTCTGCCGCCGAGCGCCTGACATAGGATAGCGCGCCGTGTTTGCCCTGATCCTGTGCCTCACGCTGAATCAACGGGCTCCCCCGCCGGTCACGCCGCCGTCGGGCCCCGCCGTCGACGGGCGCGGGTCGCCGACGGTCACGATCCCGCGCATCGAGGCGTCGGTCGCCGTGGACGGTCGGCTCGACGAAGACGCCTGGACCGGCGCCGCGCGCCTCGCCAATCGAGGGGAACGAGAACGTCAACCTGATGTTCAACCTGCGCGGCGGGTGGAGCACGAGGGGATCGATCGGCCGGGACTTCGTGCGGTTCGACCCGGATGACGACTCGGCCTACGACGTTCTGACACCTGAAGGGCCGGCCCCGTTTGCGGTCCCCGACGAGCTCTCCGGCCTGCTCGGCGCCGGCCTGGCGCTGACGACACCGACCTTCAAGCGGTTCAACGCGTCGGTCGACACGCGCTGGAACTCCGTGGCCATCTTCGCGGAAGCCTCCGAGGGCCGGGAGTCGCGAATCAGCGGCAGCCTGGCCGTGAGGCCGACCGAGTCGATCCGCCTGGACGGCAGCGCGACGTACTCGCGCATCACCAGGGCTGGCGACGGGAGCGAGTTCGCGCGGACGGTGGTCCCCAGGATCAAGGTCGAGTACCAGCCGACGCGGGCGCTGTTCTTCCGCGCCGTCGCCGAGTACCGCTCGCAGCGGCAGGCAGCGCTGGTCGACCCGACGACCGGGCAGCCTCTCATGCGATACGGCCTGGTGGCAGACGCGGTGCACGTCGACGGGCTGCGCGTCGACTTCCTGGTGTCGTTCGAACCCAGACCTGGTACGGTGGCGTTCTTCGGCTACGGCAGCGCGCTCGAGACGGGCCGCGTGTTGAGCCTCGAGGATCTGACCCGCCAGAGCGACGGGTTCTTCGTCAAGCTGGCCTACCTGTTCAGGCGGTAGCCGCTACTTCGCGACCATCGACAGGGCGATGAGGGGGTTGCGCCCCCGCCGCTCCAGTGAATACGCAACGCCCCGCGGAACCACGGCGAACGCGCCGGCCGTGAGGTCGTAGTCGCGCCCGTTCGCGCGCAGCATCCCTTCGCCCGCAATCACGTAGAGCATCTCGTCGGCGTCGCGGCGGACGCGGTCCTTGATCGGTTCCCGGACCTGCACGACGCGCGCCGTCGCGCTCGGCGCCTGCCCGACGACGGTTTCGCGCTGCGGGTCGTTCCTGCCGATCAGGTTCCGCTCGATCCAGTCGGGCAGCGAGAGCAGCTCCACCGTGAGGTTGGGGTTTCGCACGACCGGCGCAGCGTCGCGTGGAACAGCCGGAACCGTGGCCGGCGAGGGCGGAGGCGGCGCAGGTTTCTCGGGCACCCTGGACAGGGTGACCTCCACCTCGACGATGGGCCCGGCCTTCACGGTGACTTCGCGCTCGAAGGCGACGAAGTCCGGCGAGTCGAAGCGAAGCCGATACGTGCCCGCCCTGAGCGTCTGGAAGCGGACCGTGCCGTCGCGCACCGTCGTGCCCTCGCGGGAGACGGGGCCCGAGAGCGCCACGTGCACGCCTGGGGCCGCTTCGCCCGCCAGATCGGTCACGGTGAGGGTCATCGAGATGCGCGGCGCCGTGGCCGCCTGCGGAGGCGCCTGCGGCTTGGGCGCGGCCGGCGGCGGCGCCTGGGTGGTTGTCGCTGGCGGCACGCCTTGCGCCGGTGGCTTCTGCGGCAGCACCTGGGCTTGGGCGGCCGCAGCCATCGTCAACGCGAGGGCGGTCAGGGCGAGCAGAACGCGCGGTCTGATCATGTCGCCTCCGGGCGTGTTTGTCTCCCCCGATTGTAGTCCGACTTCGAGCCTCGCGCCTTGACAGCGTCCGGCCGCCCGGCGCACGATGCGGGTCGATGCCGTCTTCCGTCCGCGTGTTCGCGCCCGCCAGCGCCAGCAACCTCGGGCCGGGCTTCGACGTCCTTGGTCTTGCCCTCGGCAGCCCGGGCGACGTGGTGGCCGCGGAACTGATCGACGCCGAGGGCGTCGAGATCGCCGAAGTGACCGGCGATGGCGGACTGCTGACCACGAATCCGACCGAGAATGTCGCTGGGGTGGCGGCGCAATCGGTGCTCTCCGACCTCGTGGCCCGCGGTCTCTGCGGATCCGCCGACGCGCGCGGCGTGCGGCTCAGGGTTCACAAGCGGATGCCGCTCGCGAGCGGCCTCGGCAGCTCGGCGGCCAGCAGCGTCGCCGGCGCGATGGCGGTGAACGAGCTGTTCGGCCGGCCGCTCTCGAAGCGCGACCTGCTCCCGCACGCGCTCGCCGGAGAACGCGCCGCCTCGGGATCGGCGCACGCCGACAACGCGGCGCCCAGCCTGCTCGGCGGTTTCGTTCTCATCCGCGGCTACGATCCGCTGGACGTCATCGACCTCCCCGTGCCGCTCGCTCTGCGGGTCGCGGTCGTCCACCCGCATTGCCGCGTCGAGACGGCTGCGGCGCGGGCCCTGCTTCGCGGCCATCTCTTCTCGATCGAGCAGGCCGTCGCCAATCTCGGCAACCTGGGAGCGCTGGTGACCGGCCTCTTCAGGAACGACCTCGAGCTGGTTGGCCGGAGCATCGAGGACCGCCTGGCCGAACCGCTTCGGGCGCGACTCATTCCCGGATACGCAGCCGTGAGGGACGCGGCGCGCCGGGCGGGCGCGCTCGGATGCTCGATTTCCGGCTCAGGGCCGTCGGTGTTCGCGTTCGCCGACAGCGACGTGGCGGCCGCACGCGTCGCCGCGGCGATGCGCGACGCCTTCCGGAGCGCCGCCGACCTCGAGAGCGAGAGCTTCGTCGGCCCGGTCAACGCAGCCGGCGCGTGCCGCGTGGACCAGCCGTCATGATTCTCGTCAGCACCAGGCACGCCGCTCCGCCGGTGACCTTCAGGGAGGCGCTCCTCGGTGGACTCGCGCCCGACGGCGGGCTCTATCTTCCGACCTCGATTCCGCCGATCGATCGACAGGCCATGGTTTCGTGGCGCGGCCTGCCGATTGGCGACGTCGCGGTCCGCGTCCTTTCGCACCTTGTTGGCGACGAGTTCGACCGCGGCACGCTCGAGCGCCTGACACGCGAGGCGTTCGACTTTCCTGCGCCGACGGTGCCGATCGGCAACGACATCTCCGTTCTGGAGCTGTTCCACGGACCCACGCTGGCCTTCAAGGATTTCGGTGCGAGGTTTCTCGCCCGCGTCTTCGGCAGCCTGCTGGCCGAGCGCGGCGGCCGCGCCACGATCCTGGTCGCCACGTCGGGCGACACCGGGAGCGCGGTGGCCCAGGGATTCCACGGCGTGCCTCGTGTGCGGGTGGTGGTCCTGTATCCGGCCGGGAGGATCTCGCCGTTCCAGGAAGCCCAGATGGCGACGCTCGGCGGGAACGTCACCGCGGTCCGCGTCCCCGGGACGTTCGACGACTGCCAGCGCCTCGTGAAGGAGGCCTTTCTCGATGAGAGTCTCGCGGGGCTTGGCCTCTCGTCGGCCAACTCCATCAACATCGGTCGGCTGCTGCCGCAGGCCGTCTACTACGTCGCGAGCTGGCTGGCGGCTGGCGGTGACGAGGCGGGTGACGTGGTGTTCGCCGTGCCGAGCGGCAACCTGGGGAACCTCACGGCGGGCGTGATCGCGCAGCGGCTTGGCGTACCCGTCGGCCGGTTCGTGGCCGCCACCAACCTGAACGCCGTGCTGCCGGACTACCTGCGGACCGGCACCTACCGCGCCCGAGCCGCGCACCCGACGCTGTCCAACGCGATGGACGTCGGCGACCCGAGCAACTTCCCGCGGCTCGCCCAGATCCACGCGGAGGCGCTCGACGCGCTGCGCTCCAATATCGTCGGGTTCGCGATCAGCGAGGACGAGACGAGACGGACGATTCGTGAGACCTACCGTCAGGCCGGCTACCTGCTGGACCCGCACAGCGCGGTTGGCGTCGCGGCGGCCGGGCGCGCACGGGCCGAGGTGGGCGAGCACCGTCCCATCATCGCGCTGGCGACGGCGCACCCCGCGAAGTTCGGGGACGTGATTCGTGAGGAATTGGGCTTCGACCCGCAGCTGCCCGAGCCGTGGCGCAACTGGCGAACGCGCGAGGTCCGAGCCTTGAACCTGTCGGACCTCAACTACGAGTCGTTTCGGATCTGGCTGCTCGAGGCGATGCGGTAGGCCGGGTCTGCTACGAGGGAGGCTTCTCGTTGTGGACCGCGGTCAGCTGGTATTTCAGCGCCGCGTCGGCAGCCAGCGTGCCCAGGTCCCACACCTTGACGCACACCTGCGAGTCGATCGAGGAGGTTCCGATCAGTTCCGAGCCCGGCGCGCCAAAGGGCGTCTCGAACACGATCTGGCAGCTGAGGCCGTCCCACATCCCGATGCCCAGGCCGATCAGCGGAGCGTCGGCCGCAGGAGCCAGCGAGTCCAGCGTGACCTTGACCAGGCCCGGCATCGTGTGGAACGTGTGCAGGATCGACCCGCCCGACACCAGCGTGCCGTTGAACGTCTGGGTCACCGGCACGAGCCCGTCCGTGGGAGACGGCAGCTTCGCGTCCGTCGGCTCAGTGGGCGTGCCGCAGGCCGACACCAGCGCGGCCACGAGCGGCAGCACGAAGACGAAGACACGGACAGCACGTCGGAACATCCCTAGCTCCACCCACTTCAGACGCCGGCCGGCGACAGAAGGCCGGGAACCCTACAAGGGTATCAGATCATGCGGAATTCCCGCCAGATTCACCGCCGCTCGTAGACGATCTTCCCCCCCACCATCGTCATGGTCACTCTCAGGTCGGCGATGGCCTCCGGCGCGACGCGGAACGGGTCGCCAGACAGCATCACGAGGTCGGCCAGCCTGCCCACGCTGATCGACCCCTTGTTCCCCTCCTCGAACTCCGCGTAGGCGGCGCCCATCGTGCAGGCCTCGATCGCCTGCGACACGCTCACCTTCTGCTCGGGCACCCAGCCGCCCGGACGCTTCCCGTCGAGCGTCGCCCGAGTCACCGCCGCATAGATCGTCTGCATCGGATCGAGCGGCGCCACCGGCCAGTCCGTTCCGAAGGCCACGCGGACCCCGTGGTCGAGGAACGAGCGAAACGCGTAGGTCGTCTTCGCCCGCTCGGCCCCGATCCGCTTCTCGGCCCACTTGCCGTCGTCAATCGCGTGGTACGGCTGCACCGACGCGATGGCGCCGAGTTGCGCATAGCGCGTGAAGTCCGTCGCGGCCAGGTGCTGCGAGTGCTCGATCCTCGGCCGCCGGTCGCGCGCGCCGTTGGCGCGCTGCACGTCCTC
>Ga0315278_10001780_pt1 | contig 19043 bp, 21 predicted proteins | sample YL17G06_0_MG_FD_203880 | JGI IMG/M metagenome (GOLD analysis project Ga0315278, IMG submission 203880) | Sediment microbial communities from Yellowstone Lake, YNP, Wyoming, USA - YL17G06_0 | ecosystem: Environmental > Aquatic > Freshwater > Lake > Sediment | place: USA: Wyoming | collected... | reverse complement strand
CATGCAACTGCATGGAAGTTGTCGATTAAATCCTTGGGCCATATATTCAATATTCGCTATAAGATGGACAGTGTCACACCAGTTTCTCTGTGATCATGATAAACCTGAAAACCAACCGGTGCGCGTTCCACATCTTGAATGCATTGCCATAGATCTTGTGTATGCTTAATACCATGTTATGTTCTGGGCCACTATCCCCGACTATGTACACTCTCATATCAAATCCTCGACATCTATAACCTTCAGTTTCGATTTTACTTTTTTCTTATCAGGCACGAAAAGGAAGTTGCTCTTTGCATTGAGCCTCGCCAGGCTTTCCTCCGCCTTCGTTATGTCGTCTGCCTTGACCGTGCCCCATTTGACTTCGGCAACGATTTCTGGTTTCTTGAACTTCAGCAGGCAGGCGTCAATGTCATAGTCCTTGGATTCGCAGACGCTCTCAACCAGGCCGTATTTCTGCGCCAACGCCTCCCTTACGTTGTCCTCGACTATCCTGGGCATCAACTCGTCAACTATGCCCCTTATTTCCTTCTCGCCAACGGGTCTCTCGGATATGTTGTATTTTTCGTCCGCGTAGTAGAATATGCGGAATAGCGGCGATATGTGCTTGTAAACGAACTTCTTCTTGCCGAAGACGTTAATCCTCTTGATTATGCCAAAGGAGACAAGATTGCCTAGGTACTGCTGTATGGCGCTGGGGTCGTCCTTTGGTATCAGCCTTCTTGAGAAGAGATGACTGGCAATCTCACCGGACACTATCTTGCCGCCAGCTATTGCCCTGAGTATGCCTTCATAGACCGCCGAGGTCTGGCGCTCTTCTTCTGTGAATACCTCGCCTATGAGGGCCGGGATGGTCCTTATCGAACCCGCTATGATGTCCGAGAATATGTCCCTAGGGTCTTTCTTTTCGTCGAAGTAGTCGGAAGCTATCGGCTCGCGCAGGAGTATGGCCAGTTCGAGCAGCTGCTTGTTTGGCATTCCTTTCTTCTTTACGGCCTTTAGGCAGTCTGCCAGCGAGATAAGGCCTATAGGAACCTCCTTGAACAGGCCAAGCAGCGGCGACCTGCTCGAAAGCAGTTTTTTTGACAGGAAAAGCGTGGATGAGATTAGTATAAGTTTGCCTTTTTTGTCGGTGAAATGCAGGAAGTCGAAGAAACTGTCGCCAAGGCGATGAAATTCATCCACTGTGACAGTCTTACCATCGGCCAGAGACTTCTTTAGCACCTCAATGAAGGTGTCATAGGTTATCTCCCTGTCAGCTTCCCTGGACATTATATTTCTGTCCCTCTTGACGAAGAAATACTCATCGCACTTGACAAGTTTTTCCACTAGGAAGGTCTTCCCGGTTTTGCGCCTGCCGTAGACAAACACCCATTTCTTCGATTCGCTGACCTCGGCCTCTTCCCTGGGCCTTTCGACTATAACCATGGTAAGTATAATGATGGTTATACTTATAAGCTTTTTGGCCGGCATAGCAGGAATATCCAAGACCAAACAAGTCAAACATTCAATAATCCTCGATGGGCTATTGTCAGCTTTAGCTCATTTAAAGGATGTTTCGAGTGCAGGGCCGATAGCTTCCACAGGAACGACGGCTATAAATTCCCCTGTTCTCATACAAGGCTATGGCCCAGTCAGGCAGTGATGATCTCTTGCCCCGATACCAACCGAACGCGCGGCTAAATATACTCATCTTCTCCGGCAGCCCCAGGCAGGGGAACTGCGAGGCCATAGCGCTCAGGCTGAAGGAGATGCTCGACGACAATGGGGCCAGAGGCGAGCTTATCTGGCTCAGGGAAAAGCGCATAGGCCGCTGTGACGGATGCGTGGAGCATTGCAACAAGGCCCTCGCATGCAAAAAGGACGACGACATGACTGCAATCCTGGAAAGGATGCTAGCAGCTGACGGCTACGTCTTCATCACGCCAAGCTACTTCCAGATGCCTCCGGGGCTATTCAAGGACTTCATCGACCGTTGCAGCGTGTTCTACACGGCCAAGACTGACTTATCCAAAAAACGAACAGTAGTCATAGCCGTCGGGGCAGACAGCATAGAAGGCGTGGACGTCTACCTAAAGAACATCACGGACAACTTCTGCAAGACGCTGGGCATTCCCGTAGTGGTGGCGAAGAGTTTCCAAGGACGGAGCGAATTCAAGGAAGGAGATGCAGAAGCGTGGAGGGAGGATATTTTCAGAAGCGGACTGAATCTGAGCATCGAAAAGGAGCTGCAGAGGATGGCGGAGAAGCTTGCCACAAATCGCAGATGATGGCGCCTCAACTTTGACGATTAGAATGATGTTCCTGATGGAGGCCAGTATTAAATGAAATTCCCATGGGTTTAATAAACGCTTATGCGAAGTGAAGCCCGTAAAAAACCAACCGGGCTCGTGAACATTACATTCATGCGCTTGCGCTGCATCACTTTCCTCGTCTGAGGACTTCACGCACGTAAGAAAGGGCGTCTTTCGAGGCTACGGATTCTACGACCTTCAGGCCGAATTCCATCGCGCACGACGGCGACGACGCAGTGATGATGTTGCCGTCGACGACGACTGCCTCGCCTCTTGGCCTGCCTAAGCTTTTCTCAAGCCCTGGGCGTATCGTCGCGCGCTTGTCCTCGAGCAGCCCTGCCTTCACCAGCAGCAACGGTGCATCGCCTATCGCAGCCACGACCTTCTTCTGGTCGTTGAACGCGCGGATCGCGCGGATGACCTTGTCAGAGTTAGCCATTCGCTCTGGCGTACCGCTGACCAATGCAATCGCATCGAAAGCCGAGGCATCGATGTCGTCCATCCTGCCGTCGCTTATTATCCTGGTCCCGTCAGAGCCCTTCAGGATGACGCCCTGGAGGCCTATGACCCGCACGTCCAGCTTAGCTCGTTTCAGCGTGCTTATGAGCGTGAACGCCTCTATCTCGTCGAACCCGTCAGCCAACGGTACGAGGACTCTCTTAGTTCGAATTGTTTTTTCCATGCAATATCCTCCTTATGGCATCCTCAGCGCTTTGACTATCTCCTGGCCAAACTTGGCCGCAGCGGCCGGGCCTGAGGAGGTTATAATCTTACCGTCCCGCTCCACGTCCGCCCCTGTATGGACGGCTCCCTTGCTTTTCATGATGCCTATGATTGACTGGTCATTGAATGACGTTGCTTTCTTGCCGCGCAGGACGCCTGCATTGGCCAGTATGGCTGGAGCGATGCATATCGCCGCTACGACCTTCCCTGACGCGGCCGCTTCACTAGCAATCCGGTGAGCGTCGGCGTCGTCGAAAAAGACCTTCGCTCCGCCGCCACCGATGAAGACGACGGCGTCAAAATCCGTTCCATGCAGCTCATCTATCGTCTCTTCTGCAACGGCCGTACCGCCGAGCATGCCCATAGCCTCGCCTTGGACGGACGAGGCTGTGACGATTTCAAAACCGGCTTTCCTGAACTCGTCATGCGGTTTCTGGTATTCTTCGTCACGGAAGCCTTCCGGGGCGATGACCATCAGCACGCGCTTGACCATGATTATGAATTGTCCGGCCTGGCTTATTAAGAAAATGCACGAGCGCAAGACGCGTGATGCAAGGAAATGCCATACGTACTGTCACGTCTCTGTATTAGCACATTTATAAGCGACGGCTACAATAATCCACAAAGGGGTAATTGATATGCCAGTGATTGGTTTTGCGTTCGACACGTTCGAAGGCAAGCGCGAGATTGCAGTAGCGCAGACGCCGGAGATAAAGGTCAACTCGACGCCGAGGATAACCGATGTAAAGGAAGTAGCAGTTCCGACGCTCGAGCAGAAAGCATTGGCCGTCTCGTGGGAGTTCCTGACGAACTACGAGCCGAAGATAGGGACCCTCAAGATCGCGGGCGAACTGCTCTACCTGACGAAGGACAACAAGGCTGCTTTGGCCGAGTGGAAGAAGAAAAAGATGCTGCCGGAGAATGACTCGGTGGAAATTCTCAATCATCTGTTCCGACGCTGCCTCATAAAGGCCTCGACCCTCGCAGAGGACTTGCAACTGCCGCCTCCGCTGAACCTTCCGATAGTGAAGGCGAAGGAATAAACGTCAGATGAGGCCCGTGGCCAACATAAGCACGAGCGCAGCGGCTAATATCACGAGTGCCAGTTTTGCCATCCCTGAGACGAGCTTCCCAAAGATAAGCACAGCTATGGCGATGACTGCAAGGACTAGAATGGCTGTGAGTGGCGTGCCCAATGCAGATGCTACGCTTCCTCCGCTGAGGCTGTCAGAAAGGCCGACTAGCTTTGCCACGGCGCTCGACGCTGACGAGAGCAAAGACTGGATTGCATTGACTATCGTGCCGAGATCCATACTTATGTTTTCTCTGCTGCGTTAAAAGGCTTTGACTGAAAGAGGACTTTTTATTGGGCGAAACAAATAACCAATGCGTGGGCTTGTGAAGAACCTTATACCTCTGCTGCTGGCTGCGGGCATGATGATGATAATCGCATTCATGGCGTTCCAACTCTTCTCAAGCTATGTGACGCCACCCGACTTCTCAGACCAGACGAAACCGTTTGAAACGAAGCTGACGGCGATGTCGATGCCACGTCCAGGCTCAGCGGTGAAGATGGGCGTCTTCGTTCACGCGACTGAACGGTGCACGGACGCCGGCCTCCGGGCAGACGTAGGACAAGGATTTGAACTAGTGTCAGGCGAAACGAAATGGAACGGCGGGCTTTACCCAGGCGATTCCAAGGCATTGGTTTTCATGGTCAAGGCCACAGGGTATGGGAACTTCTCCATACGCGCCCATACAGAATGCCGTCGCACGGACTCGCTGCTTACGGACACCGTAGAATATGTTTATGCTGTAGGACCGGAAAACACGAATGTCGTGTGGAACGAGCTATGACGTCATGTTCCCAGGAACAAACCCAGCCCCGACTGCTGCTTTTCCTTGTTGACGGCTTCGAGACGCCCCAGGACCTTTCCCACACGCTCTTCTGAAAATGAATGCTCCAGCATAATCGCACGGACTTCGTCTGCATTGAGCTTCCATTGTGGGATTTCCACGCGCTCTGTTGGCGGATGGAGGAAGAATGCAAATATATCCTCTGCCGGCGTCTCTGACTCCCATTGCACGGACTTCATGACCTCTGCGAAGTTGCCCTTTTCCTGTACGAGCTTCAATGCCTTCTTCGGGCCAATGCCTTTGACGCCTGATGGACAGTAGTCTGTGCCCGTCAGGATCCCAACGGTTATGAGCTGTTCCTGCGTGATGCCCAATGCATTCAGGACGTCTTCGAGGATTATCATCTCCGGACTTACGTCAACGTATTTCTCCTTGTAAGGGACTTTTCGTTTTCCGGATACGGTGACGTTCCTGACCATGATGGGCGCTCCGAAAAGCAGCGAATCCCAGTCTTGCGACGCCGACGCCCATGCCTGGCCATCCTTGACCATGCGCGCTGCCTGCGCTTCGCCTTCGGATGGCGCCTGCACCCACGGGACGCCCATTGCCTTGAGCAAGGACTTGCTTTCTTCGACCATTTCCTTGGTCAGCCTGGCCGATGCCGTGGCTGCGATGCGCGCGTCTTCTGAGCGGCCCTCTTCCAGGGCGACTTTCCATTTCTTTGCTGCCTCTTCACGGATTTTCTGGCGCTCAGCTATGGTTGCGAGCTTGAACGCGGGCGGCTTGCCGTCGAAGACGAAGACGGGCTTTGCGCCAGCTTCGATTAGGCTTGACGTCCTGTAAAGCAGGCCGGAGAGATGTGATGTCACTCTGCCTTCGGAGTCGCGCAATGGCTCCCCCGTCATCCTGTCGCGTATTATGCTCAAAAACTGGTAAAGCGTGTTGTATGCGTCTACGGCTAGCGTCCTGCCTGCTAAATCTTCCACTGCGATTTCCTTAGCATTGGCCAGGCCACCCAAGTTGACTCCCATGAAAAATATTTACGAGCGTGATTTAACTGCTTATTCGTCAAAAGAGCCATCATTGAACTTGGCTGGTATGTGCGTCCCGTCGCAGAAGGGTTTGTTGCTTGAACGGCCGCAGCGGCACAAAGTGACGCGGTTCCTGACTTCATAGACGTGGCCGTCTGACGACTGGACGGGAATGCTGCCCTTGAGCCAGATGGGGCCACTGACCTTCTTTTGCGGATCTTCGACAAGACTTATTGATGGCTTAAATGCTGGTTCCACGGACTTGCCTTTGTCCCATGCGACGAGCCTTCCGGACGGACAGTCGCATGCATCTTCTATCGCAGTTTTCTTGGAATGCGCATTCCCTGACTTCATGGTAAGCCTCCAGACGCTGCCTCCGCGGTGGCAGAAGCGCGCTGCGGCGCATAGATCCTGTGCGTCCGTCAGTGCAAGGCCCGTACCTTCAATGCGCTCGGCCTGTTTGGCGTAGCTTTTCTTGCTGGCTGTTTCTTTCCCGTCAAATCCATCTGTGTGGGAGCCGTCGCAATAAGGCTTGCAGCCCGAGCGACCACAGCGGCACAGCGCATAGTTTTCCTTGTCTGGATATCGCGGGCCAGGAGACCATTTTTCAGGTATGCCACCCTTTCCAGGGACGATGGTTTCCTTTGCTAAGGGAAGGCCAGAAACAAGATAGGGACCGTCTTTTGCTATGACAACTTTGCACTTCTTGGCCAAGGCCATGCATCATAGATGGAATGCAATTAAAAAAGCCTTGCGCTCATAAAACAAGTTTTTTAATACGGGAAACAATTTTTCTATAGAAAGGTGATTCGCTGTGTTAAAAAGTCTTTTTAAAAAGAGTAAAAAAGCCAGCGGGCCCACCAAAAAGAGTAAAAAACTGTCTAAACCGAAAGCGAAGGCTAAAAAAGCCCCAGTAAAGCGCGTCAAGCCTAAGGCGAAGCCTAAGATTTTGAAGACGAAGAAAATCGTGAAGGCTAAGGCGATGAAGCCGGTTGTGAAGAAACCTGCTAAAGGCAAGGTTAAGCGTGCTCCAGCCAATATTGCATTAAAACCGATATTCCCGGCAATGAAAATGGGGCAGCCGAAGGAAGTGGGGCGAATAACGCACTATTTCGACAACATCGGCGTGGCCGTGATCGAACTGAGCTCAGCGCTGAGGCAAGGCGATCAGATAGAGATAAAGGGCAGCTTGACGAACGTAACCCAGCGCGCTGCCAGCATGCAGGTGAGCCACCTGCCCGTCTCAGTCGCCCAGGCTGGCGAGTCTATCGGGCTGAAGGTTTCAGGCAAGGTCCGCGAAGGCGATAGGGTATACAGGTTGAGTTAGGCCCACGTGAAGCAGGGCCTGCTTTTTGTATGCTGACGGTTTCGAATATCTATGGTTTCATCCACGGAATTTCCATGTCATCTGTCCTTTGCGACGGAAGTATCTCGTTCTTCGTCTTGACTCCGGACTTGTGCGCTAGAATTCCGGTCCATGCGATCATCGCGCCGTTGTCGCCTGCGAGCGGGCGCGGGCATGCGTAAAACTTGGCGCCGCGTTCCTTACACATGATTGCGATCATATCCTGAAGCCGTTGGTTGGCTGCGACGCCCCCTGTAAGCAGTGCCTCTGCCTTATCCGTATGGGCCATAGCACGCTCCGTCACTTCCGTGAGCATGGCGAACGCAGTCTCCTGGAATGAATAGCATATGTCTTTCAACGACGTGCCGGACTTAACGCGACGGGCAGCATCAGTCGCGAGCCCGGTAAAAGACATGTCCATGCCCTTGACGCTGTACGGCAGTTCTATGTATCGTCCGCCCTTCGCTTCCTGTTCTATCTTCGGCCCTGCAGGGAACTGCAATCCAGTCTCGCGGCCAAACTTGTCCAATGCATTGCCGATGCCTATATCCTGCGTCTCGCCGAAGACGCGGTAGCGGCCGGAGACGAATGCAATGACCTGAGTGTTGCCACCGGAAACATAAAGGGTGACGGGATCTTTGCAGCCTGAAGCGAGCCTGCCAGCTTCGATATGTGAAATGCAGTGGCTGACTCCGACTAACGGCTTCTTTCCTGCCAGCTTCACTGCGTATTCCAAGCCGACTCTGAGACATGGTGGAAGCCCTGGGCTCTGCGAGAATGAGAAGACATCCACGTCGCTCATGTTTACGTTGGCCTCATCCAACGCCTTACTTACGACAGCATCGCCAACTTTCTTGTGATGTTCTGCGGCTTCCATAGGATGGATGCCCCAGCCCAGCTTCGGTATGTAGATATCCCTGGCGTTGGCAAGGATTTTTCCAGGTGTGTTTCCGTCCTTCTCATCCGAAGCTATGCCTACGCCAAAAGTATGGGCTGTGGATTCGATGCCAAGGCAGATCATACTAAGGGATTGGCCGGACGGTTAAAAAACCATTCCCGTCACGGTGCATATAAACAATGTTTCCCAAACAACTATTATGCTCACGACACGCTACGATGCTAAGGCCATCGAGGCAGACGTCCAGGCGTCATGGGCTAAGGCCAACGTTCCAGGAACGGTGACGAAGATGGACTGGACGAGACGCAAATTCTACTTGTTGGACGGGCCTCCGTATGTGAATGGAATGCCGCACGTCGGGCATGCCAAGACGACCGTATACAAGGACATCTGGGGACGCTTCAAGTTCATGCAAGGTTTTGCCGTCTGGTTTCAGCCCGGGTTTGACTGCGGCGGGCTGCCTATCGAGAACAAAGTCGAGGAGAAACTGGGCATCGCCAACAAGAGCGATATTGAAAAGACCGTGGGCATAGACAAGTTCATCGCCGAATGCAAAATCCTTGCGAAAGGCAATGAGCATGCATGGCTTGACTTCTACAAGGAGATAGGTGCATGGCGCGGATGGGTGGAACCGTACCTGACTTCGGAGAACTATTATCTTGAGTCGGGATGGTGGACTGTCAAGCAGTGGTATGAGAAAGGCCTGCTAGTTGAAGGGCAAAGGCCTGGTTTCTGGTGCCCCCGGTGTGAAACTGTCCTTGCTGGAATTGAAGTCAGCGAGTCGTACAAGAACGTCGAAGACCCGTCCATAGTGCTTAGGTTCCCTGTGAAAGGTAAGCCGCATGAATGGCTGCTCGTATTCACGACGACGCCATGGACGCTTCCGGCGAACGTGGCGATAATAGCGCATCCTGACGAGACGTACGTCCGGGTGAAGGTCGGCGAAGAGACGTACATACTGGCTGAAAAACGCATGTGCGTGCTCGAGGAGACGGGCGTCGGGAAAGGCAAGATCCTTGAGAAGTTCCCTGGGAAAAAACTGGAAGGCATGAAATATTCTCCTGTACTGGACGTTCCGCTGCAGCAGACGATGCAACGCACGGCTGGAGCCCATCAGGTCTACCTTTCCGTTCCGATTATGCTCGAGCGGGTCGCGAGCAAAGTTGCAATGAAGAAAGCGACTAAAAAGGCTGATGAATTCGGCCACATTGTGACTATGGACGTCGGAACAGGGTTGGTCCATACGGCGCCTGGACATGGCGACGTAGACAACAAGATAGGCAAGCATTACAAGCTGCCTGAGCCGTCGCCCGTGGACGGACGCGGAAGGCTGACTGAAGAGGCTGGCGAATTTGCCGGCATGTTCGTCAAGGACGCGGACGAGATGATCATAGAGAAAATGCAAGACGATGGAACGCTGCTCTGGCACGGCAAGATCGTGCATTCCTACCCGTTGTGCTGGCGCTGCAAAACGCCGCTCATATACCGCATGAGCAGGCAGTGGTTCCTGAAGATGGACATGCTCCGCGACAGCATACTCAAAGCCAACGAGAAGGTGCGATGGCTTCCTGAGTTTGCCAGGGAACGGTACCGCGGCATCGCCGAAGAGGCGCCGGACTGGGCTGTGACCAGGCAACGGTACTGGGGCATCCCCCTGCCGCTCTGGACGTGCAGCAAATGTGGCGCGCGCAAGATCATAGGCTCGCGGGACGAGCTTAGACGGGAGGCAACGGCAAAGCTTCCCGATGCATTTGACTTACACAAGAACTTCGTGGACAAGGTCAAGCTGAAATGCAAGTGCGGCCACACGATGGAACGAGATCCTGACATCATGGACGTGTGGTTTGATTCAGGGATATCTCCGTGGGCATCGCTAGGATATCCTTTCAAGAATAAGGAATTGTTCAACAAGCTCTGGGACGTAGATCTCGTCGATGAAAGCCAGGACCAGGTCAGGGCATGGTTCAACACGTTGATGATATGTTCGTTCGCGACGTTTGGCAAGGAGCCGTACAAGACCGTCTGCCTGAACGGCTGGACGCTGGATGACAAGGGAGAAAAGATGTCCAAGTCCGTTGGCAATGTCACCAGCGCCGAGCATGCATACAAGGAACTAGGTGCCGATGCGTTGCGGCTGTACATAACGACCAGTACGGCCCCGTGGGAAACGCAGAAGTTCAGCGTCGTAGAAGCTAAGGAAGTAACCAAAGCATTGAACATCCTCTGGAACTCCTACAACTTCTGCGTGACCTACTGCCCGGCTGCAACGAAGCCGACGAAGCTAACGAAGGAAGACGCGTGGCTCCTTTCGCGGACGGAGACGCTCACAAAAAACGTTACGGACGGGCTAGAGGAGTTTAACTTCCACACTGCCGCACGCGAGACGCTGTCATTCGTCCTGGACGACCTTTCCAGGTGGTACATCAAGCTCATTCGTGACCGAGTCTCTTCGCCATCGTCGGACAGCGCGGCCGCATCGTATGTATTGCGTACGGCTCTGACACGGGCCGCGCAACTGCTTGCACCTGTGGCGCCGTTCATTGCAGAGACCATCTGGTCAGGCCTGGGAAACAAAGGAAGCATCCACCTTTCAACATGGCCTTCCGTTGACAAGAAGGCGATGGACGCCAAGCTTGAGGCGCACATGACAAAGGCAATGGCACTGGTCGAGGCCATCAATGCAGTCCGCCAGGAGAAGGACATAAAGCTGAAGTGGCCTGTGGATGTGGCTACGGTCTTCGCAGATGATAAGGACGTAACCGAAGCCATAGACGCGGTCCAGGACGTCATCTGCGGCATGGGCAATGTCAAGAAGGTCGAGATTGCCGCTAAAAAAACGCCGTCCATGACTGCATTCCAGGGATTTTCCGTAGCGCTCGGTTCTGTCCTTTACGAGGAGGCTTTCATCCGCGAGCTTACGAGGCGCGTGCAGATGCTGCGCAAGGAAAATGCATTGGACGTGAAACAGCGCATTGCATTGCAATTGCAGACCGACGAGAAGACGAAGCTCGTTATAGAACGCTTCAAAAAAGAGTTGTTAAAGGGCGTCGGCGCGTCGAAGCTTTCGTTCACTCAACTAAGGCACAAGAAGGGTGCATTGGAATTCGAAGGCAAGGCCGTGACCATCGGATTCGATGTCGCTCAGAGTTCTTCGTGACCGTATGGCAATGTTTTATACTGGTTTATTAAGTTGGGGATTTCATATTAAATATGAAATGGCCGCTCGTCTGTGCCATTGTTTTTGTGTTATCAGTATGCGGTTGCATTGGCGACAAGACTCTATCTGAAAACTCTTCCGACTGCAGCAACTACCAAGTTTTCGCTATTTATGATGGCGTGCTGGGAGCACCTCCTTCCGTTATCGCCGAGCTTCAGGAGAAACTAGCGAATAATGACTTCTCAGACTGGCGGTTGTGGGGCATGTTTCTATGGTTTCAGAATCCGGATTTCACCGAATATAACCTCAAGATCCTCTGCAACAAAGACTGCTCCTTGGTTTCCTGCGAATACAACAAGATTCTAATTTCTGGCAAGCTGGACGACTGCGCCGGGCTTCCAGAAAACACTACCATCGAGCTGTACAGTCCCATACCAAGCATGGGCTCTGGTGGGTCAACCGGCTACTTCAACACAACAGTGAATTTCAGGGAAACGTGTCGTTTCTACAAAACCCTTCAAGCCAAATTTGATGAACCTGGGTTCTGTGATAAAATCCCATCATCCAATCTAAAAGACGATTGCACCACCCAAGCAGCGCTCAATGGTGGTTGGTATTTTTCCAAAGAATACTGTGAGAAGCTTTCCAAAGACGACGGCAACTACCGAACCAGTGATAACTGCTTCTGGAAACTGGCGCGCGTTCAGAACGACAGAGAGATTTGCAGAAGAATCGATGACAGTGAATACTCAATACAGTGCCTGGATGAATTCAATAATACAACTGCCTGAGTCCACAATTCTATTCTTCAATCCTGCTGAAAAGCCAGGCGGCCAGCACCATGAACACGGCTGTGAATGCTGAGATGACGCCGAGGGAGACAGCGAAACTGATGCTGGACGTGCCGAGGAGCAGGTAGCGCATGCCGTCAACGCCATACGTAAGCGGATCGGCCATTGAGATTGCCTGTAATGCAGCTGGCGCTGATGTAAGCGGGAACAATGCGCCGCTCAGGAAGAACAACGGCATGATTATGAAGTTCATTATCATCTGAAAACCGTGCATGTCGTCGAGGAGCGATGCGATGGCGACGCCGAAGGCGACGAACATCAGCGATATGAGGAACATGAACGCAAGCAGCACGACGAGGTTCGCGAGCTGCAGGCTTGCGCCAAGAAGCATGGAGACACCAAGCATTATGATCGCCTGAACGACTGCTGTGGTTGCGCCGCCGAGAGATTTGCCTGCGACTATGGATAAGCGGCTGACCGGCGCTACGAGCGTCTCGCGCAGGAAGCCGAACTGTCTGTCCATAAGGACTGTTATTCCGGAGAACATCGAACCAAACATAAGGACCATGCCCACGATGCCTGGGGCCATGAACTGCAGATAGCTTAGGCCACTGCCAATTGGAAAGACGCCGTTCAGGCCAGTGCCAAGGATTGCAAGGAAGAAGAAAGGCATGCCAAGGCTGCCTATGATACGGCTCTTCGACCTATAGAAGCGCACAAGTTCGCGCTTCCACAGCGCGTAAACGCCTTCTAGCTCTCTGTTCATCCCATCATCTCCCTCTGCCAACCCATGCTTTTCTCCTGAGCCGCATGGCGTCTTTCGGATCTGCTTCTTGCTCGCGGATAGTCTTGCCTGTATAATGCAGGAAGACGTCGTCCAGTGAAGGCTTTCTCAGGCTAACTGACTCTATGTTGGCGCCTGCCATGCGTATAATCTTCGGGATCTTCTCCTCGCCTTTCTCGACACGCACGTCCAGGAAGCCGTCGTGCTTAACGACGGATTTTACCCAGCTCATCTTGGACAGCTTCTTGATGCAGTCATCGCTGGCGCTGCATTTAAGCGAGATGACGTCCCCGCCCAATGCATTCTTGAGTCCGGCCGGCGTTCCGATGGCAATGATTTTGCCGTCGTCCATTATGGCGACGCGGTTGCACACGGCGTCAGCCTCGTCCATGTAATGCGTTGTGAGTATGATCGTTATCTTGCTCTCTTTGTTCAGCTTCCTGATGTAATCCCATATCCCTGCGCGTGTTTGTGGATCAAGCCCGACCGTAGGCTCGTCCAAGAACAGGACCTTTGGCGTGTGGACGAGACCCCGTGCTATCTCGAGCCGGCGTTTCATGCCGCCGGAGAACGTTTTGACGAGCGAACGCAAATGGCTTTCCAGTCCGACTAGTCTAACGACCTGCTCTATCCGCGCGCGGCGCTCTGACTTGGGCACGCCGAACATCGCGCAATGCATTTCCAGGTTCTCCAGCGCTGTGAGCTCGTCGTCCAGGCTCGGGTCTTGGAAGACCATGCCTATGCTCTTGCGCACGGCGTCAGATTGCATAGAAACATCGAAACCGTTGACAGACGCTTTGCCTGACGTCGGTTTCCGCATCGTCACGAGCATGGACAGCATCGTCGTCTTCCCTGCGCCGTTCGGGCCCAGAAGACCGAAGATTTCGCCTTCGGGGATTTTCATGCTGACGTTGTCGACTGCATTGACGCTGCCGTAGCTCTTGCTGAGGTTGTCAACAATTATCGCATTCTTCTGGATGGCCATTAGTATGAAGAGACCCGACTGGCTTTTAAGCTTTTGCCGGGCATCTTCCGCGGGGCTTTCTGCCTTCCAGGACGCCTATCTACTAGCCTCGCCTTCCGGATGACGAAGACGCCTGAGTCGCCGCCCCATTTTGCATGCGCATCTTCCACTTCGATGCGTTTTTTGAAGAACGGTGCGTCCAGCACGGTCGTCTCTATTTCGCCGCCTTCGCCGGAAGGGCTGATGCCATGCGTCGCATGAAGCGACTCCAGCTCCTTGACCATGTCCTTGTTGATTTCCCTCCCTAGCCATTCCTTTCCGAGCGGGTAGGCGAAGACGCCTGAGATTATCGTCGCGAACCGCTCCTTAAGCGTCTCACGCAGGACGTCAGCCTGGTCCATGCGCCACAGATGATTGACGCACTGCAGACCGGCGGCCTTGCAGACGCGGCTGAAGCGGTCGTATTGGTACATGGAAGCCACGCCGCCTGTCACGACGCCATCAAGTCGGAACTTCTTCTTGGCTTCTGCCAGCGCCGCCTTCAGGTCGTCCAGTTCCTCTTCCTTGATGCCAGGCGTGGATTTGACAATGATGGGCAGCCCTATGGCTTCAGCCTGCATCTTGGCCATGTGGATGTTCGGCGTGTGGAACATGTAGCTATGCTTGTTCTCTGAAAACATCGTGATGAGACAAACGACTTCATCGGAACGCATGGCCTTGCACAGCGCGAGCGTAGAATCCTTGCCGCCTGAGAACAGGACACCAAGCCTCATATTGATGATTGCTTGCCGCGCTAAAATATCCGAACCCTGCATGGAACGGCCAAAACGATGAAAATACAACCGATTTCCTGCGGCCACTAAATCGAATAGCAGGCAACGCATCGCACGACATGGACCTTCATTTTCTGTGCGACTCTACTGTTAATACGTGCCCGTAGCGATACGGAAAAAATATTCTTAAGCAGACTCAAAGAATAATATATTGTAAAAAACCTAGGAGGTGGGTGAGATGGCAAAGAAGAAGGCAAAGACAAAGAAGAAGTAAAGGTCCTCTGGATTGCTCTTGGCATTAACTGCGCGACATTCTCATTTGGGTTCCTACAGGCAGCTTATGTTTCTTCGTGCCTTCATTCCAAATGTTTGGATTTGTTGTAATCTTTTAGCTGTGTGATTAGTCCCTTAATCTCCCTCTTGTACGTCTTGACGAGCACGTGCAGGTCGTTCGTGTATTTTTCCGGTCTTCTCTTCAGTTCCGCGATAAGCTCTTCCAGGTCAAATAATTCTATAACATCCATTTCCGCATCCTCGAACCTAACCGGACCGTTGTAGACGCCTATGTAGACGGTGGTTATCTGGGGGAAAACGGTCTCGCTGCCATCGGCGTACCTGTAGCGGGCGTTGAAATCGCGAATGGACGCAAGTTCCCTGACGGCGGCGAACATCATGAGGTTGCTTTCCCGTATGGCCTCATTGAAGTCGTCCGCGTCCAGGACGACGGCCGGGAACTCCAGTTCCTCTGACGAGCTGCGCAGGACTGCGTATTCCGGAGACTCGTCTTTTCTCACATGGCCGCCCAGGGTCTTGTCAAAAAGCCCCCGGTTCTCATCCTTCTTCTCGCTCCTTCTGGTGAGGAATATCTTCCCTTCGCTGTTCAGTAGAAGCAGCCGGATCGTCTGGGCTTTCTTCGTGACCTTTCCTGTCTTCGCATGCTCGGCCCGCAGCTTCCTGTAAAAATCAGGCTTCTTCTCGTGTCCTATGTGGCTGCCATCCAGGCTGAAAACCTTTATCTTCCCTCTGTATGTCGCGCTTTTCATCTTATCTCATCCACTGGTTTCAATGCATTCCGCATCCTTGAAAGCATTTTGAACAGGTCGTTCGCAAATGCTTCAGGCTCCTTGAGCATCTCTTCCTCTATCTCTTTTAGAGAGGATATCCTGAACCCCGACGCCTCCGAGAGATTGAACCTGATCGGACCGTCGTAGTAGCCAAGGTAATACGCGGTTGACGACGGCTCTTTCCACGTCTTCCCACCGCGTTCTGACCTCAGCGAAACGTCGTTCCCGTCCACTTCGACTAGGAACATGACTGCCATCGCATGCGTGTCTATGAGCCCCAGAGCCTCTTTTAGATGTTCGCGAGCTACGACTGTTGACGGGATTCTCATCTCTTCAGCGCACTCCCTCACGGCCGTGAAATCATAGCTCTCATGCCTGAAGGCGTGGCCGCCGACTGTCTTGTCCCAGAGCCCGGGGTTGTCCCCCTTCCATTTGGACCTTTTCTGAAGTATGAGCTTCCCTGAAGATGCCAACAGAAGGACCCTTGAATGTTTGTGATGGATTGAGACCTTTCCTGTCCTTAAGAACTCCTCCCTCATCGCATCGTGGCACTGCTTGTTTTCCTTCACGCCGAGAAGCTTGCCCTTGTCAGAATAGACCTCTATCATCTCCGGCGCCATGGTTGTTTTTTGTATCCGTTGAATAAAAGCCGCTCAGGCCATTTCCAACCAGCGCAGCGTCTCCAGAATGCCCCAGGCGTAGATGACTGCTTCGAATGCGCGGACCCAGTCGCCTTCCTTCATGAAATGGTGCGTGTCCGAGATGTATGCGTCCAGGTTCTCCATCGCAACGTCCAGGCCCGGAGCCTTTCTCTTGGTTGCGACTGCCTTTCGCTCATTTTCGAGCTTTTTCAGCCACTTTTCCGTCTGTTTCTTCAGCTCCGTTGCAGTTGTGTCCATTCTGGACTCACCAAATAAATATTATCGCCTGAAGCTAATAATTCATAGAGTTACATGTATGTAGTCTTCTTCGATGAGATAGGGCAGGCCGCAGGCAAGGTCGGCGGGAAGGCCGCCAACCTCGGCAAGATGGTGGACATGGGCATGCCTGTGCCGCCGGGATTCGTCGTGACCACGGATGCGTATGACTCGTTCATACGCGAGAATGGACTGGAACCGAAGATCGCCGCTGCGCTCGCAGGGCTTTCCGAGGAGGATACGAAGTCCATACGCCGGATCTCTTCGGAGATACAGAACCTGATACTGAATTCTAAAATCCCCGATGATGTGGAACGGGAGATAAAGGAAGCGTACCAGGAACTGTCAGTCGGAAGGGAGATAAAGCGCATGGGCGGCGTCGCCCTGGATTTAGTTAAAGTCGGCCGCGAGGCGTGGGTCGCTGTCCGCTCTTCTGCGACGGCCGAGGACATGGCCAATGCAAGTTTCGCCGGCCAGATGAGAACCATACTGAACGTTCGCGGACCTTCGCTGCTGCTCAGCGTCAAAAAATGCTGGGCGTCGTTGTACACTGGACGGGCGATGTTCTACAGGATGCATCATGGCATAGGCACCGTTTCCATGGGCGTCGCCGTGCAAAAGATGCTCGACGCCGACAGGAGCGGAGTCATGTTCACCGTGGATCCGACGAACAACGACCATGCGCACATGCTCATAGAAGGCAGCTTCGGCCTCGGCGAATCCGTCGTCTCTGGCCAGGTGACGCCGGACTTGTACACCTATGATAAGGAGGCCAGGCGGGTCGAAGAAGTAAAGATAGGGAAGAAGCTGTGGATGGAGAAGGTGGACAAGGTCAGCGGCGAGACCGTGCGGATGCGCATACCGGATGACAAAATAAACGCGCGCGTCCTTACGGACACGCAGATAACCAAGCTCGCTGAGCTTGGAAAGAAGCTGGAAGAGTATTTCAGGAAGCCGCAGGACGTGGAATGGTCAGAGGAGCGCGGACGGCTGTTCATACTCCAGACGAGGCCCATAACGACGCTGGACACGACGCAGCAGGGAAGCGACATTCGTGTGGAAGGTGAAGTCATCACGTCAGGCTCGAGGGCATGCCCTGGCGTCGCGCGCGGCCGCGTCAAGATTGTCAGCAGCATAGACGACCTTGAGAAGGTCGTCCAGGGTGACATTCTTGTCACGCGGATGACGAACCCTGACATGGTCCCGTACATGAAGCGCGCTGGAGCGATAGTCACGGAAGAGGGGGGAGCGACGAGCCATGCGGCAATCGTCAGCAGAGAGCTATCCATTCCTTGCATTGTCGGGACTGGGGATGCGATGTCCAAGCTTGCTGACGGAGCTGAAGTAATCGTTGACGCCACTAACGGCAAAGTGTACAGCCCGTCCAGCGCTCCTGCCGCTTTTGTGATGCAGCCGCAGGCTTTAACGGCTATGACAATGCCGTCGCCTGAAACAATGATGATGGACCAGACGGCGTACAACGTACCTGCAATGAGCAGCATAACAGCCACGCGAATAAAAGTCAACGTAGGGTTCGCCGAGACTGCGACCAGGCTTTCTGTGGGAACGGATGGCGTTGGCCTCATCCGCGCGGAACATATGCTCACCGAATCTGGAAAGCATCCAGTATTCCTGGCTAAGGAAAATCCTGAAGAGTTGACTGGATTGATAGAGCGGAACCTTGAAACAATCGCTCGCGCGTTTCATCCGCGACCAGTATGGTATAGAACGCTTGATGCCCGGACGGATGAGTTCCGTCGCCTTCAGGGAGGCGAAAGCGAGCCGATGGAGGCGAATCCGATGCTTGGATGGCATGGAATACGCCGATCCGTCGAGCAACCGGATGTCTTCAGATGCGAACTTGAGGCCATCAGGCGACTGCGTGAACGGGGCCTCAATAATATAGGGATAATGCTTCCGTTCATCTGCCGAGTCGAGGAACTACGCAAGGCAAAGTCCATGGTCATGTTCCCCGTTCCTGTGGGAATTATGGTAGAGACGCCTGCGGCTGCAATGCAGATGGATGCGTTTTGCCGTGAAGGCATAGCTTTTGCGTCGTTCGGAACCAATGACCTAACGCAACTGGCATTAGGCGTTGACAGAAACAGCAACCACCTAGCCTACGTATACGATGAATCTAACCCAGGCGTCCTGGCGCTGATGCGCGAGGCGACGCGCGCGTGCAAAAAAGCTGGTGTCGAAGTCTCAGTGTGCGGCGAGGCGGCGAGCAACCCTGAGATGGCTGCAAGGTTCGTAGAGATGGGCGTCGACTCCCTCTCTGTGGAAGGCGATGCCGTCGAAACAGTCCGCTCAACTGTTGCGCGCGTCGAACGAAAGCTTCTGCTAGACAAGGCTAGAGGATTTTAATACTGTGTCAGCTAACGCGGTGGCACTTGCGCAACATCATCTGTTGACAAATCGTAATTGGTTTAATTGACCTATCTG
>Ga0315278_10001775_pt1 | contig 19090 bp, 50 predicted proteins | sample YL17G06_0_MG_FD_203880 | JGI IMG/M metagenome (GOLD analysis project Ga0315278, IMG submission 203880) | Sediment microbial communities from Yellowstone Lake, YNP, Wyoming, USA - YL17G06_0 | ecosystem: Environmental > Aquatic > Freshwater > Lake > Sediment | place: USA: Wyoming | collected... | reverse complement strand
AAGGAAAATTCATGGACATTGTTTATCGATTGGTGTAGAGATGAGAATAAATACGGAATAATGCTCAAGTATTTCATTAAAGAGGAATTATATGCGACAGTTTAATGATGGAGATAAAGTGAAAATACTACATCAACATTATTATGGAATAAAGTGTATTATTATCGAATATAAAGGATTGAATGATGAGGAAAATGAAGTTTATTGGCTGAAAAGACAAGACGGGAAAGAATTCGAATGTGATTCTCACAATAGAAATGGGCGTAGAAATAATAATTTAGAGGCATCATTTTGGTGTGGATGGTTAGTATGGGATAATAAAGTTAAATATATCAAACAATACGGTATCGTTAAGTTTATGGAGGCTATATGTGTGTCATCGCGGTAAAATATAAAGGCGTAGATTTACCTCAAGAGAAACATCTTCGTGCTTGCGAAATACGCAATCGTGATGGAATTGGTGTTGCTCTATTAAAAGCAGATGCAACGGAGATAATGATAAAGAAAGATTTTACGGATATTGATGTCTTTATCAAATGGTTTTATGAGATAGTAAAGAAGGAAGATACTTGTATCATTCATTACAGATTTGCCACGCATGGATTAAAAGATGTAGGGAATAGGCATCCTTTCCCAATAACACAAAATAAGGAACTTTTAAGGAAGCCAGAATTAGTTTGTCAAATGGCAGTAGCACATAATGGTGTATTATCGGAATATCAACATCATAAAAAGTATTCGGATACTCAGAAATTTGTATTAGATATATTGTCGGATGAGACAATAAAGAATAATTTGGCTAATCCAAAAATAAGGAAGTTAATTAACAATTTCTTGGAGAAAGATAAATTAGTGGTTTTACAAGCAGATGGAACTCTATATTATTGGGGAGAATGGGTAAAAGTAGGAGAGGTCTATTATTCAAATGCTAGTTATTTGGATAAAAAAGTCGAATATGTAGGATTTGGAACACCCTATTATGATAATTGGAGAATTAAAGACAAGCAGGAAACATATCACGCTTTTCAGGATATGTGTGATGGGTGTGGTCAGATAAAGAAAGTACAGATGCAAGAGTTTGTGGATTCAGATGATAGTGGAGATTACTTATATTTGTGCAAATCATGCAGAAAAAAGGTACAGAAGGGTAAACTGTTACTTCCTAATCAAACGGAAAAACTTCCGGGATTACTAACATCATTAAAGAAAGCGAATGATTCGGACGATATGGTACAATGCGAAAGTTGCTTTGATTGGATATCGAGTAAAGAGGTTTGCGAATATTATAGTCATAAAGTATGCACAAAATGTTTGGACAATGCTATTCAATCTGAATTATCACCAAGGAATAAGCAATGATTTATCAAATAGGTCAAAGAGTTCGAGCAAACATAGTAGTTGGGAAGCGTTCGGAGACAAACAAACATAGGTGTGGAACGATTCTCAATCTTCGACGCGGAGAATATCTCATAGAATTTGATGATTATATACATGGACATGAAGGAAATGGAGTCGGAGAGATTACAGGAACAGATGGACATTGTTGGTGGTTACGTGATAATGATTTTGAATTGGAGAATACTCATAAAGAAATTAAACAATATGGTATCGTTAAATTTATGAAAGGAATATAAATGACTATATTAAAAATAGGAAATGATTTAACAATAGGTATAGAAATAGGATATTATCCTAAAGAGAAATTATTTAGAATCGGCATAAATGGATTTGCATTTCTTAAATATGAAGGAGTAAATTGGATAATTATCAATCACTGGGCAGGTGAAGGAGAATTGGAGGGATAAAATGGACGAATTAGAAAGAGGAAGCGAAAAAGATAAAGTAATTTGTTGTGGTTGCGGAAATAGAGATGCAACTACGTTTCATTGGTTAGCAAGTAATTTATGGTGTGAAAAGTGCGGTGAATTCGGAGTAGAACCTTTTATGACAAGTTGGGAAAAATATAATAAAAAATACAAAATTTAATTAGGTTCTTTGAAAGAAGGATAAAATGTATTTAGAAAATCTAATAATAAAATGTAGAAAATGTGGAGGAGAAGATTTTAAAATAACGCATCACACGGACGGAGGATGCGGAGACCCAGAGTGTTGTGGAGAAACTGAATATTATGGTATCACAGTAATATGTAAGAAATGTAAATCAGAGGATAATATAGACATAACTTTCTAAAAACTATGTGGATATTAAGACGTAAAGGTGGATTAACAGCTAAAGCTATAGCGGAACTCTGTGCGTGTAGAGCAACACGGAACTACATTCCCAGAAGTAGGAAGCAGTTTATCGTCAATTATGGGAAAGATTATCATAATGCACACTTAAATCGAAATGTTATCTTTAATAAGTTAGAGGTGTATGAGCGATTACAAGCGGCAGGTATATCACAACCTAGAATGTTTCATAAAGGAGATGAGATTCCAGAGGATGCGTTTCCTTTATTAGCGCGGAAGAAATATCATTCTCAAGGCAGGGATATAGTCTATATACACAATAAACATGACTTCGATAATAATCTGGAAGACTTTATGTATGACTTTCTGGTAGAGTATATCAATAAAACATCGGAATATAGAGTACATATATTGGGAGATGATGCTTTCGTAAGTGTAAAGTTCTGCGGAGAGACTGTAGCAGACCCATTGGTTAGAAGTCATAACAATGGTTGGAGGCAGATAGAATATAGCAGAGATTGGCATGATGAGTTGATAATTCTGGCAACAAAAGCAATAGACATAATGAGATATGACTTTGGAGCAGTAGATATAATTAGAAAAGGCGATAAATTATATGTATTAGAAATAAATACTGCACCGGGCTTAGAGCCTCGTAAACTACAATTATATGCGGAGTATTTTAAGAAAGCAGAAAGAGAATGGCATAATGCACAAATTTAAAGTTGGAGATAGAGTAAAGTGTATAAGACATATAAGAGATTCCAACACAGTGTTAGGAAAAGTCGGAACTATCACAACAGTTACTGATTGGTCCGCGACGGTAAAATGGGAAGATTTTCACTGGGGACATGGAACTAATCGTTCATATTGGCATGTTGTTCTTGACAGTATTATCTTAGCAGGACCAAAAGTAATAAAACCATATGGAATAGCTACGTTTATGACCTCTATCGAAAGAAGGTAACATGAATAAATATATATGTGAGTTTTGTGAGGATGCGGTTGAAGATAATCAATTCTATTACGTATATGCTTACGTATTAGAAATAAATACTGCACCGGGCTTAGAGCCACGTAAATTACAATTATATGCGGAGTATTTTAAGAAAACAGAGCAAAAGTGGAGACAAGATGATTTATAATGTTGGTGATATAATTACAATTAAACATAATCTTCGTAGTCTTATTCATTATGGTGGTGTATTTGTTAATACAGAAATGATTAACTATAAGGGAATGAAAGCAGAAATAGTAAGAAAAGATAAAGAGAATTTAACAATATTTTATCATATAAAGATTGTCGGGTATTGGCAGGCATGGAGTTGGACAGCAGAAATGTTTGAGGAAACAAAGAAAGAAATTCAGACATACGGCATTGTTAAGTTTATGACATCTACCGAAAGGAGGTAACATGAATAAATATATATGTGAATTCTGCGAAGGAGATGTGAAAGATAATCAATTCTATTACGTATATGCTTACGTATTAGAAACAAATAAAGATAAGTATTATATGGGCTTGCAGAAATTAACGACAGATGTAGCAGATTATATGATGGATAAGCCAGTTCATTTATCTGCGGGTCAGATTATCTTATTTCGACCAGATATAATGAAAGTATTTTTGGAAACAAAACGACCGGATGAGAAAGTGTTACAGTTTTATTTACAGAAATATGTAATATGTTATGAATGTTATGAGGAGTATGATAAAAAAGTTCCATTACTGTAGGAGATTGCTATGACGAAAAAGCAATTGGAAGATATTTATAATAAGCATTATGCTCAAGCAGGAGATACGCAGTATGATTATTATGAATGGGCAATCGGATATTTGTTGGGGCTATTAAAATGGTAAAGGAGAGAAATATGAATATTTTTGATTTAGCACAGGCAGAATTGCAACGCGAAGGAAAGAAAGCAACAATGAAAGCATTGGTTGATAGAGCAACAAAGATACGTCATTTTATGGACACACACTCGAAGTTTACCAAGCACATTTTAAACGGAGGGAATTTCACACGTAGAAGTGATGGACGCTTGATGATAGCATAAGGAGACGAATATGGATGCAAGTCGTTGTGATGAGTGTTATTACTTCAAAGCAGATAATCAAGGCAGACTCTATTGTGCATTGGCGGATATGCTCTTAACAGAGTTAAAAGAGTGCCCAGAAGTATCAGATTATGAGGATGATTTTACTATGTTTTAAAATTTGTAGGTAGACACTTGATTGTGTTATACTTTAAGTAGAAGAAGAAAATTACAGACGAGGAGAAAATGAGAAAAGTTCATAAGAAACATATCTATATACATGAAGTCTATCGATTCGGATGGTTGAGATTTTCATTTTATAGATTAGCAAATCAATTTTGTATTCGATTTGAAATCAGTAATTTTGAATAGAAAGGACTCTATATGAAAGAGAGTTTGTTTGCAATAGCGGAGAAACAATTACAAAAAGAAAAGGTCAAATATACTCTCGCAGATGTACTTGACCGCGCCATTGTGATACGTAAACAGTTGGATAACCGAGAAGATTTGATGGAAAGAGTATGTCAAAAAGCACAACATTATTGGGATATATATAGGAGATAATATGAGCGCAGAAATTAAAGAAGAAAAATTAGTGTCATGTAGAGAAGAAAGGCACTACAAAGTTATCATCAATGGTAAAGAGGTTTGGGTAAGTAAATGACAGACTTTTGATGATTTCGAGTCTGAGGGAGATATTGAAATTTTTAAAGGAAAAGAATTACTGACCGAGGAAGAAATAGATGATGTTATTTATGTGATTGAAAAGGATTAACTATGAATGAAAAGGATATAAAAAGAGAAATTCGTCAACTAAAAAAACTGAAGCGGGCATGTCGCGCAGGTTCTGATGAGCGTTTGGAATTGTATAGAAAGATTAAGGAACTTCAAGCTCAATTAGATGTACGCGTCGACGATAGTAAAGAAAAGAAACCTATTATAGCAGAAATATTAAAATTAGATAAAGTCATGGCGAGTATTGAGATTGATTTAACTAAGCATAGTGTTGCCGAATTAGAGAAGTATCTTAAAAAGCTAAAGGAGAAAACATGATTTGGTTTATTTTGGTGATTGTCGCGTTATATCTGGTATATAGATTTTTAATTAAGACAGAATAGGAGATAAAATGAGAGCATTAGAGTTTCAAGAATATAGTCAAAATAATAATATTAAAAAGTTTACTATGAAATTTATTCCTACAGGCAAAAAAGTATATAATCGCATATAAATACGGAAGACTCCAGCATTTTATTTTCCCGTATTGTATGCACCATGATAATTTTGCACGCGACAACGGCTTTGACCCTTGGGCCCACGTTATAGAGACCGGCCTATTGATTGAAGGCAGGCCCGTAATTGAGACCTGCAAGAATAAAGCGCACCAGCAAAGGCGAGAATTCCGGCAGAGTTATACCGCGCAGGGCCTCAAGGCGCGGCAAGTGCAATCTCTATATGCTTACGGTATAGCACGGCAGGGGGACTAATGGAATACCTTACTTTATACCATTATAGCAATATAAATATCAAAGGCCGCTTGTCGCCTTCTTACTTTGGCGCCAATTGCTATACCTGCAATAGTACCCGCATAAGTACAATTAAAAGGGTTTATTTTTATTTATATACAGATAAAATTGAGCCTTGTTTTTATGGTGCTAAGTATCGATATACTGTCAAAATAAACGCGGCGCGATTGTATGATTTATGCGCGGATACGTTAAGCCTTGCCGAGCTATTAAAGGGTAATGATATTTTCGCGGAATTAAAAAAGCGCGGGTATATTGGCGCAATAGGTAACAACGGAATATCTTGCGCGTGCTTGTTTTACGATATAAAAATAAATAGTCAAGAGACCTTGACGAAATAGATTATATATGCTATATTTTAAGTACAAACAAAGGGGGTTTAAAATGTTATACAAAGCGAAAGTTAATGAGGATGAGGGAATTTTTAAAGGTGTCAAAATGATTGGCAATGATATACCGATAGGGTATGAATTAGTAGAGACGTATTTTGTAGATAATTCCGGTTTTGGTACACAAGGCGAAGCCGCTTTGACGGCAGAGCATTTTTTGCATAAGGTTAAGGCCGGATATTATTACGGCATTACCAAAGCGCAACAAATTGCTATTGCTTGGCAACACTGGCAAAGCACGCAGGTATTCAGTTATATGGATTGCATAAAGTGGGCTATATACTTTGAGAAACTAGCAAAAAAATTCAATTTAGTAGAAGAATTTAAAGAAAATGCAATTTTTTAAAGGAGCAAACAATGAAACCTATACCGGCAGATAAAGACAATATCAAGGTAAAAAGATTTAACTCTATTATGGGAATTAAAGACGTAGAAAAGAAAGCGGAGCGTATAGAATTAGTTATGGAATTTGTTTTATTGAATAAGGCAATTTATAATTTTGAATTAAACCGGCCCGAATTAAATAAGTGTTTGAATCGAATTATTGAATTATCGAATTTAACAGAAAAAGAAAGAAAATTATTTAATTATGAGACTAACGACAACGGTATATAAGGCTTTACTAGTAGAAAAGTATATGATATACTTTAAGTAGAAGGTTAGAAAAGGAAAATATGAAAAGAGAGCTTAAAAAGGAGAATAAAGTGAAACAAATTGATACCGTAGATTATTACAAAGAAATGGGAGTAAGAGCTATTGTTACTCTCGTTAGTCTTGGATGTAAGAAGTGCAACAAATGTAAGCAATGGATGGGAAAAGAATATATAGATAAAGACAGCATATGCGATGAATGTGTTACACCTAAAAAGGAGTATCGTATGACAGACGCAAGAGATGTTTGGTTTGCAACTATCTTCTGTATTATAGGGACAGTATTATGTGGGTATGCTTATGCTGGAGGCGTTACGGATAATAATAGTGGAAACAAAGGCTATATACTTGTTTCTACCGGAGAAAATAACGGGGCCAATAGTATAGGTACGTGGACAGACCCTTTGTTTTTGAAGGGAGACAAGGGAGATACCGGCTCGCAAGGTATTCAAGGAGTCGCTGGAACCGATGGCAAAGATGGATTGAATGGTATTGATGGCCAAAATGGAACAGACGGAGTTAAGGGAGATAAAGGCAATACTGGATTAAATGGTCAAGATGGACTTAATGGTGAAAAAGGAGATGCTGGCTTGCAGGGTGAACATGGTATTAAGGGTGATATAGGTGATAAGGGTGAGCAAGGTTTGCAAGGGCTTCAGGGATTGATGGGGTTAAATGGTAAAGATGTAGACTCTTCAACCGTAACAAATTTACAGAATACAGATACTACTTTAAATAATAGAATCAATGATACCAATAATAAATTGAATGGTGTAAGCAAGCGAGTTAGCCGTTTAGAACGGACACAGTTTGTTATTCATGGGGAAGTAAAATTTATCCGAGAAAAGCACTTGGAAGTAGGAGTATATACAGAATACAATATCGGACGTAGTAAAGTATCTGAAGTAGGGATTGCCATTACTGTACCTATCGGAGAGAGTTATTTGGACAGGGAGAATAAGCAGATAAAGTCTCGCCTTGATAGGTTAGAGCGGTCAGTAGGTCAGACAGCAGTAATTGAGAAGACAGTAGATGAAAAAGGTAATACAAAAAGTATACGTATTAGCAGAGCTGGACTGCAAGTTGATAGGAGTTTCTAATGAAAAGTCAAGCTAATAGTTTTGCTTGTAAGCAATGTGGCGAGATTTTTACAGAAGAAAGTGGAGCATATTCTGGATTTGTTTGTGAAAATTGTGAATCAAATAGTAAGGAGAAATAAATGTTTCGTGTAGCGGTTGTAACGGTAAGTATGAAATTTTTAAGTGCTTCATTTGAAACTAAAAATGAAGTGGACGATTATTTATTAGATATTTGGGGCGGGGAAGTAATCAAGAAATTTAGGATTGAGCAAGACGGAATATTGATAGAGACCGAAGAAGGAAGGAAGCAATGATAAAATTAAAATGCTCTAACGACCAGTGCCAGTATTGTTACGAGATTACAGAAAAAGAATTACTGGACAACGGACATTATCATAAGACGTGCCTCATGTGCGGTAGCTTACTTGCAGTAGCAAATTTAGAAGAAATAGTAGAACAAGACCTCGACCAGCAGGCAGAGAACTATTTAAAGCAGTGGTTTAATACATTAGGTTTAGAAGGAACTCGACAATTGATAGAAAATAGCCCTCACAACGGAGTGCGGGATATGTATTTGAAGAAGCTAAAAGAAAGGGGATTGATTAAATGATAAATTGGAAGCGATTAGCAATTATTGTGTGGATAGTCTCAGTGTTATGGGGAATGTCTTTTAAGTATGATTGGTTTTCAAAAGCTCATGCAGGCGATGAAGTAACAGTAAACGAATTGATTTTGCGTGAACTTCGTACTGTAAACGAGAATCTACGCGATATTCGAGGCTTGCTTGATAAGATTGCCGACAACACACGTAAATAATGCACGCGAGCGAAGGTAAGGAAAGAGTACAGAGGCACGAACCGAGAAGTACGCTCTGTCAAAAGGAGCATGGGATTCTTACTTACCATCGGAAGGAGTAAGATTATACCGCACCTGCCTTCGCTACGAATTTAAAGGAGCAACATGGACATATATGATTTAATGGGAATGTTGACGTTAGGAGTTTATAATAAGTCGGAGCATAAAGAGAAAACTCAATATATACAGCAAGCAGGCTCTCCGACTAAATTCATGTATCGTCCAGAAACCTTTGAACAATATATTAGTCAGGACAAAGCAAAAGATAAAGCAAAATTAACGATTGAACTCATTAATAAAGGATTTCCTCGACACTTTTTATTGATGGGCAATGCAGGATATGGAAAAACCACGCTAGCCGGAATAATTGCAAAAGAATTAGGATTTAATTTTAACGTCTATGTGGGAAGTAATTTTGATATAGATACATTACAAGACTTTTTAGGAAAGAATCAAGACAGTAAATTACCAAACGTACTTTTTATAGATGAGATGGCAGAACTTAATAAGCAGGTATTGACGTATATGTTGCCTATTATCGAAGACTATAAAATCAATAACATGCAGTTGCGAAAGTTTATTCTAATAGGAGCTACAACAGATACATGGGTACTTTCTAAGCGATGTCAGCCATTTTTAGATAGGATACATTGTAAGATTTATCTGGAAGACTATGCGGCACAAGATATTAAGAAGTTGCTTGTGCAGTACAATGACCAGATACACAAGGCGAATGTATCTTCCGAAGATTATGATATTATTGCTCGTAACGTGAGATATACGCCACGTCTGGCTATTGCATTATTTGATTATTTCGTTGCTTGTGGAGACTTGAATAGAGTCTTGCAAATGAATCGCATAATTAAAGATGGTTTAGATGATATTGATGTGCGTATTTTAGAGTCGCTTAATTCTACGGGAGGAAAGCCAATAGGAGAAGAAGCATTGTCAATTGTGGCAAATATGACGCGAGCAGAGTATAAAGAATTGAGAGAACCTTATCTTATGCGTCAAGGATTAATTAGTAGAGGTAGTCGTGGGCGATTGATACTAACGAAAGGACAGGAATTCTTACAGAGACTAAAACATGAATAACGAAAAGAAACAAATCAATATAGTAATTTCTGATTTAGATGATTTGCAGTCTGTATTAAGTGCAATGGGAAATTTATGTCAAACGATTTTGCTTTATTATTTAGATAATGATAAGATGGAAGAGTTTACGGTCTTTGCAGAATCATGTCGAGGATATTTTGATATGATTTTAAAAGGGATAGAGAAGGATGACGACGAGGGAGTTCCTAATGAATTCTAAAGAAATATTGGAAAAATATCGAGCACAATTACAAGCAAGGTCGCTTTCATTTAATTATTTTAATAGAATGAAGGTCTTCTTTGATTATTTGGATGCTCACAATCTTGACTATCAAAATTTAACTCAAGAGACAATAGTACAGTTTTTAAATGAAAAGAAATATAATGAGCAATCAAAGAACGCAATGATTAGCGCAGGAAGAGATTTTTATAAATTTTTAGGGCAAGTTGAGAACGAATGGTATAAATTTAAGTTAGGTAAAACTTCTCACAATATACCAGACTTTTTGACGCCACAAGATATAGACGAGGCAAAACAATATCTTAAAACATATCATTCTGCGATTTATTCTATATATAAGATTGATGCGTTGTTGTCATTTTTATTTGCGAGTGGTGCAAGAAAATCGGAAATCTTAACTCTGCGTAGACAAGATATAGATTTAACGAACAATCGCGCTAAAGTAGATGGTAAAGGACGTAGACAACGATATGTATATTTTGATAACAACACAAAAAAAGATATTGCAAAGTATTTCTCAACAGAGCAAGAAGAAATCAATGCGTTTAATCTTACGGCAATGCAGTTAATTTATATTGCGCGTTTATTGACTAAGCATTTTGGAAAGAAAATCTATATACACTTATTTCGTCATTCGGCAGCAAGAAATTTTATTATGAAGGATATTGATGTGCAGTTAGTGAGCAAGATTCTTGGTCATGCAAGTCTAACGACCACAATGAGATACACAGAACCAAATGAAAAAATGATAGCAGATAAATACAAGGAGAAGATGCAATGAAAGGACTAACTAAATCCGTAAAGATACATTGTAAAGTGTGTAATGGTGGGACTTTGCGTGAAGATTGTTTAGGAAAATCTTGTGAATTATACGAATATTTTAAACAGAGATTATATTCTGCTAAAAAGGAAAAGAAATGAATCATTTGTGGTCTATATCTCTCGACGATTACATTCAAATAATGGAAGAAGCCATTGTTTTAGGCAAAGAGCGAGGAAAGAAAATAGGAGATAATATTGAAGCAGAATTTTTTGAGATAGTAGAGAAGCGAGGAATTGCTATCAAGCATCTTGGGCAGACAGCTATGGACAAAGATTTACTCATTGGCAATATGAGAGAAGAATTGAAGTGCAAGATTTTGGACATGACTAAGAAAGAACATGAAAATCAATGTTAAAACAAGAACAATACATTGTTTTTGGTGTAAAAAGGATATAGAAATGTGCCATATCTATTTACATGTGCTATATGAAGGGTCAGTTACGTGCGAAAAAAATCATTTAGTCGGAAACGATAGCGACGAGGAATGGCTATTCTTAACAGGAGGAAGATATGCAGAATCTAACTGAACTTGTAAGACAATATAAAAGAACAAAAAGTACAATTCTTCTCGGTGAAATTTTTGGTATGTTAGATAAAAATCTACATAAAAGAGCAGAGTATTTATTTTATCAGCAAAAATATAATATAGGGCATAAGTGGGTCAAATTAGTAGATTTGAAGCGTATGGAATTAGACGATGTATTACAAGATTTGCGAGTGCAAATATTGGAGTTGATTTCGAGATATGATGTAAAGAAGCCATTTGAGAATTATTTATTTTCGACTTTGCAGTTTTGGTTTCCTAAGTGTTTGAGAAATAGAGATAGTAAAACTACTTTAAGTGCTCTTACTGAAAGTGAAACGACTCATGGAGATAGTGATGAGTCCATTTTTAATCATTTAACAGTGCCAGCAGTATATCCAGAAGATGAGTTTAATTCTAAAGAATATTTTGATGATTTGAGTGAAATGGAGAAAAAGGTTGTAGATTTATTTTTCGAGTTTCCAGACAAAACACAAGTAGAAGTAGCTGAAATACTAGGGGTTACACAACAGCGTGTAGCACAACTTATTTCAAATATTAGAGTAAAGTACAATAGACCCTTGTAAAAAGTCAGATTTTTGACATTTTAGTAAGTGAAAGGATAAACATGTCAAGTTCCCGTAAAAGGGCGTTAAAGATTATTAAGAAGTATTATAGACGAATACTATCCTCACTCGATTCTCTGAGAGAATTGGCTGAGGATATTTTTATTCGCTTCTTCTTAGGAGACTAAAATGCACAAATGTATAGATTGTGGAGCAGAAGTTAGTCGAAAATCAGCAAAGCGATGTGTAGATTGCTATGAGAAATCTCATCGTTCTGCTACCCCAAAAACTCAAGATGCTTCTGCTTTAATTATTCAATCATTAAAAGATACTCTATCTTCTGTACAGCCCTATGTGGCAGCAAAGCAGAGTAAAGTAGACGTACAAGGCGATACTCTTGTTATTCATTTAACAGATTTACATGCGGGAAAGATAGTAAAAGACCAAGAAGGGCGATTGATTTACAATGAGGAAGTATTTAGAAGTCGAATCAATCGTTTATGTGAGCAGACATTAAAGTTATTAGACCATAATATTAGTAAGGGAGTTCCTATTCGCGATGTCGTTATTCTCTTGACAGGAGACTTAGCTAATGGGGAAGGTATCTATTTAACGCAGGCATTTGAGCAAGAGATTGCTCCTCCTGCACAAGTTATGTTGGTGATTGATGTATTAACTAAATTGATAACGGCATTACTGAAGCGAAATCTATCAGTTCAGGTCTATGGTGTTCGCGGTAATCATGGTCGTACAGGAAAAGATACAGACGTAGCATCGAACTGGGATTTGATGATATATGAGATTCTTGATTTTTGGTCAAAGTTAGTATTAAAGAGTCCGAAACTTCAAATTAAGTTCGCAGAAACCGAACATATGATTTTTGAAATTCGAGGACATAAGTTTATGATTCGTCATATTGCTCCAGAGCAAGGCGATTCTCCCTCTGGGCGCGTCAAGTTTAATGAGTGGGCACGAACGTATGGGGTCGAAGGAATCGTGTATGGACACTTTCATCATGCGGGTATCTTTGACTGTGATAATATTCGTATCTTTCGTGGAGGGTCTACAGTCGGAGGAGATTCTTTGTCCGACAGCATGGCAAAACATTCTGAACCGATTCAGTTGATTTTTGGAGTCAATGAACAGAGAGTATCAACATTCATTTACTTTGTAGATTTGAACGAGTACAAAAAATAAGAGGTCTATATGGGAAAAGGAAAAAGTAGCAGCGGAGTTAAAAGAGACCCAGCGATTAGTTACAATCATAAGATAGATAAATTAAAGAAGTATTGGAATCGTTGTCCTAAATTGCAAGAAAAAATTGCATTAGAGAAGTGGCTAAGTCAAGTAAAAAAGCCAAAGGTTGGATAATGACATCATATTCAGTAGCAAGAGATTTATTGATATTAATATGTATTTATTTGATAGTTATACCAAGGAGCGATAAATGAATGTCTTAAAGAAATTATTTCTCAAGCACAGTATGATAGAGCATCCGACTCCAATTATTAATCCGGAATTAGTGGAAAATTCATACGGCGAAGATGCAGACGGTAACAGAGGTATTCGGACGACAGAAATAGAAGATTTTGAAATTCTATCAGTTTATGATATGGAAGATAGCAGACTTATAGATTCGGGTATTTATTGGAGTTATGAAACCATTATTCGTGAAAAATTAAATTCAGTAGACTTATCGTATGATTCAGATAGTTATGGAGCGTATTAAACATGAACTTTTTAAACTGGTTTAAAAATTACTGCATTTGGCAGATTATTAGAGGGGTATTAAGTATTTTAATTATAGGAATTTTCTTATATTTTATTTTTAGATAACCAGGAGACTACATGAAAACTCTATATTTATTAGCAATAATAGGAATTATAGTTGTAACATTAATCATGGTCTCATCAGGATTTAAAATAACTACACTGGATAAAATCCCGATGAAAGATTTTAACAAAGCAATAATTATTATGATTAAATAGGAGATAAAATGACCCTATTGGTAAGAATAATTATAGCGGCAATTTTCGGAGTAGTAGGAGGATTAATAGGAAGTTATTTGCAAGGGTTTATAGGTAGAAGGAGATAAGATGAAAACATTTTTTAAACGATTATTCCAAAAGCATGTTAAATTTGAGACTCCTGCTGCCCGTATTTTAGTTGAACCAGAAGAAAACTACTATCGCACGACTACAAAATGTACAAACTGTGCCACAGAAATTAATTTAGTTATTAAAAAAGGTATTTATGCAAAGTATGCTATTCCAACAGTTAGATGTCCTAACTGTGGCTGCAAGAGTGACCGAGGAGAGAAATAATGGACATTAATGCTATAGGATTAGGAATTATTAAAGGAATTTTGGGCATGAAATTTGGTTGGCTTATTTTGATTGCAGTAGGAACACTTGTAGGATTTTCACTTATTAAAAATATTCTATCAGGTTCATTTAATGTAGCTAAATTTGCTGGAGGATTCAATATATTTACAGGGTCTGTTCAAGGTAAATTAATCTATTATGGATTAATTATCTTTGGATGTTTCGTTGCTTATAGTTTTATTATGCGACCAACAACCAGCTTTGATACTGACTATAAGAACACTATCCATCATAATCAAGATGTGATGATTGACCAACGAGTAGGTAATTCTGAAGGATGCGATGTTAATTTATTCTTTGGATTGATTAAATTAGGATGTAAGCAACAGCCTATAACTAAGACTGTAATTGTTACAGATGATTCATCTAAAGTAGTAGAAACGCCAAATTCCATAACAAAGACACAGCCTTCTGGAAATAAAGGTGTAGTTACAAAAGGAAAGAAATAATGGACAAGACTATTGTTGCTATAGTAATTTTAGTTGCAGTTATGATAGGGTTGTCATATTTAGCTTGCTATTTTATGATACAAGCGATTGCTCAAGCTCTAGCAGATACAGCACGTATTTTAACTTTAGGATATTAAAATGAATCAATTGCCAACTCCAAATCATCCTTACGGGTATCCGAGTTCTCAACTTGCAGAGATACTTAAAGAATTGAAGATTTCTAAACAGAAATTTGAAAAAGCATTTGGAGTGAATACGTGTTCTATGAGCGAAACAGGGGAAACGATTTATTATCCTTGTGATGTAGAAAGAGCACTATATAAGTTAGGGCATAAGTTGGGCATTAATAATATGTGGGATTAAAGGAGACAATATGATTCTTATTAATTTGCATTTAGGATTGTTTAAGTTTATTAAAAGAGAATTTCCTAAGTTGAAAACATTTACTCAACGTAAGAATTTTATTATTAGTATTAGTAAAGCATACGTAACAGAGTTACTGCGAGTCTATAAGCAGGCATTTTTAAATTTAGACCCACTATATAGGCAGCAAAAGAAGCACTATACAGAGCAAATGAAACTTAAAGCTAATTTTCAAACAGCATTAAAAATGTTGAAATACATTGATGCACAAATGGCAAAAATGGGAAAGAATCGTCAGACTCGTAGAGCATTTTGGAGAGATTTTTTTAAGGATGGAGATATTAGAACAGATGTATTTGAGCAGTTGGAGAAGGAGATAAAATAATGCCCTATATTAAAGCTGATGATGGTCGCAGACAAGCATTAAGAGAAGGAGATACTGCTTTAGTAGCAGGAGAGCTTAACTATCAAATTTTTTATTACGTGAAGCATAATGATGTAAAACCAGAAACATTTCATATTGATATTATTAAAGGATTTGTCGACCATTTTTTAGGTGTAAAGCCCAATTATCAAGCATACAATGACATGACTGGTGCATTGATTCGTTGCTATTCAGAAGTACAGCGAAGATTGAATATTGATGCTGATTACTTGCTTGATTTATGTGCAAGTTATAACGATATTATTAATGCTTATGAGGATGTCAAGATAGGTGAGAACGGAGATGTGGAATAATGGACGCCTTTCATGCTATATGTATTTTTAATCTCATTGTCATTATAGGATTGATTGTTGGAGTCATTTTACTAACTATCTATCATCCATGATTAAATTCATACTTGTTTTTGTGCTAGGAACTATCGAAACATTTCTCTATACTGCGTGGTGTCTTAGCGCCAATAGAAAACAAGTATATCGTTCGTCAATTCTTATGTTCATCTATATGGTACTTTATTTGGGACTTATTGCATTTGCAATTAAAGATACTAATACAATTGGCTTAATTATTACTTATGCGTTAAGTTGTGGATTGGGCAATTACTTGGAGCTTTTATGGGAAAAAAGATAAAGAAAGAAGATAAGATTAAATTGATTGATATTAAGACTCTTCGCTTTGCGCCAGAAGTAGAAGTGGAACTTCCTGCTAAAGCAGATGCTCAAAAGCTAATTGCACGTGGACGCACACTTAAAGGATGGGAAATTAAGTGCGATGGTTCTTTGAAAAATGGTATCGAATTATCTCCAGAAAATAAGAATCATCTTTATTATAATGAAGAATCACTTACACAGATTAAAGAAGTCTTGGCATTGGTAAAGGTGCATAAGGGATATATTGATAAGAAAACATGCGGTCTTCATATTCACGTTAATGTTAGTAAATTGACAGATAAGCAAATTCTTACCATTATTAAAGAGTGGGTACATAGACAACGCTATATAGTAAAGCGATTTAAGATTCATCCAGAACGATTAGAGCATACGTGTCAGTTGCTTCCAAAAGTCGAAGTACATAAATTGACCGAGAAACAGATTCATCAGTTTAGAAATAATAGCTCTTATTCATTTAATTGCTATAGTTATATTGAAAATAAGTATTATTCTTTAAATGTTAATCACTTGCCTAAGAATAATTATCAAACTATTGAGTTTAGATTGTTTAGTGGTACTTTGAGTTTTAAAGAGATTAAGTCAGCCGTTTATTTTGTATTAACTTTTATGCGCGACTCGTTGGAGAGAGAATAATGAAAACAGTACGAAATTATAATAAACTTGTTACCGAACTCATTAATCTTAATCTGCCTTATCGATTAGAGATTATGGGTTACGTTACATATGATGAAAAGATTTATCCTATGTTAGCTTTGAAGTATACTTCTAAGATGGCAAAGAAGACAGTGATTATTACTGCTGGTCAGCATGGAGATGAGCCTTTTGGAGTTACCACATTGATTAAATGGTTAAAGCAACCGATTATGTTTCCAGAATTTAATTATTACATCTTTCCGATTGTAAATCCATTTGGATATGAAAAGAATTATCGCGACAATGGGAATAGACAAGATACTAATAACGATGCAAATTTTGTAAAAGATTCTAAAGTACCTGAATTATCTATTTTATATGACCAATTTCCACAGACAGCAGATTTGATATTAGACATTCACGGAGATACAGGAAAAGAGCAAATCTATGCTTATGAACATAAATCAGAATCGTTGCCATCGATAGCCACTTTAGCATTAGCAGAAATTGATGCAATCATTCCTTATTTAAGAGCTAAAACGATTTATAAAATTAAAGTACGACAGGGAGTGATTATTCCTCCGAAATGGGATGTAGGAATCGAAGGCTTTATGGAAAAATTGGGGGTATCATATACGATTACAATAGAATTGCCAGGGAAGTTTGACGGACAGAAAAGAGCAGAAGGCGGAGTAACCGCAATTAATTCTATTTTAAAGAATTTTAAAGAAGCCGTTTGTAAGGAGAAAGAATGAGAGAAGTAATGAAATGTGAAAGTTGTGAACATTCAATACATATCAATTTTAAATGTGATATGTGCGGAAATGCTCCCTGTTTTTTGCATCTATCTGTTTTTGATACCGATTATGATTTTTGTAACTGGAAATGTCTGCTTAAATTTATAGTTGCAGAGCTAAGAAAGGAATCAGGAAATGATTAAACAGATTGTTAAGATTATTATTGCAGTTGTGCTGACGTGTACTGTTGGTACTATCGCAAATCAGTATTTGAATATTCGATTGTTCAGCTTAGAAGGCAAAGTATATCAAACTCTGATTCAAAGAGATATAAATCATAGAATAGATATTGATGAATTAAAGCAAAATCAATCTCTAATTTTTGATGCTATTAATTTCATGGTCGAACAACCGACCATTAATTTACGTCATATATTAAGAGGAAGTGTAATTGTTTTTGGATTACGAGGTCTAGGGTCTGGTACTGTGATTAATGTGAATCAAGGAGAGACTTATATATTAACTTGTGCTCATGTTATTGCAGATGTAGTAGAAGCTAATTTAACAGAAAAATCAAAAGTAGCGTATATTCCTTTTGTTGGATATATTCAAGATGATGAGAAAGGATATCAAATTGTTGATGTTCGTTATGGAGCGGATATTGTGAAATACGATGCAGTAAATGATATGGCATTATTAAAGATTTATTTTATCGATTCTAATTTTGATGTTATTGGTATTGCAAACGAGGCACCCAAGCAAGGAGATACGGTCTATTCTGTAGGAAATCCTATGGGAGTTCTTCGTACTCTCTCAAAAGGAATTCTAAGCAATCATAAAGAAGGATTTTATTTTTCTGATAATACCACTACGTTTGGCAATTCAGGCGGTGGTCTATACAATGAAAATGGTGAATTGATTGGTATTCCGTCAAATGTTATGGGCTATAGTTTCTTTGGAATTCCAGAATCGAGTTTAGGATTGTCTATTGATTTGTATCGAATTAAAGAATTCTTACGTGGAGAACTTTAATGCTCGAAAGTAAAAGACTGAAATACACTACCTACACAGCCGGCGCAATAGAGGCAGTCTCCTCTACTGAAATGAAAGGCTGGAGAGCAGAGATTCGTGAGAAGTTAGCGAGTCCTGACTTGGGAGTGTATGACCCTGTGGAGCAAGAATCGAATAAAGTAGGTAAAGAATCTGGTAAGCAAGTTGAGTATATTACGGGATTAAAGCAGGGTGGATATTGGGATAAGTTTAATGCAGAGATGGAGAAGATATGGTGGGGTAATATAGATACAAAGAAACTCGATAGAATACGATTATTGATTTATCTATATGAGAAAGCTCGATTAGAAGGCAATTACATTACAGACTTTAAGTTTTGGGGAGATTATGAAGCGGTAGTACGGTCAGATTTTATCATTACATATCT
>Ga0315278_10001771_pt1 | contig 19104 bp, 14 predicted proteins | sample YL17G06_0_MG_FD_203880 | JGI IMG/M metagenome (GOLD analysis project Ga0315278, IMG submission 203880) | Sediment microbial communities from Yellowstone Lake, YNP, Wyoming, USA - YL17G06_0 | ecosystem: Environmental > Aquatic > Freshwater > Lake > Sediment | place: USA: Wyoming | collected... | reverse complement strand
CAAAGAAAATCCCGATGATGTGCCCGAAGGCAAGGACTTGACCGTAAACCTGAATCCCAAATCGCTCGATTGTTTAAGAAATTGCTTTGTCGAGCCGGCCCTGAAGAACGCCCAGCCCCTTGCCCGGTATCAGTTCGAGCGATTGGGCTATTTCTGCGTTGACCCCGACACCGCAAACGGCATACTTACCTTTAACCGCACCGTTTCTCTCCGCGACGAATGGGCGAAAATACAGAAAACACAAAATAAATAACTGGACTTGTTTAAAAGTGGAAAATCGCCTTACAGAACATATCGGCTCTCCCAAGCGGCGGACATGTCTGTCTGTCAAAATTTTAATAGTGACCGTTGTGCTCTTTGTCCTTTTGCAGACCACCGTAGTTATTTCGCTTTATATTAATGTTAATTCCGGCGGATTGGAAACTGTCTCCGGAAAAATATTTATTTATTGGTTTTTCGGATTAATGGCATTTTTGCTTCTATTTATCATTTTGATACCAATGTGTTTTATTGAGTCTCTTACTAAAATTGATAACCCTATAAATATTTTATTAACAATTGTTGCCGTCGCAATTGCGGTGGCAAGCTTCAAGGGTGTATTTTATCTAGGGAGTATAAAGATAAAGGTCGGGTCGGGACCTGATTTGCCGCGTTGCGTTGCTCATAACATGGCAAGAGGCAAAGGCCTAAAGGAATTGGGGCTTAAATTGGACCTGTTAAAAAACGCCAAAGATTTTGTTTTTACCGAGCAATTCTTGGAACCGAATTCAACCTACCCTATATATGCCCTCTCAAAAGGCAAATTCGTATTGAATTCAAACCTGCTGGATAAAAAACCTTCGCAGCTTTCTGACAATGTCGTAGTAATTTTTGAATCGACTATTCCGCGTGATGAGGGTTATATCGGTGGACCTAATGATATTTCGACGTGGTGGCATTATGGTCGAGGCAGTTTAATGGTTTTTGGCGACGGACGTGTTGAGTTCGTAAAAACGGAAGATTTTAATAACCTGCGGTGGAAACCGTGATGGCAAAATTGCGGAAGGTTTAGGGGTGCGAAAAATGAGATATGTAACGCTGGTTGCGATGGCGATTGTTTTTGCGGGCGGATGCCAACGGACATACGTGGCCGTGGAAGCCGAAAAGGCGGGATTGTCGGATGCCGAATCAAGGGAAGTGATGAAGGCGGAACGCCTGGGGGAAGAGTTATATTTTCAGGACGTAGTCGCCGCAAAGGCAACGGATATGCTGTTGCGGGTAGTGGGCAAAATAAAGCCGGGCGAACTATCCGGCTGGATTGTCGTTAAGGACGGAGGCGGAAACCTGACGCGATTCATCAGGGAAACTGGGGAAGATGTAAACGTCGTTTATGACGTGCGGATTGACGTTAAGGGCAACGCCGAGGTTACGAAGGATAACCTGCGGCCTTTGTCGGCGACGGAGTTAGCAATGTTCCGCGCCAGGCGAAATGCCCTGCGTGCCGCGCCGAGAGATTGTTCCAAAAACTATAATACCGCGGTAATGGAAGACATCGATTCCAGCGGATGGCTGGTGTATATTCTGGCAGCAACGGCGGATGATGTAATCGTGGTTGGAGGCCACAGCCGGGTAAAGGTGACTGCGGACGGAAAAAACGTTTTGGCCGTAACGCCTCTTTATCAATCCTGTCTTATGCTGCCAAAACCGGCTGCCGACAGGGCCAGGGAATCGCAGGCCTTTTCCGTGAGTTATCCCCTGGGAAACGTCCCGTCGGAAATTCACGTATATCTGAACTTTCTTCACGGATACCCGGTGTATGTGTCCACGGCAAAAGGTGTCTGGCTGGTGAAGAATGGGAAAATATCGTTAATCAAGTCCGCCGAAAAAGCTCGATTCCAGGAAATCAAAAAAGCAGGACAACAAAAATAAATCGGCAGACCTTGTTCCTTTTTAGGCACGGGTCATTTAGCTAAAATCATTTTTATAGAGACCACCAGCATCGCCGCGCCGAAAATTCTCGAAAGAGTCACCCCCGAAAGCCCCGTCGCGAATTTGGCCCCGAAGAACCCGCCGATGAAAAATCCGATGCACATCAGGCCCGCGACCTTGATATCCACAAAGCCCGCCTTGTAATACGCCCACGCCGCCAAGAGGCCGATTGGCGGCACCATCATCGCCAGCGTTGTCCCCTGTGCCGTTTGCTGAGAAAAGCCCAGCAGCAGGACCAGTACCGGGATAATAAAAATACCGCCCCCGATACCTAAAAGCCCGCTCATAATCCCCGCAACCAATCCGAACGCTAAGTAAAGAGCTATCGCCATTTTATTCGTCCTTATTAAATTGAGTTTGCGTACTTACTTGATAAGCAGCACAACAAGGTCTATTATAAAAAGCAGGACTATCGTCGCCTCAAGCAGTAGCATCGCGGAGTTTAACCTGTTTTGAAGCAAAATCTGGTAGAGACCATCGAGTGTCCTGGTTTTTTCCCCGATGATGCGCTGCCAGTCGCCGAGGTGAAACCTGTCCGCGAGATTCCTGTGCGTCTTCGCCAGGTGCCAGTCGCCGAAAAATTTAGTTATATTGGACAACTCATCGCTTATCCTCGCCAGGTCTATACGAAGCTCTCGCAGATTCTCCAGCATTTTGCGAGTGGAACGAACCGTTTGCCTGTTCATATCGCTGTAGGCAACCTGAAGCGCCTCGTCCAGAACCCTGTCGTATGCCGCAAGCTCCACCAATTGGACATTCGCAAGCTCCATTATGTGCAGAACGTCGTCGAGCGCGTCCTGCTGGCCGACAACAATAGCAGAATCCCAGTCAACCACAACAAGGTCGTCCCCGTAGTAGCTGAGGTAAAGCCCCGTTGATTCGCAGACCTCCTGCTCTGATAACGCTTCGGCGTTTTCCTCCTGCATAAGCAGCGCCGCCACTCGCCTTCTGTTGACCGTCAGCCAGTCCTCCGCACGAACCCCTTGTCCTTCCACCCCCGGCAGCCACGCCACGCAAAACACCGTATATGCCTCCGCCTGCATCAGCGCCGGGACCGGCCGAACACAGTAAGGCACAAGGTCGTTTCGAACGCTTTCGGCAAACTCCGCGACCTCTTCCTCGAGACCTCGCTGGACGAATTTCAAATCGTGATAACCGACAAGGTCCTCCAGCCGCTCAACCTCGAACGGCACCCGAACCTGAACGGTCATCGCGCCGACGCCGAAAATTTTAACACTTTTCCTGATTTCAAGTGATTCTCCGCTGCGCAGCACGCGCTTTTCCGGAGCAAAATCGGCTATCCTCGGCCGATAGAAAAACATCTGCCGGGGAATTCGCTTGCTGGGCCCCACAAGATAGTCCTTCGTCGGCTGCGTTAAAATCTTCTCCACCGGCTCATTTTTTATATCGTACGCGATGTCATAAGCGTAGATATAAACAACCTCGCCGCGGTATGGCAAACCCCGCCCCCCTGTATCCGCTGCCATTTTGTCGCCTTTAATATCCATCTTAATCAAACAGTTCGCTGAATTTGGCGGCTATATCGCCGCTTTCGCACAGTGTCTGTCCTATCAGCACTGCGCTGACGCCCGCTGCCTTTAATTTTTCCACGTCCTGCCGCGTTTTGATTCCGCTCTCAGCGACAAGCTCGACCTTGTTATCCAGCAGACCGGCAAGGCGCGAAGTAGTATTCAAATCCACCTTCATTGTCGCGAGGTCGCGGTTGTTTATACCCAGAACGCTGTAGCCCTTTTTGGGAAAGCCGACCATGCTTCGCACTGCCAAAAGCGAGTCGGCGTCGTGCACCTCTAAAAGCACCGTCAGCGTCAATTCGGCGGCGGCAATCATCAGGTCGATAAGCTCAGCGGGCTTCAACGCCTCGGCGATAAGCAGTATCGCGTCGGCGCCGGCGACACGGGATTCATAAACCTGCCATACGTCGATGATAAAATCCTTTCGCAGGATGGGCAAATCGACGGCGTGTTTCACGTGGTCAATGTATTCGAGCTTGCCCTGAAAATACTTTTCGTCGGTAAGAACGCTGATGGCGTCTGCGCCGCAGCGTTCGTATGTCTTTGCGATTGTGACCGGGGCGAAATCCCTGCATATTACGCCCGCGGAGGGCGAGGCCTTTTTAATCTCGGCGATGACGTTGATTCCCCGGCTGTTTGCCTTCGTGACCGCCTTATAGAAATTACGGCATTTGCCGAGAAGCACAAGCTGCTCTTTAAGCTCTTCGAGCGGCTGCTCCTTTTTCCTCTTTTCGACTTCTTTCCTTTTATCAGTAATTATCTGTTCCAATAGGGTCACAAATGTCCCTTCGCACTTTTTATTCGCTAATTTTCAGTTGTCCCCGAGACCTTGACGTAAGCCATACGAAGCTCATTGAGCGCGGTCGTAATGGCCTGCTGCTCGTCTTCGCTGAGATTGCCTTTGGTCTTTGCTTCGAGCGTCTCAAGCATATCGATATTGTATTTGGCCAGCGCGAGGTCCGGCTCACGTTTCTCCTGCCCCTTCACCTGGATAAACCCCAGCGAAAAAAGCGTCTGCGTAAAAAGCATACTCACCAAAGCCGTCAGGTCGCCTTGCGGCAAAGGGCCTTGACGCTTATCCTGCCCGGTCTCTTTCTTTTCCGCCTCTTCTTTTTCAGCCAGCACCTCTTTTTCCTTCTTGGCCTGCTGCTTCCAGTCCTCATCGATAATTATCTTCTTTTTGTCGTTCTTTTCTTCGGTCATAATCTTTGGCTCCCTATTTTCAGTTACGGAATCTTTTCATTCGCTTGTCAATGTCTCTTTTCTGTTCGCGTTCGGCAATCGCCCGGCGTTTGTCATATTGCCGCTTGCCTCGCGCAAGCGCGACCTCCGTCTTCGCCAGGCCCTTTTGATTAAAATATATCCGCAAAGGCACAAGCGTATAGCCGCGCTGCTCCAGCTTGGTGTAGATTTTGTGAATCTCGTGCTTGTGCAGAAGAAGTTTTCTTTTTCGTGTCGGGCTGTGGCCGGCCAGACCCGTTATCTGGTACTGGGAAATTTTCGCGCCCACTAACCAGCATTCGCCGTTTATGATTCTCGCGTATGACCCGCTGAGGTCCGCCTGACCCGTGCGAAGCGACTTTACCTCGCTGCCCAAAAGCTCCATCCCCGCTTCGAACTTGTCTTCTATCTCGAAGTTGTGCCAGGCCTTCTTGTTGACCGCGACCGAACCCGCCGCCACGTCTTTTTTTCGGGATTTTGCGGACATTTGGCCAATGATAGCCGCGCCGCCGGTTTTTTGCAAGGTTGGCGAGGTCGCTATGCCCGCAGATTCCGGCCGCAAAATATACCGCTGCCGCTTGCATTCCAATCCCAAAAAGCGACAATACTACAAACTATGATTTTAAGGAGATAAAAATGAAACGCCATTTAGGGTCATTTCTGCTTGTCAGCGTTATCGCAACAATTCTCGTTTACTGTATGGGTATGGGACGCTGGCCGAAAGAACGATACGAAAAGACACAGGAGGTCTCGGCGTCGATGACAGATATTGAGCAGGTATCCGTTGATACAAGTTTCGGCGATATAAAAATCAAGGGGGCCGACATCAACGACTGCAATGTCACCGCTAAAATAACCGCACAGGCCCCAACCACCGATGAGGCCAAATCCCTTGCCGAACAAACCAAAATCACGCTTGAAACACAGGGCAAAATCCTTTTCGTCAGGGCACAAAAACCGGAGACGAAAAAAAATAGCTCCATCGGCGTCAGCTACACCATCATCGTCCCCAAAAATATCGGCCTCGAATGCAAAAGCTCTTACGGCAATATCCGGCTGTCGAACACCATCGGTGACATTACCGCCAATACAAGTTACGGAGATATCGACGTGGAAAACATTGCCGGGAAAATGCGGCTGAACACCTCTTACGGCAAAGTCGATTGCAGGCAGATAACCTGCGCTGAATTTGCCGCCAATTCAAGCTTCGGCGACATGAAAGTCGTATTTTCCAATGCGTGCCCCAACGACCTGTCTGCTAAAATCTCGACATCATACGGGGAAGTGAATGTTGACGTCCCCTTAAGCTTTGCCGGCGACGTCTTTATCGATACCAGCTTCGGCAAAATTAAAACCGACCTCGCCCTTGTCGTAAAAGGCGAACTCAGCAAATCCCACCTCGCCGGCATAATCGGACACGGCGGAAAGGGCGTCCTTGAGCTGAAAACCTCCTTCGGCTCGGTAACAATAGAATAGCTGGCCTATACCAGCGACTTGCGATTTTCCTGGCAGAACTTGCCCATCAGCATCATCGCTTTATTGGTTGCTTCCGCTGAGCCGTCCATCTTCGCGAAGGCGTCGACCAAAGCAATCAAATCCGTGTCCGCCGGCACTTGCCCATAGTGATGAGCCACGTTTACTATTCCCGCGTCGAGACCGTATTCCATCGCCTTTGCCACATAAGCCCTGCAAACGCCAATCCTCCGCCCCGGCAAATCGCGAACTGAATTGCTGATACCTAACGAACAATGCACGCCCTTCATCGCCGGGTCGCTCTTTATCTTTTTGATTGCCTCGAATGCCCGGTAAGTATATCCCGGAACCCCCGGCTCCATAGGCATATCAATCGCCAGCGGGAAAACTGTCGAATCAAGCAAAATCTCCCCCGGCTTGAAGCCATACTGCCCCACCGCTTTTTCGTAAATCCTCTTTGCCAGCGAATACAACTCTTCCATCGAATGTGACCCGCCCGGCCCAGTCGGTTTATCTTCCGTCATCAATAGGCCGATGAACGCGTAATCGTAATCCCTTTTCAGCGGGAAGAATTTATCCATCGTGTAAATCTTGACGGAGTTTATCAGCGGCTGCCCGATTGTCTCATCGGTGTTATACCACTCTTTCAATCCGGCGATTAGCACGTCGTTGTTGCCGCTGTCGATGCAGATGGGGACACCATTGCTCCACTTGTGAACCAGCTTGACATATTCGCACATCATATCGACCGCGACCTGCTGGTCGTCCTCGCCGAACGCGTCGACGTTGACCGCGATATAATCCGCCCCGTCGTTCGCCTGCGATTCCACTAATGCCTTGATATAATTCAACGGCCCGCTCGGCTTCGTATATGCATCCGCCCCCAGCCCTGCCAGTTGCCTCATTATCTGTCCCGTCTTTGGTATCGAGGCGTGAATTGATTCGCCAATGGAAATCAGAGCGTTTTTCATAGTATGGTCCTTCCCAAACAGGTAATTCAGAATCGACGCGGTATGTTCAAAGGCCTTGATTCTTGGTTTATTGATTGTTCGTCGGAGTTTTTCAAGGCCGTGCTCCTCGGATGCCGCGGCATTGTAAATTAGTTCGCCGATGCAGACGCGTTCGAGGTCGTTGCCGCATTTGCCGTCAGCGGTCGCGTCGCCGCAGGGTGCGTTCGCAAGCCCTTTTTCGCATCCGCCCATCGTGCAAAGCCCGAAATTCTCGGGCAGATAACAATCCCCGCATCCCTCGCAGTCAAATATCAAATACTTAAACGCACCCTCGTTCGCGTGGAATAATTTATATATCGCCCCTTCGCCCGCCTCCGTCCCCAGCGCAGCCATTACGCCCCTGAACATCTTAAACCCGCTATACTCAGGATTCAAAATCGCCCTGTGCATAAAATTGAAAAACTTATGATGGAATGTCGCTCTCGGCTTCGACAGCGTTTTTTCGCGTCCCGCATCATCATAAAGATAAAACGCTTTTTTCGCCGGCCAGCATAAATTATCCTTGTATTGTCCCCAGCCATCACCAATCTCCGCGGCTCTTTTCAGTATCTCCGCGAACATCTCAAAATTGCTGACGCCCCCGATATCCACACCTGCCGCACCAAGCGCCTTATACATCGCCACCTGCTGCGCCGCCCTCTCAATGTGCTGCGACAAATTCTCCGAATACAGTTTTGCCAGAAGCCCGTCGCTCACAAAACACCCGGTCAATTTCGCGTCGTGCATCAACCTTGGCGCCGCCGTCGTCGTGCTCAAGAAGTAAACGTTGCCCAGGACGGGGATGTTGATTTTGTTTTTCTCGAGGTATCTGAAAAGCTCCTGCGATTTTTTCCAGTCCCAGCCGACCTGCGTAATCAAAAATTTCGCCCCGCAGGTAATCTTCTTCTCCATCTTGTAATACTGCTGCATTTGCGATGCCTCGGTGTATTTGAATGGCGACACCGCCGCACCCGGGAAAAACTGTTGAACCTTGTCCAAATCCTGAGGCCTCGCCTTTATGTATCCCTCGTTGTTCATATCCCTGATGACCTGCAGCAGCCCAATCGAATCAACGTCAAAAACGCTCGTCGCGGAAATCGGCTTATCGCCCGTAAGAATCAGCACGCTTTCAACGCCCGAATCTCTCAACCCCACAAGCGAGCTGACAAGCGAATTGGCGTTCTGGTCCTTGCATGAAATATGCGGCACACAATCCAAATCGCCCAACAGCCCCTCCGCGTTCAATCTGTCAATCGCGTGCCCCGGGTCGATATTTGCCACGCCGCCCGGATTCTGAGGCAGCGTAATCCCCGCAAAATCAAACCCCGCCGGTATCGAATCAGGCCCCGCCTTCTTGTAGGCCGACAAAAACTTCCCTATCGGCCCAAAGTCAAAATTAGGCCCGCCCGCAAGCTCCGCTACTACAACAAACCCGGCCTTGCCTTCCAGCCGTTCTCTTAGTTTTTTACGCTGCGCCATTTATCGTTCCCGTAAATGCCTCTAACATAATAGATACCGATTTGACTGGTGTTTTTACCACGAAAACCCTTATCCACAAAGAAAAATCTTAACGCCCTTGCGTCTTACGAACCAGTCGAAGAAATCCGCTTGCCTCGGCGTAGTTCTTTAACGAAGCCGGGCGGCCTCCGCGCAACAATATACCCCGCTTCGCCAAGGGCTACGCAGGGCAGGCGAACAACTAACCAAATTCCTAACAATTTCCACACTCATTTAGTTGCTCTTTACCAGGATAATCGGAGGTATCTACCAACAATGCGGCCGTGTGGATAACTTGTTGATAGTTTTTGCCCTATATTCGAGTAGGAAAAACAGCCATACCGCTATTTGTTGCCAAAACAACAAAACGCCGAGCCAGGCGGTTATGGGACAAACGCTAACTCTATTTTGAATAACAAGTTATGCCGCATTGGAGGGGCGATATAATGGGCAAGCTGAGTCCAGATATTTAATCTGGGTAAAAGATTGGCTAATCGCAAACTCAAACTGTTTTAACAAAATATCAAAGTCAAAGTGGATAACTTCCTGTTTGATGATTTGTTCGAACGTCTGTGGCAACGCTTGCCAAGTTGGCAAATCTTGGGGAAATCGGCACTTATGAAATCACTGTTTGTCTAAGAACGCGGTGATTTTTTCTTTCAGTTTTTTACACGCCGCTATCGGGTCCGGCGAAGCAGCGACGGCAGAGCTGACGGCGATGGTCTTGGCGCCGGCTCGCAGGACGGCGTCGATGTTGTTTTCGTTTATGCCCCCGATAGCAACATGACCAACACCTGTGTCTGTTAAAATAGGCAACGCCTGTTTAACATATTCGAGGCCGACGGGTTTCGTATCCGGCTTGGTCGGCGTCGCAAAGACAGGCCCAAGCGAGACATACGTCGCCAATTCAGAAATTGCCGCGTTAAGCTGGGCAGGAGAATGAGTGCTCTTGCCGAAAATCATCGGCGTTAACTGAAGTTTGCGTGCCTGTTCTACCGGCAAATCGTTTTGCCCTAAGTGCACACCATCAGCGCCGCTCGCTATGGCGATATCGGCACGGTCATTAATAATACTTATAACCCCCGCGTCTTTGCACATTTTCACAAATTCACAGGCGACCGCGAAATACCTGTCCGCGTCAATATCTTTGGCCCGCAACTGAAGACAATCAACGCCCCCTGCGATACATTGGCCTGTGAGAGTAAAAACATCCGCAGGCAGGTTCGAGCTAATCAGAACATACAGCCGAACTTTGCTGAACGTGGCCTGGGTATTGGCGAACAGGGCAATATCCTTTTCGAGTGAGTAGCCGGCGTATCGCAGCCGTTCCATCTCGTCAGCGATGCCTGGCTCATCGCTTCGTAGTGCCTCCGCGAGGACGCGGAGCGCCTCGGGCAGCCGTTTGCAGGCCGCGGTAAGCGAATCCCTCAAATCCGTCCGGCCAATCGCGCTTTCTATCGTTTGCCCGATGCCGACGTCGCCGGGCGTATCCCTGCTCGCAAGCAGCCGCTCACTGTTAAGCCGGGCAATTGCCGACGAGAGTTTATGACGCATCTCTTTGGCGCGACTGCTCAGGGGGGCGCTATTGAGGGTGAATCGGCAGTAATCCTCGATTACCCGAAGCGCTTCGCGTGCCCTGTTAAAATTCGCGTCAACTATCCTGTAACCGGCTCGTTCCATACTCGCCTGATTATAAGAGATTCCGGCAGATAGGTGAAAAAAAAAGGGGCCGCCACAGAGCACGGCGGGGAAATTAATTCTGCGGCTGGTCGACAAAAAGGTACTGAGGACTTTTGTCCTGCGGAGGAGAATTGCCCCGCCCCTCGATACTGGCCAACATATCAAGTGAGGTCTTGTCGTTGGGGTATTTCTTTAGCACATAGCGTATATGAGGGAGCGCTTCCTGCATACGGCCTGTCTGGTACAGCACTATGCCGAGGTTGTGGCGAGCGTTAATGCTGTCCGGCGCCAGGAGCAAAGCACGTCTGAAATAGTCCTCTCCCTTCAGCAGAAGACCTGTGTTTAAGCAAATAGCGCCGAGCGTGTTCAGTGCCTGGACGTTTTTCGGGTCGAGTTGCAGCAATCGCTCATAGACAGGCGCTGCGGCCTGAATGCCACCCGACCCCTTGATAGTAAGAATACCCAGGAATTCCAGGGTCTTCGGATTATCCCAGTATATGTCCACGAGGGCCTGGACATAACGCGGCCCCTGCTCGTAGAGACGTCGCATCTGCCTGTAACGCACGTCATCCGGCAGGACAGCGTAGGCATCCACCAGATGTCCACCCCGCAAGGCCAATAGATTGATCCTGGCTCGCAGTGCAAGCTCTTCGCGCAGTTGTTTTGTTTCCTGCTCAGAACCCGTATTGGTCAGGTAGGGCCAGATATCCTCCATCAGCCCGATGAGGTCGGCGATATTAATCAGGGCGCCCCGCGAGTAGCGAGTTTCGTATTGGGTAAAGGGGAGGTCGTCTGTATTGACGGGGCCTTCGCCTGTCCATCGCCGCAGCGTGTCCTCCGCGCAGAGGAACGTATCGAGGAAGCCGGGGGGAGTATGGAGGCCGTAGGGTTCGAGGTCGCGTCGCACGGGTTCGGCGTTGAGGCGGTTCCGCAGTTTAGCCACGTTTATTCTCAACGGTTCCGGCGTGGCAGCGAGCAGGACATAGAAGCAGAACTTGTCTTGCCCGTCCACCCCGTGAGTAATCCACATATTGGTATGAGGGAATACGGACTGGAAGCTACGGACGATGATTTTGAACTCGGCAAGGCGCAGGTCGTGAATCGGAACCCACTCGACGAAGATGCCGTCGTCGGTAAGGTGGTCGCGGACCTGGCGGTAGAATTCCTGCGTATAGAGAACCCAACTGTCGCTGGCTTTGGGGTGGGTGGAGTCGGAGATAATCACGGGCCATTTGCGGCCGGAGGTCATTATGTAGTCGCGGCCATCGTCTATGACGACCTTTGCCTTTGGGTTTTGGAGTAGGCCGTTATTTTCCTGTGAGAGGAGGGCGGCGGCCTTGACGACGCTTTTTTCGAGGTCCACTATTGTGAGGGATTTCACTTCGGGCAAAACTGAGGTTGCGCCAGCGGCGACTCCTCCACCGAAACATATCATAAGAACATCATCTGGTTTGGGGTGGAGCATTGGGGCAAGGTCACCAATCATTTTGAAGCAGAGCTGATGTGGGTACTGGAGAGGGACCTCGCAGACGCCATTAATGTAAACCGTCCTGCAATTGTTGACGCGATTGCGTGTTACGATGGCGGTGCCGGTTCGGCCTTCGCGGTAGAATAAAATATCAGTATGCTTAGCCAGGTTAAAGTCCGTGGCCAGGAACACTCGCTGGCAAAGATTCGAGGGCACGAGGGCAAAAAATAAAATTAAAGCGACGGCATAGACGACGGCTGCGGGCAGCGCGGCGGCGCCAATCGCCGGGTGAGGTTTGCCGAAGCTCCTTACCTTGGCGCAGGCCAGCAGGGCCAACCCCATCAGGCCGTAGAGCAGGGATATGAGCAACAAACTCATCTGGATGCCGAGCATCGGGACGAGTACGAATATCGGCAAAAGCGACCCCAAGACCATCCCGGCCGTGTTGACCGCGTAGAGCAATCCGGTCCGGCGACCGAGAGTTTGTACGCGGCGTCCATACACAGCGCATAACAGAGGGAATGCTATACCCATCAGCACAGTCGGGAGGAACACGGTGAGCAGGGCCATACTCTTTGGTTCCATCGGAGGCGGTCCGCCGGCGAAAAGGAGTGCGCTGATTATAAAAGCGGCAGGAACCGAAAACGCGAGTAACATTTCTACAACGCCAAGCGTCAGCGCCGGTCGTCGAACCCACCACACTGATGGCGGGCGAGTTCGCCCCGCCAGCAAGCCGTATATCAACCCGCCCAGACCAACGCCGAGGAGATAAACGCAGAGGATAGTGGGAAAGATGTAAGCCGAACTGTCCAGGAACGTCATATAGCGCACCCACAACACCTCAGACGCCAACCCCGCCAGGCCATTGAGGAAGGCCAAGGACAGCAGCAACCAAGCCGGCACTTCCATCTCTTCAATGTGGTCAGGTCGTTCGGTATGAGGGGTCGGGGGCGGAGTGGAGATTGCCGAGAGCGCTGTATCGGCGCGCCGGGACAGGGCCAAGGCCAGAATGGCGATTACGAAGTTGACGCCGACGGCCAGCAGGTTTGTTTTTCGCAGGCCGAGCGTTCCTATCAACCAGAACCCCCCTGCCAGACAGCCGAGGGCGGCACCGAAGGTGTTGACGCAATAGAGCAGGCCGATGCGTGAGCCGATGCTCCGGTCGGACTCCGTCACCGTCCGAACCAGAAGAGGCAGCGTCGTACCCATCAGGAAACAGGGCACAACGAGAATAGTAAAAGACAGCCCAAATCGGGCCAGAGTACTGACCAATAGCGAGTGTGGCGATAAAGCGGGGAGTGCGGGGACGAGCAACCTCATCCAGTCAAGCATAGGCGGAATTGCCAAGGCACAGAGTGCGACAGCCATCTGAACGAGGGCAAAGGCGAGCGTGCGTCGGGTAACGCTGTCCGCCAGGCGACCACCGAGAAGCCCGCCCAGGCCGATGCCTGCCATATACGCACAAAGCACGATACTAATTGCGTAAGAGCTGTTGCCAAAGACAGTTACGAACTGACGGCTCCAGAGGACCTCAAACAAAAGCGATGTGGCTCCGGACAAAAAGAAACAGGCGTAGATGCCAAAACGAAACAAAGATATCCTGTGGGGCCGCGCAGGCGGGGTAGACAAATTCGTAATCATACGGCCAAACGCTCCATAGCAACCTCAGGATAGCCACTTATTTGGGGGTATCCTTCCTCACCACGTTTTGCTTCGGTCAGCCAATTCTAATAATTATAGAATATACGCTTACACCTCTAATATGTCAAGTAGCCGGTTGTGTCATAATTGGAGCCGGGAATCCGGCGGTCAGGCAATCATTAAAATCGGACATTTACAAAAAAAAGATGTACTATCGAAGAAGCAAGGGTGTTATTTCGATAACTTGTGCAAAAATGCGAGGGCGATTAACGAGCAAAGCAGAACCCTGCATCAATAACGGGCGAATTCACTTGCGGGGTGGTTTTTCGCGAGCAGGCGGTTATAATGGCACCTTGTTTTTTCGAGGTGCTTTTTTCGTGCGCAAAAGACGTATAGCGATATTGGGTTCGACGGGGTCGATAGGAACGACCGCATTGCGCGTCATTGACGCGTTGAACGCATCGTGCGATGAGGAAAAAGGCAAATTTGAAGTTGTGGCGTTGAGCGGGCACAGCAAAATCAGATTGTTGGCAGAGCAGGTCCAGCGATATAAGCCAAAATACGCGGTTGTGAGCGATATCGATTGCGTCGAAGAATTTCGCGGTATGATTAAGGGGCAGGACGTTAAAGTTCTCGCTGGGCCGGAAGGGCTAACGAAAATCGCGGAACTCGACGAGGTGGATACTGTTCTGGCGGCGGTTGTGGGGGTTGCGGGTTTACAGGCGGTATTAGCGGCGGTTCGCAAAGGGAAAAGGATAGCCATTGCTAATAAAGAGCCGTTAGTCATAGCGGGGCAGTTGATTACCGCGGAGGCGAAAAAATATGGGGCGGAGTTATTGCCCGTCGATAGCGAACATTCGGCGATATTCCAGGCGCTTTCAGCGGGCAGGCACGAAGAGGTTGCGAAGATTGTTCTGACAACATCCGGGGGGCCATTCAGGCGGGCAAACCCGGCTGAAATACAAAACGCAAGTATCGAGCAGGTGCTGGCGCATCCGGTGTGGCGTATGGGGCCAAAGATTACGGTGGATTCGGCGACGATGATGAACAAGGCGCTGGAGATAATCGAGGCGCGATGGCTTTTTGACGTGCCTGCGGAAAAAATAGAAGTTATGGTTCATCCTGAGTCGATAGTTCATTCAATGGTGGAGTTTGTGGATGGCTCGGTAATTGCGCAGATGGGAAGCCCGGATATGTCTCTTCCGATTCAATACGCACTGACATATCCGCTGCGTCTGCCCGGCTCAGCGAAGAAACTTCAGCTTGACCGGCTGAAGACGCTGACCTTTGAGAAGCCAAACCCGAAGGTATTTCCCGCGATAGAGATGGGTTTTGAGGTTGCTCAAAAGGGCGGGACGGCCGCGGCGGTATTTAACGCGGCGAACGAGGCCGCCGTCGAGCAATTTCTCGCGGGCAAAATAAAATTTGGTAATATCGTTGAACTTGTCCGGCGATGCCTGGACAACCACATTGTCAAAATGGATGATCACAGGCAGGATGCCCGTGACACGAACGCATCGCTTGAAGAATTGTTAGAGGCGGACGCCTGGGCAAAGAAAGAGGTAATGGAATGTCTGAAAAATCATCAGCTTCGATGAAACTATACTCACGAGCTATTTTGCTGGCAATGGTGGTCGTCGCGACCCTTGTTCTTATTATACGCAATATCGGTGTTTCCAAAAACATCCTGCTGGTGCTGCTGGGTTTCGGCGCGGTGATTTTAATTCATGAGCTTGGGCACTTTATCGTCGCAAAATTGTGCGGGATAAAGGTTGAGGCGTTTTCGATAGGGATGCCGCCTATTTTGTTCGGCATAAAGAAGGCGGACCGGGGCTGGCGGATACGTATTTTGCCTGAGCTGCTGCGCGATGCTCGTCTCGGCGAAGGCGACGTCGAAGTCGCAGAAGGAACAGAGGCGCCGAGCCGCAGCCGAGAAGGCGAGGATTCCGAAGACGGGCTTTTAAGTTTCACGGTGGGCAAAAAAATTCTGCCAGGCGAAACCGAATACCGGATAGGGCTGATTCCTTTGGGCGGTTTTGTGAAGATGTTAGGTCAGGAAGACGTAGGACCCGTCAAAACAAACGATGACCCGAGGTCGTATGCGAATAAGCCCGCTCTTTCTCGCGCAGCGGTATTGGCCGCAGGAGTTACTTTCAACGCGATAAGCGCGGTTGTGGGATATATGATAGTGTTCCTGATAGGTATAGGTTTGACGGCCCCTATCGTTGGCGGCGTTTTGCCCGGCTCGCCGGCGGAGAAGGCGGGGATAAAGCCCGGCGATGAGATAGTCGAGGTGGCGGGCGACAGCAGCCGGCTGGATTTCAGCGATATTGTTATGGCAGCGGTGCTTTCCGGTGAAAAGGAGGCGATACCGCTCAAGGTCCGCCGAGCCGACGGGACAATTGATGATATTACGCTGGCGGCGGAGCAACTGCCAAACGCGAAATTCCGGGGCTTAGGCATACAAAAACCATCGACGCTGACAGTGGCACAGTTGCCTCCCGGAGACGTCAACCTGCTGTTTGCGACGACTGGTCTTAAGCCCGGCGACCGCATCAAAGCCGTCGCGGGAATCGATGTTAACAACCACTGGCAAATGGCGCCGATAATTGAAAGTGTATTTGAGCCGAACATCTTGCTTTTGGCAGAAAGACGCGAACCATCGGGACAATCGCGTCTTGTCGAAGGCCGGCTGCCTCTGAGCTTTATGCCCTCGGAAAACATGGCCGGAGAATCGGAGGCCAATCTCGCCAATATCTGCGGTATAGTTCCGCGAATGCGGATAGCAGCGGTATCGGAGGAGCCGAGGTCGCTTAAGGAATGGTTCCTGCGATTATTAGGCGTCGGCAGAGACAGGGAAAAACTGAAGCGGGGCGATATTATAGTCGGCCTGAATGATGTAAATAATCCGACGTTTACCGAGATGCGCGAGATTACCAAGGCATACGAGAACAATGACCTTGCAGTGACGGTTCTTCGCACGGGCCATAACGGCATAGAGAAACGCATAACCATATCGGTGACTCCACAACTGGATACGGATTCCAGCCGCGTTGTAATCGGTATAATTCCTGAACTTGATACCGAGCATCCGGTAGTCGCCAAGACCATCTCAACGGAACGATATCCGAATCCGGCGGCGATTCCGAGCGGCGCGACAATAACAGCCGTTGACGGTGTTGAAGTTTCGAATTTTTACGACGTTGCCCGCCTGTTGAAGCGAAATTCAGGCCAGCGTGTTACGATTGACTGGCGGCTTGACGCACAGACGGCCGGCAACACGGTTATAAACGTGGGCGAGAAATGGGATGTTGTCCGTGCGTTCGCCTTCACCGAGGAGGCGTTGCCGTTTGCGGAGATGGAACGGCTATACAAAGCCGACGGGCCCATCGACGCAATAGGGATGGGATACAAACGCACAAAGACGTTTATCCTCCAGACGTATGTCACCTTGTATCAGCTTGTAAGCGGGCTTGTAAGCCCCAAGCAGCTTATGGGGCCGGTGGGCATCCTGACGTTCAGCTATAAGATTGTGGCTGCGAAGCCGTTTATTTATTACGTATATTTCCTCGGCCTGATAAGCGCATCCATCGCGGTGCTGAACTTTCTCCCGCTGCCGCCGTTTGACGGGGGGCTGACGGTGCTTTTGCTGGTCGAGAAAATAAAAGGTTCGGCGATAAGCGTGCGCACGCAGGAAATCATCGCTTATACGGCATGGGCAATGCTACTGGTGCTTGTAGTGTATGTGACATACAACGACATTTTGCGACTTATTTTCGGTTTCTTCGGCTGACCCGCCCCGAGGCGAGGTCTCGCCTTTGGCGGACGATAACGACAGCGACAAAGGACTCATTGATAATCAGAAAGGATTCTGGAAGTAACAATGACGCTTGATAAACCATCATCAGAGGCGTATCACGATAACCTGCAGGCGGCCCTGATACAGTTTGACCCCGAAGTCCACAAGCTGATTGCGAAGGAATACGAGCGTTTGCAGGATACGATACAGCTTTTGGCGGCGGAAAATCAGTGTTCGCGGGCGGCACTGGCGGCGCTCGGTTCAATCCTGCAAAACAAGACCAGCGAGGGATTTCCCGCGGCCCGTCTTCACGGCGGCAGCAGCGTAATAGACGAGGTCGAGGGGCTGGCCATCGAGCGAGCCAAACGGGCGTTCGGCGCCAAATACGCCAACGTCCAGCCGCATTCGGGAACGACGGCGAATCAAATCGTGATAACCGCCCTGCTTAAGCCCGGCGATAAAATATTAAGTATGGCGACGAGCCACGGCGGACATTATTCACACGGCTTTATAGATTCAATCACCGCGAGATTTTTCGAGATTGAAAGTTATCACGTTGACAGGGACACGTTTCTTCTGGACTACGACGAAATACGAAAGCAGGCGAGACGATTCGGGCCAAAATTGATTATCTGCGGGGCAAGCGCCTATCCCCGCGCAATCGACTTCGCCAAGTTCAGGCAAATCGCCGACGAGGCGGGAGCGTTATTGCTCGCGGATATTTCGCATTTGTCGGCGCTGGTTATGGGGGGAGTTCACGCATCGCCACTCGATTACGCTCACGTTACGACAACGAGCACTTATAAGCCCGGCGGGCCAAGGGGCGGGCTGATTTTGTCGGGCAAGGATTACGACCGCAAGATTAGAACAGCGAGCGGAGAAACTACCTTGTGGCAGTTGATAGAAAAGACGACATTCCCCGGCATTCAGGGAACACCCTACTTCAGCAATATCGCCGCCAAGGCGGTATTTTTCAAAGAGGCCGTATCGGAAGAATATAAAGCGAGGCAAGTTAAGGTGGTTGAGAACTCAAAACGGCTGGCGAGCATATTGCTGCGAAAAGGATACAACGTTCTTACCGGCGGCACCGACAATCACCTGATGCTTGTCAACGTTGCTGACAACTCGTCTCATCTCACGGGACTCAGTGCCCAACAATGCCTCGAACAATGCGGCATAGTCGTCGATAAGATGCTTTTGCCTTATGATGATAACCCTAATGGCCCAAGCGGCATACGCTTAGGCACACCTATTATTACGAAAAATGGTATGGGCGCCGCTGAAATAGACCTGATATCTGAGCTTGTCGATACGGTGCTGAGCAATTTGAAGCCATCGGGTCAAACAATCGACCGGTCGATTGCGGAAAGTGTCAGGGGCCAGGCAAGAAACCTGGCTAACGAATTTCCTCCCCGCTGACACACCGTTGTTCGTTTTTGCAAAGATAAGCAGCAGAATCAATTAACGCTGGATACTCTGATTTGTAGTGATACAATAAACAGGGTCCGGCCCGGCCTTATCGGCAAGTACGGAATGTTCAGCGGGACATAAAGATAATATCGGTTTCCAAGACGCGGTTTTAACGCTTTTGTGGGAATAAGCTCAGAATTGAGAATACGGAAATGCCTGAGGTTAGTGTCGTCATACCAGCGTTCAACGCCGGCAGATTCATCAACAGGACAATAAACAGTGTCCTTGCGCAAACTTACAAGGACTACGAGGTCATTGTGGTTGATGACGGTTCGACGGACAACACCGCCGAGGCAGTTAAAAGCTACGGCTCAAAGGTACAGTACATTCATCAGGCAAACGCCGGTGATGGCCCTGCCCGGAATA
>Ga0315278_10001770_pt1 | contig 19108 bp, 11 predicted proteins | sample YL17G06_0_MG_FD_203880 | JGI IMG/M metagenome (GOLD analysis project Ga0315278, IMG submission 203880) | Sediment microbial communities from Yellowstone Lake, YNP, Wyoming, USA - YL17G06_0 | ecosystem: Environmental > Aquatic > Freshwater > Lake > Sediment | place: USA: Wyoming | collected... | reverse complement strand
GAACGCGTGCGCATACAGAAAATAAAAATAGTCGAGAAATCACAAGCTATTGTTATTCTACAAAAAATCAGAAAGCTCTTGCAGAACAAGAATAGGGATACCTTTGCGGGGTTGCCCTAGCCTGGTATTGTAACTTAGGAAGTATACCCTAACGCTTATATTTGCGTTTTCCCTATATAATCTTCAGAGTAATCATGAAAGTTTGGGAAGAATTTCTGAAGCTTGAGGAGTGGCACAGCAGCTACAGCAGCGTTGACACGACTCTGCGGCACTATGCGAGGAAGGGTCGCAGTGAAGGCACACGGGAAAACGTTTGCGTTACGCTGATGCAGTTCTGCAAGCATTGTGGCCTTGATCCAGATGCCCTCGTCGCTCTAGAGCCAAAAGAAGCTTCTCGACTCTGCCAAGATTTCACCGACGGTCTCAAGGAGAGAGGCTGTAGCATACGCTACGTCAACGTCAGTCAGGCGTATCTCCGGACTTTTTTCGGGGAGAACGGCTACGAAAATGAAAGGAGGCTGAGAGTTGAACGTTATCATCAGCCTGCGCGTTACAGGAAAAAGCCAGAGTACGTGCCAGATGCCGAAGAGATCTATCGAATGGGCTACGCTGCCGGCTCGACCAAGAACAGGGCCATGATCTTCATGCTCTATTCGTCTGGTCTCCGTAACTCGACATTAAGGGCTGTTCTCTACGGAGATTTAAGGAAAGACCTGGAGTCGGGGCTGAAGGTTGTCAGGGTTCCTGTCTATCCTGAGATGAAAAAGGTTGACCCTGATGCTTGTAAGGGTGAAATTCCGTACTACACGTTCGTTGATGAGGAGACGGTTAAGGCACTGAAACAGTATTTGGACGAGAGGAAAGGTATCCTCGGGAAGTTGGTGGACGGCGACCCTCTCTTCTGTTCGGACAGCAACCAGGTAGCTCGTGAGGAGCAGCGGTATACGCCTGTGTCAAAGAACGGTTTGGACCGTATGGTTAAGAGGGCTGCTAGACAAGCCGGTGTTCAGCAGTGGCAGGATGTCACTCCGAAATCATTGAGGAAGGCTTTCGAGTCGGTTCTAAGAAACAACAGGCTCGACCCCAAAGACCAGGAATTCCTCATGGGACACATCCTGCCGGGTATACAAGATCCCTACTATGACTCTTCCAAGACTGAAGACCTGAGAACCAAATACTCCGCAGCAAAATTCTTCAAAACTGAAACAACAGACAAACTGGAAATGGTCAAGACCTTCGCACGATCCTTAGGAATCGACAAAATAGAAGTGAAAATTCAGAAACTCAGAGAACAGCACAGCGGACTGGACGAGATGGAAGCTTTGGGAAGAATAATGAGGCAAGAATTAGGCATCAAGCCCATCGAGACAAAGATGGTGAAGCAACGCGGTCCCGAGGAAGTAGATGGCTGCGGGAATGGTAACTGCAGGAAATGTGAAACAAAAATTGTTCCAGAGAATGAGCTTGTCCCGCATTTGGACGAAGGATGGGACATGGTTAAGGAACTGAAAAGCGGAAAAATAGTGATAAAAAGAGACCTGCAGTTAGAAAGTCCTACTTAGAGCTTTTAGAATATTCGAATGCCAATTACCGATCTCGCGTTGTCGTTCGCATGTACTGAGGTTTTCTACACATGCTCTCCGAAGTGTCGGGCTACTGTGCTGACGTCTTTTATGTCGATATCCCCGTCGCCGTTGATGTCAAAGTTCGGGTTATATTCGGGGCTTGGACTGCTGACGCCGAAAAGCCTGGCTACTGCTGAAACGTCTCGAATATCAACGTCGCCGTCAGGCCAACCATCAGGACCAGTAATGTCGCCAACCAGTGATACTATGACCCAGCCGCCCGTGAGATTGTTGTCTCCCGTGTCTGTTTCGACCGGAACAGTGTCCGCGACTGCTTTTATGGTGTGGTTGCCATAAGCAAAACCAGAAGTGTTCCAAGTACACATTAGGGTTGTAGAGTTGCCGCTGGTAAGGGTGATGGTTTGAGACGTAATGGAAGTCGAGTTAGCGTAGACAGTAACGTTGAAGGTTTCTGTGAAGTTGCCTTTGTTCAAAATGCTCACGTCCATCTTTACGGTTAATCCTTGTCCCACAACGGTTTTGGAAGGTATGAGGTCGGTTATTGCCACGTCATGAGGTAGAACGTAGACTATGCCACCTAAAGCTATGTGAGGTATGGGTTGGGAGTCGGACATCCACGTGTCAATCAGGCTCAGAGTCGAGGTTCCAAGCTGTTTGACCTCAAACGCTACTATTGCCAACGTCCCGTTTCCATTAACTCCTGGACTACCACCTAAAAGGGCACAGGTTACCCAAGCAACACCGTGAGTTGAATTGTAGTTGTCGGTGAAATTGATGACGGCAAAATAGGTTGATCCGCCTTGTTTGAGAAAGGATCCTTCCACAAGGTTTGTTCCATTTAGTTTCGCCGACGAATAGTAGAGTTTAAACTCCCAGCCAGCTAGATCGATAACGTCTGAGATTGTAATGTTTACAGAAAAGGTATCACCAACGGAAGTCACGACAGCTGGAGGATCAACATATAAGGTTGCTATCGCTTTGGCGCTTAGTGGAAAAGCAGGAATTAATAGAAATATGAGTGTTGTCACGCAGACTTTTTTATCCATTTTATCCATCTCAACTACCCCATAACAAATAAAGGGCGGTTGAAGCTAGCTTCATTGGTTTTCTATGGTATGGTTCTACCGTAGTTCCTGGCAACCAAGACGAGGTCGCGAACGTTGATTTTGTCGTCCCGGGTGAGGTCTGCCCGCAGGTCCCAGTTAGGTTCGCCTGTTGTAGATCCAAATGCTCTAGCAACTATTCTTAAGTCGAATACGTTAACTATTGCATTACTGTCTAAGTCACCTGGTATCGGCATGTAAACGTAATGTAACAATGGATCGGTTATATCATGGGGAACCGTCACTCCCTGATCTGTTTTCAGGATACTGAGGTCAAAATGCAGGTCGCATTCGAGAGGCACACACCCTTGGTACCAAACGTCACATTCCATTGGAACCATGAAGGCAATTGTTGCGAGTGTTCCGCTGCCGTTGGTTGAAGGTGCCGGCGCCTGCGATTCCACGGATAGCCATATGAGCCCTGCAGCGTCATCTATGATTTGTTTAGTGATGCGGTACGGCGGATTGAAGAAGGGGCCCACGGTAAATCTTCTTGCGTCTAAGAGAGATGTGTTGTAGCTCAGCTGAAACTCGAAACTGTAAAGATTAACGATGTCAGCGACAGTTATGTTAATGGTGAACTCTTCGCCTAAGGTTGTAGCCGTGTATGTCGATGGTTCTACTTCAAGCCTTGGCCTAGTGGCGTAACACAGATATTCGCCGTCATAAGTATCGTGTGTGATCGAGTTGGCTTCTGGATCGCTAAGTTCAGTTTCTACAAGATCTAAACTTGACGTGACATTATTGGGATAGATAGGATCATATGTGGTCTTGAAGGTAAGCTTCACGAGTGTTGCACTGCCGTTGAATGATGGAGCTGGGTTAAGCGCTGCCACGGCAAGCCAGTATCTACCCAAATCTTCTCTTGTGTCATTCATGCCGGCGAAGTAGTTGGTTTCCCATGCTGATGGCGGAGTAATGTCAACTTTTGTAAGATCAAGCAGAGTACTGTTCCAGTTTAGCTTGAATTCGAACCCGTAAAGGTTTTCAGCGTTGGCGATTTCAACACCTACAGTAAAGGTCGTGCCATAGTTTGGTGTCCAGTATTCCACTAGCGATGGTGCCACATATATTGTGACGTTAGCAAGGAAGGTGTGCAAGACATCTGCGAGATAGTTAACCCCGAGGTTAAGAGCTTCACCAGCTCTGTCCTTGAACACAGCGTTATTCCAGTTATAGTTTTGGTCCATCCACACGCATGTTGAGTCTCCGTGCACGTCAAACGTAGTGTCATAGGCAAGCTCACATGCGGCATCGTAAGCAGAAACAAGGTCAAGACCACCGTCAAAAACAAGGTATGTATTGAATTCATCAGCGTAATTACTTGTTTTTTGGTTTACATAATCTTCATAATCACTATGGTGAACTTCTGGACCCCAATCTGTTCCGGTAGCCATCACGTGCCCGAACACAGTTACATCGCTGATGTAGTGGCTCATTATTCCAAGCGTCTTGACAGCCGTTGCGACATCGCCAGATTTGATGTAGTTTAAGGCTTCGTTGTACTCGGCTTGTGCCCGAATTGCAGAGGCGTCGTCTTGTAAGCTTCCAGTAGACTGGTAGTATATGTGATGAAGCGCGGTGTCACCTATGCCATCAGGGGCTCCAGAGTTATCAGGAAGTTCTGTTCCATACAAATAATTGGCCAAGTTGTCGATGATATATTGTTTCTCAGCAGGCGGCAGCCAATCTAATGCATGCTGTGCAATCCAATCATGCGTACCATAGGTTGGATACGCTGGATCCGTGGAAAATCCACCATTACTCCAACCTCCAACTGGTTTTACATTTAGTATTGTGTGCAACATGGCCATTAGAAGTACTGTCAGCATTATTCCAGAAAATATTCTCTTCAGCAATCTCCTCTCCCCAAAATCTTTGTAGCCTAATCTTCTAGATAACACTTGTGGAGAAATCTTCTATGGGTAGTGCTCGCCGAAATGTCTTGCTGCACTGCTTACGTCGAATATGTCGATTATTTCGTCATCATTCAGGTCTGCAATGGGACTCCAGCCTGGGTCTCCAGGGTTCTTGCCGAATCTCATGGCCACGTAGGCAATGTCTTTTATGTCAACTTCGCCATCGCCGTTGATGTCTCCGGGAATGCCAACGTAGACTATTCCATCTGTATAGGCATTGTCTGAAATGCCAGTTTCTCCTGAAACATTGTCTGCGACCGCTCTGACAGTATAGTTACCATATGCAAAGCCAGTAGTGTTCCAGCGCAGATTGAGAACCACAGATTGCCGACTCTCTAGAGTGACGTTCGAGAAAGTGCCAACCAACGTGTCATTAGCGATGACTTGCACGTTGAAAGACTCAGTCTGATTTCCATAGTTCATCACAAACGTGCTAATGTTCAGCGAAAAGCGTAGGCCGACAATTGTTTTCAGCGGAACCACCAGGTCGAACGAGTAGATTCTGCCAATGTACGTTATGCCGAGGTCATGGTCGCCCCAGGGATAGGGTTTCATTAGCGGGTAGTTATCCCTGTTTGCCGAGTCTATCTCGTATGCTGAATCTCCTATGCCATCGCTCCCAGTCTCATTCTGCAAGACCCCTCTGAAAACGTCCCTACCAGAATAATCACTCCAATAGTTGCCTCCAGAAGAATAGCTGCCATTCCAAGCGACTGAGGAGTTGATCACATAAGCTTGGAGTGTGTTGTTGACGAAGCTGTTGCCTACGACCAAGCTGTTTATTGAATCGACAAACCGCAAGCCACCAGCATTTCCAACCACTTCGTTTTGGATTACGTTGATTGCCACAGCATCCTCTATGAACAAACCGCAGCTGTCACTGCGGCCTATTCTGTTTCTTAGAACGTCGCAATTTGAACTGTTCCAAATGCAAATGGCTTGGTGACCAAATGGAAAACCGTTATCGGTCAAGTTGTTCTGCAGAATGCTGATGTTTGACGACCAATCGACTCGTATGCCGCAATCAATATTCGCATCTATTCTGTTGTTCGCAATCGTGCTATTTGAAGAGACACCAACATAGATACCGATGTTGTTTTCAGCAATGTAATTGCCTGAGATCGTGCTGTCCTCTGAAGAGTCGCCGTATTCGCCATTTCTAATGCCATCCCCCATGTTGTGAGTTATGTTATTTCCCATTATGACGTTGTGACTTGAATGCAAAAAGAGCATCATCCCCCAGCAGTTCTCCGTCAGATTGTTTCCAATGACATTGCAGTAGCTGGAGTTCCAGAGATAAATTCCGTATTCAAAAGACTTGACAGTAACGTTTTCAATCGTGACATTGCTTCTTCCAGAAAGACTCACCCCCACACCGTTTCCTCCTCCTTCAAAACTGAAGCCTTCCCCTTCCAACGTCACATTGTCTCTCTCAACGACTATGCCACTAGCAACACTTGAGATGTCTCCAGTCAACGTGTAGATGTCTCCCATTCGTCTTATTGGAGCACCTGAAGGGTCAACGCTCCCATCAGCTCTAATGTAGATAGTCTGATTCTCAAACGAAACGTATGGTCTTATCAACGGATAGTTGTCCTGATTGTTTGCATTTATGACAAAAGGCAAGTCTCCAATGTTGTCGCTTCCAGTCTCGTTCTGATATTGACCGCAATAGATGTCTGCACTAATGTAGTCACTCCAGTAGTTGCCGCCAGAAGGATACCCATAATTCCACGTGTTGTTATCGCCCCCGTCACATACATCAGCCCTGCAGTTCATGAAATTGTTGTGATAGATCATGAGGTTGTCGCTAAGTCCATGGTAATCAAAGATCCCATACTCATTGCAGAAAAAGTCGTTGCGCGTTATGTAGTCACCTAACACGCAGCCTTCTAACCATACACCCATTTCGCAACCGAGAAAGGAATTGTGCGTCAAACTATTTCCAGTAGATTCGCCCAAGTAAATCCCAATGGAACTAGCCCCAATAATATTGTCCACTATGACATTTCCATTGGACCACACCAAGAAGATTCCAAACCCATTGTTTGTTATGTTACACCGAACTATGCTGTTGTTTGAAGAGTGACTGAGCCTTATGCCTTGACTGAAGGTGATTTGGGCATTCTGGACTGTCACGTTTGTTCTTCCGGACAGATCTACTCCTGCTTCTTGAAGCGTGTAGCCTACCCCATCAACCACAATGTTGTCCCTCTCAATCACAATCAAGTCATGAATGTTGCCAGTCAAAGTGTAAGTTACATTATCAACAGTTGAGATAGGTGCATCTGGAGGGTCTATGCTTCCGTCAGCCCGTATGTAAATGGTTCCGCTTGCTTTTGTCCTCTGAACGTTAGAAGCCACGCTTAACGTGCCAACGAGAAGAGTCAAGGCCAATGCCAGAACAAGTTCTCGGTTCAAGTCACATCACCTATCATTTTCCTGTTTACTCGGAATTCTTCTCTGTATGAACACGACAGCAAGCATCGTGAAAAGCATAAAGAGGGGCAGAACAAGGAACGATGGAAACTCTGGAATTACATGTAGCATCATGAGTGGGTAATTGTCTGTGTTGTTTGCATCAATAACGTATGGAGTGTCTCCTATTCCATTACTGTTAGCATCTGTTCCATTATAGTCGCTCCAAAAGTTGCCGCCAGAATGGTAACCATAATCCCAAACATTCGTATATCCAGGCGTGCCGATAAACATCTGCTGAGTGTTGTTTACGAAGTTGTTATGATAAATTACGTTGTTAGAGGAATACCAGAGATAAATGCCATCCTCGTTGTTTTCTGTTACGTTGTTTCCAACTACGCTGTTGTTAGAAGAGTAACAGAGCCAGATGCCTTGCCAGTTGTTTGCTACGTTGTTTCCAGTTATTTTTGTGTTTGTTGTGTTCCACAGCTCTATGCCAATACTTGTGTGGGAGAGGTTAAGGTTTTCCACGTTCATGTCGTCGCAGTCTATTACTATTACCTGCCCTGCGTTTTCAATCTTAACGCCTGACACACCCTCAAAGCAAACGAGAGGTTTACCATTCACAAAATTGTCCTCAACAACATTCCCATAAGAATACCATACCACTAGACCGTCATTGGCAAACATGTTTCCAACTATTCTGTTGTTAGAAGAAGATTCGAGATAGATACCATAGTTTGACAAGCTTATGTTGTTTCCAACTATGCTGTTGTTGTTAGAAGATGAGTCGAGCCAGATGCCACCATACTCGTTGTTTGTTATGTTGTTTCCAACAATACTGTTGCTGAAGGAATTATCGAGGTAGATGCCATAGAGGAATGCTTTGATTGTCATATTTTGGATTGTTACGTTGCTTCTTAGAAACAGGTCTATTCCTTTTCCCCATCCCCATGTTGCTTGAAGCGTGTAGCCTGCTCCATCAACTACAATGTTATCCCTCTCAACAACTATGCCACCAGTATCGCTGGCAACGTTATCAGTCAAGGAGTAAGTGACATTGTCAATGCTTGAAATTTGTGCTGCTGGAGGGTCTATGCTTCCGTCAGCCCTGATGTAAATGGTTCCGCTTGCCTTAACCACTGGAACATTCAATACCACACCATACACGGCCACAAACAACAGTAAAACCCAAACACCAGAAACCAAGTCTACCCTTCTCCTACCCATCTGCTCCCTCCATCCTTCTTCGATAAACTGTGACTGCTATTAGAGTTGCTATCGTGAATAACGGTAGAACGAGGAATGATGGAAACTCTGGAACTACTGGGTAGTTGTCTATGTTGTTTTCATCAATAACATAAGGGTGATCCCAGATTCCGTCGCTTCCAGTTTGGTTTTGGTATTGACCGCTAAACTGGTCCACATCTGTGTAGTCACTCCAGTAATTTCCGCCGGATGGATAGTCACTGTCCCAAACGTTCACGTTGGTAATAACGAGATCGACATTGTTCTGATTGTTTGTGAAGAAGTTATGGTAAATGGTATTGTCTGAGGAATTTTGGAGCGCGATACCCCAGTTGTTTGCTGTTATGGTATTTCCAACGATACTATTGTGGTTTGTAATCTGGGAGGAAGAAAAAGGAGAAGAAAGGAAGAATCCATAGTTGTTGTTTGCTATTATGTTATCAGATATAGTGTTATCTGAAGACCCGGCAAGGAGATGCATGCCAGTGTGACATGTTGCTATTCTGTTCTTAGATATATCATTGTCTGTGCTGGAGTATACATAAATGCCATCTTGCTCATTGTTTGTTATGATATTCTCGACTATGTTGTTGTGAGTTGACCAATCTCCCAGCCATATGCCAAGCCGGTTGTTTGTTATGTTGTTCCCAACTAGATTGTTGTCGGAACAAAGATATAGTTGAACGCCTACATCACCATTCTCTGTTATGTCATTTCCACTTATGCTGTTATAGTCTGAATCCGAGAGGCGGATACCACTATCATTGTTGAATGCAATTCTGTTTCCAGTTATAGAAGTGTTTGAAGCTCCAGAATACAGACCCGTCCACCCAAAGCGGATACCAGACCCGCTGTTGTTTGTCACATGGTTACCATGAATACTGCAGCCTTTTGAAGAATCATAAAGCCAAATGCCTTCCCCATTGTTTGCCGTTATATCGTTTCCATATACGGCGTTGTTTGTAGACCTTTTCAACTCGATTCCAAGAAAGAATTTTTTGATAACTACATTCAGAATTGTTACATTACTTCTTCCTGACAGAGCTATCCCTGTTCCGATTCCTGTTCCTTGAATAGTGTAGTCTGCTCCATCAATCACAACATTGTCTCTCTCAATCACAATTCCATCAGCATCACTGGCAATGTTGCCAGTCAGAATGTAGGTAACATTATCCCCTGTGGAAATCGGAGCTGTTGGCGGGTCTATACTTCCGTCAGTCCGTATGTAAATGGTTCCAGACGCTTCAACCCTCTGAACCGCAAATGACAAGCCTAACGTGCCAATGAGAGTAATCACGAAAAACGCTGTTAAGACAAGTTTTCTGCTCATCCTACATCGCGTCACTTATCTTGTTCTTTCTTGTGTAGACCATGACTGCCAGTAATGTTACCATCATAAATAATGGCAAGATGAAGAATATTGAAAACTCGGGTATTATGTTCATGAGCGGGTAATGGTCTGTGTTGTTTGTATCAATGATGTATGAAGTATCGCCTATGCCATCATGGTTTGCATCCGTTCCATTGTAGTCGCTCCAGTAGTTTCCGCCAGAAGGATAACCATCATCCCAGATGTTAATTGAAGGAACGAACATCGGAAGTTCCCATGAACTGTCCTGAACTTGTTGGTCATTTTGTATGAAATTGTTACGGCAAATGCTGTTGCTTGAGGAAGACGTGAGATAGATGCCGTGCGCGTTGTTCGCTATATTGTTTCCGCTAACACTGTTGTCGCTTGAGTAATTCTGGATATCGATCCCATAGCTGGGGTTCGCTGTTATGTTGTTTCCGCCAACACTGTTGTTTGAGCAACTCGAGATACCGATGCCGCCCCAGTTGTTCGATATGCTGTTTCCGCTAACAGTATTGTTGTTTGAAAAATTGGAGAGGTGTATCCCATAGACGCCGTTCGCTGTTATGTTGTTTCCGCTAACGCTGTTGTTTGAGGAAGAGCCGAGCGAGATACCAGCCGCGTTGTTCGCTATGTTGTTTTCGACTATGCTGTTGTTTGAAGACGCATACAGTGAAATGCCATAGGTAAATTTCTCGACATCTGTGTTTTTGATGGTTACGCCGCTTCTTCCTGACAGCGTTATTCCATCTCCGCCTCCTGTGCCTTGAACGGTGTATCCCGCTCCATCAAGTATTATGTCGCTTCTCAGCACTACAATCCCATGAGAATCGCTGGTAATGTTACCCGTCAAGGTGTAAGTAACATTATCAACGGTTGAAATAGGAGCTGTTGGCGGGTCTATACTTCCGTCAGTCCGTATGTAAATGGTTCCAGATGCTTCAACCCTCTGAACCTTAAATGATAAGCCTAACATGTCTATGAGAATGATTATCAACGCTACTGCGAGTTTTCTATTCATGACTATCCGTCTCCGGTGTTGTGCCTTCAGTTGATGCTTTCCTTCTGCGCAATACCAAGAATACTGCCGCTGCAACTATCACCACTGCTACTACGATGTATATGAGGGTCGGGTCAATCGGAAAACCATGCGCAGTTTGCCACATGTTTGTCTCCGTTGCCTTCCCAGTTCCAGTCACAGTGCCTGAAGTCGTGGATGCCTCTACTATGACCCCTGTCTGTTTGTCCCAGTAATAGGTGAGCTGCGTTCCATACTGCGAGAAGCTCGCGTAGATGACTGTTCTGCTTGCTCCCGCATAAGAGCCTGCAGTCTCACCAGCTATTGTTACGTTGCCATATCCGCTCATGTAGACGACATCTCCAACTGTAAGGTTAGCAGGAATGACAAACCCAGAAAGTCCAAAAGCCTGACCGCCAGCCACAACATCCACGGGCACGGTTGCATTCTGTTCGGTTCCGTCAGACATGTGCATCGTCACCCGCACAGTAGCGTTTGTTCCTTCAACGCTTAGAAACTCTACTTTTAACCACTCTGGATACGCTGTTCCAGAAGGCCAACCCGAAATCGTGTAAGTGCATTTTATCCAATCGTCAGTCTTAACACCGGTCCGTACTTCTGGAGGAGTTAGAGAAGCTGCAACCGCTACAAATATGGTTCTTTGGTTATTTGCTAACAGTATTTCGCCAAGCATTGGCTGAGCAAAAGCGGTTACATTGAATGCTCCCTCTATGGTAGGCGCCCAAGAGTACATGATTGTGTGAAAGGAACCGGGGTCTAATGTGGAAATTGTTGCAGAGTTAACGATGGTGTTGTTTATGAATAGGGAAAAAGTCACGTTCTGCTCGATGTTGATTCCATTGTTTGTAACGACTGCTTCAATCAATGTTGAATTGTCGAATGGTAAATGTGTTGAAGCTGTTAGGTCTACATTCAGCTCGTGTAAGCCAGGACCTGAAGGCCACGGGTTCATGAGTGAATAGCGGTCTGAAGGATAGGGATAACAGAGTCTATAGTCTCTGATTCCATCACTTCCAGTCTCATTCTGATAGGGACCCCTAAACAAGTCTGCGCCGCCGATATCACTCCAATAATTGCCGCCAGAGGGATAACCATCATCCCAAACATTTACACACTCATAGCTGACCTCAGGAAAACTATTATTTGCGAAATCATTATGGTAAATAGAGTTGTTTGAAGAATTACGGAGTGTGATTCCACAACCGCTGTCTGCTATTTTGTTGTAGCATAGTTTATTGTCAGACGAATTCTGAAGACAGAGGCCATATTGGTTGTTTGTCATGTTGTTGTCTCTTATGATTGAATTGTTTGTATATGCCAGTAGAACCCCTTGTCTGTTGTTTGTTAGTATTAGACCTTCAGCCGTTACATTGATGCAGTTTACGAGTGCTAAATATCCAGCTTGTGGGCACGTTGCGGGGTTTACTGCGATGTTTGTTTGGTTTGCCAGATAGTAGACACGCTTTCCATCGACAAGATTTGAAACATCAATAGAATGTGTGAAATCGCTCAGCATAGAACCAAAAACGCCAAAATTGTAGGTGCTACCGTTCATTATGTTTTCAGAAATTGTGCAATTTGAAGAATCTTCGAGCTCGATGCCATACCCGTAATCTAGTATATAGTTTCCGGAAATAATGTTGTGCGAAGAAGCCACTTGACGGATGCCCTCAGTAACCCCGCCTTCAACCACGGGGCCGGATGCTGTCATGTTATTCTTAGAAACAACATTGTAACTTCCGCCCAACCACCAAACACCACGACTATTATTTGATAGAGTGTTTCCAGAAATGACATTGTTTGAAGAATTGCCAAGATAAATAGGATAAGTACTCCCTGTTATGATATTTCCTGAAATAACATTACTGTTCATTTGATCTCCAAACTGGAGCGCGCCGTACTTGTTATTTGCGAAATCGTTTCCAGAAATGATGTTGTTCGAAGAGCCTTCTGCGATAATGCCATATTCATTGTCTGCAAAGTTGTTTCCAGAAAACTCATTATTTGAAGAATTTTCTAGAATGACACCGAAGCGATTTTCTATTATTTTGTTGTTCTTCAAGAAGGCACCATTATAGTTTTTTATGTTTATGCCACCGTTCCACGGTCCATGGCCATTTCTTATCGTAAAGTTTTGGATTGAGACATTATTCGCCGTTATATCCACCACATTACCAGTTCCACCACCATCAATAACAGTTGTAGAAGGATCTTCTCCAACAAGCGAAACGTTCTTGGTTGCAACAACATTTTCGTAGTATATTCCAGCTTCAACGAAAACCGTGTCTCCCACATTGACCGCGTTTATAGCCGCTTGTATAGTTGGATAATCATCAGGAACAATTATCGTTATAGGTTCTGCCTTAGCTGGTTGAACGTTAACAGCCACGCTTGACATGCCAACGAGAAGCATCAAGGCCAACATCAAAACAAGTTTTCGGTTCATATCGCATCATTCGTTACATTAACTGTTTTCAGTCTTATGATTTGTGGAAAAATCTCCTATGCAGGCCGCACGGGTTATGAGTATGTTTTCCCAAAGTTCTTGGCTACAAGGGCTATGTCTTTCAAGTCTATTGTGGCGTCTTCATTCTGGTCTACTATAGGATTCCATCTTGGATGGCCCGGATAAGACCCGAAGGCCATTGCAGCTGTTGCAACGTCTTTCATGTCCACTTCGCCGTCCCTGTTAATGTCACCCGGAGAAGCTGCAATCCAAGGAGTCATCAACGGATAATCGTCTACGTTGTTTTCAGCAATAGGGTTAGGCGTATCGCCAATACCGTCACTTCCAATTATGTTCTGATAAGAACCGGTGAACAAGTCAACGCCAATATAGCCGCTCCAGTAGTTTCCGCCAGAAGGATAGCCGTTGTCCCAGACGTTCTCCAATGATTCCCAAAATCCCGCGTGATTCGTGTTGTTGATGAAATTGTTATGGTAGATTGTGTTGTTTGAAGAAGCGACAAGCCAGATACCATCGTAGTTGGAAGTTATGTTGTTTCCTGAGATGGTATTGTTGTCTGAAGAATAGTAAAGCGAGATGCCCTCCGTATTATTCGCGATGTTGTTATGAGAAATAGTGTTTTCGTAAGATTGGTCAAGACTTATGCCGGTTCCATAGGGATTTGTTATGTCGTTTTCGCAAATATCATTGTCCCACGACTGCTTAAGAGAAACTCCGTTGCTGTTATTTGCTTCGTTGTTTCCAGAAACAGTATTGTTGAAAGAGTGTTCAAGCTGGACTCCGTATCGGTTTTCTGTCAAGTTGTTTTTGCAGATTGTCACATTGTTGCTGTAGGCAATGAAGATCCCTTGATAGTTGTTCTTCAGGTTGAGTCCTTCTGCCCTGATATTTGTCGAGTTTATGATCGCCACGTATCCTGCGTCTGATGGAATTTCACCGTTTTGTCTGTTGACCCAATAGTAAATGGGTTTTCCATCAACGGAGTTTGATGCATCTATGTCCTGAAAATAGTAAGAGTATACATTTTCCATTCCGAAATTGTACATGTATCCAGAAATGCTGTTGTTTCTGAGTAGATTAGAGTAATATGGGTAGGATATCAGAATTCCATAACCGATACGACCAGTTTCATTGCTCCCCTCGAACATTATGGGGCCATGAGTTACGTTATTCCCGATTAGCGAGTTGACCTGGGATCCTTGGAGTATAATCCCGTAAAAATTCTCTGCTAGATTGTTGTCTGTTATGTTGTTAAAACTTGAATCCGCTAGCTTCACGCCTTCGCCGTTTTGTTCGATATTATTCTTGAATATCAAGTTGTTGAAAGACCTATAAAGAGAAACACCAGTGGACTCCTCGATTAGCGCGTGTGCGCGCGCGAATATTACGCCCCTCCAAGGTCCTGAATATGTTATGTTGTTTTTCAATATTGTGTTGTTTGAGCTGTGACTGAACGATATACCAGATCCCCAATTTTCTATGTTGTTTTCGATTATCGTGTTGTTTGAAGAATCACTTTGTAACTCGCCAGGTTGTATGACTCCTTCCATTCTAATGGCATGCTGACATTGTGTTACATTATTTTGGATGATAGTGTTGTTTGATGAGCGGTAGAGTTCAATGCCGCTATACACGAGCCTGATGCCTCCTTCCCACTCTATCGACCCTATGTAGTTTTGACTTATCGTGTTGTTTGAAGATTCAGTTAACATAATGTTGTAATTGTCGTTTGCTATCATCACGTTGTTGCTGATCACATTGTTGGTGGAGTTAAGCAGCCAAACCCCGTAAGGGTAAGCGTTGAATATCGTGTTGTTGTCAACCGTACAACCATCAGCTTCAAGTTTTACAAGTCCATGTATAGCGAATCCACTGACGACGACGCTGTTCGCTGTCACCTCTACTTTGTAACCGTCAATAATCGTAACGCCCCTGCCTTCTCCAATCAGATGAACGGTTTTGTTCACAGACAAATGCTCGGGGTATATTCCAGCCTCAACAAAAATCGTGTGTCCGCCTAAGGTTTCGTTTGCGTCTATGGCTTCTTGAATTGTTGCGTAGCCTAAGCCTCTGTTAACGTTGTGTACGGGCAGAGGATTCCAAGGATGCATTAGTGGATAACGGTCCTGATTGTCCGCGTCAATAACGTATGGCGTATCCCCTATGCCGTCACCGTTAGCATCTATGCCTGTATAATCACTCCAATAATTGCCGCCAGAAGGATGACCATCATCCCAAATATTTTGGGAGTTTTCAGTATCCACTTGTTTTGTGTTGTTAATGAAGTTGTTGTGGTAAATGATGTTAGAGTTGGAAATAGATATCAAAATGCCAATTCCCCTCCCTTTAACATGACTTTTTAGAGTATTGTTAAATAGAATGTTGTTGTAGGAGTTAGCTAACTGAATGCAAGCATAATCGTTGCTTGTTACATCATTGCCAGAGACAATGTTGTTGGATGAAAAACTACCCAACACGATACCATACCCATTGTTTGTTAAACTGTTGCCAGATAGAAAGTTGTTAGTAGACGATTCCTGTAGCCAGATGCCATACGCACTGTTGTTTACTATGTTATTACGCAAAATGGCATTATAGGACGAATCGAATAGCCAGACACCATAGTAAAAAATATCTGTTATGGTGTTGCCAGATATGATAATCTTGGATGATTCATATAACCTGATGCCGTAGGAAAATCTTGTGATGTACGTGTTTTTGATTGCTACATTGGTTCTGTAAAGCATGTCGATTCCTAAACCGCTTCCTTGAAGTTTGCAGCCATTTCCATCTACTATTATGTTGTCTCTTTCCACCACAATTGATTCATAAATATCGTTAGTGAAGGTGTAAGTGACATTGTCATTGCTTGAAATTGGCGCTGTTGAAGGATCGACACTTCCATCAGCCCTAATGTAGATGGTTCCTTCTGCTTTGACTGGTTGAATGTTAAACGCCAACACTAACATGCTAGAAATAAGAAGTGTGAGAATTATGCCAGAAACGAGTCTCTTCAAAAATTCCTTTCCCCAATATCATATGAGTAAACCACGCAGATAAACATTTCTGGAGAGATCTTCTATGCAGTCACTCATAAAACATCTCATTAACTCTTTAACAAGTCAGTACAATCCAAGAGTCCAGCACTAGCATGGGTTGGGAGTGAAGCTGAAGAATGGCCTGATTACTTCAAGTGCTTTCTTTTGTAGACTATGACTGTTAGCAGCGATGCAATCATGAATAGTTGTGGAATTAGGAATAATGGTAACTCTGGGACGACTTGGTATACGCAGTAGGGTTGTGTTCCGTCGAGGGTCGCGTTGTTTCCAGCGATGTCGTAGGCGACTATTTTGAATCTTACCCAAATGCCAATGGGCTGACCTGATATTGTGGCTTCGTATAGGCTTGTTGTTGCGTTCTGGCTCATTGGTATTTGTGCTTCCCATGTTGTACCGTTGGTTAGGGAGTAGCAAAGTGTCGCGTTTTTAACTCCGCTCTCAGCATCCGTCACGTTTGCCGAAACCGTCACGTTTTGATGTGGCTGCACGTCGTCTCTTGGCGGATTCTGAGAAGGTATTCCAATGTCTGGAGGGTTGTTTTCGATGACCTTGATCAGCCAAAAATCAGCGTTGGCATCAGATCCTGCTAGTATTAATCCGGAATCTCTTGTTTGAGCAATGGAAAATACCACCTCACCTCCAGTTCCTCCGATGGTTTTGCTCCACTGCATATTGCCCGAAGAATCGGCTTTAACAACCCAGGCATCACTCAGCCCAGCACCAAAGGAACTCGTTCCCCCGGCAACTGCGTATCCGCCATCAATAGTTTGCACAATACAATACGCATGATCATTCTGTGCTCCTCCATATGTTTTGTTCCATTGCATGTTGCCCATAGAATCTGTTTTAATAAGCCAGAAATCATAGTTGGAAAATGTAATGTCAACGGTTCCAGTAATGATGTATCCATAGTCATTAGCCTGCCGAACAGAATAGGCACTCGCACCAATTTGCCCTCTGAAGGTTTTACCCCATTGCTGGTTTCCATTGGTATCGGTCTTGACAAGCCATATCTCGCCGTAATAGGCTCCGAACGAGTATGTGTGTCCAGCGATTATGTATCCACCGTCATTGGTGTGTGCAACAGACAACGACTCATCGCCCTGCGCTCCTTCAAAAGTCTTAGTCCATAGCTGATTCCCATTGGAATCAATTTTGACTAGCCAAAAATCGGCATATCCAGCTACGTATCTCCTTCCAGTAAATGCGTATCCTCCATCGATTGTTTGCACAATACACGTTGCGCTCTCGGAATATTGTTCTCCACCACCGTAAGTTTTATTCCACTGCATGTTTCCATTCGAATCGGTCTTGATTAGCCAAGCGTCACTCCACCCAACATAAAAAGAGGTCGTGCTTCCAGCGACCATGTATCCTCCGTCGTTTGTCTGTAGAACGGACCGCGCTCTATCATCGTCTGGCCCGCCATAGGTCTTGTTCCACTCCATGTTCCCAAATGCATCCGTCTTAACCAGCCAAAAATCATAATTGCCCGCCCCAAAGGATGTCGTGCTTCCAGCAACTATGTATCCGCCATCGCTAGTTTGGGCAACAGACCAAGCTGAATCCTCACCTGCTCCTCCGTATGTCTTGCTCCATTCTGTAGCAGGTGGTTCTAAGGGCTCTGCTTTAGCTGGTTGAATATTGAATACTAAGCCTAACGAGCCTGCCAGAAGCAAAATCATCATCATTACAGTGACTGTCTTGTTCAACTCGTAGTTCCCCTCAACTGATTGCGATCTTGCATACCGCGTTTTCTCTTCCGAAAAATCACTGCTAGCAGTGTCGCAATCATGAATAGTGGAATAACGGGGAATGATGGAAATTCTGGAATTACGTACTGAATCATAAGTGGGTAATAGTCTGTGTTGTTTGCGTCAATGACATATGGAGTGTCACCGATACCATCGTGGTCTGCATCGGTTCCAGTATAATTGCTCCAGTAGTTACCACCAGAAGGGTATTCATTATCACAAAAGTTGGTATAGCCAGATTGGGGGTGGAATTCCACTTGCAGGGTGTTGTTCATGAAGTTGTTATGGTAGAATTTGTTGTAGTCTGTTAGATAGCTGAAATAGATGCCATATCCGTTGTTTGTTATGTTGTTTCCGCTTATGCCGTTGTATGATGACTCCTGGATAGAGATGCCCATTTGGTTTGCAGTTATGTTGTTGCCGCTTATGCTGTTGTTTGAAGAACTGTAGAGAAAGATGCTTCTCACGTTGTTTGTTATTTTGTTTTCCAAAACGGTATTATTGGATGTGTAATAGAATGCGATCCCATCCCCGCCATTGTCAGTTATGATGTTGCCTATGAGAACATTAGACCTTAGGCGGTATTATTTTTTGGCATTTTCACTCGGTTCTAATCGGTTCTCAAGCAATTTTCAAACAACCATTGTTCCCGATATACGAAAATTCAACAACCCACAAACAATGTCAGTCATGACGTCATAATGTTTAAGGCGATTCCTAAACTCACCGCCCCATATCTGAAACTTTTTCACCCTCGAATTCGCATGCTCCGACACAACCCGCTCCCTAGCAAACGCTTTGTTGAAGGCTTTCTGCTCAGGCGAAAGCCCCTTTGCCTTCACGCCACATTTACCCCGCCCAGGATTCTTTTTCTTGATGGGCAACATACAATTCAACTTGGGAAAATCAGCCCTTATTCCAAGATAACCCAAATCCAAATCTACACACACCTTATCTGGCAAATGCGGGTGACTGCGCTTGTACAAAGTGTAGTCATGCATGCTTCCCTTAACATGAGCCGTCTTCTGTATGATCAGGTTTTTTTCGTTCACCGTCAACTGAGTTTTAACAGTGTGACGCTTCTTCTTGCCGCTGTAATGCGTTTTCCGCTTATGCTTGTTCTTTGGCCTGGGAATCTCCTGCTCTGTTGCATCCAGAAAAGCT
>Ga0315278_10001768_pt1 | contig 19123 bp, 20 predicted proteins | sample YL17G06_0_MG_FD_203880 | JGI IMG/M metagenome (GOLD analysis project Ga0315278, IMG submission 203880) | Sediment microbial communities from Yellowstone Lake, YNP, Wyoming, USA - YL17G06_0 | ecosystem: Environmental > Aquatic > Freshwater > Lake > Sediment | place: USA: Wyoming | collected... | reverse complement strand
AGCTCACCGGCAGAGGCGATAACGGGCTCGAAGGCTACGGTATGCCTATCAGCAGAGAAATCTTTCGCCATCCATTTTGCCCCTTTGATATTCTTCATTTCCTTTTTCAGTGGCAGATGGACTTTGACACGGCCCTGACCCGGAAGATTCGTGAAATATGTTTTACCTCCTTCATCCCGGAACATGTAAACGTCGGCCTGTGCCGATATGGCGGCAAATAGGATAATACACATCAAAAAAGAGAATTTTATCAGAAGAAATTTATAATGTTCACGTTCCATATTTGATTAATTTGAGAGCGAAGAACGGCCCCCGAATATTCTTAATTCAATCTGCTCTTTTCCCCTTTTAAGCTTCACGGAAACCGGGTCAATACCTTTAATGACGGAGCCATCAATCAGCTTCGCCCCAACCGTCAGGATCGATACGGAACCCTTATAATCCTTTATAACGGCCTTCTTCTCCTTCCCGCCGAGAATGCCGATCAGGGTATAGGGATTAGCAGGCAAGTTTTTCCCCTTATCATCGGCAGTCATGATTTGGCCGCCACTTGCGCTAAACAGTCTTAATTCCTTTTCCTCTTTATCCTTTTTCAGCCTGACCGATACGCTTTCTATTTTTGTAATGACAAAATCATCAATCATTTTCTTCCCCACAGGCAAGGTGACGACGGCGCCCGTGTACTCTCTGAACACCGCCTTCTTTTCTTTTCCGTGAAGAACACTTATTAATTTATATGGATTCGGCGGTAACGCCTGACGCGCTACGGCCGCGGATGCGGCATAGCTTCCACTTTCGGCAAATATGTTTCTGTTTTTCAGGATATCATCCGACACGGTGCTTCTCTTGATGACTTCCTTTTTCTGTTGTTCTGCCGAAGAAGGTTTCTCATTTGCCTCCTTATGCGAAACGGATGGATGTACAGACAGATCTATGCCCGGTCTTCCGGCTAACAAAACGGCGAGGAGCAGAACGAGTGCGATGGATGCGATATCCTGTGTGTATTGCCTGATCATTTCTCCGCACGGAATGCATTCATGGTGAGGAAAAGCCGCAAGTCCTGCCCCGCCCTGTTAATCTCCACAGATTTCACCCTCAATACCTTATCCCCCTGATCTATTTCCTTCAGAATATCCATACATTCCAGTGGTTTGCCCTCTAACCTGACCAGAACGGGCACCTCACTGACATTTTTCCCGGCTACAGGTTCCAGCACCTCAAAATCGAGGATGTTCACACCCTTCTTATCTGCCAGTTTTATGAAATTTTCCAGGACATCCGCCTGAATGTGCGACACACGTACCCCTTTATCATACAGGTGACGGGAAATAACCTCCTTGTCCACTACCATTTTTCCTCCCCGCTCCCCGCGTTGCCTTTCCATAAGCTGAGACTGTATTTTATAGCTGTTGTAGCGCTCATCGAGGAGGAGTTTCTTTTCAGCCACGGCCTGATGGAGCGGGTAAACCAGCAGCCTTGCCAGGGCGAGAATGACAACGACATAAATCCCTATCATTCTCAATTCTTTTTGTCTACTTTCTTTATCCATACGTCTTTACCTTGAAAATTCCACGGCCATGTTGAATTCATATAAAGAAGTATTGCGGTTTCTGACCGGCGGACCCTTGAAGACAACCTTTTTTATCTCCTCAGCTTCACCGAGCGTCCTGAGTACGGCAAGGGGTTCCTTCGAGGAAACGGAGATTTCCACATTGTTTTCGCTCAATACCATTCTGTTGATAAAGCTACCCTGGGGGAGCCTGCGAGCCAGTATGGCCATTGCCCCCAGCGGCGAGCGTGAAGCGCTCAGTTTTTCATTAACCTCCTGGACCAGAGAGGAATAGTCCTCTCCAGCGCTGCTGTCCACCATGCCGGACATTTCCTTGTTTACGCTACTTAATCTTGCTTGAGTTTCGTTCAATCCCTGATCGTAATTCCTCAATGTCAGGTAAAGCATGAATGCATACCCGAGAACACAATACACGGCTACCCTGAAAATAAGGTCTTTCCTTTTCCACAGGAGATAATCCCTTTTTACCTTAAATTTTTTGAGATCCAGTCCTGCCACATTATCCAGGCATACCGGATAATCTCTTTCACCCACGTTAATGATCATTGGCGATGGGGCGCTTTCCTGCCGGTGAATGATGGTTTTGTCTATTTGAAACGGCAAAATACCATATATATTTATTTTTTTAATCTCTGTTTCAAACTGACCAAGGCTTTGAAGGAATCTTTTCACGTCTTCCTTATGAAAACCGGAAACAGGGTATGACGCACTGGCAAGAAACTTCCCTTCAGCATGAGCCAGAAGATTCGTCATGCCTCTGTATTGGAATATCTTAAGATGAGAATCCGCCAAGTCAAAGGCGAGATCTTCCGGCACAACATAGTTGAACGGAAAAACCTCTTTAATCCGGCTGTACTGCTCGCTGTCCCATGCCCATATATCAACGACGGTATACGTGCTGAATGACTGAAAGGTCCGGCAGTAAAAGGCCGGTTTGGAGATAGGGAAAATATCGCCGATCTCCAAGGCAACTGCTTTGAGAAGCTTCTCTTCCGTGGCAGGCGGATACTTTTTTCTGGCATGAAGAAGCAGTTCCCGGCCCACAATCAATATCTTTTTCGACAGGCCCACCCTGAACGGCTCCAGTTTGTCAAGGCTGCCGGAAGCATATTTTACCGGTTTGTTATCCACAAGTCGATAGACATCCAGACCATCCCTGTGCCAGTACGCCACAAACGTTCCCTTTCCCTTCATCGACTTACGCCTCCCGCCAGTAAAGGATACTGTAAGGAGAGTCCTTTCTCTGGACAATGCGGAGACCGGCTTTAATGGTGTAGATACTCTTTGGCTGGCCGACGCTGACAGTAACATCCATAAAAGAGGATGGGGAGAAGTAGATACTGTCTTCGTCTCCCGTTATTCTCTTCCCGGTCAGGGCGAAAAGTTCTCCATCCGATTGAACGGGCTTTTTTGCCATATAATCTTTCAGTGTTTTAAGATACTCCTCATCTATATCAAGATAGGCCTTAAGCACCTCATCGCTTGCCGTATTCGGGTTAAAGCCGGTCGAGGGAAGCATGGTCACATAAGGCTGCAATTTGCCATACAACTCTTCACTGAACCCCCTGATAAATTTGATCTCTTCCATGTACTGTACGGCATAGTTTCTGGGCCCGTAAGGTAGTCCAAAACCCTTATAATAGAACTCTTCGGCGCCGTTCACACGAGAAAAACTGTCAACATCCACCCAATCTAAAAGGCTGTCTATGGCTATGGCGGCAGTGTCCGTGAAACCCACTCTTTTGATTAATCTCTCGAAAGGATGTATATTATGTATATTGATGGTATTGAGAGACAACAAACCGTTGCTTTCTTGTATCCGGATGCGAACATCGCCCGACAAGGACACCTCCTGTCCGTTCAGGGGAAGCGTCTTTATCTGTGAAATATCAACCCCTCCCATAACGACAATCTCCTTGGGCAATACGCTGCCATTCAAAATGAGATAGACAATGGTATCATACGCCGACCTGGCCTTTAAAATGGCCTCTGCCTTGTTCTTTAAACCTTCGGAAGCCCTGATGTGCTCTCTAACCAGCCAGTTGAACCCTATCCCCACTGTAATAATCACAGCAGCTATCAGCATCATCAGAATAGTGGCAGAGCCACTATCACCTCGGATACAGCTCTTCATAACCCGTTTTTGTCAAGGAATTTACATTGATCGTAAACAGCAGACTACCCTTTGCACCGTTCTGGCTATAAGAAACTTTAATAAGCGAAGGAAGCGCTTTCATCCTGCTTCCGTCAAAACTGCCATACCAGCCATACTTGCGGTTGCGAAGATCATAACCATAGAAACTGATTTCCATGCCGTCTACTGAATCCAAAAACCTGAGCGATTTCCCCTTTTTGTAATCACCAAAAACCTCGTCCCGGTCTATTTCTTCGTACGACTTTGTATATACCGGGAGTTCATAATACACCAGGGCTCGCTTCCCCTTATCATCGGCGATATTTTTAATCCAGACAACGACAGGCAGCTCGCCGGCGAAAGGCGATAAAGAAACGTAAGAAATTCCCTCCTGGCTGCCTTTAAAATAAGGAAACCATCCATCGCTTCTGGTATAAACATAGTAATCTGTCGTCGAGTTGAAGCTCTTATCAATCCAGATCTTTTTTGCATAATCCCAGAAATTCAGTCCCTTCTCGACAAGGCCCTGGTACTGCATGAGTCCCTGATTCAGGGCCATGCCGGCAAGCATCAGCATGGCCGTGAAAATAGCGGTGGCCACGAGTACCTCTACGAGAGTGTACCCCTCAGCCGACGATTTCTTCCGCCGGGGATAATGGTTCATATCTGAACACACTGACCTGGTAAGACCTGGTTACTCCTTGATAGTCAAGAATGAAATCTACCCTGTAGAGGCGAAGCTCATGGAGGGATGGTTGACGGAATTCCGGATCACCTATCATCGGCCTGGATAAACCCAGCAACTGTGCCCCCCATTTCAGTTTCACCCCGTCACCCATGTCTTCCACTCCGGATTTATTTTCCAGCTCCAGCGTTTTCAGAAGACCGGCCGTTTCTATGAGCTTGGAAGACAGAACATTGGACTGATTGGCTCTCTCAAGATATTCATACCCCATCCTGAACAGATACATGGTTGCCGCAATGCTTGCCGTAAGGATAAGTCCGGCAATGAGGATCTCAAGAACAAGGAATCCCCGGTGGTGCGAAATTTTCATGCCGAACCGGTTCTCGTGAGAAGCAAATCTCCCAAGGGCGACCCCACATTCAATGAGTACGCCTGATCGCCGACATAAATATTAATTTTGCCGCCGGAGGTTGTCCCGTTTCTATAGAATGTTATGGGTGAGTCAATCCGGATGCGCGTATCCTCAAAGACGTTTTCCTTCCCGTCCACTGTGATCATATCGTTTTTAGAGGATAAAACCTTTCCTTCACTATAGAGAAAGGAGTCTCGCCGCAGACCGGAAATGAAGAGCATTACTTCCTGGGCCTTTAAGGATGCCTTGTAGTTTTCGTACATGCCCAATGAGATGGGAAGGGTTACGGAAAATAAGAGTCCGATGATGGTAACCACAATGAGAAGTTCAATGAGCGTAAACCCTCTTTCCTTCTTCAACTTGGTAGAATTCCCCCTTTGAAAGAATGACTCCCTGAGACCTTTGAAAAATGCCCCCGCTTTGTCATTCCCCACGAAAGTTGGAATGCCCTGAAAACACGGGATTCCCGTTTGCACGGGAATGACAACTTAGACCATTTACGGCGAAATTCAAAGATCTCTCCTTTTGTTTACCGGATGACGTCAAAGCTTGATTGAACTTACACTCATGACGGTAAGGATGAGAGTGAGGACAATGAATCCGACAATGAGCCCCATGACAATAATGATAATCGGCTCCAGCAAAGTAAGCACCCTCTTGATGCTATTTTTGAAGCGCTCATCAAATATCTGATAGAGCTCAAAAAATATCTCTTTAAGACTCCCGCTTTCCTCACCCACCCTCAGCATGTTGGGAACTATGTCGGGCAGAAAGTGCACCTGGGAAAAGACATCCGCGATCTTTTTGCCTTCCTTGATCTGGCTGACAAGAGACGCCACGGGCCCCCTGATGCGCTCGTTCTGGATGACGGACGCGGACATCTTCAAAGCCTTGATGAATTCCACGCCGCTCTTCAGCATGGAGTACATCGAGTATGAAAACCTCGATAGCTCAAGTTGAATGATGAGATTTCCCACGACAGGGGTATGAACGAGGTAGGCATAGAGATTGGGAAGCCTGACCTTCGTGGGATAAAGCTTTTTCAAAACGAAAACGGCGATGGCAAGACCCAGCATAATGCCGAGATTTGTGAATGTGAACCACCCGCTCATTGTAAAGAGAATCTTCGCCGGCAGCGGCAGCGCGCCCGTATTGGTACCGAAGATACTGAAAAATCTGGGCACGATGAAGTTGAAAATGAAAATGAACGTCACAATACTCGCGAAGATGAGGAATACGGGATAGGTCAGGGCGTTCTTGATTTCGGACTTGAACTGTATCTGGAAACGGAGGTACTGGGCGACATTTTCGAAGGCGCTATGCAGGTCTCCCACAGCCTCGCCGACATTGATCATGCTGATCACAAACGGGTTGAAACTGCCCGTGTTCTCAAAGGACAGGGCGATGCCTCTGCCGGCCTTGACATCCGCCAGGACCAGGGAAAGGATATCTTTCAAATCCTGTTTTGCCGTCGACTGTATCAAAAGTTCAAATGCCTTGTCTATCCGTATGCCCGACCTCTGGAGCGTGCTCAACTCCCTGGCCATGTTGTATAAGTCCTGGTCGTTGAAACCCTTCCGGAACGACATCTTTACTTTTTGTTTTTTTTGTTTTTCAGCGAGATCAGTAACCGTAAGACCCCGGGCCCGCAACTTTGCCATGGCATCTATCCTGTCCGTGGCGGATATGACGCCCTTGCTGTCCTGTCCGGTAGAATCTAAACAACTGTAAGCAAATTCGTTCAACAAACCCTGAGAACCTCTTCGATGGTGGTCAACCCCTTCGCCACTTTGAGCATACCGTCTTCCCTGAGGAAACGGAAACTGCCATTTTCCCGCAAAAGGGCTTTCACTGAATCGAGGGACATTTTTTTGAGGAAAACTTCTTTGATTTCTTCCGTATAGTCAAACAGTTCGAAGATGGCCATTCTCCCCCTGTAGCCGGTGCCCGCGCATTTGGGGCACCCGCCGCCCCGTATAAAATTGACGCCTTCATTGACCAGATTCTTATATTTGTCGGCGATCTCCCGCACTCGATACTCCTTTAAAAGATATTCGGAAGGACTGTCAGGAAGGCTGCAAAAAGTACAGTTTTTTCTCACGATGCGCTGGGCTATTAATCCTATCACGGCGGCATTGATGAGATAATCCTCCACACCCATCTCAACGAGCCGGAACAGACTGCTTGGTGCGTCATTCGTATGGAGTGTCGACAAGACGAGATGACCCGTGAGGGCAGACTGGATAGATATGGCGGCTGTTTCCCTGTCCCTGATTTCCCCCACCATGACGATGTCCGGGTCATGTCTCAAGATTGACCGGAGGGCATTTGAAAAGGTGAGACCTATCTCACTTTTCACCTGGATCTGGTTTATTCCCTCTAACTGATACTCAACGGGATCCTCTGTCGTGATGATCTTCCTTTCCTGACTGTTCAGGCGCGTCAGCATGGTATAGAGTGTGGTCGTCTTGCCCGATCCTGTCGGCCCTGTAACCAGGAGCATGCCGTATGGTTGTGAGATAAGACCTGCAACAATCTCTTTGTGATCAGCTTCGAGCCCCAGGTATTCAAGGTCGAAGGATATCTTCTCCCTGTACAGAAGCCGCATGACAACGCCCTCGCCGCTAACGGTTGGTATTGTGGATACCCTGATGTCAAGGAAAAGGGAGGCGATCTTTGTCGTTAACTTGCCGTCCTGGGGTAATCTTTTTTCGGCTATGTCGAGACCGGCAAGAAGTTTTATTCTCGATACCGTTGCAAGATAAAACGGTTCTTCGAGGGTACCCATATCGTGGAGGATGCCGTCGATCCTGAATCTGACCTTGTATTTTTTTTCCGAGGATTCGATGTGGATGTCTGAAGCCCTGAGTTCGACTGCTTTGCTCAGAAGGCCGTTGAGAAACTTGATGACCGGCGCCTCAAAGGCCATCTCCTTGAGTTTTTCTGTATCCTCCTCGACGGTTAGAGAAACGAAGTTTTTGCCGCTTTCATGGAGATAATCCCTCGAAATTTCCTTTACAGTCTGTTCTGTGGCGAGCGACAGTTGAACGGTGTATCCGAGCGACCGCAACACATAATCAAATACGGTATAGTTGAAGGGATCATCGGTTATTGCATGGAGCGTTTTGTTATCGTGGTCAATTTTTACGGGAAGAAAGTTGTTTCTGATCAGAAAGTCGTAGTTCAGCTTTTCACCAAGGTAGGCAACGAGCGTTTCCTCCTCTGTCCATTCACCTTCAAACAGGGGAATATTCAGGTATCGGGAAAGGGCCTCAGTAAGCTGACTTTCTGTAATCATACCGGTTTGAACAAGGATATGGCCGATATCCCCGCCAAGGTCCTTTTGCAGATTAAGGGCCTTGCTGAGATCCTCTTCTTTCAGACCGTAACTATCCTTGAGAATCTGTCCTAAAGACATGTCTACCAGTTCTTCGCAGATTTTTCATTTAATACGCCGTCGGGACCAAGCGCGTAAAGATCAAAGGGACCGTGATCGCCGGGAGTTTTGTATTGATAATCCTTACCCCAGGGATCCTGCGGCAGAGTCTGCTTGGAAAGGTATGGCCCTCTCCACTTCGGGTCCGTGGATTTCAGCAACTCATCCATGCTGGTCGGATACCTGCCGAGATCAAGCTTAAATGACAGCACCCCCGAGGAAAGCATTTCAACCTGGGCCTTGGCAATCTCTTCCTTTGATCTTTCGTATCGTCCGATCAGGTTTGGCGCAACAAAAGATGCCAGCAGACCGATAATTAACACGACGATAAGAATTTCTATCAGGGTAAATCCACCCTGCCGACGTTTTTCTTTTCCTTTTTTAAACATCTCCCATCCTCACAAAAGTATGAGACCTTACTCTCAATATGTTGAGACTTCTGAAAAAAATTGTAGCCGTAAACTTTAGTTTACGCGAGAGTTTTGTACAACCTCTCCTCATTTTTTCTTCTTCATGAGAGCTTTGAATTTCTCCATTTTGTGTCATTCCGAGAAGCGATAGCGACGAGGAATCTTTAAGATCCCTCCCTCCGCTCGGGACAAGGATTTCTCCCGGAGTTTACCCCGAGTAAACCGAGGGGGTCGAAATGACAAAAGTCGGCATTTTTCAAAGGTTTCTTCATGTACCAGGTTTTCATTAAAATAGATACAGCTCCGCTCTCTGGATTACATCCAGGAGTCAATCCACACTTGAGGGACTTGGATTTTCAATTTTGTTTTAAAGTTAAAATTTACAGTTTTTAGCCGCTGCTCGCTTCGGTTCCAGAGGGTGTTGCGACTTCGCTGACCTCTTTTTGCAACTGGCCGATTTCTTCTTTCAGCCGTTCGTATTCCTTCATCGTTCTTATAAGGAAGCGATGGGTAATCCTCGCCTTTTCTTCAAGACCCGCCGGGGTTAAATAGTAAAGATAGGCTTTTTTGTTATTGGAATTTTTGAAATTATGCGCCTTGATAAGACCTTTTTGGATAAGTGCATTCACCAGGAAATTGACTTTGCCGAGACTGACGCCCAATCGGGATGATAATTCGCGTTGGGTCATCTCGGGGGTTTGGGTTATTTCCCTGAGGACTTTAAGAATCTCTTCGCTTTCAAGGTCGTGCTTATTTGATAAAGTCATATGAATATCCGATATGTTCAGTCCATGAACGCAGGGTCGAGATTAATTCACAAAAAATGGATTGTCAAGAGAAAAAATGGGGGTCTTACGAGGGATACAAGTCAAAAAGATCCATAGCTATCACTTTAGATGAGATGTGAAATTCAGATGCCACAGAATGAGCCTGGAATAGACGAAGAATTTATGCCGGAGTTCACGATTCATGCCCAGAGAAAAGATGTTTGCAACCGATGTAAGCAGCCAGTTGATACACAACCTAAGAAAGATCACAATACGTACAACAATGAAATAGGGACGACTTTTCCACTTGCGGAAGAACTGGTAGCGGGACCGATAGAATTCGATTCTTGATTGGATATCCCTGCCGATGCTCTGGCCCTGGAAGTGATAAATGAAGGCAGTAGGCACGTGAAACACCTTCCAGCCGGCTTCTTTCATCTGATATGCCCAGTCTGTTTCTTCAAAGAAGAAAAAGTAGCGCTCGTCAAGCATGCCTTCATCTTCGATGGCCTTTTTGCGCACCAGGAGGCAGGCGCCTATGCACGAATCCACCTCGATCGGTTTGTCATGATTGTAATGCTTGCTTGGATAACGATTGGGTAACAAATATTCAAGGAGGGATGTGTTGGTCAGCAATGCGAAAATATCTGGAAAACTCGCGACAGAATTCTGCTTGCTTCCGTCAGCGTTGAGGAGCTGTCCGCAGACCATGGCTGCGTCTGAATGAGCTTCCAGAAAAACATACAATTCATGAACGGCATTTTCCTTCAATACCGTATCAGTGTTCAATAGCATGGCATATCGGCCGGTCATGATACGCAGCGCCTGGTTGTTCGCCGCTCCGAAGCCGCGGTTTTCCTCATTTTGTATTAATCTTACCTGCGGATACTTTTCCTGCAGCATGGCAACGCTGCCATCCCGGGAGCCATTATCAACTACTATGATCTCGTAACTGATGTCGTGGATGGTCTTAAAGACCGATTCGAGGCAGATCTGAAGAAGATCCCTGGTATTCCAGGTGACTATTATGATTGAAATATCCATTTGGAACCAAGCCTACCCAAAATATTATACGAGTGCATTGATTTTATCGAGTTTCATAAATAAGATTGCCATTTCGCTACCGCTCCTCGCAATGACATTAAGGTATAGATTTTCAAAGGTCTTGTTTTTTATTGATTTGCCGGGACAGTTCGGCCAACTTGGCATACTTGAAAAACTTATTGACGGCATCGGTGATGGCCAGGGTGAGGCCCGGAGAGCCGTCGAGGAAGCCGCACCTCAATATGTAGTTATGAAGAAACGCGAGCTTTGCCCTGAGAATTGCAGACCAGATCGAGGCTGTCTTGCCCTCCTTGAATGCCTCTTCGGCGCCAATTGTGGAGTACTGATCAATCTTGATGATGATGTGGCTGAGACGGCTTTCCGTATAATGCTCAATAGGATAATCGAGGGACTCCACGAGTCCTTTGACTTCCACCGATTCATGGACTTTCGCCTCCGTCATGCGGCCCTGCCCCTTGCGAAAAAGCCTCACTATATGATCAGGCCACCACCCCGCATGCCGGATCCACCGGCCCTGAAAAAAGTTTTTGCGCGGGAAACTATAACCTGCGGTTATTGATGGATTCAAAATAATATTTCTTATTGCTTCCGCAGTATCTCCGGGAATGCGTTCATCCGCATCGAGGACAAGAATCCAGGGGTTCGTGCATTGATCGATGGCGAACTGCTTCTGAGGGCCAAAACCCCGCCATGATTCGACCAACACATCGCAACCAAAGTCGGATGCAATCTTAACTGTCTCATCGGTGCTCCCGGAATCCACCACGACGATCTGCCCGGCAAAGGAAACATTTTTCAGACAGGCGGGCAGGTTCTCCGCCTCATTCCTCGTGATGATGGCCACAGACAGGGGTATTTTATCTTCTATCGACATTTTGCTATCATCAAATTTTGGAAAGCTCAAAGATGCCGCAACCATAATTCAAGGACAAGCTGTTCTTTACAGATCCTTCATCCAGAAGAGCATCCCTGACGAGATCGCCCTTGTCATCAACATAGGAGAACGAGTCAATCTTATATCGGCTGCTGATCATGACATTCAACAGGTATTCAACAGAAAACACCCTATGGGCATTGAATTCAATTCTCTGCTTGCCAATGGGAACGGAAAAATAGCACTTTCCACTTTTCTTCAGCATTTTATAAATATTCTCCCATCCAAGCAGGTGCCCGTTATAGTCCACCCTGTCTCCGTATCTTCCGAGGCCAAAGTGTTCGAGCGCATGCAAGCATGATATGGAATCACAGTAATCATGCGACACAGCATTCCCATCCATGATGTCAAGACGTTTGAAGTGAATGTTTTGAATCTGTTCAGTCATGTCTCTGATGTCAAAGACCTCTATATCCCTGAATGATGCCACATGAGCAACGAAGCCGTCAATCCGTGACCCGATGTCAACGTGCTTGCCCGGCTTGTTGATAAATATTTTATTGGCAACCAGCAGGTCCTGATGAAAATAGTGGCCCGACGCAGTCCCGCTTTTCTGATCTTTGTCTTCTATGCAGGGATAGAATTTGCCAAATGGGAAACCCATGCCATAGTGCCTGGCCTGTTTTCTGATCTCATAATAATTCTTCAAAAGAGACGGCATACCCCTCACAAGAATAAAAACCGGTATGCCCTTTATGAAAAATCTCATACGCATTTGTAAAATTACCAAGATGAAGTTCGCTATAGTTGATTCCTATACCATACTGACAATATGATTAAAATAGTGAAATTTAAGAGGAACTGTGATAGGAAGCCATGTGCAATAAAATGGACAAGAATTAGGATAAGACCTGCACAAGTACTTCATTCACTTTTGTAGATGACACACCCTGTTAAAAAAATAGCCGTTGTAGTTCCCAAGTACGGCCTTGTGGGCGGGGCGGAGCACGTTGTTTCGGATCTCACCGAGCGCATCGCGCTAAATTCCAAGTATGAGATACATGTATTTGCCAACAAGTGGCGGCAACTTTCCGACCGCATAAAATTTCACAAAGTTCCCGTAATTGCCTTCCCCAAATTCCTGACCACCATCAGCTTTGCCTATTTTGCGAGAAAAAAAATCGCAGAGATAGAATTCGACCTGATTCATGCTCACGACAGGATCTTTGACGCCGATATTTTTACGATGCACGGCATTCCACATAGGCTTTGGGTTGAAGAGGTGAGGAAAAAGAGAATGAGCCTTTTTGATTACGGAACGGCATGGGTCGAAAGATGTCTCGTTGAAAACAAGCGGTGCAAGAAATTCATTGCCGTCTCCACCCTGACAAAGGAAAAATTTCTTAAGCAGTACTCTGCTGTCGATCCCGAGAGAGTCGCTGTTATTCATCCAGGCATCGACACCAATAAAATTAAGAGCCTTGATCGCCTCTCCTGTCGCCGCGAAATCAGGGATCAATTCCATATCGATTCGATGGATAAAATTATCTTATTCGTCTCCATGAATTTTAACATCAAGGGGTTGGATTTCTTGATTAAGGCATTATCAAGACTAAAAATTCTCCATCCGTCCGAAAGATTCAAGTTACTTGTTGTGGGAAAGGGTAATGAGAAAAAGTACGGCTCGATGGCAGAGAACCTTGGTATAAGAGATAACGTCATTTTTACGGGAATCATGCCAAGAGAACATCTCGAAAGGATATACGTTGGGAGTGATGTCTTCGCTATGCTTTCAAGATTTGACACCTTCGGGATGGCGGCCCTCGAAGCAATGGCTGCCTCTCTGCCGGTCATTGTCAGCAGCAATGTAGGAGCGAAGGACCTCATCAGGCAAGGTGTTAATGGCTATGTTACTGATAGTAAAGACAGCACAGACGAAACTGCTGATAAAATAAAATCGATGTTAGATGAAGAAGTTCAAGCAAGAATGGCTCGAAACGCCTTCAACACAGCAGCCACACATAAGTGGGATGAGGTCACAAGAAAAGTGGAAGGCATTTATGAATACCTCCTCAAAAAAGCGGATACTTAAATCCGTCAGATTTATGAAAGGTAATCCACTGAGCCATTGCAAAGAATTGTCAAGAAGGGAAAGTGGCGGCGTTGGATAAAACACTTGAGCAATTGAATATCATAGAGAAATCAAAAATATCCGTTATTACGGCGTCCCTGAATCATGGCAGATTTTTACGAGAGACGATCGAATCCATTCTTAGTCAATCATACGGGAATTTTGAGCACGTCATTTTTGATGGCGGATCTACGGATGGCACGATTGACATTCTGAAAGAGTACCGGCACATACTCTGGGTATCGGAAAAGGAAGAAGGAGATAACGCCGTACTGGATGCATTCTGGAAGGCGTTTTACATGTCGAGAGGTGAATATATCATCTTTCTTGCCATTTCTGACGGCATCATGGACAGGAATTGGTTTAAGAAAAGCGTTGAAATTCTCGACCGGGACCATGAAGTTTCCCATGTCTGGGGACTGTCACAAAACATGATGGAAGACGGCCAGATGGGGAAACTGTGGTTCGCAGAATTTCTGGAACAGCATCCTCCGCAAAAGATGGATTTTCTGCCTTTCTGGCTGGCGACCCGGCATGGAGTTGAAAGCAACGCCGTTTATCGGCGCAATGTCTTTGAGACCTGCCACCCACAAAACATGCCAGATGAACCATACCGCTTTCATCCGACCTTGGGATTTAATTACAACCTTAATGCGAAAGGGTATCTCCCGTATTTTCTTCCCATGATTTCATATTTCGGCCGTGCACACCGGAGCCAGAGACAGGAAAAATACAGGGATATCCTCGAGTCCGTATCGAAAGAATACGACCATAATGTCAAATGCTATAGGAATGATCTGCTGGCGGGAAGAGTAACACATAGTTTCAGGGATGGCTTTGGAAAAATTATCAGGACCGTATCTCCGGACGAATTGCACGAATACAGAAAAAGGATATGGAGGTACCGTTTTAAATATAAACTGCAAAGAAATTTCCAAAAAATTCTTGAACACATATGATACATATCAGGTTATCGCAAGTCTTCATTCGCATCGAAGTATGATATGCATGACTATCCTTGAGCAAGCAGCAAGTTGGCTTGCGCCAACCTCTCGGGCGTGCCTATATCGATCAGTGGGCTTCCCGACCGGAACCCATAACATCCAAGATGGACTATTTTCGGGAAGAGCTCATATTCAAGCGAGAACGCATCCCGACCGGGCATCTGCGATATAATCTCTTTTTTCATGAAATATATGCCTGCGTTAACGAGGGATGCTGGATTCGATACGGTTTTTTCTGCAAAACGCGTAATCCTCTGCGATTCATCCATCTCAACAATGCCATAATCCTCCCCCGGCAAGGGCTTCGTTAAGACCATGGATACGATCCCGTTTTTCTCGATATGAAAATGATATAATTTCAGGAGGTCTGTCCTGCAGATGGAGTCGCCATTCAAGACCAAAAATGAGGAACTATGCATGTATGCAGCCGCCCTTTTTATTGCGCCGCCGGTACCGAGAGGGGCATCCTCTTCCGAAAATTCCACCAAAATATCCGTTTTGGAAAAATGGCTTTTCATCTGCTCTTTCAAATAGCCAACACTCAAAATGAATCTTTTTAACCCGTATTGGAGAAGATCGTCCATCAAAATATCGATGAAAGGTCTGCCCGCCACATTAATCAATGCCTTCGGCCGACCCTCGCCAACAGATGCAAGCCTTTCTCCCTTTCCCCCGCAAAGTATTATTGCATCTATCTTTTCAAGGACTGTCTGCATATCTTCAATCTTTTAAAAATTGTTCTCAGGCGCATAGTAGATAATCTGACTGCCCAAATTTTCAAACGTAAATGGTACGTATAAAAGCCTGTTTAGTCTTTCCCGTATCTTCTGCTGATCTTCCGGCTTAACAAAGAACAGCATGAAACCTCCTCCTCCGGCGCCGAGAAGCTTCCCCCCCAGAGCGCCCGCCGCAAGACCCGCTTCATAAATCTCATCGACCTGATCATTAGATATCAAGGGAGTAAGGCTGCGTTTAATCTTCCACTGTTCATGCAAAAGCCGGCCAAAATCATCTAGGCGGTCTTTATCGCTATCCAGAATATTGAGAGACTCTTCAACGAGCTGCATCATGGCTTTCAACTCGTTCTTTTTTTCCGCTGTTTTCTGTATTTGCAGACCGGCTATTTCTGACGCGTTCCGGGGAAAGCCTGTAAAGAAAAGCATCAGGTGTCTCTGCAACCGATTTAATTTTTCGGCATCGAGGGTTATAGGTTGCACACTGATCTCCTGGAAACCTCCGAATTCAATCTTATTGAAACCTCCAAACGCCGCAATGGTTTGATCCTGTGAACCGACATTCTCATGAATGCGCTCCTGCTCTATATGAATGGCATTCAATGCGAGCTGCCGCTTGGTTGTAATCTTTCCCTTTAAGGCATAGAGCGCATTCAGCAGTCCAACAGTAAATGTCGAACTCGAACCGAGTCCGGACATGGCTGGCAGGTCGGCATTGTGCTGGATTTCAACACCCTTCTCGAAGTTGAGAAAAAACAGACATTCCCTGGCGGAAGGGTGATTAATTTCAGCGATGGTATTGGTTTCTTCCCTCTTTGTATAGCGGATCCGGAATTTATAATCAAAGAAGGGCGGCAGATAGCGACAGGTAATGTAACAATATTTGTTGATAGAAGTGCTCAAAACGGCGCCTCCGTTTTCTTTATACCAGACGGGATAATCCGTCCCGCCTCCAAAAAAAGAAATGCGAAATGGTGTTCGACTGATAATCATATACAACCTCTTATGAACATTTCATTTAGGGAAATGTCCTATTTCGTCTCTCTCAGAGATAATTGGATTTTTTATAGGCCACCATATATTAAACTGCGGATCATTCCATATGTATGTGAACTGGCTTGTCGGATCATAATAGGTGGATTGTTTGTAATGAAAGATAGTCTCATGGCTCAAGACAAGATGTCCATTACCATGGCGGGGCGGCACCAGCACCTGCCACCGATTCTTTTCCGAAAGGCTGAAGGCCTCCCATTTACCGAACTGCGGCGATTCCTTGTCGCAATTAACAACTACGAGATAGAATTTACCGTACAGACAGGATATGAGTTTCCATGTCACGGCATCACCATGGATTCCCCTGAGCACATGCCTGGATGAGACTGAAATGTCATCCTGTATAAACTTGATTTTGATGCCATTGTCAGCATACAGCGCTTCATTATATAATTCTACGTATTGCCCCCGGTAATCTTCATAGATTTCCGGTTTAACAAGCAGCACGCCTTCCAGTTTTGTTTTTACTACTTTGATCATGTGCTTTAAGACTCCTTTTAAATTTTTTGACCGTTGTTACATACTGTGACCGCTTCTTTGTTTTTTCGTCTGCTGACTTTCCGACAAGGAATAGATGAAGGCTCCTTTCTTGGTTCCATACCAGATGACATCGCGCAGCCAAGTATCCCAGGAATCCCACCTCTCTCTGAGACGCTCAACGCGGTAGTTATAACAATCTTTCTCTACGGAAACGTCAATTCCCACGAGGCCGCCCCGGTAAACATCATAGCAGTTATACTGGAGTGATATATCCAGATTGTCGGAGGCAAATGGCTTTTTTATAAGATTGTAGTTCAGATCAATCGATTCATGCAAGAGTCCATCAGGATATTCTATATTCTTTTTTATCAGAAGATCCGCTAAGAGCCGTTCAGCTTCTTCATAAAAAGTCGACAAATGATCGCCCATGCATAACTTTATGAACAGATATTCATCAATCGGCCACCAGAGATTCAATAATTCCTTTGAAGGAACGTGCTCAGGCTCGCCTTTCTGAATGGCAACTGCCTTCTGTCGCAAGGCCATGTATATATCCGAGAGGCAAGGATATTTTAGTGAATCAATGAAAAAAGCCTCTATAAGCTCCTTATATCGGATGGAACATGTCTTGTTTAAAAGCATAAAAGGGATTTGTAACAATTTATCGAAATGAAGAAGCGACGTCATCCAGCAAAAGATGCGACTGTTAATCCATTTCTCTTTCGGCATCGCATCTGTTCCGACGACGAGCATCTGGGTTTCGGAAATATCCTCTTCTTCCTGCAGGCTTGAGTGGTGTTGGATAATCTTTGATTCTTCAAGGACTAATCCATATCTTTTCTGATATTCAGGATCGGCCATAGCCGAATTTTCAAGTACCGCAAGGTTAATGAATTGAATTCTATTATGCTGCCCATCTTCAATAAGACTGGATATCCCATCAGTCAATGTTCCATAGGTCTCCATGGGTAGTCCAATGATAATATCAGTAAAGGTGTGGATCCCCGCCTCCGTAAACATCCGCTGCAAACGCTTATAGATGTCCCCCTTGACATTCGTACGCTTGATACTCTTGAGCGTTGCCGGATTTAGCGACTGAAGCGCCAGGTTCACGCCCTTCTGAAGCCCTGCATCATTAAGAATTTTCTGAAGTTCGAATATTTTATTTGTTGACTTCTTGGTACTTTGAACTGAAAAAACCTGAGGGTATCCAAACCTCAATTTGTTTTCCGCTACCTTCTTCAATATATCTAAGTCCCGTTCAAACAGGCCAACGTTTGCGTCACAGCAAAAAACAAATTCAATTTTCTTATTGCTAAACCAATCGATCTCTTTAAACAGCCTATCTTGTCCAAAATGATAAACGGCTTTTTTGTCCGCCGCACCCCAGGTGCAAAAAGTGCATGAGAACGGGCATCCCCGGTTCGTTTCCCACATGGCTGACCATGATACGTCCGGGTTTTCCTTAATGAGATTTTCAAAGACGCCTTCCAGATAAGGTGAGGGAATGTCATCCAAATGACGAATTCTCTCAGCCGGAGGATTTTGAATAAAGCTCCCATCCCGATTGATATAGCCCAGAGAGGGCACATTCTCCCATTTCGACTCTGAAAAATGTTCTAAGACTTTTAAAAAAGCTACCTCCCCTTCCCCGTAACAACCCGAATCAATAAAGGGGTAATATCTGAGGAAAGATTCCAGCCTTATCGCTTTCTCAGGGACCTGAGGGCCCCCAAAAACAATCGACAATGCCGGATTAACGGCCTTTACTTTTGCAGCGATATGGAGATTTATTCGGAAGTTCCATAAATAAGAGCTGAAAAAAACAATGTCAGCTCTCCTCAAAATATCGATTGAAGTAGCAACGGGCATTCTCCTGTAAATCGGATTCATGAATTCGTAAAGGGATGCATCATGAAGATACTTCTGCGCGTAGGCCTGAAGAACACCGACCGAATAAGGAAAATAAAATTGTTTATCCCCGAAACTGTCGCCAATCTGGACGAGACCAACTTTGACTTTCTTTTTCATATCCCGTTTTGGTGACTACTTAAAATAGTTCTTCTTTTCAAGGTATTCGCACGGATGTTCAAGAAACCACTCCCAAGTTTTTATCAAACCTTCATGCAATGAAGTTGTCGGGTTGTAATGAATCAATTTTCGAGCGAGTGAAATATCCATGATCCTTTTTGATGATCCCGAGGGTTTTGATTTATCGAAGAGGTAGTCAAACTTTATGAAGCTGCTCATGGTTTCCACGAGCTTCGCAATAGAACAGGCAATGCCGCTTCCCAGATTGACAAATCCCGCACCCGTACCATAATAAAGAGCCTGTATGACCCCGAGGGCTACATCTCGACTGTAAACA
>Ga0315278_10001764_pt1 | contig 19132 bp, 14 predicted proteins | sample YL17G06_0_MG_FD_203880 | JGI IMG/M metagenome (GOLD analysis project Ga0315278, IMG submission 203880) | Sediment microbial communities from Yellowstone Lake, YNP, Wyoming, USA - YL17G06_0 | ecosystem: Environmental > Aquatic > Freshwater > Lake > Sediment | place: USA: Wyoming | collected... | reverse complement strand
GGCGACCACGGACACCGGTGAGAGGCACTTCAAGCCTTCGGCGACCTCGAGGGCGCGCGTCCGCGCGTCCGCGGCGAGCTCGTTGACGATGCCGAGCTCCAGCGCTCCTTCTGGACTGACCGTGCGGCTGCGCAGCAGGAAGTCGAGCGCGCGCCCGACGCCGATCATTCGCGCCAGCAGTTGCGAGCCCGTGCCGGTCAGGATGCCGAGCGCCACCTCGGGGAAGCCGATGCGGAAGTCTCCTCGCTGGGCGATCCGGATGTCGCAATTCAGTGAGAGCTCGAGCCCGGCGCCCATCGCGTCCCCGTTCATCGCGGCGATGACGGGCTTGTCGAGATAGGCGAGCGAACGGAGCAGCGTGTGATACCCGAAGACGAGGCCGCGGGCGAGCTGTCGGAGCCGATGGGGGTCGTCCCCGAGCTTGACGAGCTCCTCGACGCTGTAATGCGTGATGTACTTGTCCTTGGGAGCGCCGGTGATCACGACCACCCGCACTTCCGGCCGACGCCATCCCTCGATTAGTTCGGCGAGCTCGGCCGTCCCCTCGGCGACGAGGTAGTTCATCGGCGGGTTATTGTGCGCGGCGACGACGATCCCGTCGCGTTCTTCGACGTTCCAACAGGGCATGGTCAACCTCCGGGTGGGCCCTACCTTGCCCGCGAACAACCTGTCAACCGCGCTTCGTCGCGTGTCATAAACAGTGAAGCTGTCATGGGCTACAGAGACACCTCCGAAGTGATAGAGAGGTTCAACGACGTGTTTCAGCGTCATGATGCGGCAGGATTGGCTGATCTGGTTGCCGAGAAGTGCGTCACCGAGAACACGCAACCAGCGCCCGATGGCTCAGTCGCAGGAGGATGACAATGAAGAAGATCGCAACTGCTGTGATGGTTGTCGGCGTCAGCACGCTGCTGCTGACCACCGGGGGCCTCGCACAGGGCTTCCGGTGGCGTGGAGGCGGCGGCTGGGGCGCGGACGGCCAGTACGGGCGGCTGTACGATGCGAAAACCGTCGAGACGGTGAGCGGTCAAGTGGTGAGCATCGAGCAGATGACCCCGATGAAAGGCATGGGCCGCGGTGTCCACCTCAATCTCAAGACGGATAAGGAAACCATCGATGTGCATCTCGGCCCGGTGTGGTACGTCGAGCACCAGGACACGAAGCTCGCACCGAAGGACAAAATCGAGGTCAAAGGCTCGCGCATCACGTACCTGGGTGAGCCGGCGATCATCGCCGCCGAGATCCACAAGGGCGACGAGGTGCTGATGCTGCGAGACGCCAACGGCATCCCGATGTGGGCCGGGTGGCGGCGCAGCCAATAGCCGTCATTCGGGAAGCGAATTACGCTGCAAAGACCTTCCACAGAGAGGCTCTATAACCCTTGAGTGTTTATGACGCGACCCCCCGGAGTGCTTGTTACAGACGCTATTGACGCTCGCCCGGTGGCTCGGTCAGAAGGAAATCAACGCAATGAAATTCGCGAATTTGGCAGGGCGCGCGGCGATCGTCGCAGGCGCGGCCGCGATCGACGTCGAGACGGCCTCGCACGGGCGATTTCCTGCGGACCCCCATGCCGTGCTCGCGCAGTGGGCGGATTTCCGTCGCTGGGCGGACGCGCAGAGCGACCGCGGAGACCGACCCATCGTCGAAGCGGATCTCGGCGCCCCGTCGCCGCGACCTACGCAGGTGTTCGGGGTCGGTCTCAACTACAAGGCGCACGCGGCGGAAGCCGGGCTGCCCGTCCCGTCGACCCCGGCCGTGTTCACCAAGTTCCCGACCTGCATCACCGCGCCCGCGGCCGAGGTGCTGCTGCCCTCGCCGAACGTCGACTGGGAAGTCGAGCTCGTTGTGGTGATCGGCATCCGCGCCTACCGGGTGGCCGAGAGCGCCGCCTGGGACCACGTCGCGGGTCTCACGGTCGGCCAGGATCTCTCCGAGCGGATCGTCCAGTGGGCGGGAGCGGGACAGTTCTCGCTCGGCAAGTCGTTTCCCGGATTCGGACCCATGGGGCCATGGCTGGTGACGCCCGACGAGGTTCCGAACCGCGACGACCTCGAGCTCGGCTGCGCGATCGACGGCGAGACGGTGCAGAAGAGCCGCACGTCCAACATGGTGTTCGGGGTCTCGCGCCTCGTCGCCGAGCTCTCGGCGGTTTTGCCGCTGCTTCCGGGAGACGTGATCTTCACCGGCACCCCGGCGGGCATCGGCGCCGCACGGAAGCCCCCGCGCTTCCTGAAGCCGGGGGAAGTACTCACCAGCTACGTCGAAGGCATCGGCACTCTGCGGAACCGCCTCGTCGCCGCGCCCGCGGAGCGCTGAACGCGAGGCCAACGTAAAGCTGGGCGGGGTGCAGCAGGAAGGAGGAGACCCCAGCGTCCGAGATCGCAGACTATCTAGCATTTGGCCGCTTCTCGGAGCTATCCTCACTACCTGGGCTGTGCCCTGAACATAAGCCGCGCGGGCTGCGCGCGCGGGCGGGAGCAAGGATGAATTTTCGGCGAATCGTACAAATTATCTGTCTCGCGTGTTTGCTGGGTGCGGCGACCGTCTACGCTGGGCCGGCCAATCGGAACAACGTTGGAAAAACGTCGGTATTGAAGGGCTTCGGGGTGCCCCTGCCGGAGGTCACGCAGGATCCGAGCGAGCGGGCGATCTTCGCCGTCGGACAGTTCGACTTCAAGGAGATCGAAACGCTCCCGCAGATAGGCCCTGTCTTCAATGGCGTGTCGTGCGTCGCGTGTCACTCGCAGCCGGCGATCGGCGGCGCGGGCTTGGCGATCAACGCGGTTCGGGTGCGGAACAACACCCAGCCGGGCTCGGTGCACATTTTCGCGGCCGACAACATGCTGCGCCAAGGCCCGCAGTCGCAGGGCGGCGTGCCGATCTTCACCGGCGGAATCGAGGCGGAGCCGCTCGGTTGTCAGCTAACCGCGCCAGGATGCCAGCTCTCGCCCTGCCAGGCGGAGGAGGCGGCGAAAACCACGTTCACTCCGAGCTTGCCGACCTGCGACCCGACCAGCGCGGATTTTGCCAATGGTGACAATTGCGTTGCCGGCCGAGCCACACTGCCGCTCTTCGGGTTGGGCCTGGTCGAGGCGGTCGCGGATTCGACCTTCGAGCGGATCGCGCAAAACCAGCCGTTAGCGGTGCGCGGGACGGTGCGGCGGGTAGACGAGTTCATCCTGCAGCGCGTGGCACGCTTCGGCTGGAAGGACGATCACGCGACTTTGCGGGCGTTCTCCGGGCAAGCGTACCTGCACGAGATTGGCATCACCAGTCCGGACTATCCGACGGAAGTGAGCAACTGCGCGCTCGGCCAGCAGCAGTTCGGCGTCTTGTTGCAGGCGAGCGACGTTCCGGAGGATCTCCCGGGGGCGGACGGTCGGGCCGACGTCGACAGGTTCACCGATTTCGTGCGGGCACTGAACCCGCCGCCCACCGTCCAAGTTGGGAGCACTGGCGCCCTCCTATTCAATCAGATCGGCTGCAACTCCTGTCACAAGCCGAACCTGACCACCGCGCCGAATCCAGCGTCGTTCCTTCCGCCGACCACGGGCGGCGTACCGATCAGCGCGACGCTCAACGCGGCCCTCGCCAATCGCCTCTTCCATCCGTATTCCGACTTCCTGCTGCACGACATGGGGTCGCTCGGTGACGGGATCACCTCGGGGACGGCAGGTCCGGCGATGATGCGTACGGCACCGCTGTGGGGGGTGCGCGCTCGCTCCCGTTTTCTGCACGACGGCCGCGCCAGCACGATTGCCGAAGCCATCAGCCTGCACCTGCATGCGGGTCAGGGGGACGCCGCGGCAGCCGCCTTCCAGGCGCTATCCGCGACCGAGCAGCAGCAACTGATCGACTTCCTCAACTCGATATGAGTGAGCGCGTGCGAGATGCCGAGAATGCGATGGCCACAAGAAGGGTTGCCGATCATTTGCGAACCGGGCGGCAGACCCTCGGCAGCAGCGAATGCGGGGCGAAGTCCCGGGGCTACTTCAGCAGCATGCCTTTCGATGGGAGATGAGTCGCGACCGACTGGAGCGACCGGAAGGATCCCCGAGCGGCTATTTTAGGAGGGGCGCCCAGCGAGCACGGCGCGGGCTGCGCCGGCGACAGGACCCGTGCGAATTTCGGATCGACGGGGCATCACGGGAATTCCGCATCGGGGTTAGGGGAATCATATGTCCACTGTAAACTTTTCACTTGAGGGCAAGGTCGCACTTGTCACCGGGGGCTCCAAGGGCATCGGCCGTTCTATTGCGCTCACGTTGGCCGAGCACGGCGCCGACGTTGCGATCGCGGCGCGCGGCCGCGAAGCTATAGAAGCGACTCGCCGCGACATCGAAGCGATCGGCCGCCGATGCCTGGCGCTCAGCGCCGATATGGCCCAGGAGAAGGACTGGCCGCGCATCGTCGATGAGACCATAGGCAAGTTCGGGGGCGTCGATGTCCTGGTCTATGGGGCTGCGACCATGGAGGACTACGGTCCGATCATCAAGTCCACCAGCGATGGGTGGGACTTGGTGATGCGCGTGAATTTGAAGGGTGCCTTCATGGTTTCCAAGTTGTGCCATCCGCACATGAAGGGGCGCGGCGGGGGCGCGGTAATCCACATCACCTCAAACGAGTGCGTTCGACCGTCATTCGGCCTGGGCACCTATTCGATCAGCAAGGGCGCGATGGTGACGATGACTCAGGTCTGCGCCAAGGAATGGGCGCGGGACAATATTCGAGTCAACTGCATCGCGCCGGGTCTGGTGCGCACCGAACTCGCCGATGAGCTGGTCAAGATGGTGGAGAAGAGCGGCCGCTATCCAAACCCCCTGAAACGCATTGGGGAGCCGAGCGAGATCGCGGGCATCGCGCTGTACCTGGCGAGTCCTGCCGGTGCCTACGCGACGGGGCAGACGTTTGTCGTAGACGGCGGCGAGTTGGTTTACGCTCCGCTCGACAATCAATGAGCGCGCAAGCCGCGGAAGGGCGAGACTCCCGGGCATCAATCCTCGTTCAGCGGCTTCTTCGATCAGGGCGCATGAATCGCCTATTCCGCCGCTGCGACCGCCATGGCATGGCCCGTGCCGATCGGGCTGCCCGCCCCGGTCACGATGGCGACTTTTCCTCGAAGCATCCCCTGGGCCGTGCTCGTCCGCATAGCGCCGTGGAGCCCGGCTACGCAAAGGCGCCAGGGCGGAGGCGAAGCGAGCTCAAATGGATACCCAGCAGCCTCGAGTCTCCGCTCGACCCGAGCGACGCGGGCGAGCGCGGCCGCAAGATGCGGAGATCGATCCTGCATGGGCGCGAAGCGGCGAGCAGACCGACGGGGATGGTTGCTTCGTGGGTCGCCGGAGCGGCGAATGGCGCCGTCAGCCGCCAACGAGCCACGCGCGACGAATCGACGAGAACGTGCACGTCGAGCGTCGGGTGGGATTCGCCGACCATCGCGGCGGCGAGCTCGATTTCCAACCGCAAAGGACCCTCGGGAAGCTCTCGCGGGACGAGCTCCAGCCGGGCGATGACTCCCTCGCTCCACACGCCGACGGACTCCGCGTAGGACCATCCGGAACGCAGCGCCGCGAGGCCGTTCCCGTTACGGCCGAAGACGAGCCGCTGGCCGACATCGTAGACCGGCGCCGCGGTCGGGCTCGTCGGCTCGGGCGGAGGGGCGAAGACCGCGCGCGCCAATGCCGTTCCCGGGCGGAGGTCGAGACGCAGCCGATCGAGCACGGTCCAGACGGGCATCTGCCACCAGCGCGCCGCGCCCCAGAAATGGCGCGGCAGCGAGCGGTGAAACGCCTGGAGCGATGCGTTTCCCCGGCGCACCTCTTCTTGGTGGGAGACGACCGCCTGCGCGAGCGCTCCGCGTGGCTCGGGACGGAGCCTCGCGCGAAATTCCATTCGCTCGAGCCACGAGACCGGCGCACCTCGGAGCTGTCCCAGCACCTGGGGCGGGATCGGCGCCGCAAAGGTCGCGGTCAGGTATTCGAAGCAGTAGCGGGCTTGCAGTACCAGACGACGCCGGACGACTTGCTCGAGCAGCCGCGGCCAATCGATCGGCTCCGCTTCGTGGCGCAGGATCGCGATCGCGTCGACGATCCAGCGGAGGTTCTCCTGCGGCTCGCGCTGCAGGCCGTGAACGCAAACGTGGAGAAGCTGGTCGGTCGCGTTCAGCGCCTTGACCGTCACGCCTCGGAAGTCGAGAGAGACTGCGCCTCGCCGGAAGTCGTCGTCCGCGCCGGGCTGGCGGGATTCGTGCAGCACGTGCCAGTGCAGGTCCACGTCCGGAGCGTTCGGCGCGACGAATGGCCAGCTCGGTGAGCACCGGAGCGCGTAGCGCGCGAGGCACGACGCGCCGATGCCCGCCGGCTCGTAGCCGAGAGTCGAGAGCGTCGCGATCGCTCTCGCGGCCTCGCCGGGGGACACGAGCACGTCGACGTCGCGCATCGGCCGGAGCGCCGGGTCGTCCGCGTAGAATCGCGCCAGCGCAGATCCTTTGAGGATGAGCGGCTCGATCCCCGCGGTGACGAGGGCTTCGAGCACGGGGCGAGCGGCGCCGAGCTTCCGCTGAATCTCGGTCCGACTCTTCTCGTACGCTTCGCGTAGCGGCGCCAGATCGTCGTCCGAGAGCCCGGCGTCGCGCAGGTTCCGGTACGCCACCGGGAACAGGCGGCGACTTGTGCGCTCGCTCGCCTCGGGGTCGTTCGCGGCCCGCCATGCCTTCCAGGCGCGGATGGCGTCGTCGCCGCGAGCGAGTACCGCATTGAGCAACAGCTTCTGGTGCGGCTTCGGCATCACTTGTGGCCGACGCTATGGTAAGCAGGCGCAATGCTCAATCGAGAGGACGCCAAGACGCTGTCGCAGGTCGGCGCGGGCGCTCCCATCGGCGAGCTTCTGCGGCGATACTGGATGCCGATCGCGGCGGTTGACGAGCTCGCCGAGAGGCCGATCCGGTCGGTGCGAGTTCTCGGCGAAGATCTCGTCCTCTACCGGGACAAGCGTGGCACCTACGGTCTGCTCGAGCGCCGCTGCCCGCATCGCCAGTTCGACCTCTCGTACGGGATGATCGAGGAATGCGGGATCCGTTGCAGCTACCACGGCTGGCGCTTCGACGAGGCGGGCCGGTGTCTCGAGCAGCCGTTCGAAGAGACGGTGAATCCGGGAACGACGTTCAAGGAGCGAATCCGCACACGCGCCTATCCGGTGCAGGCGAAGGCGGGGCTCCTGTGGGCGTATCTCGGTCCCGACCCCGCATCGTTGCTGCCCGACTGGGCGGGCTTCTACAGCCCGGGGTTCACGGTCGTCTCCTTCTTGCACCTGCCCTGCAACTGGGTTCAGGTCATGGAAGGGTTCTACGATCCCGTCCACATCGAGTGGCTTCACGATCGCTGGTCCTATCGCCTCCATGGCCGCGAGGTTCCGGCCAGGCGTCCGCGTCATACGGCGTTTCGCTGGCTGGACTTCGAGTACGGGGTGGTCTTCCAGCGAAAGCTCGAAGGCTCCGATCAATGGCTGGCGGATCGAACGGTGCTGTTTCCGAACGTCGACGGTGCGGGTGGGCAAGGGTGGTATCTGACCTGGGTCGTTCCGGTCGACGATGCACGGACGATCATGGTGTATCGACTGACGATCACGAGCTGGAAGACGCCGTACGGGCAAGTGATGATCCCGCCGAAGCCGAGGGTCGAGCAGGAGCGTGTCCCCTTCTATCGCAAGCACGCGAGCCTCGAGCCGGAAGCAGGGCCGACCAAGGACTTCGGCAGCCACCTCGTCAGCCAGGACTACGCGAGCTGGCTCGGTCCGGGCCCGCTCCTCGATCGAACCCGGGAGCACCTCGGCGAGACGGACCGGGGCATCATCATGTTTCGCGAGAAGCTCTTCGAGCAAGCGAGAATCGTCGCCGCGGGAGGCGATCCCCAAGGCGTGATTCGCGATCCGCAGAAGAACCGCAAGATCACCCTGCCGGGGGCGCGCAAGGGATACGGCGTGCGAGGCGAGGGGCTGCCGGGATTGACCGGAGACGAGGACGTGATGTTCCGCGCCTTTCTTCCCTTCGAGGTGCCGGAGCACATCAAAGACGAAGTCCAGACGGTGATGTCCTCTCTCGTGAAGGGGCTCCGCCCGGACTGGTGGAAGCGTTGACAGGATGCCGGTCGCAGAACTAGCTTCCTGCGGCGTTCGAACGGCAACGGGTGATCGGTGATGACGCGCGAGGAAATTCGGCAAACGATTCGCTCCTTCATCCTCGCCAACTTCCTCCAGGGCGAAGCAGCGGAAACGCTCCAGGACTCGACGTTGCTCATCAGCAGCGGAGTCATGACGTCGGTGTCGATGCTCGAGCTCGTCACCTTCCTCGAGGAGCAGTTCTCGTTCACCCTCGAGCCCGAGGACATTCGCGTCGGTCGCATGGATACCGTCGAGCTGTTGGCCGATCTCGTCACGAGTCGAGCGGGGAAGGGCTCCGCGCTCGGCTAGCCGCTACGGATGACTCGTCTCGGCTCGCTCGCAGCGGTGGACGGTCGGCCCGCGGTGATCGAACCGGAGCGCGGAAGCGTCTCGTACGCGGATCTCGATCGACTCGCGGATGGCGTCGCCGCTCGATTGTGTCGGCTGGGCGTCGAGCCGGGCGCCCGCATCGGTCTCTACGTCCGTCGCTCGTGCGACGCGATCGCCGCGATGCTGGGAACGCTTCGCGCCGGTTGCACCTATGTGCCCGTCGACCCCGGGGCTCCGGTCGAGCGCAATGCCGAAATCCACACCGACTGCGGCGTGCGCCTGACGATCGTCGAGGAGCGCTTCGAGGCGGGATATCGGCAGGCGACGCGGCGGCTCGGCGGATCGATCGACGTCCATCCGATCGCGTCCGTGGGGCTGGGGCGCGCCATCCGCGAGTGGGCGCCCGACCCTGCCGAGTTCGCTCCCGAGCTTCGGGCGAAGCGCGCGTCCGCGCAGTCCGGGGTCGCCTGCATTCTCTACACGTCGGGCACCACGGGCCGTCACAAGGGGTGGATGATGAGCCGCGCGGCGATCGCCGCGTTCGCGCGGTGGAGCCATCGCCTGTTCGGGATCGGCGAGCGCGACGTGTTCGCCAACCATGCGCCGTTTCACTTCGCCATGTCGCTGTTCGACATCTACTCGAGCTCGACCTGCGGCGCGCCGCTGGTCTTGGTTCCCGACGAGGTTCGCCAGTTCGCGCGGCACGTCGTCGATCTGATCAGCCGGGAGCGAGTGACGATCTTGTTCGCGACCCCCTCGATCCTGTCGCGGATCGCCGCGCTCGACGATCTGGAATCACGCGATCTCTCCGCCCTTCGGCTCGTCGTGTTCGGCGGCGAGGTGTTTCCGGCGCCCCAGTTGACGACGCTTCGGCGCCGGCTTCCCCACCCCCGTTACTTCAATTGCTGGGGATCGACCGAGACGAACATCGCCACCTACTACGAGATTCCTCGCGACGCGGAGTTCGACGGTCCTCCGCCGATCGGCCGCCCGTCCGAGCACTACGAAGCGCGCGTCGTCGGAGTCCAGGGCGAGGTCGTTTCCGCGGGAACGATCGGCGAGCTCCAACTTCGCGGCGAGGGTCTGACGACCGGATATCTGAACCAGCCCGCGCTGAACGCCGAGCGCCTGCTCCCGGCCGCGGACGGAGGGCTGCCGTGGTATCGCACCGGCGACCTGGTGGTCGAGCTGCCGGCCGGCGACCTCCGCTACGCCGGGCGCATCGGGCGCATGGTGAAGCTCCGCGGCTATCGCGTCGAGCCCGGCGAGATCGAGACGCGCCTCTACGAGCACCCGGCGATCAAAGAAGCCGGCGTGGTCGCGGTCGACGGCTCGCGCGGGCTCGAGCTCGTGGCCCACGTGAGCGGTACGCGCCTGTCGGTGGTCGAGCTGAAGGAGTTCTGCGCCGTGAAGCTCCCGCCCTACATGATCCCGGAGCGCTTCGTGTTCCACGCTGCGCTGCCCCGAACCTCGAGGGGCAAGATCGACTTCGAGAGGCTTCGCCGGGAGACTCCGGCGCAGTGATCGATCTCAACCGGACGCCGAAGTGAACGAGAGGATGCGATCGAGGACGGCTCCGCGATCGGCGATCGTACGAAGCTCCCACGACCGCGCCTCGGATAAGCGGGCCGCAAAGCGGTCTTGCTCGTCGGCGAGCCGGCTCAGCGCGGAAAGCAGCGCTTCGGGGTTCACCGGGGCTTGCGCCGCAGTCGTCAGCGGCACGGCTAGGCCGAGGTCCTGGCAGCGCCGAGCGAGCGCCGGTTGATCGCCGAAGAACGGGTACGAGATCAGGGGAACTTCGTGGAAGATGGATTCATGGGTCGAGTTGATCCCGTGGTGGGTGATGAAGAGGTCGGCCTCCGCGAGCGCGGCCGACTGATCGACGTAGTCGACGATGCGGATGTTCGGCCGTAGCAGCTCGCTGCGGGCGGCCGCTGCGACATCGCCCCGGCCGAGACTGACGAGGACGTCGACGTCGCAGTCCGCGAGGGCAGCGGAGATGGCCTTCAACGCCGCGAGGGCGGTGGTCGCGAAATACCGCCAGACCCCCGTGCCGAACGAAACGTAGACCTTTTTTCCGCGGTGGCCGCCGGGGAATGCTCCGGCGATGGCGCCGTCCCGCCGCGCGGGCGGCAGAAGCGACCCGAAGAAGGCGATTGGCGCGAGGGCTGCGCGCTCGTCCGGGTCGAGGAACTCCGCGGGCTCGCCGTACACGTTCAAGTAGGGGCTCAACGCCTCGTAGTACGAAAACGGATTGGCGCCGCTCATCCCGTGAACTTCCTGCAGGCGCTTCACGGCCGCATGGCACTCGGCGGAAACGGCTACCCGCGGGTCCCGTTGCAATGCCGCGATCATGCGAGCCGGAACCGGCGCGTGGTTCGGGCAGACGTTGACGTACGGAATGCCCAGCCGCCGCGCCGCCACCGGGCCCGCGAGCGTGAAGGTATCGTAGACGATCAAGGCCGGGGCGAGCGCGCCGATCTCATCGGACAGGCTTTCGGCGTACATCGCGGCGAAGGTGACGAAGCGGCTCGGGAAGGGCATCGACGTCGCATCCACCGCGTCGAGCGGACGGCGCGCGTAGAGGTCGACGAACCGCGCGCCCGCGCCCTCGACCTGGGTCCGGAAGTCGCTGCGGGTCATCACGTGCACGACGCGGCCGCGAGAGGCAAGCCCGGAAATCACCGGCAGGAGGATCTGCACGTGCCCGATCCCACCCATGCAGACGACCACGATGGATTCGGTCACGGCAGCGGATCCGCGAGGCTCTCGCCTTCGGCGAAGCGGCGAAGCAGCGCGACAGATGCATCGACGCGCTCCGGGATTCGCTGAAGGAACACTCTCGTGCCCGTCAGGGCCGCGGCGATCTTCCAGAACCCGGTCGCTTCCGGCTCGCTCGGGGCCGAGGAACGGTAGCCGCGGAGGAAGCGGCCCCACGTCGCCTCCGGCATCGGCCAGCGGTGGAATGTACGTCCGAGATCGAGGCCCGCCGGATTGATGGCGAGCAGCTCGTTATCGATGATTCGCAGCTCGCCTCGCGGATCGATCAGCATGTTCTCGACGCAGAAGTCGAGGTGGATGAGAGCCGTTCGGGCCGACCGCGGATCGCGTCGACGGATCTCGGCTCGCAGACGAGCCGCTTCGTCGGGGGCGAGCGCTCCGGCGCTCGTGAGGATCGCGAGGTCCGACTCGGCGCCCTCGATCCACTTCCGGGTACCGATCACGGAGGAAACTTCCGGACCGAGCGACCGGGCGTGCAGCCGTCCGAGCAGCGCTCCGGCTTCTTCGGCCCGAGCGTCCGCGTCGAGCTCGGTGAGCGCCACGCCTTCGACCCACTCCTCGAGGACCACGGACCCGTAGTTGGCCAGCGCCGGCGCGAAGGCCGCTTCCAGGCCGGCGCGCAGCTCGAAGTGGCGGCGCGCGTCCTCGGGGGCCCCGAAGTGTCGCGCCTTGATGCTTCGGCCGTCGTCGGCATCCACTCGGTACGCAAAGCGGATCCCCTTCCGCTCGCGCAGCGGCGAGACGAGCTCGATTCGCCGCGGGCGCAGGCCGTGTCGATCGAGCGCTTCTTCGACGTCTCGCGATACCTCGGGCGGGCCGGGGAGCGTCACGGCAGGACGGTTTCCAGCAGCCGCGCGGCGAAGTCGGGCGCGGCGTAGGCGTCGCGGCCGAGGACGACGCGGTAGCCGGGAACGATTTCCGAGAGCGCATCCGCCAGGCTTCGCCGCGAAGCGCTCGTCCCACCGTCGAGCTCCTCGAACAGGGTCGGCTCGTGCCGGCCGGAAGGCTTGCCGTAGAGGTTCGCCCAGATTCCGGCGCTCACCTCCGCCGTGGCGAGCCGCTCGACGGCGAAGCCGGCCGTCTCGGGGCGGATCTGCGGAAAGACGATCGCGGCCAACGGCGCCGAGGCCAGCGGCTTCACGTTCAACTGCCGCGCGAGCTGCGCCGGGCTCAATGCGAACTCGGCCGATCCGTCGATCTCTTCGTCGAGACTTGCGCCGGCGACCTCGTTGACGGCGTGGAGATACGGCCGCTCCACGTTGCGGAGCCCTCGCCGCAGCTCCGGAAAGTCATGGAGCATCGGCGGCTGGATCTTCACCGCCGTGGGCATCCCGCGAATCGTGAACGCCGCCCTGTCGGCGTTTCCGACGAACGCACGGTCGTTGGCGATCCAACGGCAGCGTCCCGAGCGCAAGAGGTGGAAAGACAGCGTCGTCTTGCCGGCGCGCTTGGGACCGACGATCACGACTGCCCGGCCGCCGGCTTCGATGGCGGCGGCATGGAGGTCGAGGTCCGTGCGTCGTGCCCGGATGGCTGCGATTTCGTGGAAGACGAGCTGCAGGGTGAACCGCCACCGTCGCGTGGTCGGGTCGCCGAAGAGGGCGATCTGGCGTGGGGCTAGGACGAGAAAGCACGAGCGCCTCAGGTCCGCGACGGCGAGGCCTTCTTCGGTGGACCAGGCCGGCAGTGAGACCACCTGTTGATCCAAGGCAAAACAGGCGCGGGGAGCCGCGTCGAGTGGGCGCCGAACGGCGAGCTCGGCGTACGCATCTTCCGCGCTCGACACCGAAACCTGAATCTCGGCGGCTCCCGCGGTGGGCGCGAACCACGGATGGAGGAACTCGATGAGCCACTCCGCCGCCGCTCGGTCGTCCGAACGTAGGCCGACGGTGAGCGGTCCCGCAAGGCGTTCTTCCAGCGCCATGGGACGGATGCGCCGGACGTGATTGGCCGGAGAGGAGCTGCTCAAGACGCCGAATCTCTAACCCAGGGGGAACACAAATCCAATCGAACGGCGGCGTCAAGCGGCGCGCCGGCCGCGCTCACAGCCCGCGCGCCGCCGCGACGACCGCGGCGGCCGCCTGCTCGGTGGTGAGCACCTCGGTGTTGAGGACGACGTCATAGTGCGTCGGCAATTCCTCTTTCACGGCGTAGAAGCGCCTCAGGTAGTGTCGCCGCTCCCGGTCGGACGAGGCGACGGCCACCCCGGCCTCGGCCGCAGCGAGTCCTTCCGCGGCGACCAGGCGCCGGGCGCGTACCTCGATCGGGGCGGTCACGAGCACGCGCAATACGCCCTCGACTCCGGCGAGCGCCATCGATGCGGCATGGGCGACGATCACCGCTCGACCCGCGCGGGCCACCTCGTGGATCGCTGCGCGAATCAGCACGCGCATGTCCTCCGGCACGGCGCGGCCGCTGGAGGCGGCGCCGGCGAAGGCGTCGAACGGCACGCCCGTGGCGAGGGTCACCGCGTCCGCGAGACCGCGCGCGCTCGGCAGCGTTTCGAGCAGGCGCTGCAGAAGAGGCTGGCGGTGCTCCACGGCGGCGGCCAGCGCGGGATCGGCCTGTGCCTCCCGTGCCGCGAGCGCGACGATTTGCTCGTCGACGTAGCGAAACTCCAAACGACGGGCGACCAGCTCGCCGACGGCCTCGCCGCCGGCGGCGATCGTCCGCGAGATGCACACGACCCGGACATCCATCCTCTGCCTCCATGACCGCGGCGGATCTTCGAATTACCCGAGAGTCGCCGCACCGGACGCTACGACGCCGCGCGCTGCGAATACCTCGGGCGGCCGGCGCCGGTCAAAGCTCAGGCTTCGAGAAAGAAGCTCGTGGCGGACAAGCCAGGCGCGAGCCCGCCGCGTTCAGCTCACGGAAGAAATTTCGCATCGGGGCTAGCTACGACCCATCCGCCGTTGCCCAGCTCGTGGCTCTCCCAATCGTCAGAACTTCACGACCGCGATCTACTTCCATTGCGGCGGCCTCGATCTCGACCCACACTGATCCCGGAAGAACCAAGTCGTTTTCGCTTCGAGGGCAGCAACATCCCGCCTTGACACTTCTTCCGGCGCCGTGGCAGGTGCCGCTCTGGTCTGACGGGTGGCCGAAGCGACGCCGTGATTTCAGCGCGGCGCCGGCGCGAAGAGGAGACAGGACGGTGGCGCGGAAACCTTTAGTGCTCGGAATCGATGCCGGCGGAACGATGACGGACACCTTCATCGTCGACGAGAACGGCGATTTCACCGTCGGTAAGGCCGCGACTACGCCGCACGACGAATCACTCGGATTTCTCGAGTCGGCGACAGACGCCATGTCCTACTGGGGAATCGACCAGCGATCGCTCTATCCGGAGCTCGAGGTCGCGCTCTACTCGGGCACGACGATGGTCAACACGCTCCTCACGCGTCGCGGCCGGAAGGTCGGCCTCATCACCACCAAGGGGTTCGAGGACGACATCCTGATGGGCCGGGGGATGCAGAGCTGGACGGGGTACTCCTACTCGGATCGCATCCACGCGGTGACGCACGTGCATCCTTCGGCGCTCGTCGACCGCCACCACGTCCACGGCGTCACCGAGCGAGTCGACGTCTTCGGAGAGGCGGTGATCCCGCTCTATGAGCACGAGGTCGAGGCGGCCGCCGAAGAGCTTCTCGCCGACGGGGTGGAGGCGATCGTCGTCCACTTCCTTTACTCGTACCTGAACCCGGAGCACGAGAAGCGCGCGCAGGCGATCATCCACGGCGTGAGCGCGCGGATGGGTCGGAACGGCGACGTTCCCGTTTACCTCGGCAGCGATCTCCGCCCGGTGATCCGCGAGAACTCGAGGCTGAATGCGGCGTTGATCGAGGCCTACGCGGTCGCTCCCGTACGCACCCAGCTCGAGAAAGTCGAGAAGGCGGTGCAGAGCCGCGGCTACCGCTACCCGCTGCAGACGGTGCTGGCGTACGGAGGCCTCTGCAACATCCGTTATCCACGCCTGCACGAGACGCTCATCTCCGGGCCGGTCGGCGGCGTCATGGGCGCGAAGCACTTGAGCGCCCTCACCGGCATGCAGAACATCATCGTCACCGACCTCGGAGGCACGAGCTTCGACATCGGAACGATCACCGCGGGGTACGTTCCGGTGGAGGCCGAGCCGGTGCTCGCGCGCTTCAAGCTGAACCTGCCGACGATCGCCATGGAGAACATCGGCGCGGGAGCCGGCAGCTACGTGAAGGTCGATCCGGTCACCAAGAAGGTGCAGATCGGTCCGGAGAGCGCGGGGTCGACGCCGGGGCCGGTCTCGTTCAGCAAGGGCGGCACGACGGTCACGATCACCGATTGCGATCTCGTCCTCGGCTACCTGAATCCCGACTATTTCCTCGGCGGCAAGCAGAAGCTCGACAAGGAGCTCGCGCTGCGCGCGCTGAAGGAGCAGGTGACCGAGCAGATCGGCGTCGACGTCTACGCGGGGGCGGAGGCGATCGTCCGCATGATGGAGCGCGAGGCGCGCGACGCGATCCGTGCGGTCGCCTCGGCGCGCGGTCTCGACACCACGCAGTACACGCTCTTCGGCTACGGCGGAGCCGGCCCGCTGCACCTCGCGGGTTATACGGAAGGGCTCGATTTCAGCGGCGTGCTGACCTTCCACTTTGCCGCGGCCTTCTCGGCCTTCGGGTGCACGACGGCCGACTACCAGCACCGTTACGCTCGCTCGGTCCATCTCGGGCTGCCGCCCGGCACGGATCAGGAAGCCAAGCGGGCGGTTGCCGAGGCCGTCAACAGGATCTGGGAGGAGATGGAGGAAGCGGCGCGCGCCGAGATGGCCGCCGAGATCGCGGTCGGCCGCGAGATCCGCTTCACGCAGATCGCGATGGTGCGCTACGGCGGGCAGCTGAGCGATCTCGAGGTGGTTTCGCCGGCCCCGCGCTTGAAGACGGCCGCCGACGTCGACCGGCTGATCGCTGCCTGGGAAGACCTCTACTCGAAGATCAACTCGCGCGTCGCACGGTACGAGGGCGCCGGCTACCAGATCTTCGAGCTCGGGCTTCTCGCTTCGGTCGAGAAGGTGAAGCCGCGCATCGTCAAGCAGCCGCTCGGCTCCGCGGAGCCCGAGCGAAAGGCCCACAAGGGAACGCGCAACATGTACTGGAAGGGACGCTGGCTGCCGGCTTCGCTGTGGGAGATGGAGCTTCTGAAGCCCGGTAATCAGGTCACGGGTCCGGCCATCATCGAGCATCCGGCGACGACGCTGGTGGTGCCGGAGGGCAAGCTCGTCGACGTCGACGAGTGGAACTTCTTCTGGCTTCGCTGAAGGTAAAGGAGTGATGGCCATGGAGATGGCGACCAAACCCACGGCAGAGGCGCCGCCCGAGCGGCGCGGCATCGGCCCGGACGGCCGGACGCTCGTCACGGTGCTCGCGCGAAACCGCGAGCTGCTCGAAGAGACCGGGCACTACCACGGCATCTCCGACCTTCGCCTGAAGGCGGAGAACTACCTCCACTACGAGAGCTTGCACGCGCGACTGCGCTCGGCGGTGGTGAACGCGCGCGAGACCTCGAAGAAGATCTCGGCCTCGCCGGGCGTTCGCGAGGTCGGCGAGTCGGTGGTCGCGCTCTACACGCCCGAGGGCGATAGCGTGGTCCTCTCGACCGGGATCATGGTGCACGTGCACACGCTCTCCCGCTTCATCCAATGGATGATCGAGCGCGACTACGAGTCGGACCCGGGGATCGCCCACGGCGACGTCTTCGCCAACAACGATCCCTTCGTGTCCGACGTGCATCCGCCGGACCTCATGAACGTCATGCCGATCTTCCACGGGAAGGAGCTGATCGGCTGGGTGGGCGCGGTGGCGCACGAGCTCGAGATCGGCGGTGTCTTCGGCGGCGCCAACCAGACGACCACGGCAGAGCGCTTCGGGCAGGGGATGATCGTCAGCGCCGAGAAGGTCGCCGTCAACGACAAGATCCGGCGCGACTTCTTCGTGCGCGCGGAGATGAATCTGCGCACGCCCATCTATTTCGTGCTCGACGAGAAGGCGATGGTGAGCGCTTGTCTCGACGTCCGCGAGAAGGTGCTCGAGGTGGTCGAGCAGTACGGGCTCGACTACTACAAGCGGGCGATCCGCGAGATCATCGAGGAAGGCCGCCGTGCGCACCTCCAGCGCATGAAGATGCTGACGGTGCCCGGCCGCTACCGGTCGGTGGCCCACGCCGGGCATCTCTTCGAGGGCAAGGCCGGCGCTTCGCCGCTCAGCCGCAACTGCATCGTTCACATTCCCCTCGAGATGACGATCGACTGTCAGGGCTTCATGACGATCGACTACGAGGGCGCGGGGCGGAAGATGTGGAATCCGTACAACTGCCCGCCGGCGGCGATGGACGGCGGCTTCTTCGTCACGCTGACCCAGTTCATCGACTTCGACGGCAAGGTGAACGACGGCTGCTGGTTTGCCACGCGCATGATCTGCCCGCCGGGGAGCTGGTGCAATCCAGGCGACGACATGACCGCGACGTCGTCCGCCTGGGGCTCGCTCATGCCGGGCTTCGGCTCGCTGCAGCGGATGATCAGCCGGTCTTTCCTGGCTCGGGGCTTCCGCGAAGAGGTCTTCCTCGGACAGGTGAACACGCCGATCATCGAGGGCGGCGGCATCAATCAGTACGGGCTGCGGTTCGGCGGCCAGAACCTCGAGTGCTCCGCGGAGGGCAGCGGCGCTCGCGGGATCATGGACGGCATCGACTGCGGGTACGTCGGCTGGAACCCCGAGTCGGACATGGGGAACGTCGAGATTTGGGAGATGACCCTGCCGATCCTCTACCTCGGTCGCCGCATCTGGCGGGACTCGCCGGGAGCCGGCAAGTACCGCGCGGGCGCGACCTTCAGCTCGCTGCTGATGATCCACAAGACGCCGCTCTACAACGTGGTGTCGACCATCCACTCCGACAAGGTCTTCGACAACCAGGGGATGTGCGGCGGGTATCCCGGACCGACGGCCAAGTTCGAGTACGTGTCGAGGAACAACGACCTGCGCGAGCGGATCGCGCGGAAGGAGCCGCTGCCGCACGTCGAGGGCGACCCGCGCCGGCCGGACATGTCGACGCGGGTGCGCGGCGACTTCAAGATCGTCGACGGCGTCTTTCTCGAGCAGCCGCTGCGCTCCGGCGATCTCTTCCAGTTTTTCTACAACACGGGCGGTGGCTACGGAGACCCGATCGAACGCGATCCCGAGGCCGTGCGGCGAGACCTCGACAACGGCATCCAGTCGATCGAAATCGCGGCGAACGTTTATCGTGTGGCGGCGCGGTTCGATGCCGAGACCAAGCGCCACGTAGTCGACGCGGAGCCGACCCGGAAGTCGCGCACGCAGTGCCTCGAGGAACGCGGGCGGCGCGCAGTGCCGGTGAAGCAATGGATGGCGAAGGAGCGGGAGAGGCTTCTCCACCAGAAGCTCGGCCGCGAGGTGAAGGAGATGTACAACGACGTGTTCGGCTTCTCCGAGCGTTGGGGCCGCGAGTACCGCGAGTTCTGGAAGCTGCCGGCCGATTTCGTCTTCGACGTTTGAGCGGCTACGGTAGGAATTCTCATTTTTCGACGAACAGAATGAGATACGACGCATCGTCGCCATCGCGCGTTTCGGTTGCGGCGACGTCGCGCTGAGAGGGGGAGGAATTCCATGCCGCGCTACGCGAAGGACGTGATCCGCGATCTCATCGACGGCAAGCTCCCGTGGCAGACGACGAAGCCGATCATGAGCGACTTCAAGGACGAGGAGCGCTTCGAGATCTATCTAGAGATCCTGCAAGAGCGAGTGCCCTGGAAGGATCGGATCCTCTTGCCGATCGGCGAGCACCTCTACATCGTCCAGAAGGGGCAGGAGCG
>Ga0315278_10001763_pt1 | contig 19133 bp, 32 predicted proteins | sample YL17G06_0_MG_FD_203880 | JGI IMG/M metagenome (GOLD analysis project Ga0315278, IMG submission 203880) | Sediment microbial communities from Yellowstone Lake, YNP, Wyoming, USA - YL17G06_0 | ecosystem: Environmental > Aquatic > Freshwater > Lake > Sediment | place: USA: Wyoming | collected... | reverse complement strand
AATTCCGGATGGTTCTTGGCGTAATCCTGAACATACCATAGTTGGCCACATCCACCACCAATATCATCTTGACCAGCAGGATCAAAACAACGAGTGGAGTATCCCAGGTTCAGCAACTTATCCATGAAATCGGTTGCCAACTGGCGCTGGCGAACATTTGCAGCAGCAACGGATTCGTTCTGTTCACAAATAACAGATACCGTTGATTGCCAAATTTTCGGATCGTAGAGTGCGTACAACCGCAGGGCATCGGCCCCGCCCGAATTAGCATCGTGTGCGCAATAATTGAAGAACGGTTGACGGCCAGTGGCAGCATGCCAGAGCACACCCTGTTCAGCAATACCAGCAAGGTCGAGCTTCGCCTTGAATGGGACTAATTTGTTGCGCGCCTCATCCGTGGATTCATGTACGCTAAATTGAAGACCGATAGTGGGGATTTCAACACTGATATCACGGACCCACTGGTAGTCAATATCAGGGGCACTGGTGCTGATAAGCAATGCAGCAGTAGGATAGAGTTTGTAGAGTTGGCGCAAGGCATCGACCAACCCTTGCTTGTTCAGCAAAGGTTCACCCATGGACATAAACATGATTTGGGTGCGCTCGACTTTGGATTGATCAATATTCTGATCTGTAAACAAGTGTTGCACTTGAGCAACAATCTCATCACCTGTCAAACTGCGGATGAAGAATTCACCGGTGCCGCAGAACCTACAACCAACCGGACATCCTGATTGCGTGCTGCAACAGATTACGGTGCGATCCTCGTAGGTTGGGTACTTATATAGCACTGATTCCGCAACAGCACCACGCTCGCCTTCGTTAGTAAACACATACTTACGAACATTCTCATCCGAGCTTTGGATGCACTTCACATTTTGCCATTGATTCATGTTTATCCACCATAGGTTAGTTTGAGCAGAATTAGCTCTTCCTCTGGTATTTTACATACGATTCCTAATCTTGTCAAGGAAATATGTTCACTTCCAAGATACCATTTTCCATTCTTCAGATATGGAACTATTACATACCCATCCTCATTGGGCTCGGCCATGTATTCTGGAAAGTAGATCATCTATCCGCCATATTTGAGTTTCAAAATTGTGGCTTCATCATCTGGAATATTACATTTCCATACTACAATCCAGAAGTCGGTCGGATGTGCGCCTGGCAAAAGATACCATTTGCCATTCTTAATAGATGGATGATATATAGCCCCAGTTATACCTTTGTATGTATATTCTGTTAAAAATATTCTATCATCCATTTTTAATTCGTGAGTGTGTCCATGTAGATAAATATACTATAAATAATCAATAACATAAAGGATTCAAAATGATTTTCTATCTTTATCTTAAAACTCATAATAAAACTGGATTAAAATATCTAGGAAAAACAACAAGAAAGGATCCTGTTAAATATAAAGGTTCCGGAAAATATTGGATCAGACATATTGAAAAATATGGATATGATGTTAACACAGAAATATTATTTGAGACAGATGATAAACTACAATTAAAGGAGAAAGGAATTTATTATTCCAATTTATGGAATATAGTTGATAGTCCAAAATTTGCTAATCTTCGAATAGAAATGGGCGATGGAGGAGATACAATGACCTACCATCCGAATTTAGAAAATATTGTAAAGAAGAATAGAGATAGGAAATTAAAATTTAAATGGTGGAATAATGGAACTAAGCAATGTCATTCGGAATATCCACCAAGTGAAGATTATAAAAGTGGTAGACTTCCATTCAATAATATTGGTTCACAAATTGGTGCTAATATTAATAAAGATCGGTATTGGATCAATAACGGAATTAACGAAATTATGATAGATAAAAATAAATCTATTCCAGAAGAATATAATATTGGCAGATTATCTATCAAGGCATTTGCCGGGGGATCAGGAAGACATCTGGCCAAAGATACACACTGGTGGAATAATGGAACAAATCAGGTAATGACTAAATATCCACCAGACTTGTCCTATATTCGCGGTAGGCTTAAATCTCTATAATGAGATTTCTATTAAATTCTTTATTTGTATCATATCCACAATATCCGTAAGGATTACATACAACTCTTGTATTATTTATCATGTAGTCCCAGTTATTATGAAGATGTCCGTGGCACCACAGGGTAACTTTATCATGATAACCAATCAATTCTTCAATATCCGCAAAATAGCACGGGCCGAGTCTATCACCTAATCTTCCACGACGCTTCAATTCATTACCAGGGCTGTGGTGAGACATAACAACGGTCGGCCCATCAAACGGTTCTTCAAATTTCTTAAGAAGAAAATCCATAAACTTATCATTCTCGGCCATAATAAAAGCTGGAACAATACGGATTCCATTATTACTAATTTCTGAATAGTCGTTCATCATTCTATGCGCCGCACCCATAACGATTGGATCACCATCATTGAAATCAGTCCACATAGTTCCGCCAAGGAAACGCACACCATCCAAAATGCGTTGATCATTGTATAGGAAGTGGAAATTTTTTGGGCTACCTTCTAATTCCCAGTCTTGCCAATTCTTAACGGTCTTCTCAAACTCATTATAATAGTATTCGTGATTGCCGTGAATCATTAACACATGCTTGAAATGCTTACACATCTCTTCTACGAACGGCATAGCAGTGACACCCGTGCTAATATCTCCTGCCAAAAGCAGGATTGTTTCCTTATCATCCGAATGTTCGTGGTGGATATGATCAAATAGGATTGTCCCCATATGATCTCGTCTAAACTCTAAATGTAAATCCGACCAAACTTTTATTTTCATTTTATCAATCCTTTGCGTTTCCGGCGAGCAATTTCTTTCTTATATTCTTTGGGTGATAATCTCTGTCCGTGTATCCAATATTGTTTTGGGCCGCCGCCTTCGACTACTGCTGGACCATCCAATCTATGGAGCTTATCTTCATAAAACCAAACCAATGTCCCCTTATGAATATAGGCCGGACCATCCTCTCTATGTCGTAATCCATCCTTATACCAGGCCTCCACATTATACAACGTACTCACATACGCTGGGCCGAATATTCTATGTAATTTGGCTTCCTTATTGCGATATTCGATATCGTAATGATCTAATGGATTCCATTTTGCAGGAACATTCCAAGGACCGTAAAATCCCCAAAATTTGGGATCTGGTCCAAATCCCTGAAAGGGAGGGGTTTTAGCAACCACACGAGTAGGTTCAAGGGTCAATGCCTCGAATAATTCGTCGTATGATTTTTCAAGATCTTTCATATGCTATTATAGCATACAACCGACTACTCGTCAATAAAACAAAAGGTTTCTAAGAAACCCTGCACTCCACCATGTAATTTGATTACCATAGCATCCATTTCCGAAAATAGAATCAATCTATTCTTGGTAAGGAAATATGGATATTCCAATTTACCTAAACTGCGCTGGTGTTTAGATTTTATTGTATCAGGTAATTCAAAGCTATATGCTGTGAAAATATTCTTAACTATGCGGAATCCTGTTAAAGATAGACGCAATCCATCCGGGTGGTGAAACAATACATTATTTAATTGTTCATCACTTAGTGGTGCTGCTTCTTCGTGCTTGGTTTTAATTTCAGCGAAGATAGCTATCTTCAGTGGATTCATATGTGTATTTATAGCAACCATCTACCTATTCCAAGAAGATTGATTGCTATGAAGAACCAACATTGCCAGCCGATTATTTTTGGAGCATCACTCTTCTTGAGTAGATAAATGGTAGCAATATTTGACAATAGGAATGGAATATATGCCCATCCACTTACCGTAATGTGTAACGCCAACAACAAGGAGCCAATTATCGCACCCCAAAACGAAATTTGCTCTATAAGTGTTTTCATGCGCCAATTAACAAATTCTTACGATCTTGTTCCTCTTTAAACTCTGATAGATACTTTATTGCGGCCTCTAATATAGTTGGATTGTCTTTAGCCATTCCTAGCATTTTATTACAACTATCACAGATCCATCCTCTGAATTGACCAGTTCCGTGGTCGTGGTCCAGGACAAGGGGTACTATATTCCTGCAAATTGAACAAGGTTGATCAATTTTAGGAGGATTCTGGGATTTTCTAGCTTTTGCTATTGCCTTCTTCTCTTTTGCTCTACAATCATTACAGTGATTTCTTAAATTACACGGTTTCCCCGGAACAGATGAAGACCGTGTTTCGAAATATGTTTTTGTATGGGATTTCCATTTTTTACAACCGGTACATTGTTTTTGTCCGACATGAAGATCTCCGTCGAACATATCATTGGGATTAGGTGTTTTCATGATAAATAGTGTATGAGGATAAGAGAAGCAATTGTAGAACCAATGATAACACACTTGTTACAATTGTGCAAGCACGAACTTGAGATTGATGAACTCCCACCCATTGAAATGGTCAACGACGATGCGGTAGGTGGCGGCACATCGTTTGGTGAATTCGATGGCGAAAGTGTCAGAGTTGTAACTAAGGGAAGACATCCTATGGATGTTATGCGTACCTTAGCTCACGAACTTGTACACTGGAAGCAAATGATGGATGGTGATGAATTAGACGGATCTGATGGTAGCTCCATCGAAAATGAAGCTAACGCAATTGCTGGCCTGATAATGAGAAAATTCGCAAAAATGTATCCAGACTATTTTATGGATTCGATGCCCTAGTCAGTAGCCTCTGTACAGACCTCTCCAGCAGTGAGTTTATATACTGCAAATTCAGTAGTCTTGAAAAGCTTATTTAATCTTTCTGCAAGATTAAATGCATGCCCTGAATTGGAAAAACTTACCTTCTTATACTTAGGTCCCGGATATGAAATTAGGTGACTAAGTGTTCGCAGATTCACAGGCTTGCCTTGATAAAATACTGCGTAAATGGCTTCAGCGTTAAGAACCTGTTCAGCCTTATAACTCTTTGTATTTACATTCTCTAATAATATTGTAGGTTTTGGACGTGCCATTTCTATTCTCCGATAACTATACATATATTTATCAAAAAATAGGAGTTTAATAGGATTTCAAACGGGATATAAAAAAAGGATCCGAAGATCCTTTAGAAAGCGCCACCATCTAATATTCGAGTTGTTGTAATAGTGGGTTCATTGAGCACCGCTTCCATATGCGGTTTTTCTTGTTTGGAACTTATAGCTTCAAATTCAGCCACAAGATTTTTTGCCTCTTCAACGGTCATTCTATATTCCGTTGTATTCTTACCTATATTTCTTAGGCGCTGTTTTAGTTTCTGAAATTCACTCATCCTTTCATTTCTTATTTGATTTTTCCTTACGGAGTTTAACCAAATTGGAACGCATTTCCATTTCAGTTTTGAATGGCCCCGCAAATTCGTAGGTTTCCAATGTAGAGAGCTTAGGGCAATATGCTGGCATCCAATTCTTTGGGAAGTTTAGGCAATAGTGTCCTGCACTATAATACACATCACTTGTCGCTTTTTTGCTAAAGAGTGGCAATTTATTGCCCTTGATGATAACTTCATTTGGACTATCAAAGTCAACAGGATATCCATTGATGTAATAATCCTTTTGAACTTCAGCTTCTGCAACAGGTTCTGCCACATTATCAAAGATATTTTCTTCAAAATATGTATTGACTTCCTTGCGACTCAAGAAGGATTTCTTTTCCCCTTGTGCCATTAATACATACTTGTCTCGGATTTCAGTTAAGAGTCCAATACGAGTTTCATCGGTGTCGCCAAGGACAAGCCAACTTGTTTCAGTTATAGGTTTGAGTTTCACACTCATATTTAGTCCTTATATTTTGACTTCAACATAGGCATAAATCCTGCCGAATTGTCGCCGATCCGTTTTAGTGCCCATTTACCACAGAATCTCATAAATGCAGTACCAATTTCTACAGCAGGAATATTCTTTCTTTCAGTTTCAGTTGCAATAATTTCAAGGCAACTGATTTTTACATCATCTGGGATTTGGTCGAGGTCAATGAGCATACGATTGAATTCATAGCGTTCCTTGACAATCTGCGTGGCTTGATTGTGATCAACCCATTTCTGCATCATAAAATTATTCCAGGCGTATCCCTTACCTACATCTTCAAATGCCTCACGGATTCCTACTTGCTTCTTGGTACCATTCTGACGAACGCCAGGATAAGCACTGAAGATATTATCGGTGTCATCACCTCGTACACATTTCAGAAATAATGCCCACTCATACCATTTTTCTTCACACACGAAATCTGGGTCAGGCTTACCTACTTTGATTTTAGCATTGCTATTAACCACGAAGGCCAATTTATTACCATCATCATCATAGATTCCATCTTGACGAATCTGAATATCCTTGACGGGGTCGTAGAGCATCACATTGGGGTGTCGTAGCAATTGAAAGAAATCTGAGTCTGAACTGATCAGGATATGCTTGTCATCGGGATGAGCCTCAATGAAAACAGCAATCATGTCGTCTGCTTCGGCCCGCGGGTTCTGAAGCACGGTAATGTTAGTCTTTGAATTTAGGTATTCAACAAAATCATCGAAGGCTTCTACCAGCAATAAATGGTCTTCTTGTTCTCTGGCAGTCTGTTGTGCGAATGCGACTTTGCGATTAGCCTTGTAGTCAGGATAGACATCCTTACGCCAGCTGCGACCCTCAAGATAGAAGATAGTATGAGTTCCATTCCACTTGGCATATTCCTTACGCATGCTATGAATAATCATATGAAAGGCCATGCCAATCATGCTGTCGATACCCAACGCAGGGTTGGTCATATTGATTTGACGATGGAACAAATTGTGTCCATCGGTGTGAATAAAAGTATGCATTACACTATTGTATAGGATTCCTGCCTATAGGTCAACAATACCCACTATAGTCATCTGAATTATCTCGTCTAAAGATATAATCTTGTGCCGCGTCAACCGCAACCTCAAAGGTCGGTTTATATATTACATGATGATTGTCTATGAATGTAATATACCATTCGCCGTTAAAACGTTGATAGAATTTCTTTTCTAAAAGTTTGGTTAATACCCTGGCATCTGATAATCCCTTCCTGTGTATTTCTATGCATGAAGCACGATCTGATGTAAGGATTTCAGTTTTAATACGACCGTCTGGTAATGCAGTAATTGAAAGGGTATTATTCATCTCTTGGTGGATTCCAAGAGTTTCTTATATTCTAACGGATGCAATCTCCAGTATATCATCCACGATTTTTGTGGTCGTTTATGATAGTGTTCAAAAAGGATTTCATTACGAGGATGCTTGTGCATGATACATCCAGGGCAAGGATACCACTTGAGGCAAAGTTTATCCCTAGCCGTTAATTTATTGTGGAGCGTATACTTGAAACTCAGGTATGTTTTTCTATCCCAGAATATCGACATTATTGGTAGCCTTTGCGGCCTCCTGCCAAGGGTTTCGTTTCCGCACTCCAACGCTTCACGGCATCCAGATTGGCTTCCGAATCAGCAGTGAAATCTCCAGTGCCATCGAATTCCTCCATAGCAATGTTTCTACAGAGTTCCATAAACCACTGATTAACGATATTGTCTGGAGTGGGTCCAGCGTATCCCTCGGCTTTGAGCTTCTCAACAAAGTGGACGTTCCAATCAAGTTCAAAGCTACCTTCAAGCGAGGACTTCTTTGTAAAGTCCATGTTCACAACATTGACCCATGGTTCGCCCTTAAGCGTGGCAAGTTGTTTTGTATACTCAAGTTCGCCAACCTTTCCTTCACGGTGATCTAATTCTAATAATGCTAATTCTCTTTGTTTCTCGTCCGTAATTAAATTAGCAAGTGCGCGATCATATTCTTTTCTTGCTATCTTATCATATTTTAGATCTATGTCTAATTTAGATTGAATAAAACTATTGGGATCAGGCTGATTAATACTGAGTAACTTTAATTCAAGTTCATAACCTGTAAGCTCGTATTCTGCCTGTGCAATTTCTCTGGTGCGACCCTTAAGACCATATGATCCGGGCATCCACTTAAACGGTATCTTAAACATATCTTTCCTTTTTACCTGTAATATTTATACAGGATTGATGTCTAAATTTCCAAATCTGACCAGGAGAAATAAATTTCCAAATCTGATCGACTAATCTGGATTGCCAATCTATGATGGCTATCTATCTTAATTCTTTCCCTGTAAAATTCTGACTTCTTCGTCCATAGCTTCTTCGTGCCATCTTTTAAGCCAGGGTGTTCTATCACATTCCCTAATGTGTTTCATCACTTCTGTTCTATTAGATGATTCTATTGCTTCGCCAAGCCAGAATCTAAATAATTTCTTACCGTGATGTTTAATCACGATATACATCCTATCGTCTGGGTCCATACCCCAGCTATAATCATCATTCATTTTATATTACCACTCCACACCAATGCAAAAGCTAAAGCATCATGCTTATCATGAAACCACCAACGTGTATTGGTATAATGAAAATAAAATAAACCCTTACTCGGATGTTGTTGACACCATCTCTTTGCTTCTTGCACTTTGTGAATAGCGGGCGGTGGCGCGACAGCCCATTCTGCAAGCCTAAATCTCTTTTGCTTGTTGTGATATTTCACGCCAACGATGCATATAAATGCATTTGGAGGTTCAATCTAAATCCGTGCTCCATGCAGTATTTAGCTGTGTATTCATGGTTGGTTTGATTATCTGCTAAGTTAAGTAGACCGGGTTCCCAAAAACTAATAACTTCATCAACCGTAGAACGTTGTTCCATACTAATAGTTTTATTTTCTGCATGGAGAAGTTTAATCTTTTGTGGGAATGAATTATAGATGTTCATTGGACTACAATAAATTTCTTTACCGGTCTTCTTTTTCCAGTCGTGCGCCCAATCAGGAACTGTGCTATATGGATTTATACTTATACCCACTTCTGCCCGCCTAAACATATCGGACAATTCCGGGTTCTGACTCTCCTTGTCTAAACTCACGTGTGGTGAACACATAACAAATTTCAAACAATCAGCACGATTAAGAATAAGTTCTGTTGGTGCAAGATACTTTGTCGCTACACCATTCTTTTCAGAACACTTTGGACTACATACTAATGTAACATGTTCTGGAACATCTTGATTGACTGTTCCGTTGCTCTCAATTTGCATGTTACCAAACATAGAACCGCGCATTCTAAATTGTGCGTAGTTTAGAAAATCTACAAGATTTTTCTGTAGTAGAGGTTCACCACCGGTTACTACCAATACTACACGTGGAAATGATCCAATTGATTCTTTGCTGTTTGGTTCAACCCATATTGGAACTTCCTGACCCTTGTCGGTCCAATATTTTCTAATTGTGGAAGTTGCCCTTACAGCAATCTCTTCAAACGACATCCAATCACCATCGTCGAAGAATGTATCGCAGAATGAGCATGAAAGATTACATTTGGTTAAACGAATGAATAAGGATGGCATACCGGCGTATGGCCCTTCACCCTGAAGAGTAAAGAACATGCTGGTAACAAATAGACTATTTGATGGAGCATCCTTAAAGTATTTTTGACCTACAATTTCATTGGTTCCAAACATTATTCTTTTCCACCTTTTAGCTTCTCTATTATTTTAGATGCCTCCAATAGATAAGTCAAATCTTCAACACTCAAAGAACCCTTTTCTTTGGCAATAGAAATAATATCTTCAAATACACTATCTCTCATTTGAAGCTTAACCCTCTTTGTAATACCTGCCGATATTTCTGCACCCATTGTCATGGATCGTCCAAATGCTTCTGCAGCAGCATCAACATCTATTTCACCGTTCCATACTACCGAACCATCGGGATTTAATCTAACGATTTCTTTGCTTGAGGTATTATACGCAGTAAAGAGGACAGTTGGCGCTGGGTTGATGGTATATGTGCTACCACCGAGAACAGTCCTTGCGCCACCGATAGTGCCGAATCCGCCTGCGATCGCACCTGTTATATTGCCAGTGGTTACAGCGCCTGCGCCTATCATACCTGTTCCGACAGTAGTTGTATTGTATGTTTGAAAAGGCGATGGTAGAGCTACACCCGATGTCGGTGCTGAAATAGTTATGGTATTTGGTGTATTCATTATCTTCTTCTTAAAATAGTCTCTCCAGTTGCTCATTTTATCTCCAATGTTTGTGACCATGTATGCATGAAGCGGGAAAGTCGTTGCATCTTGTCAATCCTTGCACGCTCAATTCCTTCCTCTGTGACACCGAGTCCTGCGGCCTTTACTAAATCAACTAATGCTAACACATCTCCTAATTCCATTTCGAGACTTTCCCTATTGGTCTTAGTTGTATTTACTGGTTTGCCAATTAAGCCAAAGCGTTTGATTTTTGATGCAGCTTGAATTACTTCAGCGCATTCTTCCTGTAGAATGTTTAGACATTCCTCTTGATGGTCATTTACTTGTTTCATATTTCTGCTCCCAGTTCCACGCATGTTGAATTATATCTTTGATATTGTATTGTGGAATCCAATTTAAGATATTCTTTGCTTTAGTTATGTCTGCTGTAAGAATTGCCGGGTCGCCTGCGCGCCTACCACAATACTGTATAATCGGTTCCTTGCCTACAACCTTACCAGCTGCTTTCACAAGCTCTAACAAACTAACACCGCCACTTCCATACCCAATATTGAATGTTTGATTTGCTAATTTATTATCAAATAATTCTAATGAAAGATTATGTGCTCTTGCTAAATCAGCGACATGAACATAATCGCGAACACAGGTGCCATCCTTTGTTGGATAATCTGTCCCAAATAATTGAAATGTTTCACCTTTGAGGATTTTATTACAAAGAATAGGAACTACATGTGTAGCCGGCCTCTGAACATATCCAAATCGGTCGAATGGATCTGCTCCAGCAGCATTGAAATAGCGAAAGGTTACATACTTCAATCCGTATGCCTTAGCGTAATCCTTGATTAAGAGTTCACCAGCAACTTTAGTGCTTGCGTATGGATTTTCGGGATCATAATATAAATCCTCTGTGAGGAAACCATTGCCACCCTGTCTACCATATGTATTTCCGCTTGAACTAAAGATGATATTTTTGATCTTACGCTCGACCATAATATCAAGCATTGCCTTCATTTTTACCACGTTATTCGCGTAATACTTAGCTGGTTCAGACACACTCTGTTCAACTAAGTGTTCTGCCGCTAAATGTATTACGGTGTCAAATTTGGTGTTATTATCGGTGTTACTAAAATAATCGAGATAATCAGATACACGATAGATTCCTGGAAAATAATGTGTTGGTGCATTCCTATCTACAATTGTTACTTCGTGGCCAGCGGCATCTAATTCCCATGCTACTTGGGTTCCAATAAATCCGCCACCACCTGTAATTAATACTTTATGTCTGATCATATCCGATTGTTAGCCTTTCAACAAGTTTATACTCGCGATATGCTTCTGCGAGTGCGGGATACTTAGCAAGAATTGTGACTGGTGGGTCAACAATTAGCATACGTTCTTCGAGTGCCCTAACTCGCGCCTCGAGATCAGTAATTACATCCTCTGGTGTTCTGCCTTTTTGTTGTTGACGCCAATTTATCGGTTGTGGTTTGGGGGTAATCAGTGCCATTATTTCTCTAGACCTTATACTGAATATTTTATTTTGAAGACCAATGCATCATCGGGATCAGTAAATGCAACATCAATTATTACACCATTTGGAGTGTCATTGAACCAGACATCAACTGAACCATTACTATGAGAATTTGTCCAATGGATCATTTCTAAATATGACCATGTGGATCTAACGCTGACAACAACTTTATATTTCTTATCAAATTTATGCACTGGGTTCAAAATGCAAGGTTGCTCCATTTTCTCCGTCTTCACTGACTTCGACAGAAATTTTGCGGCCAGGATATTTTTTAGATATGTAATCAATTAAATCCTCTGCGAGCATTTCACAACTCTTATAATCAATTTCAAGCAATGATGAGTTATATTGATTCTCGAGATCTCTTTTCAATTGAATGAATTCGATATCTCTGTCATTATGTGTTACGGAAATAGTAACACGGAAATGAAAAATATGCCTATGCGGGCTTGCAAGAAAGCTAACGTCAAGCCATTTATCATCAACACTGTTTGATCTATTTAGTTTTGGGTCCGTTTCGGCTGCTGGATAACGGTGTATACCTTCTTTTGTGAATTGTACGAATATAGTTCTATTTGTTATCATTCTTTACCTTATTATATTTTCCTCGTTTTCCAACAAATCTGCCATTTATATAGCCTTCGGGAATAATAGCATCTTTACCTATAAGAATCGACTTTTCACCATTGTTATACCATTTCATCTGCTGTGATTTTTTGGTAGTTGAGGTTTTTATTTTGGAATCTTCGGTATGTGGTGTATAATGTCCAAACTCCCCCTTTGCTATTCGTTCTTTTGTTATATTAGAGTTCTTTTTCTTTGTAGAGTCCGTAGACCTCTTCCCTATGCGGGATTCGGATAATCTCAGTCTGTGTATTTCAGACTTTATCTTTCCTTTTGGGGAAGGTGGATTACTGCCAAGACACACATTTGTAAGTATCCCACACGATTCAAATCCTATTCTTCCGTATTTTAGAATCTCTTCCGTCTCCAATCTATACGCTAAAGCCTCATCTTCGATATTTTCGACGACCTTTTGTAAAATAGGTTCCAGCCCGTTATTTTTTAGATACTGAATACGATAGAACTTATGACGATTTTCTGTATTAGATTCGGTTTCGTGCAAGTGGTCAAAGATTCTATCGTTTGTGCCCTTGCCGACATAGAATGGCAGATTATCTCTTGGATCAATATAGTGATAGATATAAAACATATCTATATTTATCAAAGGTCACAAAGTTATTTTTGGAAAGTGACAATCATTTCTTCTTTGTGCCTTTCTTGCTATCCTCTTTGCCAAGCGGATCTTCCTTGGCACCCTCGGCGTATGCTTCTGCTGCTTCTGCGGCAGACTTAGGAGTTACACTAACAACGGCTGCAAGTGCATCAAGTTCAGGCTTCAGCGCAGATTTTTCTTCTGGTGCTAATCCTGTCTCAAAACCTTCACGAACATCCGGGTCTGCAAGAGCTTTAAGCTCAACTGGTTGCAACGTAGAAAGATCAATGGATTTACGCATTCCGCGCATTTCTGTAGAAACCTGTGGTTGCGGCAGGTATGGTGGCATTGGGGTTGGCCTGTCATCTAATTCAATCACAACATCCGTACCATATTCTACCCAGTCAGTGAAACGATTGCTGTCTGTAACCTCATGGAAGTGCATACACCATACGCCCGGATTAGTTGCCTTGAAATCAATGTCATCAATCTTAACTGTTAGGTTAGGACTTGATGTTTGAATATTTGGAATTCGAACACTTAACAATGGCACAAACATGCGTGATTGCCATATACCCGGATTCAACATCTTTAATACCCTAAAGTGTTCATGGGCCTGGTAATCCAGTGTTACCCAAAATCCGCGATCCAGCAATGCTGTAATTGTCTTGTTCCAATAGTCGCCTGCAACATTTGTTTCAAACGAATGGTCTGCACCCATAAAGATATGTGGTGCTTTGTGTTGGCGCGCTAAATCAACAATTTCGTCAATTGGTTGCTGCCCAATAACAAATAATGTCTTCTTGGAATATGCAGGAGTGTGTTCCACTTCTGGTCCAATAAAGAATGCTGTATTTTCGTGTCCATCTCTTTTCATAATATTTCCTTATTTGTCAGTATATTCTATAAGTCTAACTTCAGAATCGCCTAATCCTGTCCCCGCAAGACATTCTGTAATCATGGTATATAAATCCACAATGCCCTGTTTTGGATTTTGTTCAACTTCTTCCCAAAATTCATCATTGTCTTCTTCGACTATAATTTGAAATACAAAACGTTTCATATTAAAACTTTGCCTTTGCTACATATTTTCTATAATCATTACCATTTCTTGCCCACTGTTCGCCCTTACCTTGGAAAACATCCAATGTGCGATCAATAGTTCCATCTTGCCAATCACTTGCCGCGCCGGTCTCATACATCGTTGGACCATTAATCATATTCAATAGACGAATTCTTGCATCATCAATGCTCCACGGAATATACATATTCTGAGCATTGTTAGCGAAAACTTCTGGAAAACTTCTGTATGCTGGATACAATGTGAGTGTGCCGAATGTATCGGCCTCACTAACTGTATTACTTACCCAGTCTTGAAGTGCGCAGTTAAATAAAACGATAGAGTCGGCCAATAACCTGTAGTAATCATTCTTCTTTAAACCAGTGTATACCTTAAAATTGGCTGTATTACCGTTTTCTAAGGCCTTTGCACGTTCAACATATTTTAGATTATTACTTTTTAATTCTGGATGACCACAGAATACTGCAAATTCTACTTCGGGTAAAATCTTGTAGGTTGCCTCGGCCAAATCCATATAAAAATCTGGCTGCTTCTCATCATCCCATCGTGCGGCAAAACCTACTCGCTTGGTTCTGTTAATCAGCGGTTTTACTTCAGGAACACGGCTGCGAACCTCCTCTTTACCGAACGGCAGACCAGTGACATAGATAGGTGCCTTCATTCCTGCAATGCGCAGATGTGCAACCATCTCTTCGCTTGCTACAAGAATTCCTGTTACAAACTCATCAACCATCTTTTCAAAGTGTCGCATCCAATGTGCCATACCTTCACGATTTACAAAATCATCCGGATCAATGGATTGAGCTAAACACCTAACATAAACACGCGGTCTATACATGAGTGGCACTTGTTCCAGGATATAGGGCAAGCTTTCGATACCAGGTGTGAACATATCTTCATAGAAGATGACATCCTCAGAGGTAACCCTACCTTCCTTCATCAATCTGATTAGGTTGGCTGTTTGCATCATGCTGTAATAGGTACGACCGTGTGCATCAAGCACGCTTCCAGTAACAATCTTTTTGTCCGACGTTAATTCTGAACCTGTAATGAGTTCATACTCAACTCCACGACGCTTAAAGACGCGCTCATTCCAATCCTGCAACTGAAGTGTGTATCGTGCCTCGTAGGACTCAAGTCCCATATAAAATAACTTTCTCATAGTTTTAAACCTCTTCTTAATGCCAAGACTGTTAATTCTTCACCGCTTAATACAACTGTGTTCTCCGGTGTTGTCCTAATCGGTCCACCATTCTTAAAATCTAATTCTGTTACTACAATAGATTTTCTATTCATTTTTACTACCTTACAGATTTTTAATTTTCCGGAAACAGCGACAAGTAATTTCGATTTCTCTGTAATTACTTGATTGAAATAATCGACGTATTCTGTATTAGGTCCCGGTATCATCTTAACTCCCCGAATATTTTAATATGTATACCATTGCATCTGGACCAGATAACAAAACTGAGTTTTGCGAATAAATTAACCAACCATCTCCTCCGCTGCCGTAACCGTGGACCGGAGAAGCTCGCATCATCTTTGGAGTAATTTTCTTTATTTGGCAAATATACATTGCGTTTCCACGGGAAATAGCAACATAACTACCTTCCGCTAATGGTTGACCTAAAATATCAACGTGCTCTACTTTTTCCTTGGCCATAATTAATAAACAACTCTCTATCTATTTCTTTTGCTATGCTCACCATAAGGGCTTTTGTAATTTCTTCTTCTACAGCCGATCCGTGTTGTGTTGTTAGATCCATTATTGGATCAATAATCCAGGTGGCTGATAATCTCCTAGGTGTGCCCTTAAGTCGCCGAATTATTTCATTGGCTTCCTCATCTCTTGTTAATACTTTCTTATCTGTCATAGTCAATCTTGCGAATTAACTGTTCTCCCATCCAATGCGAACCTTCACCTGTCTCTTCCATTTTAACTAACATTTCGTTAAATTCTTCCTTTGTGATTTCTCTGCCATCACATATTGTTTCGCCGAGGTATCTCTGTTCAGCTGACTCAAAGGAATCATCTGGATCACCAGAATCAACCATTGTTACCTCATCGTATGCATGTTCAAGCTCATCGGCTTCAACAACATAGCGATTTCTAAATGTAGTAATGGTATCAACAATAAATAATTTCTTTTTAGGCTTGCTCATCTTCTTTCCCTTTGGTTTATCAAATACATCATAAAATGGTTGCATATCTGCTGCTACCTGTTCTCTGATATATTGTTCAGAGACAGATTCATTAGCAATCTTCTCGGCCATCATTCTATTATAAAATTCTAATTGTTTTACTGCGGCCTTTCGAGCTTCTTTGACCACCGGCCAGTCTTTAGTTTTCATTGTTATACTCCTGCTAATTTGTTAAGTGTCAGTTGTTCTTCTGCCCACCTATGTTCCTGTTCTATTCTAACCTTCAAATAATTTCTAAAGGTATCTTTGTGATTCCACATAAATGTTTCATATCGCGCAAGTCCGTTACATGGGCAGTCTATTACAAATAAGATATCATTTATTTCGTGGGCCGAAATAGCATCGCATTCGTAGTGGAGAACAACACCTGCGGGATTATTTTGATATTCTTCTTCACAATACCCTTTCCATGTTCCATCTTCCTCATCTCGGTAATGCGATGCATCGGGACATAAATGAAGTCTATTGCACCAGCCGCATGTTAGATCCGATGATCCAATTCCATATCCCGATAATGCGTTGATAAACATTTCGGATGGTTTCTCATCATCCTTACGATATTCTTTCATACTTCAAAGTCTCTGGCTTCGTCAAATGATCTCTTAAATCCGGAAGCAGTTACATGGCCGCCTCCGCCGAACTTCTCTGCAATTTCCGCTACATTTACGCTACCCGGAACAGACCGTAGGCCAAATTCCCTATGTGTTGGCTTGTCATAATAATACGCTGCAAATGGCTCTCCTTTTGCAAGGAAACTGCACATATCAGAACCAAATTGGTAAGGCACATTAGCACACGGGACATTATAACCTGCAATGTTCATTCTTCTAACCACAACATTAGATAGTTCCTTAATGTCTTTAACCATTCTGCGCTGAATTGCAGAACCTTCTGTAATCTGTGTTTCTAATTTTTGGTCCATTAACATATCCCAGTTCTCGAATGTATATTCGTAACTAAACATGTTAGCAGCAATCTCTCTAGTTCCTTCTAGTTTAAACTTCCAACGATCTCTATCATCGACGTGCCTAATAATGCTCGGGACATCTACGCTTGGAAAGAAGTATTTCCAACACAGCATTGCTCCACTTTCTGTATTTTCTGGACTGTAGAAAGATTCGAACTTTGGATCAGAATATCCTTCCATAGCCTTAATAGCAGTCTCATGGTGATCAATGTGGATTACCCTATCTGCCTTATTCACAATTTCTTCCATAACATTTCTTGGGTAACTGAAGTCTACGATATAGACAATTTTACCAGCAATGTCGGGTGGCGCTTCTCTATAAAACCCTGCGTGAAATACCGCATCGGGATGAATTTTCTTTACCACCCATGCTGCTGTAAATCCGTCAGCACAATTTCCGTGATATATACATAACTTCTGAATCATTCTATTTCCCGTCTTATTGTCTTAGCACAAAAAGTATTAAAGCTTTCTTTATTGTTTTCTATGAATTTTTCCGCCATTAGCAATGCAATACCATCTGGATTACCAATACCCATTTTATGAATATTTCTTGTGTAATCTTCTAATGCAATTTGAATTGCCGAAATGGCTTCTTCTGCTACGATAGGGTATTCCATTAAATTTCTCATCTTTTTCCCTTTCTTTGTGCTGTCTTATGTCTGATGCTTAGATTATGGGCCCTTCTTGGACGCATAACAAAATCTGGTGTATTATGAGCAAATACTGAATGCGCCATAATCATACCATTGGCCATTCCGTGCATATACGATACACCAGGCCCGCCCTCAACAACAGATTGTTTCTGCGTTTCTATTAAACTTTCTAATATTGAGAGATTGTCTTGAAGCTGTTTATTCATCTATTTGAATTTTATCTTCATTATCTATACTAGCCATTTCCTGTACATCATGCTTTTTTGCACCAACAGAAGATTTAATATCAAATAAATTATTAAATTCGTCGGAGGTTTTATTTTCTTTGAAGCTAATATCAAGAAGAAATTGTTTATAATCATCCACAAGCTGATATGCACCGTCTCTATCTCTTGAGAATAATTCTCTTACAAAATCATTAAAATAAAGAATACTATTTGGTACAAAATCGCTAATTGGTGTCTTAGATTTCTTTGTTGTGCAACCATCATACGGAACATTTCTAATTTTATATTCTATATCAGCCAGACGGTTAATCTCCTGTATGGCCTGAATATGATTGAATACATTATGAGCCATGACAATTGCATAGGTAGTCGTATCCCAGCTTGTCTTGCCTTCTTTTCCGTGTTTGTTGAGATCGCCCGGTCCCATAACACAAAGATCGCCGACCGTACATCTCTCCATAATCGGTCCCTGAAACGGCATGCCCAATTTAGAACCCTTTAGGGACTTGTCATCTAATCCTCTACCCATTGCATAAGTTAATTGATCGGGATTAAACTTGTTATAATTATAAGAAAGTGCATATCCGCCTGCCGCAACAAACGGCGACGCAGCATCAAAGCTAATGCTAATATCTGGATTATATTTCTTAAGTTGACGTTCAATCGATGTTAGATAACATGCCCAATCGAGCCTGCCTATACCCAAAAAGTGAATCCAGTCTTTACCTTCGAGCAATCCATCCTCACGAAGATCAATAAGCCGTTCTAACACGGTTTTCATATCTCGCATATTCACACCAGCAAACGCCCATCCTTCGAATGTTCTGTCCGGTGTGTATCCCATAGCTTCGACGGTTAATGGTACACTATAGGGAATAACTCTTTCATACCATGTCTTAGACGTTTCGGGAGAACTTCCAGATAATACATTAAGAAATTTAGTGGCACCCGGAATACGATGTTTCATGAAATATTTTAGATTATGTTCAGTAACATCCAATGTATCCTCGAATCTTTTCAAACCAGTGCGTTCACCGAGTTCGCCGACTGCTGCAAACGGTGGGACATCTAATGTCATTGACCAATCCGATGTATGCTCGAGGTAGCGCAGAATTTCTTCGCGTAATTTATCACCATCGGGTGTCATCACCTTTGTCCAATCCATTTTAATAACACCTGTGGCAATTTGGA
>Ga0315278_10001760_pt1 | contig 19141 bp, 16 predicted proteins | sample YL17G06_0_MG_FD_203880 | JGI IMG/M metagenome (GOLD analysis project Ga0315278, IMG submission 203880) | Sediment microbial communities from Yellowstone Lake, YNP, Wyoming, USA - YL17G06_0 | ecosystem: Environmental > Aquatic > Freshwater > Lake > Sediment | place: USA: Wyoming | collected... | reverse complement strand
CAAGTCTGCGGCATAATCTCGGATAACACCCCCTGGAAATGGGCTTGCAATACCGTTTGGTTTGGTGAAAGATAACTTCAGGAGGTTATGCATGTGCCTCGGAGTTTATTTTCAAAAGGGGTTGGCCTCGTCACCATGCTCCTCGCCGCGGCTTTCTGCTGGCCCGGCCCGATCCATGCTTCACCCGGCGAAGTGGTAGTCTACGCCTCGGTGGACCAGGTATATGCCGAACCGGTCCTAAAAGAGTTCGAAAGCCGTCAGGGCATAAAGGTCAAGGCCGTGTATGATGTGGAAGGGGCCAAGACCACAGGCCTGGTCAATCGCCTCCTGGCGGAACAAGACCGTCCCCGGGCCGACGTCTTTTGGAACGGGGAGTTTGCCCAGACCATCCTGCTCAAGAACAAGGGCGCGCTGGCCGCCTACCGGAGCAGCGCGACCCGGGATATCCCGGATGCGGTCAAGGACCCCGAGGGGTACTGGACCGGATTTGGAGGCCGGGCCCGGGTGATCCTGGTTAACACCCGCCTGCTCCCCCCATCCCGATATCCTCAATCGCTCCAGGATTTCCTGTCTCCGGCCTGGCTGGCGCCCCAGATGGGTCTGGCTTACCCCCTCTTCGGCACCACCGCCACCCAAGCGGCGGCCCTCTATGCGGCCTGGGGCCCCGACAAGGCCAGGGAGTTCTTCACCCGGCTCAAGGCCCGGGGGGTCAAGGTGGTGGCGGGCAATTCCGTGGTCCGGGATCTGGTGGCCCAGGGGCAGCTCCAGGCGGGCCTTACCGATACCGACGACGCCTGGGGGGCCATGCGCCGGGGCGCCCCGGTGGCAGTCGTCTATCCGGACCAGGAGGCTGGGGGGTTGGGAACGCTGATCATCCCAAACACCGTAGCTCTCATCGCCGGCGGGCCTCACCCGGAGGCCGGCCAAAAGTTTATCGACTACATGCTCAGCCCCGGTGTCTCCGAAAAATTGACCGCGGCCGGTTGGTTTGCCATGCCCCCAAGCCCGGCGGCAGCCCCCGCCCCGGCCGGTCAGTCTGGTCGGCCCCAGGCGATGCAGGTCGACTTGCGAGAGGTCTGCCGCTTCCTCCCCCAGGCCCTCAGCGAGTTGCGCCAGATTTTTATGGATTGAAGCGGTCGCCCGTGAGCGCAGGATGGCCGGCGCTTCGGAGTGAGGCCGGAGATTGTTTTATGGTTAAACCTTGCCAGCCTGGGGAAAGCGCGTGACAGCAGCCGACCCTGAAACCCGGGTCTGGCACCGGCTGGCCTTGGTCTGGTTTCTGGTTACCGTCTTCGCCCCGGTGATCGCCCTGTTGGCCTCCGCCGTGCAGGATGCGGGCGGCGGCCAGACCTCCTGGCTGAGCCTGGCTATTCCCTGGGGGCGCTGCGGCCTGCTGCTTTTGCGCAGCGTAGTCCTGGCCGGCGCGGTGGCGGCCGCGGCGCTGGTCTGGGGATTTTTGGCCGCCACCATTCTGTGGCGCTGGCAGACGGGCCGGAAAGCCTGGCTCCGCTGGCTCCTCCTGGCCCTGGCCCCGGTGCCGCCCTACGTTCACGCCCTGGCCTGGAGCGCCGCTGCCGGGGCCGCCAGCCACGCCCTTCAGGGTCTCCTGGGAGTCAGCCTGACGGGCTCCACCTTTCTCAGCAGCTGGTGGGTCCAGGTCATGGCCTTTTTGCCCCTGGCCATCGGCCTGTGCCTGGTAGGCCTGGAGTCGGTGGACATGACCCTCATCGAGGCGGGCCGGGTGCTCCAGGACGACCGCCGCGTCCTCTTCCGGGTCATTATTCCCCTGGCCGGGCCCATTCTCCTTACGGCCTTCGGCCTGCTCTTCCTGCTCAGCCTGGTGGATTACAGCGTGCCCTCGCTGTTCGGACTGAACGTCTATGCCCTGGAGATTTTTGCCGAATATAGCGCCAGTCATGCGCCACGGCTGGCCCTGGCCCTGGCCCTGCCCGTCCTGATGCTGACGGTAGTGGCGGTCCTGGCCTCTCAGGCGGCGGCCCGTCAGGCGGCCCAACCGCCTCCCTGGCGGCATCGGCGCTGGAGTACGCCCCCCGGCTGGCCGTCTTGGTTGCAAGGAATGCAATGGGCCGCGGCCGTCATTCTCCTATTGTCCATCGCGGTCCCCGCCGTCACCCTGGTGGTGGTGGTGGGGTCCTGGGCGTCTCTGGCGGCCAATCTGGCTGCGGCCAGAAGCGAGATCAGCTTCAGCTTGTGGCAGTCATTGGCCACGGCCATGGTCTGTCTCCCCGGCGCCGCCGCGGTGGGTCAGGAATTGAGCCGCCCGGGGGTGGCCGGGCGTCTCTGGTGGCTGGTGGCCACCCTGCCCCTGGCTGTCCCGGCGCCGCTGGTGGGCATCGGCTTGATTGGACTCAGCCATCTGCCTTTGGGGGACAGCCTGGCCGGGACGCGTCTTTGGGTGGTTTGGGCCACCCTGGCCCGGTTCACCCCGCTGGCGGCCCTGGTCATGCTGTCCCAGTGGCGTCGGGTGGACCCCCTGCTCCTGGACGCGGCCCATCTCCTCCCTTCCACCCCGGCCCGCACCTGGTGGCTGATCAAAATACCCATGCTGGCCCCCGGCTTCCTGGCGGCCTTCTGCCTGGTATTCGCCCTGAGCCTGGGGGAGTTGGGCGCGGTCCTCATGGTGGCCCCGCCGGGAGCGGCGACCTTGACCATGCGGATTTATAACTATCTCCACTACGGCGCCGCGGACACGGTGGCCGGGCTCTGCCTGATGATGGCCCTGGGGGCCCTCACGGCCGGCGTGGTGGCGGTGGCGACCCTGGCCCTGTGGTCCCGGCTGCTGCCGTCGACGGCGTCGCCCCCGCCGGAGGAGGCTACGGGATGATCCGTCTGGAGGCGGTGAGCAAGTTCTTCGCCGACGTCCAGGCGGTAAACCAGGTGTCCCTGGAGCTTGGCCCCGGCGAGACCCTGGCCATCCTGGGACCTTCCGGCAGCGGCAAGAGCACCCTGCTACGGCTCATCGCTGGCCTGGAAATCCCGGATGCCGGCACGATTTACCTGCGTGGCGCACTGGCAAGTCAACCCGGTTGGGTTCTGGCCCCCCAGCGGCGGGGCCTCGGTTTCCTGTTCCAAACCCCGGCCTTGTGGCCCCATCTAACCGTGGCCCAAAATATCTGGTTCGGCCTTTACGGCTGGCAGCCGGCGGCAGCCCGGGCCAGGTTGGGGGAGATCATGGCCCAGACCCGGGTGAACCACCTAGCCAAGCGCTATCCGGCCCAGCTCTCCGGGGGAGAGGCCCGGCGGGTGGCCCTGGCCCGCAGCCTGGCGCCCCAACCGGCGCTCCTCCTGTTGGATGAGCCCCTGGCCAATCTGGACCCCGAGCTGCACCGGGAAATGCTGGACCTGGTCCGCACCACTGTCGACCGGGACGGAATCGGCCTGATCTATGTCACCCACAACCTTGAGGAAGCGGCTCAGGTGGCGGCCCGCCGGGTCTATATGCGCCGGGGCCGCTTGACGGCCGACCCCGCGCTCCCTCATGACTGACAATTCCATTTCTTGAGGCAACCATGATGCGAGCCGGCCCCGCCAAGATCCTGCAGATTTTCCTGGGAATCGTCCTGGTGGCGGTTTTAGGGTGCCTACTGGCCTGGTTATTTGGTAAGATAGGGGCAAAGCAGCTGCCCCCGGGGTGGCAGATCATCCGGCCTCCCCAGGAAGTTTCTTGCCTCATCATCGTTCAGGACCAGGTCTGGGCCGGAGGCAAGGACGGGGTGACCTTGATCGACCGTCGGACCGGCCGCCCTATTCCCCTGCCGCCGGGGGCGCCGTGTTTCTCCTATGTGCATGCCCTTTTGCAGGACCGCCATGGCGCCATCTGGATAGGGCAGGCTACGGGCCTGGTCAAATATGATCACCAGGCCTGGACCAGCTTCACGAAAGGCCCCGACGTCCCTGTGGGCCGAGCCCTGAGCCTGGCGGAGGATTGCGATGGCCGGTTATGGATCGGTATCGACCAGGGGTTGGTCTGCTTCGACGGCCGTCACTGGGAAACCCTGACGCCACCGCCCCCCATGGTCATCGCCTCGGCGGACGCCCTGTGCTTCAGCGCTTCCGGGGTGTTGTGGATCGGCTGCGCCTCGCCCACGGCCGGGGGACTGTTCAGCTATGACGGCGGGCACTGGCGGGCTTACACCGAAAAAGACGGCCTGGCCCACCCGGCGGTCAACATGATTATCCAGGACCGGGGGGGTGCTCTCTGGGTGGCCACGGGGTTTGCGGGCCGCGGCGGGGCAAACCGCATCCAGGACGGAGTCTGGCAGACCTGGAGCCGGCAAGACGGCCTGGCCGGGGACAAGGTCCGCTCGATCTATGAGGATAATGCGGGCCGGCTCTGGTTCGGGTCGGAATATGACGGGGTGGCGCTCTATCATGACCACCGCTGGCGGATAATCGCCCCGGGCGACGGACTGGCCGGGCAAGAAGTTAAGGTAGTCGTCCAGGATGTCGATGGAGTCTATTGGGTGGGGACTGACGGAGGCCTCAGCCGCATCGCGCCCTTCTGAACCTCAAAGCCCAGCAAGGAGCCGGCATGGATTGGTTGGAGGCCCAGGCGCAGCTTCAGCGCTTACATGAACAGTGGCAGGGCGGACGGATTTCGGCCCATGAGTTCGCCGCCGCGGTCAACCAGCTGCGGGTCCAGGACGACGCAGGCGTTTGGTGGCAGCCCGACCCCGCTGGTCAGGGGTGGCTTCGCTGGGACGGGGCCCAGTGGCAACCCGGCGTCCCGCCTCAACCCGGAGTCGCTCCGCCCGAAACCTTTCGGCCGGCGGAGGGACCCGCACGCGGAGTGTCGCCACCCGCGGCCCCGGACTGGCGGGCCGGCTGCCGGCAGTTCCGCTCCAGGCTCATGGACCCCCAGAGCTTTCTGGAGACCTCCCGCCGGCTGCCCCTGAGCCAGCGGCCGCAATCCTGGTGGGACGCCCTCGCCATCGCCGGGGGGGCGGCCAGCGGTTACCTCTGGTTTGTCTACAGCAGCGTCCGGGGTATGCCCAGGTTGCAGGCCCTGGCCATGGGGCGGGAATCCTGGTTCGATCTCCTCCCCTCCCTGTTTCTCTTGGCGATCCCCGTCCTCCTGGTGATTTTCCGGGGCAGGGTGCCCAACGCGGCCCAGCCTTGGGGGGCGCGCCTCACTGCGATGTCCTCCGCCGCCAAGCTGGCGTTGGGCGTGGCGGCTCTCATCCTTCTGGCCCTGGTCAACACCAACAATCCCTTGTTCCGGCAGCGGGAAGGCCTCGATTTCATTACGCCAATTCTCATGACCGCCATCCCGGCCTTGCTGGTCTGGTTCCGGGCCCCCACCGACCGCATCCTGGCCCCCATCCAAGGCTGGCGCCGGAAAATCCCGGCACTGGTCCTGGTGGGGGGCAGTCTGGCCATCCCGTTTCTCACGGCCTACGTGTTCTACAGCTGGCTGGGCATCAACCAATACCCCCTCTTGCGGCTCAACGTGGTGGTGGGCACCCTGCTGTCCTACGCCCTGGTGCGCAACCCCGCCGCCTCCCCCGGGAACCGAACCGGGATGCCGGGGGCCGCCGTGGTGGCCCTGGTGCTCCTGGGGGCTTATCTCCTGCTTCCCGAACTGGCCTGGGCGGACGACTTCTTACGAGACCCCTTTAACCTCAGGGACGGACTGCGCACCACCGGCATCGCCCCGGTGCTGGCCGGCGTCTCCACGGTGATGGTGTCCATCCTGGTGAACGGCGTGGAAGTGGTCAAGGTCATGGTCCAGGACACCAAACCTGCAGAAGACGGGAAGGAAGAACACAAGAAATTCGTGGTGATCGTCAATTCCGTGGATAAAAAGGGGACCACCTCCACCACCCTGGACCAGGTGAGCAACGACACGATTTTCATCTACGCCCACTGCGAGGAAGTGGGCAAAGGCCGGTTCCGCCAGGGCGACCCCACCATCAAATTCACGCTGGCTTCGGCCCAAAAGTGGGTCAGCCTGACGGATAAAGGCACCTTGCATGACCGTCGGTGCGCCGCCGCGACCCTGGTCTCCCCGGCTCCGGATGGTTCCCCGCCGACCACCGCCGACGTCGAGGTTACCGCCGGGGTGGATGACCTGGTCAGCGCCACGTTGACCCTGACCCTGGCCACCGGCTACGTGCTGGAGGTATTTTAGGCGAACCGCCGCCGATCTTGGACGTGAGGGCCGCGCCTGAGGCGGCCGAGGTAAAGCAATGGCGCAGAACAATCCCGGTTCACCGGATTCCACGCCGGCCCCGGCAGGGGACGTGGTCAAGAATATCTCCTGGGACGGCAGCCAATGGGTCTGCGAGAGTTTTAACCTCCGGGTGAAGCGGTATCTCGAGGGGTCCCTCCAGCCCGTGGAGATCGACGCCAAGATGATCACTGTCAAGGCCGAGCCCGATTGGCTGGAAAAGGGCGAAGTCCAGAAGCAGGAAGACTCCTGGCTCATCAACCTCAACGTCAAGCATGGGGCCAACATCCGCCCGCCGGGCCCTCCCACTCCTGCCGCGGCGGACGGCGGCCCGCCCCCGGTGGACTACAAGGTGGGGGAGGAGGTCAAACCCCAGCCCCCCCGGGACCAGGAAAAGCTCCAGGTGCAGCTGACAGTGACGGTGCAGCTCCAGGTGGAAGCCACGCAGGCCGCGGTCACTGCCATGCTCGGCATGGTGCCGGGGGGCGCGGCTACGGTTTCCGCGGGGTTGGGTCTCAGCAAGCTGCTGACCTATGTGGTCCAGCCGCCCAAGGTCACCTGGACCGTGTCGCAACGGGAACCTTTTCGCCTGAGCGGCCCCGGCCGCGCCCCGGGCCAGGAAGAGGAAGAAATCAAGGACCTGGAAGACGATCCCCAGGCCATCGTCGTGCGCAGCAACCCCCTGCCGCCGGGCTGGCTGTCACAGGTCACCGTGGAAGCCGCCCTCGCCAAGATCAGCCAAAAACTGGAAGTGGCGATCAAGAAAATCGAACCCCTGGCCGACCCGGGGGACGGTCTGGGGGCCCGGCTGAAACTCAAAAGCAACAAGCTGGTGCTCCATCCCGTGGCCGAAGTGGACCCGGTCAAGATCTACGTGCGGAACGCCCAGCTGGAGCTGGTCATGGTCACCCGGAGCCCCTCTCTCGGGGTCCAGGTCCAGAAAGGGCTGCTGACGCCGGCCCAGGCCCTGGATGTGGCCATCTATTTCCGCAACATGCCGGGCAAGGCCCATGACTGGCGAGCGGCGCAGTATTTCTTCCAGCACGACATGAGCAAGGTGGCGGTTATCCCGAAGGAAAAAAGCGGGGCACCGCCGGACCCCTGTCTCCTGGGGCTCTCCCTGGTGCATCTGAAAGACTGGCCGGAACCGCTGGTCCGCTGGTTCAAGGCGGAAGAATTTCAGGCCGTGGAGACCGGGGAGGCCCAAGCCCCGGACACTTCCCCGGCCGCCGCCCTCAACGACACGTTTCAGCAGGCCACTGACCGGGAGGCCACCTATCAGGCCCCCACCGAGGACTCCTGGGAAGCGGCCGGCAAGCCCGCCCTGCGCCGGATCGTCTGCCTGGTGAGTTCCGGCGCGGTGGGCCCCGGGGCGCCGGTCCCGGAGCATCCGGACCTTTACTTCGTGGCGCCGGTGGAGACCGAGATCGACCTGGTGAAGCGCAGCCGCAAAGTGCGCCTGAAAATCCGCATCGGCCCCAAGGATTTCCTGGCCCAGGGCAGCGTCCAACAACTGAACCTCAAAGAACCGGCCCAGGTGGAAAAGGCCCTGGTCCGGGAATTTACCCTGGACCTGGACTTTTTCTAGCCTACGGGAGACGCCCATGACCGCACTGCTCATCACCGTTCTGGCGGGCCTCTTACTGCTCCTGGCCCTGGGCCGCTGGGCCCGGACCCTGCCCCTGGCCCGGGCCTGGGACCCCAATTCCCACGACAAAATGACCCTGTACGCCTTGGATCTCCTGGCCCGGCAGGCTAATCCCACCCTGTTGGGCTGGGTGCTGGCCCGGTCCCGGGGCCCCGGTTCCGCAAGTTTTTTCAAACACGCCATCGAAAGCCAGGTGCGCCGCGGCTCCGTGGAAGAGGACATGAACTCCTTTCTCCTGGAGCGGATTTTCTTCACCGGGTTCTCCCTGGGGCCCTGCCAAATCCTCAAGGGCGGCACCGACACCCTGGAGGGCGCCAACGGCGGCTATCATTTCCTCAACCCCCAGAAGACCGGCGCGGTTCAGGGGCTCAGCGACCCCCCCTTCTTTGCCTGGCTCATCGGCAAGTGGGGCAGCGGCTGCTCCGCGCCCATGCCCAGCGCCATTGACCGGGCCTTCTCCTCCCGGGACGCGGTGGAAGACACCGGCTGGAGCGGCTACGTCACGTCCACCAAACCCTGGCACCTGGACACTGAACTCCGCAACTACAGCGTCGGGGACGCCGCCTACTACTTCCAGTGGGGCTATTCCCATCTGGGGTTTTACGCCATCGGCCGCATCTGCCACCTCCTCCAGGACATGACGGTGCCGGCCCACGTCCGCAATGACGCGCATCCCGGTGGCATGTTCCAGGACATCGGCTACGACCCGTCCGATCCTCTGGAGGTCTATGCCGACGCCAAAGATGTGCCCGTGGGGGGCTTCACCGGCGACTCCCACAAGTGGGCCTTTGACCCGTTCCGGGTTTACCCCTCCGAGGGCCAGGAGATCTATGATGCCGCCCATCCCCATTGGGAGGCCCACTGGCCGCGCTACCCCGCCCCCCAGCAGCGGCTGTTCATGAACCTGGCCAACCTCACGTATCCGCACCACTACAGCTACAACACCATTCCCGGCAACGGCAACTCCCACGATCCGGAAAACCCCGAATCCAGACCCCTGGTGCGGGCCGGCAAGATCGATTGGGATAAATGCCGGCCCAGCACCGACGCCCTCTTTGAATTGTTCCTCCTCTTTTTGCAGGAGGCCCAGGTGATTTTTCCGGCGCCGAGCTCCCCGCCCGACCAATCGCCGCAAAGCCGGGCGGCCTTTGCCCAAGCCCAGGCCCAGGCAGAAACTGTGGCGGCCCTGGCCGCCCAAATCAATACCGTCACCTTCCGGGAAACCAAAAACGGCGAAGCCTGGGCCTACCGGAGCGTCATCGGCATCTGCCCCAAATATCACTTTACCGCCGCGGCCTTGAAGGAAATGCTCAACCTGGTGGACAGACTCTATCCCCCCATCAAGGCCCAACGCGACGGCTTTCAGCAAATCACCAGCCCCTATGACCTCCAATCCGTGCCGTTGAGCCGGATCGAGGCGGTGGGGGGCTTCGCCAACCGTTACGAGAGGCTGGCCCTGGACCTGCTGAAAAAAACCGCGGAGAACCCCCCGGCGGTTCCCGGAGTGGGTTCGGATGACGACCCGGCCACCGGCGAAATCATGCGCCAGTGGTTGGAAGCCCATCCCAGCCCCCAGGACCTGTTTACCGCCTTCAACGTGATCACCCCGTCGGTCAAGGCCGTGCTCCTCATCCCGGATAAAACCTTGAACGGTCCCTGTTGCCTCACCGAAGAGCTGATTGACAAACAGTGGAAAACCACCCAGCCCACCGGGGTGGCCTTTACCGCCATCCTCCTGGCCTCCTGGTTCGAGCGGCAATTCACCGGGGAGCGGGCCGCCCTGGACGTGTGGCTCAACAAGGACCCCGGGGACTCCCAGGCCCGGCCCGAGGTTTCGCCCATTGCCGGCCCGGCCCTGGGCGACCAGGTCTTCAAGGCCGTCAAGACCGCCACCATCGGTCTGGCCAGCCGCATGCCGGTCCCTATGGAGATGGCTATGGAGATCCAGGTGGTGGCAGATGAAGAATTCACCGACAAGGAAGTCTTGGAAAAAGGCCTGGAACTTGACCTGAGCTGGGGCCGGCTCCGTCCCACCGACCTGGTGAGCGTCGCCAAGGTGGAGGAGTTCCCCACGGAGATGTCGGCGGAGACCATCCGACTGGACCCGGTCGGACAATCCGGCCCTGAACATTATCTGATCAGGGATCTTAAGGCATATGTGGCCAAAGACCAGGCCGCGTCCCTGGCCTGGGTGCGCCAGGATTTGGCTTCCGTCTCCCTGGGCGGCAAAGAGGCCGGGGGCGGCGACGGCGACGTCAAGCAAACCGTCCCCTTGGCGGAGGCCGAACCCTTCAACCTGCCAGTGCTCTTCAAGTTGCCGCTGCCCAAGGGCATCTGGAGCACGGGGCTGACGGATATGGGCGGCATCACCCGGGATCTCGAACAAAATCCCCTGTTCTTTCCCTCCGTGGAAGTCTCGAAAGATGACCAGTTGAAGAACCGCGCCATCGCCGCGGCCTTTTTGCGTCTCGTCCCCCGGATCAAGGGGGAGGCCAAAATCCTGGACGCGCCCCCGCCCGGCGGCGGTCCCGGCGGCCAGGGAGGGCAACCGTGATCCGGGCTTTTCTGGTCCGGGGCCACAGCATGGCACCCCGGGTGCCCGATGGCGCCCTGGTGCTGGTCCGCTCTCTGCCTGGGCCGCCGGCCCCGGGAGCAGTGGTGGTATACCGGCATCGAACCCGGGGATTCCCGGTGGTGCACCGCGTCCAGGCGGCCGGGCCGGGAGGGTGGCGTCTCCAGGGTGACGCCAATCTCGCTCCCGATCCGTTGGCCGTGGACCGGGAGGCGATGCTCGGCCGGGTCTGGCTGGTGCTCCCCCGTCTGGGGCGGCTGCTGACCTTTTTCCGCCAGGAGAAGCTTCCATGAGCCATTGTTCCGCCTGCGGTGCGCCCTTGGGTGAATCCGTCAAATTTTGTTCCCAATGCGGGGCCCGGGTTGAGGTCCCACCGGCTCCTGAACCCCGGGACACCCTGCCGCCGGCCCCCGTCGATGCCTCACCCCCGGCGGCCAAGCCCCCGGTTGAGCCAGACGCGGCGCCGCCGGCCAACCCTCCGCTCCTTGAAGGGGGCCGGATCAGGGTGAGGGTCCCGGCCCCGCCCCGGCCGACACCGGCCGCACCTCCCCCGCCGCCGCCCCCGGACGTGACCGAAATCAAGCCGCCCGGGAAAAAGTGGTATTATCAGGACCAGGGGCGGCCCAGTGGCCCGGTGGACGAACCGGAGATGCAGCAGTGGCTTAGAGACGGAAAGCTCAAGGCAGACGATCTGGTGTGGACCGAGGGATTGTCCGCCTGGATGCCGGTGCGAAATGCAGGGTTAGTCACCCCACCGCCGCCCCCGGCCCCCGAACCGCCGACCCTCCCCATCTCGGCCCCGCCACCGCCGCCCCCTGCCGCGGCCCCGACCTCGGCCCCCGTTGCCGAGACTCTTCTCTGTCCCCACTGCGTGGTGGACCTGCCGCCCTCGGCGAAGTTTTGCCGCGCCTGCGGTACCCCCGCGTCGAAGGCGCCGCCGCCAGCCCCGCCGCCGGCCGCGGCCATGCCCCCGTCGCCTCCTCCGCAACCCGCTGCGGTAACCCCGGCCCCGGCCTGCCCTCAGTGCGGCAACGCCTGGGCCCCCGCCGCCAAATTCTGCCGCCACTGCGGGGCGGCCCGACCGCCGAATCTTGGGGCCGTTCCTGCCGGAACCTGTCCCCGCTGTCAGGGGGAGTTGCGACCCGGGGCCGATTTTTGCGGCCACTGCGGCCAGAGGGTGCGGCATGGCGAGCCTTGAGACCGGGTGACCGGCATGGAACTCATCCGGCGACTCTTTTTAGCAATGGGCCTGGCGGGTTTTATCGCCATGTTCCTCACCACCTTACCCTCTCTGGTCCTGGTCAAGCCGGTGGATTTTGCCCAGGAACTGGAACGGGAGTATAAGGTCAAGCCGGGACCGCACCTCGGCGCCATGGAACTGGCGAAAGATTTCATCAGGAAGACCACGAAGCCCGCCTCATTGGCAGACTACATCGCCAGAAAGACCGAACACCGCCTCCTGAACGTCCAGGGGGAGGAGTGGGACTTGTTTTACCAGGCCCTCGCCGCCCCACCCGCAGCCAACCCCTGGGCCAGTCGCTGGCTCAAAAAACACGGTTTCTTCGTCTATCGCTGGGATGAAACCCCCTTACAGGAGGTAAAAAGCCAGATAGAGGAGAAATCCAGGACCTGGACGATCAATTACCTGGCCCTGGGCCCCGGCGAGCGGCCCCGCTACCTGGAAGTGGGCTTTGGCTACGGCTATGAACCCAAGAAGCTGGGGGCGCCGGCCGCGCTGGTTTATCCCCACCGCGCCTATTGCTGGCTGCCGCTGCTGGCGGGGGCGGTGGGATTTGCCGGGCTGCGGCGCCGCCGCCTTCCCGCCGCCCTGGCCAAGGACCCCTGGAGCAGCGTTTACCCCCTTGACCTGGTGGGTTTCGGCTTCTTTGTCCTGTTCTTCGCCATCCCTTTCCGGGTCGCCGATCCCACCCGGGACCTTTGGGGCGCAGACCTGGGAGTGACCATCTGGTGCTGGCTGGCGGCGGCGGCGGCCCTGATCCTGCCTGTGTGGGCGGCCCGGAACGCCAGCTTCGCCCTGACCTGCGCCCAGGGGCAGCTCACGGTGCAGGGGCTGTGGGGTCGAGAGACCTTCCCGCTGAGCGCCATCACCGCTGTCGCCACTCTCCGGATAGGCGGCATCGACGCCGGCATCGTCCTGGAGTTCCCGGGCCGGCCACCCCTGCAGCTGCCCTGGGATAATGTCATCAATTACCCGGCGCTGCTCCAGGCCCTGCAGGAGGCCGGGCTCCATCTGCCCGCAGGCGGAGCCGGCCCCACCCCGGCCCGGCTGTGCGCCGCCTGCGGGACTGCCACGCCGGCGGACTCCCGCTTCTGTCCCGCCTGCGGGGAGAAATTGTCTCCGGTATAAAGTGAGGAAGGTGACGATGGCCGAACAACCGACATTTTGCCAGAGCTGCGGGGCCCATTTGTCTTTGGGTTCGAGGTTTTGTTCCCAATGCGGCGGCCAGGTGACTCCGGAACACCAGGCAGGCGCCGCCGGCGCAACGCCCTCCGACCGGGCCGCACCGCCGGGGGAATTGCGCTGGGAAGTCAACATGCCCCTGGTCAACAACCGGTTCATGCTCTATGATATGGCCAAGGTCTGGGGGATCACCGGCCTCGTCATGGGGGGGCTAGTCGGTCTCATCATGTTTTATCAAGGGAATATGCGGTCTCTGATCACCGCTCTGCCGGTTCTCGGCCTGGTGATTCTGGGCCTTTTCGCCCTGTGTATCCTGGTTATGCTGGGGTTTTTCGGCAACCGCTATCCCATGGAGTTTCTCCTGTCGCCCCAAGGGCTGGTCTTCACCAGCCTCAGTCAACGGGGCAAGTGGGCCAACCGCTCCGCGGTGGTCCTGGGCCTCATGGGCGGCAAACCCGGGTTGGCCGGCGCCGGTCTCTTGGCCATGTCCCGGGAAAACGAGGGTTTTTCTTGGGAAGAGGTCCAGCGCATCAAGGTCTATCCCGAGATTCGGGTTATCACCCTCATGGACTCCTGGCACGTGGTGGCCCGCCTCTTCTGCACCCCCCGGAACTTTGAGGCGGTGCGGGACGCGGTGCTGACCTGGACGGCGGCGGGAATCTCGAAAAGGGCCAAAGCCGCCCGCACCGCGGGCCCCTCACCGGTGCCCCGGCTCCTGGCCTGGTCGGCCCTGATGGTGGTTGCGGCCATCGCGGTGGCGGGTTTGCCCGTGGACACTCCGGCCCTCCTCCCCTGGATCCTGGGAGTGGCCGGCCTGCTGGACCTCTGGGTGATGCCCGGCCGACGCCTCTGGGGAGCCGTCACCCTGGTGGCGGTAGCGGCGGCGGTGGTGATCTTCGCGGCCCAAGCCCTGGAAATGCGCCAGACCACCTCAGCCGCGGATTTTAAAAAGTTCGCCGCCAGTCGCGGGGTGATCGTGGACCAGGTGCCCACCTGGGTTTTGGGGAAACACCGCCGTTACGAGATTTTCGGCCCCCAGGCTTGGCTGCAAACGGGGATCGCCGGCTTCGGGCTGGCCTTTTTCGGCTGGCTGGGCCTCGCGGCGGTGCGCCCCCGGTCGCCGGACGGCTCCGGGAGCCACCCCTCATAGGGGAAACTCTTTCAGCTTGCAGGAGGTTGCTTTCAATGACCGATCAACAGATTTTTTGCGAAAGGTGCGGCCAGCCGCTCAGTCCGGACATGAGGTTCTGCGAGGGGTGCGGTCGGCCCGTAGACGCGGCGCCCCCGGCCACCCCGCCGCCGGCTCCGCCCCTAGCCCCAGTCTACCGGCAGCAGGCCCCCCCCAGCCAGGGCCGGACTCCCTGGCTCATCATCGGCGGGGCCATCCTGATCGGAGTCATCGGCCTGGGCGTCGGCTTTTACGTATATCAGGCCAAAGGCCGGCCGCAGCCCCCTGCTCCCGTGTCGGCGCCGCCGGTGGCCGAGCCCCCAACCAGCCCGCCGACGACCGTCGTCCCGCCGGCGCCCCCGGAAACGGTCCCCCCCGCCGTGCCCCCCGTGGCGCCTCCGACAGCCCCTCCGGAAAGTGCGGGGGATATCGGCACCCCGCGGGGACCCGGCTGGCCGTGGACCTCCAATCGCCTGGTCACCGACCAGGATCTGCGGTTTCTCACCCTGGCGGATCTGACCTTGATGCGCAACGAGATCTATGCCCGGCACGGCTGGGTCTTCGGCCGGGACGACTTGCGGCGGTACTTCGAAGCCCAACCCTGGTATCGGCCCAAGGGCACCTTGGCCAATCGCTACGAGGCCAATCGCTACGCGGCCGCAGAGTTGAGCCCCATCGAGAAAAGGAATGTCCAGACTATTTTGGACTATGAAAACGCCCTGAAATACGGGCGGTAAAGAGACTCTGACCAAGAGGGACCATGGGAAAACCACATCACCGAAATGCTGCGATCCTTGCCGTCATTATCCTGAGCGGGATAATGCTTGCATGGCCGTTAACGCCGTCCCGCGGCCAGGGCCCGGCAAAACCGACGGCGGATGATCTCCTGAAGGGCCTGCCGGAGCAGTGGCGCGCCAAGGAGACGCTCAAGCTGGATTTGACGGCTATCCTCAAGGCTTACCCGGGGTATGTCCAGGGCCTCGAGGTTGCGGCCGGAGATAAGCTCGTCCTGATCATGAAAGATGGGACCAAGATAGTTTATGACGATGGCCAGGCCAAGATTTTCGAGGCGAAGCTGGACAACCCCGATATGGAGGACATGCTCTCGCAAATATATCCCCCCGGCAAACCCCAGGCGTTGCCTCCGGATTTTGACCCCGGCCGGTTCCGGGTGGTGGCGTTTCTCGACTCGGTCTACGGCGGCAGCGCCGCCCAGGTTACGGCTCACCTGGTCCCGGTGAGCTTTGCCGGGACCACCGTGCAGTTCAATTCCCAGAACAGCGCGGCCGCGGCCCTGGCCCTGGTGGGTCAGGAGTTAGTCGCACTCCTCAAAGAAAACCCCGGGCTCAAAGGAGCGGTCTTCCCCCTGGGCGGCACCTACAACCGGCGGGCCATTGCCGGCACCAAGCGCTTGAGCCCGCACTCCTGGGGCATGGCCATAGACCTCAATCCTCAACGGGGGGCATACTGGCTGTGGGCCAAGGGCAAAGGTGCCGCCGCGGCCGGGAAGCCGCTTGCAGGTCCTCCCTACGAGATCGTCCAGATATTTGAGAAGCACGGCTTTATTTGGGGCGGCAAGTGGTCCCACTATGACACCATGCACTTTGAATACCGGCCGGAAATGGCGGCCAAGGCGCAGTTGACGCTCCCGGAGCGCCAGGGGGCCGTTTCTCCCCAATCCCCACTCATCCCGGGGGCCTCGCTCCCCAACCAGAGATAACCGGAGGGACACTATGCAGGTAACCAGGCTGATAACCTCGAAAAACTTCTGGTTCGGACTCGCCGCCCTCCTGGCCCTGTTGGCCGGGGGTCCGCCGGCGGTCTCGGCCGGGACTGCGGTGGTCCTGACTGACGGCAACGATCTGCGGACCAAGGGAGGCCAACAAGCCGCCGCCATCGGCGTTCTGAACCAGGGCGATTATATCCGAATCTTTGACAAGCAGGGCCAATGGGCCCAGGTGGAGACCCCCGAGGGTCTGATGGGCTGGGTCGAGAGCCGGTGTTTGCGGGAGGCCCCCGATAAGGTGAAGCCCCTGTCCCTCAGCAAGGAATGGCAGGCGAGCCTGGGAGATTTTCTGAATCGCTTCCGCCAGGCAATCAAGAGCGGCCAGTTCCAGAACCTGGCGCCTCTCCTGAGTCCCCGGGGGCTCATCCTGGAACGGCGCTCCTTCCCGGACGCAATCAAAAATCCTTCGGCCCAGGCCAGGCTCGTGGTCCCGCTCTGGTATGCCTCGGATGTCAGCCTGACCTATGGCAGCGCCTGGGAGTTGTTGATGCAGGGGACCAATCCCCCGAAAGCGACGGCCTACTGGGATGAGGGCACCGACTCCTTTCGCCTGGGCCAGCCCGGCGCCGGCCAGGAAGGTTTTCCCCTCCTCAAGGAAGGCCCCCTGCTGCCGGCTCACCTCCAGGCCCTGACCCTGGCGGACCCGGTATATTACCTGGAGGGTTTCCCCACGACCCTGGAGGGGTTTCCCGAACCCCAGTCCTATATGGAAAACCCGCAGAACGTGCCGTTCACCCTGGTATACAAGGTGGGCAAGGAGAGCTACCTGCTGAGAACCCTAAAAGGGGTGGGTTTGGTGATGGTCATCACCGCCCGGCCGGGAGAAGGGTGGCGGGTCCGGGCCTTATACGCCCAGAGCCCCTAAGACGCCGGCCGGCGCCAGAGACAGCCCTGGCCGCCCCCCCGGGGGCGCCAGCCGCGTGCGGCCAGGCCCCATGAGGCCCAGGTTAGCGGCGCCGCGGCCACCCCGGGGCTGTCCCCGGGCAGCGGCCTCTACTTTAAGGCTTGGATATCCTCCTGCATGGTCCGGGTCTTCTTGTCCCAGGTAATCGTGATTTTCACCCCGGAGTCCCGATCTACGAAGGAGTAGCGCCAAAAGCCGTTGGCCTTCAAGGTGTCGTAGTAGAGAGGCTTGAAAAATCGGTCATTATGCCCCAACCAGGGATCATAGGGCAATCTGACGTCAAAAATCGGGTAGGTCTTATTCTGATGTAATTCCACTTTATAAAGAGTCACTTTATATTTGTTGAACACCTCTTTTACCGGGTGTTGCCATTCCTGAATATTGGTGATCACGGTGACATCTTCGGCCCAGGCGAGGCTCAGGGCCGCAAGAGGCGTTAGGGCCCACCCAAGCAGCAAGGCGACGACCGCCGCTCGGGGGAAAACCCAAAACGAATCTCCGATCGGAGCTAATTTTTTCATAGGAGGCATCATAGCACGCAATGAGGCGACATCTCAATCAGTTTTAGCTCTTGCCATGCCATCGTAGAGGGTTTGGTTTGGATGTAGGCTTTTTTCCCTCATCACCTTCAAGGCCTATGGGGCTTTGCGGCCAAAGAACTATAGTCTCTGGCCTCAGAGATAGCTATTTGAAATATCGCTCAACCTACCGGTTCGACGTCGGGATCATGGCGATCGTTGTCGCAATGACCGTTGACTCGCCCCAGTCTTTATCTACCCGGCACACAATCAAAAAGCCTTGGATAAGCGTGCTGCGGGTGAACTTGAGGCCGTCCTCCTTCAGGATGCTCAACAACCTGTCCAGTCAGCCTGACCCATGCTGACGGGAGAGCATGTCTTGGCACAAGCTCTCCAATCACTCCCGGTTAACCTCACGGACTTGGGCGGCCATCCTCCAGGCCTGCATCACTGGAGGTCATGCCGACTTGATGAAACTTCACTCCCCTCAAACGAGGGGTGGGGCTCGCAACAAAAGGGGACCCCATGGAGGGGCCCCATCATTCAACCTGGTGCTCAAGCAGGAAGTCTTATTTTGGGTGCCCGGGCCGGGTGATCATGGGCGGCCAAGGCAGGGGGCCCAAGCCCGAGGCGGCCCGAAGCCTTGGTAAACTCACTGGCTAGGATTTTCCCCTTTGCCCAGTTCCGTCAGGCCGGTCCCATCCAGGTTGAGGCGGTAAATCCGAAAGGGGTCGCGTGCCTGGTAATGAGGCTCCCGGTAGCCGCTGAAGTAGAGATATTGCCCGTCCCGGGACCAGCTATGAGACGTGGCCAGCATGTCGGGCGGAGTCAACCGGGTGCGTTTCCGGGTGCGGGTGTCATAAAGAAAGAGGGCAAAATTGGGTCCGGTGACAATCTTGTTAAATTTTTTAGTACCCTCAACCGCCATGGTAAAGGCCCAAAGCTGAGGGTCTTGGGGATGGGACAAGAACCAGTTACCGTCGCCCACAGCGTTCTCCCTGCCGGTAATGGTGACCAGGGAGGTCTTGGCTAACTCCTGGCCGGCGAGGTCTATCTGGAAAAGGTCTCTAAAGTCGTGGACAAACAGGCTCTTGCCGTCGGAGGCCCAATGCGGTGGTTGGTCAGATATGTGCGACATGGAGAAGATTTTCTGCCGGCCGGAGCCATCCGCCTTGATGAGGTTAATCTCTTTGAGATTGTAAATGAAGGCCAAAAGATCGCCCTGGGGCGACCAGGAGGGGCCGTCAATCCGCTCTGGCAAAAGCGGCAATAGCGTAACGGTCTGTCCGGTAGTTAGGTCAAGGACCATCAATCCCTCGCCTCCCCCCAAGCCCTTTCTCACCTTCAGGTAGGCAATCTTTTTGCCGTCGGGACTGAGGGCCGGCTGGCGACCTTGAACCAGCTTGCGGGGCTGTTTACCGGGGGGAGCCAGATAGTACACCCAGTCGTCCCGGTTGTATAAGGCAATTGCCCCGGGCTTCGGGGTGATCTTCACTCCGGCTTGCTCCTGGGAGGCCTTCTGTGCCTGGGCCGGCGTCTGGGCTGGAGAAACCTGGGCGATCGCAACGGACGCCAGTCGTTCACCCAAAGGACCGGGAAGCCCGAAACCCAGGGTAACTGTGAGCAGGGCCAGCATGAAAATAGTCGGCTGCATTAGATGGCTCCTTTCAGGGGTGTTTTTATCCCGAGATTCTGCACCAGACTTGGCCACCGCAGTCAATAAACGGTTTTGGGAGTTCTCTCTTCCTGGGTATAAATCCGGAAAGTCCCCCTTTTTTGTTAATTAAATTGTTTTGTGAAAGGCATGGTAGCATAAATTTCCCTGAAGAAGTCAATCTTGCTGTGACAGAGAGGCGGTATTTTAGAATAGCAGGTTGCTTATTACGTACAGCTTGCCATTACAGAAACTTATCGAATTTCCTTGAAAAGTTTT
>Ga0315278_10001759_pt1 | contig 19147 bp, 18 predicted proteins | sample YL17G06_0_MG_FD_203880 | JGI IMG/M metagenome (GOLD analysis project Ga0315278, IMG submission 203880) | Sediment microbial communities from Yellowstone Lake, YNP, Wyoming, USA - YL17G06_0 | ecosystem: Environmental > Aquatic > Freshwater > Lake > Sediment | place: USA: Wyoming | collected... | reverse complement strand
CCGTGGGCGAGGGGGATCGTCGTGAAGGGGAGAGTCGTGAAGGGGAGAGTCGTGAAGAGGACCGCAGCAGCCTTCGTCCTGATCGTTCTGATGGCGACGCCTGCGATGTCCATGACGGCCGACACGTTCTCCTCGCCTGATCTCTCGGGCTACGTCGTCGGAGGGCGCACGGGGTGGTTCGTCGACGGCGAGAGACTCGCCCACACCTACACGTCGAGCACGAGCTTCGTGGAGCTGGTCCGTCATGCTGATTCGCCGCACGCCGAGGCCGATCTCACGCTGTCGTCCGGACGGTCGAACGCGGGCCTGACGGTGCTTTGGAGGGATCACAACAACCACCTCTGGGCCAAGCTCGAGATCTCACCGGGCAACCCAGCCGGCCTGATGACGATCGGGCGTCGAAGCGGTGGGAAGGTGACGAGCCTCCTCGCCTCGGCCAGGGGCGGGCTCGTTTCCGGCGCGACGTACCACGTTGTCCTTGACGTCGTTGCCGGGGTGGCGACGTTCACGGCGACCGGTGTCAGCGTGACGTTCTCCAAGGCGATCACGTACCGCCTCACCTCGCAGGATCTGACGGCGTTCGGGTCGGGTGGCTACGCGGGCGTGCGAGCCAAGTACCTGTTCGATGAGGATGACGGTGGCAGTCGTTGGGACAACCTGGCGGTCTGATGATCGATCGGTAGGTTCCGGTCGCGGCCCGAGGCCCGATCCTGCTCCGTAGGGGCTCGCGAGCGACCCGCTACACTCCCGACATGCGCCGCTTCCCCCGAGCTATCGCATCCCTCCTTGCGCTGGCCACCGCGCTCTCTATCCCGCCCGCCTCGCCCGCGGCGGCCGCCGCGATCGTGCGCAACCCCGGCGGCCCCGACTACCGGTCCGAGCTCTCGACCGGGGGCCAGGGGCACGTCTGGCGCGGCACGCACCGCATCGCGTTCACGAACCTCGACGTCACGCCGCTCGACACGATCTACCTGCGTGTCTGGTCGAACGGTGTCCTCGGCTGCGCGGCCGGATCGATCGAGATCTCGAACCTGCAGGGCGGCACGATCGGCGCCACGACCCAGCGCTGCACCGCGATCGAGGTCACGCTCGACGCGCCGCTGGCACTGGGCGACCGCACCGCGATCTCGATGGACCTTCGGATCGAGGTCCCCGAGAAGAACGATCGGTTCGGCTACCACAAGGGCCTCACGCTGATCGGCACCGCCCTTCCGACCCTGGCGATCCACGACGACGCCGGATGGCACCTCGACCCGTTCGTGGACCTGGGGGAGAGCTTCTACTCGATCGTGGGGTCGTACCGGGTGACGCTCGAGACGCCCGACGCGCTCGACACGCCGACCACCGGCGTGCTGGTCGACCGGCGCAAGGCGGGGGCCGGACGCGAGTCACGCACCTACGCGGCTCGCGACGTCCGCGACTTCGCCTGGGCGGCGAGTCACCTGCGCACGATGACCGCCCGGTCCGGCGACACCCGCGTCGTCGTGTCGTACCAGGCCGACGCCGTCACCGACCGCAAGGCCACCGCCCGGCTCCGCGACGCGGTGACGTCGATGGACACCTTCTCCGCCGCGTTCGGGACGTTCCCCTACAAGGAGATGGACGTCGTGCTCGGGGGCTCCGCCGCCTTCGGCGGCATGGAGTATCCGACGGTGATCTTCACGAACCTCGCGCGGCTCACGGTCTCGCACGAGCTCGCGCACCAGTGGTGGTATGGGATCGTCGGCGATAACGAGTACGCCGAGCCGTGGCTCGACGAGTCGTTCGCGTCCTGGTCGCAGTTCTTACCGTTCGGCCCGTGGCGCGTCTGCAAGAAGTACACCTTCCCCGGTGCGGGGGCGCGCATCACGAACGACATGGGCTACTGGGACTCGCACCCGGGGGAGTACGGCACGATCTACGGCGGGGGCGGGTGCATGCTTGCCAACCTGGCCCACCGGTTCGGGCAGAAGTCGTTCTCTTCGATCCTGCGGTCGTACGCGGCGCGCCACTGGTTCGGCGTCGCGCGCACCGCCGATTTCAAGGCGCGGATCGAGAAGGCGGCGGCCGCCCGGCTCCCCGGTCTCGACATGGCCGCATACTGGGCGACCTGGCGCGTGGACTGACAGGCGCCCGGTCGGACTAGAATCGAGGGTGCCGACCATCCGAAGGAGAGAGACGCCGTGTCGACCAAGGAAGTCGTGACTCGCCTGGCGCAGGTGCCGCTGTTCTCGGGCTGCTCGCAGAAGGATCTGCAGACGATCGCGCGGGTGGTCAAAGACATCGATCACCCGGAGGGGACCGTGATCGCGCGAGAGGGCGAACCCGGGATCGGCCTGTTCGTGATCGCCGACGGCACGGCCGAGGTCACGATAGGCGGCGCCAAGAGGGCATCCCTGGGGCCCGGCGAGTTCTTCGGCGAGATCGCGCTCCTCGACGGCGGCCCACGCACGGCCACCGTCACCGCCACCAGCGACGTGAAGCTCCTCGGTCTCACCGAGTGGGTCTTCCGTGGGCTGATGCAGGAGCATCCGACGATCGCCGTCAAGACCCTCCAGGCGATGGCCGGCAGGCTCCGCAACGCCACGAAGAGCGCCAACGCCTGACCCTCGTAACGTTTCGCCGGGAACGCGGGACGATGTCGTGATGCACGCCGTGCCCGAGCCAGACGCGAACGCCCACGACCTCGCCGAGCGACGGGCCGCCGCTCGGGCCGCGAAGGACTTCGCGACGGCCGACGCTCTGCGGGACGAGCTCGGTGCCGAGGGCTGGGTGGTCGTGGACGAGCCCGGCGGATGGCGACTGGAGGCCGCGGCCGCTGTGCCCCACGAGCCTGACGCGGAGGCTGCGCCGATCCGGGCCGCCGACGTGGCTTCTTTGCTCGACGAGCCCGCCACCGCCGACATCTCGATCCACTGGGTCTGCGAAGGCTGGCCCGACGACATCGCCCGTGCCATCGCGGCCTTCCGGGCGCACGCGGGTCCGCGCGACGTCCGGTTCGTGGTGGCCGACGTCACGGACCAGGCGCCGGGCGTCTTCGGCGACGACGTGGAGGTGCTGCGCCTCGAGGCCGGCACGGGTTGGGGGGCTGCCCGCAACGCCGGGCTCCGGCGCACGACCGGCGGGTTGGCGTTCGTGATGGACGGCTCGATCGAGGTGACCGGCGACGTGTTCGGCCCGCTCGAGGCGGCCCTGGCAGATCCGGCGGTCGGCATCGCGGGCCCGTTCGGGATCGTGACGCAGGACCTGCGTCAGTTCGAGGAGCAGCCCGAGCCCGGACCCTGTGACGCGGTGGAGGGCTACTTCATGGCGATGCGCCGGGAGACCCTGGCGGCAGCAGGCCTGTTCGACGAGAAGTTCAAGTGGTACCGGACCGCCGACATCGAGTTCTCGTTCCGCGTGAAGGATCTGGGACTCGCGACCCGGGTCGTGGACGTGCCCGTCGTGAAGCACGAGCACCGGATGTGGTTCGAGTCGGAGCCCGAGACACGCGCGAAGTGGTCGAAGCGGAACTACTACCGGTTCCTCGACCGCTGGCGAGACCGGTGGGACCTGGTGCTCGACCCGCATCCCCCGGAGCCGCACGACCACGGTCCGGACCACGACCACCACGAGCACTGAGGCGCGGGTCTCGCACCCGCCGACCGGCCGTCAGTCGACGGTGGGCAGCGGCGGCGCCGGCGGCAGTTTGAGCCGCGACGGGTTCTCACGCGAGGTCTGCGGCTTCGGCGGCTCCGGGTGCTTCGCGACGGCGGCGGCGACGCGCTGCTCCTCGGCCGCCACCTGCTCACGCACGACCTCGGCGGGATCTGGGATGACCTTCGCGCCGGACGCGTATACCTCGAGTTCGGCGCCGTCGATCGTCTCTGTCACCAGCAGGAGCTTCGAGAGCCGGTCGAGCAGGTCACGGCGCTCGAGCAGGATCCGCTCGGCCTGGTCGTGCGCCTCGCTCAGGAGACGTGAGATCTCCTCGTCGATCTTCTCGGCGGTGCCGCCGGAGATGCGGGGGCCGCTGCCGAAGAACGCGTTCGGGTCGTCGTGCCCGAGCGAGAGCGGCCCGACCTTCTCGCTCATGCCGTACTCCGTCACCATCGCACGCGCGATCTGCGTGGCCTTCTCGAGGTCGTTCTGGGCGCCCGTGGAGACCTCGCTGAACACGACCTCTTCGGCGACCCGCCCCCCCATCGCGAACGCGAGCATGTCCTTCAGCTCGGGCTCGGTGGCCAGGTACCGATCCTCGAGCGGACGGGTCATCGTGAGCCCGAGCGCCGCGGTGCCGCGCGGGATGATCGTGATCCGGTGGATCGGGTCGAGGTTCTCACAGTAGTGCGCGACGAGCGCGTGGCCCATCTCGTGGAAGGCGACGCGGGTCTTCTCCTTCTCGCTCATCACTCGCGACTTGCGCTCGAGGCCCATCGACGCCCGGTCGATCGCCTCCTCGAGCTCGTCCTCGGTCACGGAGTTCTTCTCACGGCGAGCGGCCAGCAGCGCGGCCTCGTTCACGACGTTCTCGAGGTCGGCACCGGTGAAGCCCGGCGTGCGCGCCGCGATCGTGTGGAGGTCGACGTCGGACGAGAGCGCGACCCCGCGGGCGTGCACGCGCAGGATCTCCTCACGGCCCTTCAGGTCGGGTCGGTCCACCACGACCTGACGGTCGAAGCGACCGGGCCGCACGAGGGCGGGGTCGAGCACGTCGGGCCGGTTCGTCGCGGCCATGATGATCACGCCCTTCGAGGCGTCGAAGCCGTCCATCTCGACGAGCAGCTGGTTCAGCGTCTGCTCGCGCTCGTCGTGGGCGCCGAACCCGGCGCCGCTCACGCCGGCGCGGCCCTTGCCGATCGTGTCGATCTCGTCCAGGAAGATCAGCGCCGGCGCCTTCTCCTTCGCCTGCTGGAACAGCTCGCGCACGCGCGCGGCGCCCAGGCCCACGAACATCTCGACGAACTCCGAGCCGCTCATGAAGAAGAAGGGCACGTTCGCCTCACCGGCGACCGCGCGGGCGAGCAGGGTCTTGCCGCACCCGGGGGGCCCGAGGAGCAGCACGCCCTTGGGGATACGCCCGCCGAGCCGCTGGTACTTCTTCGGGTTCGACAGGAACTCGACGATCTCGCGGAGCTCCTCCTTGGCCTCGTCGACACCGGCGACGTCGGCGAAGGTCGTCTTCATCTCCTTGCGGTCATAGATCTTGATCTTGTTCTTGCCCATGCTCATCGGGCCGGCGCCGGCCGCGCCCATCCGCCTGAACACGAACCAGTAGACGAGCCCCATGATCAGCGCGAACGGCAGGATGTTCAGGATCAGCTGGAGGAACACGCTCGGCGGCTGGAACTCGTAGTTGAAGCCCCCCTGGTCCAGGAAGTCGGTGAATGCCTGGTCAACCTGGAACCCTGTCGGCAGGGTCGCCGAGAATTTCTGTTCCTGACCCTGCTCGCCGACCAGGGTGCCGCTGATCGAGGTGTCGGAGATCGTCACGGTCGATCCTTCTGCGATCTTGCCGTCGTTGACCGCGTTCACGAACTCCTTGTAGCTGATCGACTGGGTGTTCGCGCTCGTGAGCCACCCGTTGAACAGGAAGAGGCCGACGAGGAGCAGGGGCACGAGGAGCCAAGGCATGAGCCGGGAGCGGGACAGGTTCGGACCCGAAGGCCCGTCTGACCCGTTGCGGCGACCGGAGGGATCGTTGTCGGGCATGTGAGCAATCTTCCCACCCCCTCGGCGCTATGACAGGAAGGACGGCCCATCTCGACGGAACGTTCACACAAGGGTGCGTAAGGAACCGTTCACATGAATGCCCGTATCGTGGGGCGCATGGATCTCGATCGGCGCGGAGCGGCCAGGGCGGCCTCGGTGTGGGGCTTGGCGGTCGGCGTGGCCGCGACGGGCGTCCTCGCGACCCTCTGGTCGCGGTTCCCGTTCCCCCCGGTGCAGGTGGCCGAGCGCGTGGCGAACCTCACCCCCGGAGGCGTGGCGACGTTCTTCATCGAGCTGCTGCACCACTTCGCGCTACCGCTGACCGTGCTCCTGGTGGGCGCTGGGTTGATCCTGGTGACGCTCGGGCTCGCCGCCCTGCTTCCGGGACTCGCCGATCGGATCGGGGCGGTCCCCGCGGCGCTCGTGCTCTCGCTGCCGCCGTACGTGGTCGCGCTCGGCGCGTTCGATCCCTCGTCGGTCACGACCCCCCGGTCCGCGTACGCCCCCGCGCTCGGGGCGTGCGTCGTGGCCGGAGGGATCGCCGCCGGGTATGCCTACCGACGGCTGCTCTGGCCCTCGACCGGCACCCCCGCCGCGAAGCCCGACGACCCGTCGCGCCGGGTCGTACTACGCGCGGGGCTCGTGGGTGGACTGGGGTTCGCTGCCGGGTGGCTGCAGCTCGGTCGTTCGCTGTTCCCGGGTGGCGCCCCGGACCGCGCGCTCGACGCCCCGACCGTGGCGCGCACGGCGGCTCCCGCCCGCCCGCTGCCGGCCTTCGACGTGCCCGGGCTCGCGCCGGTCATCACGCCCAACGACGACTTCTACACGGTGGACGAGGAGATCGTGGACCCGATCGTCGATGCCGGCTCGTGGCGGCTGCGGATCGTCGGCGCCGTGGACGCGCCGTTCGAGCTGACCTACGACGAGCTGTTGGCGCTCCCGCAGATCGAACAGCACGCCACGCTCGAGTGCATCTCGAACCCCGTGGGAGGCGACCTGATCTCGACCGCCACGTGGACGGGCGTGCCCCTCGCGACGTTGCTCGAGCGCGCCGGCGTGCGGGACGGCGCCGTGGAGGTCGTCTCCCGCGCGATCGGCGGGTACAGCGATTCGCTGCCGCTGGCCGACGCCCTCCGGCCCGTGACGATCGTGGCCGTCGGGATGAACGGCCGGGTGCTCCCGAGGAAACACGGGTATCCGGCCCGGCTGCTCGCCCCCGGGTACTTCGGGATGAAGCAGCCGAAGTGGCTCGAGCAGCTCGAGGTCGTGACCGAGCCGTACGCCGGCTATTGGGAGCAGCGCGGCTGGGTGAAGGCGGCCGTCGTGCGCACGATGTCACGGGTCGACGGGTACGGCGACGTCGCGGGCGGGACGTTCGTGGCCGGAGTCGCATTCGCGGGCGACCGCGGGATCTCGCGGGTAGAGGTGTCGCTCGACGGAGACACGACCTGGGCCGACGCCGAGCTCGAGCGGCCGCTCTCGGGGCTCACGTGGCGTCGCTGGCGTCTGCCGGTCGACCCGGGGACCGATCCTGAGATCGTCGTGCGCGCCACCGACGGCGACGGCGCCGTGCAGCCGGCCGAGTACATGGATCCTCACCCGAGCGGAGCGACGGGGCTCGACCGCGTTACCCTGTGAGCCCATGGCTCAGACCACCGCCGACGACCAGGCCCTGCGCGAGCGCTTCGAGCGCGACGTGCTGCCGCTCCTGCCGAGCCTGTACGGCGCGGCGATGCGGCTCACGCGCAACCCGACCGACGCCGAGGACCTCGTCCAGGAGGCCTACCTGCGCGCGTTCCGCGGTTTCGGGGGGTTCCAGGAAGGCACGAACCTGAAGGCGTGGCTGTACCGGATCCTCACGAACCAGTTCATCAACACCTATCGCAAGAAGCAGCGCGAGCCGCAGATCGTCGAGGGACCCGACGACCTCGACGAGTGGTACCTGTACGACAAGCTGGGCGGGCGGAGCGTCGAGGCCTCGGCCGAGACCGAGGTGCTCGACCAGATCCCCGACGCGGACGTGAAGGCGGCCCTGGAGTCGCTGCCCGAGAACTTCCGCATCCCGGTGCTCCTCGCCGACGTCGAGGGCTTCAGCTACAAGGAGATCGCCGGGATCATGGAGACCCCGATCGGCACCGTGATGTCGCGCCTGCATCGGGGAAGGAAAGCGCTCGAGAAGGCGTTGTGGGAAACAGCCCGAGCGCGAGGATTGGTCGATGAGTGATTCCGGCGTCAACTGCGAGGACACGCTCAAGGAGATCGAGCGCTTCCTCGACGGTGAGCTCGACCCGAACGTGCAGGGCGTGGTCTCCAATCACCTGTCCGATTGCCACCCGTGCATGCGGCGCGTGGAGTTCCGCAAGTCGCTGAAGGTGATGATCTCGAGCAAGTGCGGCGGCGAGGCGGTGCCCGCCGAACTCGGGGAGAAGATCCGCGGGCTGATCCGCGAGCTCGACGCGTCGCCCTGACGACTCCCGGGTGCAACATCGCCCCGCCTGCGTCACACTGTGCGGATCATGGATCTCGGCACCGTTCTCGGCATCTGGGCACATCCCGACGACGACATCTACCTGAGCGCCGGGCTGATGGCGCTGAACGTCGGGCTCGGTAACCGAGTGGTCGACGTCACGGCGACGCGGGGCGAGGGCGGCTCGATGGACGAGGCACGCTGGCCGCCCGAGACCATGAAGGACGTCCGCAGTGCCGAGCTGATGAAGAGCCTCGACGTCCTGGGTGTCACGGAGCATCGCTTCCTCGACGGTCCCGTCGACGTCGACATGGACACCCCGCTCGACGAGGCCGGCGCCGCGCAGGTGCTGGCCATCGTGGCCGAGGTGCAGCCCGACACGATCCTCACGTTCGGCCCCGACGGGATGACCGGCCACGTGGGACACATGAGCGTCTCTCGGTGGGCGACCGAGGCGTTCCACGCGGTGGCCAAGCCCGGCGCGCGTCTGCACTACGCGACGATGACGCCCGCCTACGTCGAGGAGTTCTCCGAGATCTTCGAACCGCTCAACATCTTCCGCCCGGGGACGCCGCCGGTGACGCCGCCCGACCAGCTCTCGATCGACTTCGCCCTTCAGCCCGAGCTGCTCGAGCGCAAGTGGTCGTCGATCATGCAGCACGTCAGCCAGACCGAGGGCATCTTCCAGGCCGTCGGTGAGGACGTCTTCAAGCGGCAGATGTCGCACGAATGGTTCCGCCTGGTCGCGGTGAAGGGGTGAGCAGGTGAGCGCCGCCGAACGGCCCGAGCCTTTCCGCGAACTCGATTGGGATCCCAAGCGCGGCCGGGCGTTCGCCGATGGGGCGGCCGACATCTGGCAGGAGCTCCTCGAGCGCCTTCCCGGTGAGCGCGTGGCGCGGCGCTGGACGGCCGATCAGGTACGCGAGGCCGTCACGATGCCGGTGCCCGACGAGCCGATGGGCGACGAGGCGCTCCTCGCATACCTTCGCGAGGTCGTGTTCGAGTGGTCGGCGTACCTCGGGCACCCGCGGTTCATGGCCTACGTGAGTGGCACCGGCACCGTGCCGGGCGTCGCCGCGGATCTTCTCGCCTCGGGCGTGAACCAGAACGTCGGCGGGTGGATGCTCTCGCCCTCGGCCACCGAGATCGAGCAGTACCTGTGCCGGTGGTTCGCGCAGGAGATGTTCGGCCTGCCGGAGGGATCGGGCGGCGAGATCACGTCCGGCGGCGCGATGGCGAACTTCATCGCGCTGAAGACCGCGCGCGATCATCGCGCCGGGTGGGACGTCCGCAACGAGGGGGTGGCGGCCGGGCCACCCCTCGGGCTGTACCTGTCGAGCGAGACCCATGTCGTCAGCGACCGAGCGGCCGACATGCTCGGCATCGGCTGGGGGAACGTTCGGCACATCCCCGTCGACGGGTACCGCATGCGGGTGGGCGATCTCCGTGCGCAGATCGCCGCCGACCGCGAGGCGGGGATCCGCCCCTTCGCGGTGGTCGGCACCGCAGGTACGGTCTCGACCGGCGTCGTGGACCCGCTGGATGAGATCGCCGACGTGTGCGCCGATGAAGGGCTGTGGTTCCACGTCGACGGGGCGTACGGCGGTCCGGCGGTCCTCGCCGACGACCTGCGTCCGCTCTTCTCAGGGATCGAGCGCGCCGACTCGATCGCGTTCGATCCTCACAAGTGGCTCTACACACCGCATTCGGGCGGCTGCCTGCTGGTGCGGAACTTCGACCACCTGCGTGAGTCGTTCGACGCCTACGCGAGCTACACGGTGCAGGACAAGGACGCGACCGGGCACGGGATCGACTACGGACGCCACGGACCGCTCTTCAGCCGCAGCGCGTGGGCGCTGAAGGTCTGGGTGTCCCTCCTCGCCCACGGGCGGGCGGCGTACGGGCGGCGGATCTCGCACGACGCGGAGCTCGCCCGGTACCTCGGCGCGCGCGTCGAGGCACGTGGCGACTTCGAGCTGATGACCCCGGTGGGGCTCTCGATCACGTGCTTCCGCTACGTGCCGCCGGGACTGCCCGCGGGCGAGGCGAGCGCGGAGGCCCGCGAGGCGTACCTGTCCGAGCTGAACCAGCGGATCATGACCGAGGCGCAGCTCGACGGCCGTGTCTTCTTCTCGAACGCGATCCTCGACGACCGGTTCGTGCTGCGCACCTGCGTCGTGAACTTCCGCACCGAGGCCGACGACATGGACGCCGTGCTCGACGTGGCGGCCGAGCTCGGCGCGGCCCACGACGAGGCGCACCGCCCGGCGGAGCTCCGCACATGACCCGGGCGTTCGCGCTCCTCGGTTCGGGCGAGTTCGACCCGTGGACCGTGTCGATCGACAGGTGGCTCCTGGGCCGGGACGGTGCGCGAGACGGCCCCGTGTTGATCCTGCCGACGGCGTCGGCCGCCGAGGGTGACGACGTCTTCGACATGTGGGCGCGCAAGGGCCTCGACCACTATGAGCGACAGGGGGTGGAGGCCGTCGTCGTACCCCTGAAGACGCCCGAGGACGCCCGACGCGACGAAGTGGTCCGTGCGCTCGACGACGCCTCGGTCGTGTTCTTCTCCGGGGGGAACCCCGCCTACCTGTCCTCGGTGCTCGGTGGCACGCCGTTCTGGCGCGCGTTGCTCCATGCGATGGACGACGGACTCGCGTACGCGGGATGCAGCGCCGGCGTCGCGTGCCTGGGCGACATCGCCCCCGACAGCGCTCGCGAGGAGTTCGACGAGAACCTGTGGCAGCCGGGCCTCAAGCTCTTCCCCGGCTACTGGTTCGGGCCCCACTGGGATGCGCTCGACGGGTTCGCACCGGGCCTGACCGACTTCATCGTTTCCGAGGTACCTGAGGGGACGACCCTCGTCGGCATCGATGAGAACACAGCGCTCGTCGGGGACGGCCGCCGCTGGGACGTGGTCGGGGTCGCCGGCGCGCACGTGCTCACCGACGGCGATTGGACCCACCACGGGCCGGGATCCGCGCTCGACCTGACGCTCTCCATCGCGTAGACGCTGCTCGCCGGTAGGGTGTCGGCCATGCCCACCACCCTCACGCGCGAGTCGCCGATCGAGGACCGCGCCCCGCAGCTCATCAAGATCCTCACGAAGGCCTATCCCGACGCGCACGTCGCGCTCAACTTCACGAACCCACTGGAGTGCCTGATCGCGACGATGCTCTCGGCCCAGTGCACCGACGAGCGCGTCAACATGGTCACGAAGGAGCTCTTCGCGAAGTTCCTGACCCCCGAGGATTATCTGAAGGTCCCCGAGGACGAGCTGAAGGAGGACATCCGCTCGACGGGGTTCTTCAACCAGAAGGCTCGTTCGATCCGCGGGGCGTGCACCCGGATCGTCGAGGTCTACGGCGGCGAGGTCCCGGGGACGATGGACGAGCTGATCACCCTGCCCGGGGTGGCGCGCAAGACAGCCAACATCGTCACCGGCAACAGCTTCGGTCGCGTCGAGGGCATCGCGGTCGACACGCACGTGAAGCGGCTCGCGAACCGCCTGGGGTTCAGCGACGAGTCCGACACCGACAAGATCGAGCAGGACCTGATGCGGCTGATCCCCGAGAAGCGATGGTTCGACTTCAGCTACGTGATCATCGATCACGGGCGGGCGGTCTGCCAGGCGAAGAAGCCGCGGTGCGAGGAGTGCCCGGCGGAGCGGCTGTGCCCCTCGAGCCGGCTCTGAGTCAGCCGACCGCGCCGACGAGCTCGCCCCGCTCGGCCTCTGCCTCGTCGTCCGAGGCGGCGATCACGACGGCGCGGCGGCGGGCCCGACGGATCTCGCGGCGGACCTCTTCGTCGAGACCGCCCCAGACACCGGCGTCCTGGCAGGTGTCGAGCGCCCAGGCGAGGCACGCCTCGATCACCGGACACTCGCGACAGATGGCCTTCGCGTGCTCGGCCTGCTCGAGCGCCGGGCCGGATGTTCCGACCGGGAAGAAGAGCTCCGGGTCCTCGCCGATGCAGCGCGCCTGCTCGATCCAGGCCGACTCGCGCGGGTCCCTCCTGAACATGGGTTCAATCATCCTTCACCGTCTGACGCGTGCGGATACCATGGGGACATGCGAGGGCCGAGCGTAATGTCTGAACGGTCATTCAGTCAAGGGCAACCGATCGTGGTCGCCCATCGCGGTGCCTCGCTCGCCGAGCCAGAGAACACCCTCCCCGCCTTCGAGGCGGCGATCGCCGCGCGCGCCGACGCGGTGGAGTTCGACGTCAGGCTCACGGGCGACGGCGTGCCCGTGGTGCTGCACGACGCCGGCGTCGAACGGATGACCGACGGGCGCGGGCTCGTGCGAGACCTGACCGCGGCCCGGCTCGCGCGGCTGGCGATCGCGACCCGCGGCGGCGGCACGACGCGGGTGCCCACCCTGGAGGCGACGCTGCTCGCCCTCTCCGGCCGGATCGGTATCGACATCGAGCTGAAGCAGCTCCCCGGAGAGGCCGACTTCGAACCGGAGGGCGATCGCCTCGTGGAGGCGACCCTGCGGGCGCTCGACGCTGCGGCGTTCGTCGGGCCTGTGCTTGTCTCGAGCTTCAACCCACTCGCGATCGCCGCCGTGCGGCGGTTCGCGCCCGACGTGCCGACCGGCCTGTTGACCGACCCGTCGGTGGACGCCGACGTTGCCCTGGGCTTCGCGCGCGACGAGGGTCACGCCTGGGTGCTGCCGCCCGTCGTCCGCGTCGTCGGCGCCGGGGAGGGGTTCGCACGCCGCGTCCACGAGGCGGGGTTACGGGTCGCCACGTGGAACACCGACGATCCGGCCGAGGCGCTGGTGCTGATGCGGTCGGGCGTCGACGCGGTGGCCACGAACGACCCCGCGGCGATCGTCGCCGCCCGCGCCGGGCGGGCCGTCTGATGTTCCGCCGCAGGCGTCTTCCGCCCGAACTCGAGCCCGTGCGCGACGCCTTCGACGCGGTGCTCGCCGAGGTCGAGCCGGCCAAGACCGCGCTCACCGACTGCATGCCGACCACCCGGCTCCCGGGGCGTCCGTTGCCCGACGCGCTCGCCGAGTATGAGGCCCACCTCGAGCGGGCCCGCGGGCTGATGCCCCCGTGGCGGGAACCCCGGCTCGAGACGGAATGGGGCGCGTGCGACGCGGGGCTCGCCACCGCGCTGCGCCTCGCCCGCCGCCTCCGCGAGGAGGCTCCGGAGCTCGGCGGGTTCGAGGGGCTGCTCGGCACCGTCGGATCGCTGATGGACCCGCTCGACCCCTTCGAGGCCGCGGCCGAGCGGTTCCGGACACTGCGTACGTAGTTTCGCGCCGCCCGCACCGCGAGTAGGCTCGCGCGATGCCCGACGATGCAGGTCTCGAGGCCGGCCTGCCGGTCGGCGCCGTGGTCGACACGACGCCCGCCCTCGCCCCCGGGTCCGAGCCGATGACCGGCCGGTGGGTGTCACTGGTGCCCCCGTCCGGCGCGCTCGCGGCCGGACTCTATCCCGCCACTCACGGCTCGCCCGATGCCGAGGCCGTCTGGACCTACATGCCGTACGGGCCGTTCGACGACGAGGCCGCGATGGCCGCCTGGCTCGACGGGCTTCGCGGGTCGTCCGACCCACGGTTCTTCGCCGTCGTGCTCGCCGACGGCGCCCCGATCGGCGTGGTGAGCTACCTGAACGCCGTCTCGGCGGACCGGCGCATCGAGATCGGGCACATCTGGTACGTGCCCGCCGCGCAGCGCACGCGCGCGAACACCGAGGCGGCGTTCCTGCTGCTGCGCCACGCGTTCGAGGAGCTCGGGTACCGGCGCGTGGAGTGGAAGTCCGATGCGCTGAACGCTCGATCGCGCGCCGCGGCCGAGCGACTGGGCTTCACATTCGAAGGCATCTTCCGCCAACACATGATCGTGAAGGGCCGTAGCCGCGACACCGCGTGGTTCTCGATGCTCGAGACCGAGTGGCCTCGGGTGCGCGAGGCGATGGAGCGATGGTTCGAGGCCGAATCGGGCTCGGTGTCGTTGGGTGCGCTCATGACGCGCTGAACGGCGTGCGTCGCTCGGCGCCGCGCGCGGAGCGGCACTCCCGGGCACGCCTCGCCCCCGCCCGCCGTCGGTAGGGTTGCCGCCATGTCGGTCGTCACCCTGATAGGGGTCGAGAAGTCCTACGGTACTTGGCCCGTCCTGCGTGGGGCCGACCTCGAGGTGCCCGCCGACGGGCGGATCGGGATCGTCGGGCCGAACGGAGCAGGCAAGTCGACGATCCTCAAGATCCTCGAGGGCCGCGAGGACGTGTCCGCAGGCGAGGTGGTGCGGCGTAAGGGCCTCGTCACGGCCTACCTCGAGCAGAACCCCGAGGGTGACGACCGCAGCGCGGAACGGACCGTGCTCGCTGCGCGTCCCGACATCGCGGAGCTCGACGAGGCGATGCGCGCGGTCGAGACCGAGCTCGCCCGCCCCGAGGTCGCGACGGATCTCGACAAGATGAGCCGAGTGCTCGCCCGCCAGCAGGACCTGCTCGACCGGTGGGTGGCCGCCGGCGGCGCCGGGCTCGCGGGAGAGGCGCGGAGCCTCCTCGCCTCGCTCGGCCTCGCGGACGCCGACATGGACCGGGCGACCCGGCTGCTCTCGGGCGGGCAGCGCAAGCTCGTGGCGCTCGCCGCGTGCCTGATCCGCCAGCCCGATCTGCTGCTGCTCGACGAGCCGGAGACGCACCTCGACGCGGGCCGGCGGGAGTTGGTCGAGGACCTCGTGGCCGACTTCCCGGGTGCCGTGGTGACGGTCTCGCACGACCGCTACCTCCTGGACGACACCGTCACGAAGATCGCCGAGCTCGACCGGGGGACGATCACGATGTGGCCCGGTAACTACTCCGCCCACGCCGTGGCGAAGGAGATCGCGCTCCAGCGCCAGCAGCAGCTCTACGTCACGCAGCGCAAGGAGATCGCGCGTCTGGAGGAGGCGATCCGGCGGTTCAAGGACTGGGCGGATCGCGTGGTGAACGAGCGCCACATCAAGCAGGCGCGCAACAAGCAGCGGCAGATCGACCGCATGGACAAGGTCGAGCGCCCGGTGTTCGAGCGGCGGAAGATGGCGCTCGAGATGCGCGCCGCCCAACGCGGCGGGAACAAGATCATCGAGCTCCGCGACGTGACGGTCGCCTTCGACGACGACCCGGTGCTACTCGACGCCTCGGTCGCCGTGTACCGCGGTGAGCGCGTGGGGGTGATCGGCGCGAACGGCGCCGGCAAGTCGGTGCTCGGGCGCGTGCTCGCGGGCGACATCGAGCCAGCCGAAGGCAGCCGATGGGCGGGCCCGGCGGTGGTGTTCGGTTACCTCGCGCAGGGGCACAGCGATCAGCCGCCCGACCAGACGCCGATCCAGATCCTGCGCGCGGCCAAGGCGATGTACGAGGAAGACGCCGTCTCGCTGCTCGGGCGGTTCCTCTTCCGCTACGACCAGATGCGGCAGCCCGTGGGATCGCTCTCGGGCGGCGAGCGCACCCGGCTCGACCTGTGCCTGCTGATGCTCTCGGGCGCGAACTGCCTGCTGCTCGACGAGCCCACCAACCACCTCGACATCGACTCGATGGAAGCGCTCGAGTCGGCGCTGGAGGCCTTCGACGGGACCGTGATCGTGATCTCGCACGACCGCTACCTCCTCGACCGGATCCCCGACCGGATCGTCGAGGTGCGCGAGGGTGGCCTCGAGAGCTTCGTCGGCGGCTACGACGACTGGGCGGCCGCGCACCGATGACCGTGGCCGACCTGGCGCGCGTCGAGGCCGAGATCGTCGCCTGCCGCGCATGCCCGCGGCTGGTCGAGTGGCGCGAGCGGGTGGCCCGAGAGAAGGTCGCGCGGTTCTCCGATCAGGCCTACTGGGGCCGCCCGGTGCCAGGGTTCGGCGACCCAGATGCCCGCGTCGCGGTGCTCGGGCTCGCGCCCGCCGCACACGGAGGCAACCGCACCGGGCGGGTCTTCACCGGGGACCGGTCCGGCGACTTCCTCTACGCTTCGCTGCACCGCACGGGGTTCGCGAACCAGGCCGAGAGCGTCGCGCGCGACGACGGCCTGCAGCTGCGCGAGGCGTTCGTCACGGCCGTGAACCGCTGTGCCCCGCCCGGGAACAAGCCCACGCCTGCCGAGCGCGACACCTGCCTGCCGTTCCTAGAGCGCGAGCTGGCCGCCCTGTCCTCCCTCCGCGTGATCGTCGCCCTCGGCGCGTACGGGTGGGACGGCGCGCTCCGGGCGATGGCCGCGCTCGGTCACTCCGCTCGCCCGAAGCCCCGGTTCGGGCACGGCGCCGAGGCCGGGGCGGGGCCCGTGACGCTCCTCGGCTGCTACCACCCGAGCCAGCAGAACACGTTCACGGGCACCCTCACGGCCCCGATGATCGACGACGTGCTCGCACGGGCGAGATCGCTCGCCGGTCTTTGACCCTCACCTGTCGCGCGGCTAGCGTGGTCGTCCCGAGTCCGAGGAGGTTCTTCCCGTGCACAGATCCTGGCTGGTGGCAGTGGTGTCGATCGTGGTGGTGGTCCTGGTAAGCGGTGCCGCGATAGCTGCGCGCAGGGTCGGCGGCTGCACGATCACGGGCACCTCTGGCCCCGACGTGCTCACGGGGACGAGCGGCCGTGACGTGATCTGCGGTCTGGGCGGCAACGACGAGCTCCGCGGGCTGGGCGGCAACGACGAACTCCGTGCGGGAGCGGGCAACGACTTCCTGAGCGGCGGCACGGGTAACGACCTGCTCCTGGGCGGCGACGGGCGGGACACGTTGATCGGCAACGGCGGCGACGACCGGATGTTCGGCAACGCCGGATCCGACGACGGCGTGGGCATGGGTGGCGACGACTACCTGAACGGCGGCCCGGGTCCCGACTCGACGCTCGACGGCGGGGCGTCGGGCAAGGACACCGTGAACGGCGGGCTCGGCAACGACCACTGCATCGCCACGACCGACGGCGTGGGCAACGACACGGCGATCGGCGGCCCCGGGACCGACACCGGCTTCACCGACCCCGGCGACGTCCGCCAGGGCCTCGAGCGCGAGCGGGCCTGCTTCGCCGAGTAGCTTCTCGGGGAATACCTGGTCCGTAGCGGGCCTTATCTTGTAGTCCATGGGCCGACACCGAAGCTTCTTCGCCGTGCGCCCCGAGGAGGAGGATCAGCGGCCCGTCGACCGCGCGACCGTCCGACGGGTGATCGACACCTTCCGCCCCTACAAGGCGAAGGTGGCGATCGTCGCGGTCCTGATCGTCATCACGTCGGCCCTCGGCGTCGTGAACCCGGTGCTGATCTCGAAGGTCTTCAACAACGCGCTCTTCGGCAAACCGTCGGGGAACTGCGATGGCCAGGCATGCCCCAACCTGCCGCTCCTGTACTTCTACGTGGCGCTGATGATCGCGGTGCCCATCGTAGCGAGCGGGATCGGGATCGGTCAGACCTACATGGCGAACCTCGTGGGCCTGCGTGTGATGCAGGATCTCCGCAACGCCCTCTACTCCCACCTTCAGTTCATGCCGCTGCGGTTCTTCACCACGACCCGGACCGGCGAGATCCAGTCGCGGATCGCGAACGACGTCGGCGGCGTGCAGTCGGTCGTCACCGACACCGCCTCGAGCGTGCTCGCGAACGTCGTCACGATCATCAGCACCCTGGCGGTGATGATCTGGATCTCGATCCCGCTCACGCTCCTCTCCCTGGCCCTGATGCCCCTGTTCCTGTGGCTCACCGTGAAGGTGGGCCGCGCCCGGCGCGAGGTGGCCACGAGTACCCAGCGCACCCTCGCGGACCTCTCCGCGATCACCGAGGAGACGTTGAGCGTCAGCGGGATCCTGCTCTCGAAGTCGTTCGGGCGCCAGCGGCACGAGATCGGCCGGTACCAGGAGGAGAACGAGCGCCTGACCGGCCTCCAGATCCGCCAGACGATGATCGGCCGGTCGTTCTTCGCGGTCGTGGGGACGTTCTTCTCGATCACCCCCGCGCTCGTGTACCTCGTGGCCGGCTGGCAGATGAGCAAGAACGGCTTCGAAAGCGTGAACGCGGGCGACATCGTCGCCTTCACCACGCTCCAGTCACGGCTCTTCTTCCCGATCGGTTCGATGCTGCAGGTCTCGACCGACGTGCATGCGTCGTTCGCGCTGTTCGACCGGATCTTCGAGTACCTCGACATGGATCACGAGATCGAGGTCAAGCCCGACGCGATCGTCGCGCGGCACGACGCGGTCCGGGGCAAGGTCGTGCTCGACCACGTGCGCTTCCGCTACGAGTCGCCGCCCGACCAGCCCTTGCAGTCGCCGGACGACCTCGCGCTCGCGAACGAGGCTCCGCGGGAGTGGACCCTCGACGACGTCTCGCTCGACATCGAGCCGGGCCAGCTCGCGGCGCTCGTCGGGCCGAGCGGCGCCGGCAAGACCACGGTCACCTACCTCGTGCCGCGCCTCTACGACGTGCAGCGGGGAAGGGTGCTGATCGATGACGTCGACGTCCGCGACTACCAGCTGGAATCGCTCGGAGAGATCATCGGGGTGGTGACGCAGGAGACCTACCTGTTCCACACCACGATCCGGCGCAACCTGATGTACGGGCGGCCCGACGCGACCCAGGAGGAGATGGAGGCCGCCGCGCGCGCGGCGAACATCCACGATCGGATCGTGGAGCTCCCCGAGGGGTACGACACGGTCGTCGGGGAGCGCGGGTACAAGCTCTCGGGCGGCGAGAAGCAGCGTCTGGCGATCGCGCGCGTGGTCCTGAAGGACCCCCGGATCCTGATCCTCGACGAGGCCACGTCCTCGCTCGACACCACGTCGGAGCGGCTCGTGCAGTCCGCGCTCGAGCCGCTGATGGAGGGGCGGACGACGATCGCGATCGCGCACCGCCTCTCCACGATCTTGAAGGCCGACGTGATCTTCGTGATCGACCGCGGGGAGGTGGCCGAGCGCGGTACGCACGACGAGCTCCTCGCCCGCGGAGGCCTGTACGCGACCCTCTACGAGCAGCAGTTCCGCGGGGGCCTCGTCGAGGCCGAGCTCCGGGACGGCGTGCTGCTCGCGACCGGCGAGGT
>Ga0315278_10001758_pt1 | contig 19148 bp, 15 predicted proteins | sample YL17G06_0_MG_FD_203880 | JGI IMG/M metagenome (GOLD analysis project Ga0315278, IMG submission 203880) | Sediment microbial communities from Yellowstone Lake, YNP, Wyoming, USA - YL17G06_0 | ecosystem: Environmental > Aquatic > Freshwater > Lake > Sediment | place: USA: Wyoming | collected... | reverse complement strand
GGCGAGCCGGGCGGCCTGACGATGCTCGACCCGGGCGCGACCCTGCGACTGGCGATGACGCTCGCCTTCACCCGTGAGACGTCAGCAGGATGACAGCCGCGTCGCCTCGCGACGCGCGATGATGGGCGGGTGACCTCCACGGGTAGCCCCCACGTTGGCGGTTCTGGCGCCCCTGGCGAGCCGGCCGCTGGCGGACGGCGGTTCGGTCGCTCGCGGCGAGGTTGGCTCGGGCTGGTCCTCGGACGCGTCGGTGACGATCGCATCCTGGTCGCGGCGGCATGGCTGACGATCCTCATCGCGACGACGGCCATGGTCGCCAGCGCGATGCGCTCGGATGCGGTGGCGCGATCCGCCATCCTGCAGGTGCTCGCGGACGCGCCCGCGCAGGAGGCCGCCGTGGAGGTCGCCGTGGAGGCGCGTGCAGAGGAGGCCGACCAGACAGACGCCATCGTCCAGCAGGAGCTGGCGCGTGCCCTCGGGACGGCGAGCGGCATGACCTGGGCTTCGGCCACATCGGACGGCTACCGGCTGGCCGGGCGCGGCGATCGAGACATCCTCGTGTTTGGCTTCGCCGAGGGGCTGGCCGACCACGCCCGGCTGGTGGCCGGCGAATGGCCCCTCGCTCAGGCCGAGACCGACGGCACGGTCGTGGCGGCCCTGTCGGCCGCGGCCGCCCGGCAGCTCGGCGTGCAGCTCGGCGCAGAGCTGACCGTCGAGGGCAGCGGTGTCGACGGCGTTGCGGTGCCGGTCCGCATCGGTGGCATCTACGAGCCGATCGACGCCCACGACCCCTACTGGTGGGCCGACCGACTGGCGCTCGAGGGCGGGATCACCGAACGCGGCTTCACCACGCTCGGGCCACTGATGGTCGATCGTACGCTGGTCCTCGGGCGGCTGACCGACCTGTGGGCCGCGATGCGCTGGCGGACGCTGCCCGACGACGAGGCGATCGACCCGGCGAACGTCGCATCGGTGGCCGGAGGCGCGCGCGCCCTGGGCCAGCGGATCTCGACGGACCTCGGGCGCGAGGGTGCCGCTGTCGTGACCACGGACCTGCCCGCCCTCCTTGCCCGGGCGACGTCCGGCACGCGGTCGAGCGGGAGTGGGATCCTGCTCCTCGACGGCCAGATCATCGTCCTCGGCGGGTACGCTCTGATCATGGTCGCGGCCATGGTCGTCGAGCGGCGGCGCGGCTCGACTGCCGTCTTGCGCGTGCGTGGCGCCACGACCGGACAGCTCCTCAGGCTGGCCGCCATGGAGGCGATCATCCTGGTCGTGCCGGCCGTCCTGCTCGCGCCGTTGCTTGCGGCCGGGCTGCTCACCGCCCTCGGTGCCCTGGGGCCGGCCGGGGTCATCGTCGTGGCTCCTCGCCTGACCAGCGAGGCCATCGTGCTGGCCGGCATCGCGGCCGGCGTGGCCGTGGTCGGGATGGCCATCCCGGTACTCGCCTCCAGCGGCGCGATCGCCTCCGTCCGTCGATCGGTCGGCCGGCAGCTGTCGAGAACGGCGGCCCAGCGGACCGGGCTCGACCTGGCGTTCGTCGCCTTCGCCGCGATCCTCCTCTGGGAGCTGCGTGCCAACGGCGCCCCCATCTCCGAGTCGTTCCGCGGCAGCATCGGCATCGATCCGCTCCTGGTCGCTGCGCCGGCCATCGGCCTCGCGGCGGGCGCGGTGCTGACCATGCGGGTGGTGCCAGCACTGGCGGCCGGCTTCGAGCGCCTGGCGGCACGCCGGAACGGCGTCGTGGGCCCGATGGCAGCGCGCTCGATCTCGCGTCGGTCGTCGCGCTACAGCCGCTCCGCGCTCCTGCTGGTCGTGGCCGTCGCCATCGCGTTCCTAGCCGCGACCTACCAGCGCACCTGGCAACAGTCCCAGGTCGACCAGGTCGCGACCACCATCCCCGTCGACATCATGGCCACGTCGGTCGACGCCGGCCCACGCCCCGCGATGGCCGAGGCGCGGGCGGCGTACCTCGCGACCGATGGCGTGGACGAGGCCAGCCCCGTCGTGCAGCAGGCGTTCGACCTGCGCCTACCCAACGGCAAGGGCAGCTTCCTCGCGCTCGTGCCTGAGCTGGTGGCAAGCCACGTGGAGCTTCGCTCCGACCTCGCAGAGGAACCGCTGGCCGATCAGCTCCGCTCGCTGGTCGAGGCTCGCCCGGCGCTGAGCGTCGTGCCGCTGCCGGCCGATGCCGCCCGCCTGCGGGCTACGATCGAGACCGACATCGGAGCCATCTCCGCGGGATCCTCGTCGATCGTGCCGACGACCGGTCCGCTCGACCTGGCGGTGACCGCGATCGTCCGCGACGCGGCCGGGCTCCTCCATCGCGCGCACTCCACGGCGACCGTTGGGAGTGGCGTGCGCGCCACCGAGATCCCGCTCGACCTGGCGCTTCGCGATGGCGCCGCCGCGGCCCCTGACGGGCCGCTTCAGCTGGTGGCGCTGGAGCTGACGACCACGATCCCGCCCGGCACGGTCGCGCGTGGCTCCGCCCGGGTGACCGGCCTCGAGGTGGCCACTCGCACGTCCGACGGCTCGAACGCGGTCTCCGAATGGCTCCCGAGCTACTGGGCCGTGGCCGCTCCCGCGTGGACCTGGGCCAAGGTGCTCGTCCCACGCTCGGACCCTGGCGGTGCGGTCACCATCGACGGACCACCGGCGACCGCCCGGCTCTCCACCGATCGCCCGCCGGCGGGGCTCGACGAGCTGACGCTGACGGTAGGCCCGCGCGAGCTGGCCGGACTGCCTGACGTCGCGCTGCCCAGCCTGGCCGATCCACGGCTGACGTCGCTCTCTGCACCCACCGGCGAGGGCAGGATCGCCGTGACGCAAGGCTTCGCCGACATCCGCCGGCTGGACGTGGTCGGGCAGGTCTCGCTCGTCCCGACGCTGGATCCGGCCCGACCGGCCGCCCTCGTGGACCTGCCGACGATGCAGCTCTCCGACTGGGCGCGGACCGGCATGCTGCTCCCCGCCGACGCCTGGTGGCTCTCCATCGTGCCCGGCGCAGAGCCGGCGGCCGTGGCCACCGGCCTCGCCGCGACCGCGTATCCCCTCCAGGTCACGGCCGTACGAGCCGATGCCATCGCCGAACGGATCCAGGATCCGTTCCAGGCCGGTGTGACCTCGATCCTCGGGTTGGTGGCGGGGGCCGCGCTCCTCTTCGCCCTCATCGGGCTGGCCATCAGCCTCTGGTACACGGTCTCGAGTCGGCAGGGTGAGTTCGCGGTGGCGCGGGCGCTCGGGCTCGGCCGTCGTCAGCTGCTGGGCTGGCTGGCCTTGGAATCGGCGTTCCTGGTCGTCGTCGGCGTCATCGGCGGTCTGCTCGTCGGACTCGTCCTCGCCTGGGTCGTGATGCCCTCGATCACGCTCACGACCGAGGGTCGCGCGCCGGTCCCGCCGCCGGTCACTACCATCGCCTGGGACCTCATGCTGGTGCTCGCCGGGCTGGGTGTTCTGGCCTTCCTGTTGAGCGTGCTGGCCGCCCGCCGCGCGGTCGCCGGCATCCGGGTGGCGGCGACGATCCGCGTCGTGGAAGCCGATCGGTGAGCGGCCATCGCGCGGGCGTCGGCGGTGCGGCGCCCCCGTTGCGCCGTGCAGAAGGGCCGCGCGTCCTCCTTCTCGCCCGGCTCGACCTGCGAACCGACCGATCGGGGAGCATCTCGCTGGCCGTGCTCGTGCTTGTCACGACCGTCCTTGCCGCCGCCGCTCCGATCCTCTTTGCCCGGGCGGCCGATGACGCTCTGCCCGCGATGATGGCCGACGCCCGTCCGATCCAGCGGGACCTGGCCTTCACCCTCGACGGACGACTCGACGGCCCCGTCTCGGATCCGCTGGCCGAGGTCCGTGCCGCCGGCGAGCGGCTCCAGGCCGAGCTGGCGCCGAGCGTGGCAGGGCTCGTCGACCATGGCGTGATCGCCGCCGACACCCCGGAGCTGTCCGCTGGCGAACTGGCGGGCGACGGCTACAGTGCGCTGCTCCGCCTCCGGGCGCAGCCGAACATCGAAGATCGGATCCGCTTCATCGAGGGCCGCATGCCCGTGGCGACCGGGGCTGTCACGGAGGTCGCCCTCTCGGCTGAGTCGTTGGCCAAGCTCCGGAGCAAGGTCGGCGACACGCCCACGCTCTACCCTGAGCGGGGCGACGCGTTGCCCATCCTGATCGTCGGCGTCTTCGAGCCGCTCGACCCGGCGAGCGACGATTGGGCGGACGGGGCTCTCGTTAGCCCGCGCGTCATCGTGAAGGGCGACGGCGATCAGGTCGAGGTCCACGCCACGGCCCTCATCGCGACCGGCCAGCTGGCTGCGGTCGCCGAGCGGTTCGCCAGCGCGTTCCGGTATGCCTGGCGCTTCATCCTCGACTGGCACGGCGCTGACGCGGAGACGCGGGCGACGATCGCCAACGACCTGGCCGCGTTGCGCGTCGCGTACCCCTTCCGCGGGACCACCGAGGGCTCGGAGGTGCCGAGCCTGTCGACCGGCCTGCTGAGCATCCTGGAGCGCTACTTCCGCGAGCTGGCCGCGACGCAGGCGGCCATGACCCTGGCCCTGATCGGTCCAGCCTGCGCCGCCCTCGGCGCACTGGGCATGATCGCCGCGACCATCGCTCGGCGTCGGCACGAGGGTGTCCTGCTCGTGCGAGCGCGCGGCGCCACCGATCGCCAGGTGCTCGTCTCCCGGTTCGTCGTGGCCGTCGTCATCGTCGTGCCGGCGACGGCCGCCGCGGCCCTGGGGTTGATCGTCGTGGCAGGCCCGGAGTGGGCGGCGGGCGTGCTCGCCGTCGCTGCGACGGTCGCGGTCCTGGCGGTCGCCCTGGCCCTCGTCTCGACCGCCCAGCTGCTTCGAGAATCCGGTGGGCAGCTGCGGCAGGGTCGCCCGAGCGTCTGGTGGGGCGGCCCCCGCTCGCTCGTGCGCGACGGCCTACTCGTCGCCATCGCCGCCGCCGGTGTCGTGTGGATCGGCCAGCGTGGTGCGGCGCGACCGGTAGATGCCTCGGTCGCCGCAACGGGCGCCGGCGCCGCGACCATCGACCCGCTCCTGCTGCTCGTGCCGGTCCTCGTAGCGCTGGTCGGCGCCGTCCTCGCCTGGCGCGCCTACGTCCCGCTCGTTCGCGCTGGCGCGGGAATCGCCGCTGCACACCCTGGCTTCGTGCCGGTCCACGCGTTGCGCGGCCCGTCGCGTGGCGCTGGGTCGCTGCAGGTGCCCCTCGTCGTGCTCGTGGTGACGATCGCCGTCGGCGTCTTCAGCGCCGTGGTGGTGCTCAGCCTCCAGCGCGAGCAGGACACCGTGGCCTGGCAGCTCATCGGGGCGGACTACCGCGTCGAATCGGCGACGCGCCAGAGCCTGCCGCTCGAGATGTCGGAGGTGCCAGGCGTCGAGGCGGCCGCCGCCGTGGTCCTGCGCGAGGGCCTGTTGTCGGGCGGCTCCGCCCGAGCGCTGACGCTCACGGGCGCGGCGCTCGACGTCGACGGCTATCGTCGCGTGGTGGCCGGCACGCCCGCCGACGGTCTCCTCCCAGAGGCGCTCTGGACGACGACCTGGTCGGCGACGAGCGGCCTGAGCCCGGAGTCGCCTATCCCGGCCGTGCTCATCGGCGAGGCAGCCAGGCGGCCGGCTCTCAAGGTCGGCGACCCGTTCGAGATGTCGGCGTTCGGCCGACCGTCGCACTTCCAGGTGGCGAGCATCCTGCCCGAGTTCCCCGGTGCGAGCTCGCCCAAGGGCACGGTCATCGTGCCCCTGGCCGCGATCGAGGCCGCGGAGACCGAGCGCACGTTGGTCGCCGACCAGTCGTTCGTACGTGCATCGCCCGATCTCGCCGATGCGATGCGCGAGGCGACGATCGGCAGCTACGGAGCCCCGAACGTCGAGTTGCTCTCCCGCGCCGAGCTGCGTGCGGCCATGGAGGCGGACCCGCTCGTGCGCGACACGTCGATCGGCTTCGTCCTCGCACTGCTGGTCTCGGTCGCGTTCTCGGCCCTGGTCGTGGCCGTGGCCGTCGTCCGAGATGTCGCCGCCCGGCATGGGGAGATCGCCCTCCTGCGAGCTCTGGGCACGCGGCCCAGGCAGGTGCTCGGCGTCATCATCGTCGAGCAGGGCACGGTCGTCCTGACCGCGGTCGTCGGCGGCCTGGTGCTGGGCTGCCTGATGGGTGTCATCGCTGTACCGAGCCTCGGCCTCGACCGCTTCGTGCGTCCCGGGCAGCTCGTCGAAGCCATCATCGAATGGCCGGTCGTCTCGAGCGTGGCGGTCGCCCAGGCTGTGCTGGCACTCGTGGTCATGCTCGTCGCTACCATGGTCGCCCGACGCCGCGATCCGATACCCGCCATGATGCGCGACGCATGAGCGCCGTCGGCGTCCGGTCCGGGCCGGCCGAGCCTACCATTCGCTGCGACAACGTGGTCAAGATCTACAAGGTCGCCGACCTGGAGGTCGTCGCCCTGCAAGGCCTCGACCTGCACGTCGATCGGGCCGAGATGATCGCCCTCGTCGGCGCCTCCGGCAGCGGCAAGTCGACGCTCATGAACATCCTCGGCGGCCTCGATACGCCATCGGCCGGTCGTGCGACGGTGGCCGGTCACGACCTGACGCGCATGGATGGGCGGGCGCGCACCAGCTACCGGCGCCGCGTGGTCGGCTTCATCTGGCAGCAGACCGAGCGCAACCTGCTCGGCCATCTTTCGGCAGCAGAGAACGTGGAGCTGCCCATGCTCCTCGACGGCGTCGGCGCCCGCGAGCGTCGGCAGCGCGCCACGCTCCTCATGGACCTGGCCGGCGTGCCGGTCGCTCGCCGGGCCGGCCTGCCCGCCGAGCTGAGCGGTGGCGAACAGCAGCGGGTCGCGGTGGCCATCGCGCTCGCCAACCAGCCACCCGTCCTGCTGGCCGATGAGCCGACCGGAGAGCTCGATGGCTCCACCGCCGCTGAGCTGCTGACCGCTCTTCGGCGCGTCAACGCCGAGCTCGGGACGACGATCGTCATCGTCACCCACGACCCGCTCGTGAGCGACCACGTCCAACGCACCATCGCCATCCGTGACGGGCGAACCAGCACGGAGACGGTCCATCGTGATGACACCGCGCCCGGCGGCGCCGTGCGCTACGCATGGGCGCCCGCCGTCAGGACCTCCGAGGAGTACGCCGTCCTCGACCAGGCAGGGCGGCTCCAGCTACCGCGCGCCCATGTGGAGGCCCTGGGGCTGACACGTCGCGTGAAGCTTCGACTCGAGGCCGATCACATCGGCATCTGGCCCGATCGAGAGGCTGCCGCCGGACCGACCTCGATGCCGCCACCCAGCCCGCCCTCGGCTGAAGCCCCAACCCCGGCGGAGGCCGACGGATCGAGCCCGTCGGTCGAACCCGAGGAGCCCAGGTCCCCGACCCCGCAGCCCCCGCGGGCGCCCCAGCGGTGAGACCAAGCGATGGCCGATCCGATGGCTGAAGCGACGATGGGCTCGCCGATCTGGCTGGTCGAAGTCAGCCGGGTCTCCCGCGAGTTCCCCAGCGGCCACGGCGTCGTGCATGCGCTTCGGGATGTGGACCTGAAGGTGCCACGCGGACGTTTCCTGGCCGTCAGCGGCCGGTCGGGTGCCGGCAAGACGACGCTGCTCAATGTCATCGGTGGCCTTGACCGACCGTCCAGCGGCCGCGTCGTGGTCGATGGAGAAGACGTCACGGCGCTCGATGAGGCCGGGCACGTCCGACTCCGTCGCGAGAAGGTCGCCTACATCTTCCAGTCCTTCGGCCTCATCTCGATCCTCTCGGCGGCGGAGAACGTCGAGCTGCCACTCCGGCTTCGCGACACCGACCCTGACGAGCGCCGCGACCGTGTCGAGGAGGCCCTCGAGCGGGTCGGGCTGGCCGAGCGTTCCCGGCATCGGCCGTACGAGCTGTCCGGCGGCGAACAGCAGCGGGTCGCCATCGCCCGGGCGCTGGTCACCCGACCCAAGCTCCTGCTGGCCGACGAGCCGACGGGCCAGCTCGACGCCGCCACCGGTCGCTCGATCATGGAGCTCTTGCGCTCGGTGGTCGAGGCCGAGGGCGTGACCGCCATCGTCGCCTCCCACGACCCGCTCCTGCTCGAGATGGCCCATCAGGTCGTCGTCATGCGAGACGGCGCGATGGTCGAGGAACCCGTGGGCTGAAGCTGGCGCTGCGGTCAGGCGGCTGGGATCAGCTCCCGGCGCTCGCCTTCGTCCTCGACGAGCTGTGCGAGGCAGGGTGCGCAGAGAAGCGGCACGTTCGCTTGGAAGTCGTCCGCCAGGACGTCGACGGCCTCGCCACAGGCCGCACAGTCCAGGTCGGTCAGTTCGTTGATCTGCATGGGCCGATCGTCAGCGGCCCGCGTGCCAGCTAGCGTGTCACGGCTTCGGGGTCTCGAGGCTCGCGCCCGCCTATCTGGGCGCAGTCATCGTGGACTTCGAGGCCATCAGGTCGACGACCTGCGTGTTTTGGTCGTAGGTGGCGCCCGCTTGGCCCTGGGTCACGAACAGGACGCTGCCCTGTGCGCCACGGTCGACCAGGTAGAAGTAGCGTTGGGTGCCGGCGGTGTAGGGCGCCTTGCCGATCCAGCTCACCTCCGCCACGGTCGCCGGCAGCCCCGAGACCGTGGTCGCGTTCTGCGAGAGGACCTTCCACTTGAGTGGATCGGTCAGCGCCGTGAGGGCCTGCTGGTAGGGCGTCTCATCGGCCAGGACGGCGACCGGGGCATCGGGGAAGGTCTGGTCGGGCGCGATGACGATGGGCGTCGAGTCGAAGAAGCCACAGGCGTACTGCGGCGGCTCGTCGACGGTGAACCACGTCGCCGGGTAGACGACCTTGACGCCGGTGTTGGGCTGGTCGCAGGAGGTCGGCTGGGACGGAGGCGGTGTCGGCCCGGCGGACGGTGCCGCGGTCGCAGTGGGGCCGGCCGTTGGGGTCGGGCCAGCCGTCGGCTCGGACGTCGGCGAGGCGCTCGGGACGAGCGACGCACTCGCACTGGGGCTGGGCGAGGGTGACGGCGATGGGCTTGGGGAAGGGCTCGGGCTAGGCGTCGGGCTGGGGGAGGGGCTCGGGCTGGCCTTCGCGGTCGGCGCCGGTGATGGCGATGGCGATGGTATCGGGACCGGCACCGGGTTCACGAACGCCCGGAACAGCAGCGCCAGGACGATGGCGATGAGCGCGACTCCCGCGATCGCCATGGCCAGGTTGGGGTCGAAGCCGCCTCCGCTCGCGCCTCCCGGCGGGACGACCGGTGGTCCAGCGGGTGGTGTCGCTGACGCAGGTTCCGCTTCGGTCGGTGCTGGCTCGGAGCCCGTGGCGGCAGTCGGCTCCGTGGCCTCGGCGGGCGGGGTCAGCTCGTCGGTCATCGGTCGGTCGATCCTCTGGCGTCGTTGGCGTCGCGCAGGCTACCAGAGGCAGGACGGCGAACGTGCCGGGCGCTCGTGAGTTCTGCCGTCCCATGGGCGCGCGGTGCGCCTGTCTGCCACAATCGGGACCACCCGTCCGTCAGCCGCACCATCGCCCAGGAGGCCCCCGATGGCCGTCGACACCACCACCTCGATGAGCAGCGCGGAGATCGTGCGCCTGGCCCGCGAGCACACCTTCTTCTCCTGGTCGATCCAGGGCCAGCTGGACCCTATCGCCATCGACCGCGCCGAGGGCGTCTACCTCTACACGCCCGAGGGCCAGCGCATCCTCGATTTCAACAGCCAGCTGATGAGCGTCAACATCGGCCACGGCGACCGCCGCGTGATCGACGCCATCACCGCCCAGGCGACCAAGCTCCAGTACGTCCAGCCGGCCTTCGTGACCGAGTCGCGGGCGCGCCTGGGTGCCAAGCTCGCGGAGGTCCTGCCGGGCGACCTTGACAAGGTCTTCTTCACGCTCGGTGGCGCGGAGGCCATCGAGAACGCCATCAAGCTCGCCCGCCACTACACCGGGCGGACCAAGGTGCTGTCGCGCTACCGCTCGTATCACGGCGCGACGCTCGGCGCGATGACCCTGACCGGTGACCCGCGGCGCTGGGCGAACGAGCCCGGGCTGGTCGGCGTGGTGCGCTATCCCGACACGCACCGCTGGGGCGAGGCCGAGCCGCGCCCGGCGGCCGAGGCGCTCCAGGGGCTGGAGGATGTCATCCGCTACGAGGGGCCGCAGACGATCGCGGCCGTCTTCCTGGAGACGATCGTGGGCACCAACGGCATCCTCATCCCGCCCGATGGCTATATCCAGGGCGTGCGTGAGATCTGCGACCGCTACGACATCCTGATGGTCGCCGACGAGGTCATGGCGGGCTTCGGGCGGACCGGCAAGATGTTCGCCATCGAGCACTGGGACACGGTGCCCGACCTGATGACGATGGCCAAGGGGCTGACCTCGTCCTACCTGCCGCTCGGCGCGGTGGCCATGCGCCGCAAGATCGCCGAGGCCTTCGAGACCAAGATGTTCTACGGCGGACTGACCTACTCCTCCCACGCGGTCTCCTGCGCGGCCGCGCTGGCCACGCTCGACGTCTACGAGGAGGACGGGCTGGTCGAGCACTCGGCGCGCATGGGCCACGTCATGCGCCGCCACCACGAGGACCTCTACGACCGGCATCCATCCGTTGGCGCGATGCGCAACCTGGGGCTCTTCGGGATCCTCGATCTCGTGCGCTCCCGCGAGCCGTGGACGCCGATGACCTCGTTCAACGGCTCCTCGGACGAGATGAAGGCGGTCGGCAGGTACCTGCGGGAGCACGGGCTGTACACCATGATCGCCAACAACTCGATCCACACGAACCCGCCGCTGATCATCACCGAGGAGCAGCTGGCAGAGGGCTTCGCCATCATCGACGCCGCCCTCGACATCGCCGACCAGGCCGTCACGGGGTAGGGCCTGAGCGACTGGGGAGCGGCCAGTCCCGCTGAGCGGCTGGGGAGCGGCCCGTCCCCGCCGAAGACGGGCGTCTCTGCCTGCCAACGGCGGTCGCGGTCGTTCTCATGCTCCATCCGTGGACAAGCGCGGGCGCAAGGGGACTCCGGAGCGTGCTTGTCGCCTCGGGCGAGCATGAGAATGCCAGGGGCAGTCTCTGGAGCTGATAAGGCTCGGGTGCGTCGGGGCTAATGGTTCGGCTAGAGCGCGCAGTGAGCATGGAACCGAGATGGCCCGCATGAAGCGCTCGGAACTCGCTGCAGAAGCCGCGCGCCGCAACCTCGAGATGCTCGCGCGCCTCGGTGGCGACGCGAGATCCTCGCGACACCGACGGCAACTCACGCTCCGTGACCTAGCCGCCCGGATCGGCCTGCACCCCACGACCATGGGACGGGCGGAACGGGGGCTCGGCGGCAATCTCTCCGTTGACACATGGCAGCGGATCGGGCTGGCGCTCGATCGGCCGCTCATCGTCAGCCTGGCTCGCGACATGCTCGACGAGCCAGCCGACGCCGGGCACTTGCGCATCCAGGAGCTCGTGCTGCGACTCGGGCGTGCGACGGGGCGATCGACGACCTTCGAGCTCCCGACTCGACCGTCGGATCCGAGTGCCAGCGCCGACGTCGGCCTTGGCGACCGTGCCCACCGCACGCTGATCCTGGTCGAATGCTGGAACACGATCGGCGACGTTGGCGCCGCGGCACGCTCCACGGCCCGCAAGGTGGCGGAAGCGGAGCAGCTCGCCGTCGTGCGCGGCGGCGATGGTGGCGCGTGGCGGGTCGCCTCAGTCTGGATCGTTCGTGCCACGAGGCGGAACCGTCAGCTCGTGCGTCGCTACCCGGAGGTCTTCGCCGCCCGGTTCCCTGGCTCGTCCGCGCGCTGGGTCCGGGCGTTGGCAAGCGCCGAGGACCCGCCACGCTCACCCGGCCTCGTCTGGTGCGACGTGGCCGGGACGCGGCTGGTCGCCTGGCGCCGCCGCTGAGCCGCGGTCAGCGCATGACTGAGAGGGTGACCATCAGCCCCGGCTGAGAGGGTGACCATCAGCCCCGGCTGAGAGGGTGACCATCAGCGGTCTGCGGAGAAGGTGGCGCTGACGTCGTCGCTTGATTGCGAGGTCGATCAGGGCCGTCAGGTCGTGGTCGCGCACCACCTTGCGGCGCCGGGGGCCGAAACCGGAGGGCCGCCGCGGGTACTCTTTCGGGCATGACCGACCGACCGAACCCGGAGCCCGGTTCGCCCGCCGTGCCGACCCCGGAGCCCGGTTCCCCGATGCCCGCTTCGCCTTCCGCGCCGCTTTCAATCAGGACGTCCGACACGGTCGTCTTCTCCGGCTCGATCACCGACCTGCTCGACGAGGCGCGCGCCAACGCCGGGGTCGTCGTCGAGATGAAGGGTGTCGGCAAGATCTTCGCCGGCGGCAAGGACGGACTGGGCGTCGAGGCTCTCACCGACATCGACCTGAGCATCCGGCGTGGCGAGTTCATCTCGCTCATCGGTCCTTCGGGCTGCGGCAAATCGACGCTGCTGCGGACCGTCGGTGACCTGACGGGCGTCTCGGCCGGCAGCGTCACGGTCAATGGAAAGACGGCTCAGCAGGCCAGGCTCGATCGCGACTACGGGATGGTCTTCCAGGCGCCCATCCTCTTCGACTGGCGAACCGTCCAGCGCAACGTGGAGCTGCCGCTCGAGATCACCGGCATGTCCAAGGCGGACCGAGCGGCCAAGGCGAAGGCCATGCTCTCGCTCGTCGAGCTCGCCGACTTCGCGGGTCACCACCCGTGGCAGCTCTCTGGCGGGATGCAGCAGCGGGCGGCCATCGCCCGGGCCCTGGCGCTCGACCCGTCGATCCTGCTCATGGACGAGCCCTTCGGCGCGCTCGATGAGATGACCCGCGAGCGGATGAACCTCGAGCTGCTACGCATCTGGGATCGCACCGAGACCACCGTCATCTTTGTGACGCACTCGATCCCAGAGGCGGTCTTCCTCTCCACCCGTGTGGTCGTCATGAGCCCACGGCCGGGACGGATCACCAAGATCGTGCCCATCGATCTGCCACGCCGGCGCGACATCGAGACGCGCGAGATGGAGCGCTACTTCGAGCTCGTGACCGAGGTTCGCGAGGCACTTCGTGCGGGTGAAGGCGCTGCGCTCGGCGCCTCGGGTGATGTGGCACGACGGGTCGCCGCAGAGGGTCTGGGCGGATGAGCCGGCGCGGCGTCGTCCGCGGTGTGCTCATGGTCCTCGGGTTCATCCTGCTTCTCCTCCTCGTCTGGGAGGGCGCCAAGGCGCTGGGCGGCGACCCCTGGCGCTTCCAGGATGGCAGTGGCGCGGAGGTGGTCTATCGGCCTCCCTTCGACTGGCCCGTGACGAGCGATCGTGCCCTGCCCCATGTCTGGACGATCTGGAACGCCCTGTCGAGCCCGGTCCAGCGCCAGCAGACACAGACGCTCGGCGAGTTCCTTTTCGGCGCGGCGCTCTACACAGGCCGCGAGGCCCTCCTCGGCTTCCTCGCCGGGGCCGTGCTCGGCGTGGCCTTGGCGGCGATCTTCGTCCATTCGAAGACGGCTGAGCGCGCCTTCGTGCCGTACGTCGTGGCCAGCCAGACCATCCCCATCCTGGCCCTTGCGCCGCTCATCGCCTTCGCCTTTGGCAACGGCGTGGTGGGCATCGTCATCGTGGCCACCTACCTGACCTTCTTCCCGGTGACCATCGCCGCCCTGCGTGGGCTGGCTGCCAGCGACCCGCGTGCGATGGAGCTGATGCGCTCGTGCGCGGCGTCGAAGTGGGCCATCTTCTGGAAGCTCCGATTTCCCTCGTCGCTGCCCTACCTGTTCTCGGCGCTCAAGATCGCGGCCACGGCCAGCATCGTCGGGGCCATCGTCGGTGAGGGCAACCCGGGCGGCAGCCAGTTCGGCCTGGGCCGCTCGATCTTGAATTTCAACGAGCAATACGGCAGCGGCCCCGAGAAGCTCTGGGCGGCGATCCTCGCCGCCAGCCTGCTGGGCGTCACCTTCTTCCTGATCGTGCGCGTCGTGGAGCACGTCGTGCTCCGTGGTCGCCCCGACGCGGACATGGGCTAGCCGCCATGACGAGCTGGCAGGACCGCCGATGAGTGAACCCTTGACGGTCACGCCCGGCGCCGTGCGGATGGCGGTACCCCTGGGGACCCGGCTCCGCCGGCAGCTCCGCTACAACCTGCCCGCCATCGTCGTCTTCTTCGGGGTGCTCATCTTCTGGGAGGTGATGGCCACCGTCCTCGACCTGCGGCAGTTCATCCTGCCACGCCCGTCTGCCATCGGCGCCGCGCTGATCGCCGAGTGGCCGACCCTCCAGAAGGCGGCCGGCAACACCCTCTTCGAGGCCGTCGGCGGCCTCGGCATCGGCGTCCTCATCGGTGTCGCCGTGGCCTTCACGGTGGCCCGCTGGTCCCGGGCACGCGAGGCCATCCTGCCCCTCGCCATCGGCATCTCGGCCATCCCGATCATCGCGGTCGCGCCGATCATGAGCAACTGGTTCGGGATCACCAACCCGATGGCCAAGATGGCCGTGGTCGTCCTGCTCGTCTTCTTCCCCATCATGATCAACGTGGTCCGCGGCCTGACCGAGGTCGATGCGCGGGCCATCGAGCTGATGCGGGCGAACGCAGCCAGCGACGGCGAGATCCTGCGCAAGCTGCGGCTGCCGAACGCGCTGCCCTACTTCTTCACCGGGCTCAAGGTCGCCACCACGCTCTGCCTCATCGGGGCCGTAGTGGCCGAGTACTTCGGTGGCTCGAGCGACGTCCTCGGGCGGGTCATCGTCCAGAGCTCGAGCCGGCTGCGCTTCGATGTCACCTGGTCGGCCATCCTCGTCACGGCCGTGGCCGGCATCGCCTTCTACCTGCTCGTCGTCGCGGTCGAGCGGGTGGTCATCCCGTGGCATTCATCGTTGCGACTGCTGGAGTCGTAGACTTCGCGCGGTGCAGAGGGTGGGCGGCGTTCGACCGCCCGGATCGGAGGAGGAGTTGATGATCAAGGGGTCAAAGAAGGCACTGGTCGGCATGGCGGTCGCCGGTCTCGTGCTGGCGGCCTGTGGCGGCACCAGCGCGTCGCCGACGCCGGGCGAGCTGACGAAGGTCAAGCTCCAGCTGCAGTGGGTGCCGCAGGCACAGTTCGCAGGTGAGATCGCGGCCGCCAAGCTCGGCTATTTCGCCGAAGAGGGTCTCGACGTCGAGCTGCTCGCGGGCGGTCCGAACGTGGCCAACATCACCGTCGGTTGCGCGCCCGATGGGCCGGAATTCACGCTCGGCTGGGTGCCCAAGGCGCTCGAGGCGGTCGAGAGCGGCAACTGCGACCTGGTGAGCATCGCCCAGATCTTCCAGCGCTCGGGCACGCGCTCGGTGTCCTGGAAGGACAGCAACATCACCAAGCCCGAGGACTTCAAGGGCAAGAAGATCGGCGTCTGGGACTTCGGCAACGAGCACGAGGTCGTGGCAGGTGCTCGCAAGGTCGGGCTCGAGGTCGGCACCGACTACGAGCGTGTCATCCAGGACTTCAACATGGATGCGCTCCTCGGTCGCCAGATCGACGTCGCCGAGGCCATGACGTACAACGAGTATGCTCAGGTACTGGAGGCCATCAACCCCGACACCGGCAAGCTCAACCAGCCCGAGGACCTCAATGTCATCGACTGGAACGAGGTCGGCTCGGCCATGCTCCAGGACGCAGTCTTCGCCCGGAAGGCCTGGCTGGCGGAGCCGGGCAACGAGGAGGTCGCTACCAAGTTCCTGAAGGGCACCCTGCGTGGCTGGATCTACTGCCGTGACAACCCCGACAAGTGCGTCGACTACGTGCTCGAGCTCGGGCCGACGCTCGGCAAGGGCCACCAGGCGTGGCAGATGAACGAGGTCAACCCGCTCATCTGGCCGTCGCCGAATGGCGTCGGCGTGACCGATCAGGCTGCCTGGGACCAGACGATCACCATCGCCAAGGAAGGCAAGATCCTCAAGAGCGACCCCGCCGAGGGGGCGTTCCGCAACGATCTGGTGGAAGCGGCCCTGGCCGCGATCACCGAGGACACCAAGGGCGAGAGCTACCAGAAGGGGACTGTCGAGGTCACCGAAGGCGGCAACTAGCCCGACCATCGACGCGAGCGAAGTGGGAGGCCGGTCCTGCGAGGGGCCGGTCTCCCGATTCGAGGGGCCGATCGCCTGGACCCCAAGCCGGCGACCGAGATCGACCCCGTCGGCCTCAGCGGTGGCTCGTCCCGAACTGGCGGTCGCCGGCGTCGCCAAGGCCGGGCAGGATGTAGCCCTTCTCGTTGAGCTGCCGGTCCAACGCGGCGCAGTAGATCTCAACGTCCGGGTGTGCCGCGGCGACGGCGCGCACCCCCTCCGGCGCGGCGATCAGGTTGACGAGCTTGATGCGCCGGGCGCCCCAGTGCTTGAGGACCTCGATGGCCGCCGTCGCTGACCCGCCCGTGGCCAGCATCGGGTCGAGGATGAGGCAGAGGTCGACGGTCGCGGTGTCGGGCAGCTTGTTGTAGTACTCGACCGGCTGCAGGGTCCGCTCGTCGCGGAAGAGGCCCAGGTGCCAGACCTCGGCGGTCGGCATCAGCTCGAGCATGGCGTCGACCATGCCCAGGCCCGCCCGCAGGATGGGGATGAGCCCGATGCGGTCGGCGAGCTTGGCGCCGGGCGTGATCTCCAGGGGCGTCTCGACGTCGATGGTCAGCGTCCGGGCATCGGCGAGCGCCTCGTAGCCCAGCAGCCAGCTGATCTCGCGCACCAGCTCCCGGAACTTCTTGGGCTCGGTGCTGGTCGAGCGCAGGAGCGCCAGCTTGTGCTGGACGGCCGGGTGCCGGCTGACGTGGAATGTCTCGGGCAGTGGCTTATCCGTCAGGTTCGTGGCGCTGCCGAGCGGGGTCGGGGTAGGCATCGGAGTGGGCTCCTCCAGTCGGTGGCGCCTCGATCGGCCGCGCCGGTGTTGTGCCGCATCAGATTCTACGTGGCTTGCGGGCGGCGTCGTGACCACGGGCCCTATCGGTCTCGCCATGCAACACCTACGATGCCAGAGCGTCACAGCGTACGTTCCCGATCGTAGCGTTCAGGGGAAGGGATGTTCTTCTCCGTCTCGGAGTGGTTCCCGGCGTTCCTGCTGACGCTTGCTGTCGAGATCCCGATCGCGGCTTACCTTCTCCGCCGTGCTGAGCCGGACCTCCCGCGACGCCTTCTCCTCGTCTGTTTCGCCAACCTCCTCACGCATCCGGCGGTCTGGTTCGTCTTCACCCAGCTCTTCCTGATCGGGACGCTGGAGTACACGGTCGCGGCCGAGGCATGGGCGGTCGCCATCGAGGCGCTCTTCTACATCGTCACGATCCGGGGCCTCGGTCCGCGCCGCGCGCTGGGCGTCGCCTTCGTGGCCAACCTCGCGTCGTTCGCGGCCGGGCGGCTGATCAGTGGCTTCGGATGGGAGATCCTCTCGTGATAGCCGATCGATCGCGCCTGTCCGCCGCCCATGGCCTGGCAGTGCTGCTCGTAACGCTCGCCATCCTCGCCGCCTGTGGCTCCCCCGAGGTGTCGCCGACGACGCCCGTCGTCGCCGCGAGTTCTTCGCCCGCGGGCACTCGGATCGAGGCGACCTCGTCCCCCGAGGCTGCGGCGAGCGATCGTCCTACCGCGGTCCCGATGACGCCGAGCCCGAAGCCGCAGCCTGCGACGTGGACCACGACTGGCTCGATGCGCGAGGTGCTGAGCGGAGTGCAGGCCGCGAGACTCGGCGACGGTCGGGTCCTGGCCGTCGGGCGCCGATCGATCCCTAACGACGACATCGGCGCGACCGTCGCCGAGCTGTGGGACCCGACCACGGGCCGGTGGTCGAAGACCGAGGGGCTGGACAAGGTCCGGACGGAATTCGCGCTGGTCTCTCTTGTGGATGGGCGTGTGCTGGTCGTCGGCGGGCGCAACACGAGTGACGCATCGTTCTCGAGCGCCTGGGCCTTCGATCCGGTCACCGAGCATTGGTCGAAGGCCGGACTCATGGACAAGGCTCGAGCCGCCCCGGCTGCCGCCGTCCTACCCGACGGGCGAGTCCTTGTCGCCGGTGGGTACTTCGCCTTCGAGCCGCAGGGTGAAAGGCCCGGCCCATCGATCGATTTGGCGGCGTATCGCGTTCGACCCTCGGAGGACGATCGATCGCCGGCGCCGCTGGCCGATATCGACGTGCCGCCTGGAGGTCGCGCGATGGCGACCGCGGAGTTGTTCGATCCGCGGACCGGGACGTGGTCGTCCACCGGTGCGATGCGCTATGCGCGCGCCGGAGCGGAGGCCGTGACGCTAAGCGACGGGCGCGTCCTGGTCTTCGGGTCCACGACCGAACCGGGGCAGGGCGCGGTGATCGTGGACGGGGGGGCCCTCTCGACGGCCGAGGTCTACGACCCGACGACGGGCCGTTTCTCGCTCGCGGGCGAACTCCCGGGCTTCGACGTAGATCCCCCTGCGTGGGCCGAGGACTACCTGGGCGGTGGCGACATTTCGCGCGTGGGGACCCTTGTGGCCCTCGACGACGGTGGCGCGATACTCGCCGGTCATATGGAGTGGCAGAAGCATGCGGCGGACTTCAGCTCCTCGTATCGGCTCGACCCCAAGCGCAAGACGTGGTCCGAGATCGAGCAGGCGTTCGTCAGCATCTGGGAAAATGGCCCTCGCGCCCGGGGCTGGTCTTCATCCGGCCGCGATCTCGGCGGGGCGGTCGCGGTGAAGCTCGCCGACGGCCGGGTGCTCGTCGCCGGCGGCGGCGGCATGCAGGTGGAGTCGCAGACGCCGATCGTCCGGGCGGCGCGCCTCTACGACCCGGCCACGAATTCCTGGTCCAAGGTGCCGAGGATGCCGGCCGCCAGGACGGGTGCCACCGGTGTGCTGCTCGACGACGGCGCGGTCTTGGTGATCGGTGGCTACGCGGATCGGGACCACGGGTACCAAGATTCGAGGTCCGCGAACCGGTTCGTGCCCGCGCACTAGCAGGCGCCGGTCACCAGATGTCGCCGACCGTGTAGCCCTCCGGAAAGGGGTCGGTGGGGTCGAGGACCCACGAGGCGAAGCCGGTGATCCAGGCCGTGCCGGTCAGCTCTGGCACGACCGCGGGCCGGGCTGCGGAGCCGGTCCCGACGGTCGTCTCCTCGACGAGTCGGCCCGTGAAGGTCGTGCCCAGGATGCCCTCGTGCACGAAGGCCTTGCCCAGGGCGAGTTGCCCCTTGGCGTGCAGGACGGCCATCTTGGCGCAGGTGCCG
>Ga0315278_10001757_pt1 | contig 19150 bp, 13 predicted proteins | sample YL17G06_0_MG_FD_203880 | JGI IMG/M metagenome (GOLD analysis project Ga0315278, IMG submission 203880) | Sediment microbial communities from Yellowstone Lake, YNP, Wyoming, USA - YL17G06_0 | ecosystem: Environmental > Aquatic > Freshwater > Lake > Sediment | place: USA: Wyoming | collected... | reverse complement strand
GGGATCGGAGCACAATCGATTGTCGAAACGGCTAAGCAAATCACCAAGTAAGCAGTCCAGCTCCGTCCTTCCTCAGGGGCTGGACTGCATTCCCCTCCTGAACATTCTGTCTGCCTCGGATCGCCAACGCATGCTTCAGGAACTGACCGAAGCCCATTACGGTAAGAACGACTATATCTTCCGCGAAGGCGATCCCACCGAATATTTCCATATTGTAAAGGAAGGGACCGTGAAGTGCGTGAAGTTCATGCCGGATGGCAAGGAATGCACACTGAAGATGCTGAGCCGGGGGATCTCTTCAGTTGCGACGCCGCGGCGTTCGATGGCACCTCGCATCCGGGCTCGGCCCAGCCGATGGGAGATGTCAGCATCCTCCAGATGAGCAAGAAATCCTATTTCGAGATGCTGCGGCGGAATCCCGACGCCGCGATGGAGGTCATTAAATACCTAGGCAACCGTTTGAATGAAGCCCAGGAGAGAACCGAGGACCTGGCGCTCGACCGTGCCGATCGACGACTCGCATCGCTGCTCGTGGACCTCGCAACCCGCAACGGGATCACAGATCAGAACGGGATTCGTCTCACGATTCGTCTCACCAGGCAAGACATGGCCCACATGGTCTGGATCACAACGGAAACGGCCATTTGGATCATGAGCCGATTCAAGCGCGACCGGTTGGTCTCCGGCACCGCCAAACGCCTCGTGATTCGCAACCTTCCAGGACTGAAAACCCTTGCCTCCGTTTCATGACCCCTGCTCTGTGCCGCCGTCACTTGAAAGCATCAATAACATGATATATATAACGTCTAATAACATCGATCTGGCATACGGTGTTATCGTCGATGTGTACGATTTCGCAATTCTGATCTCATCAGACCTGTTGATTCAAGCGCCTAATAGACCGTCCATCCCTAATAACAAGAGGAGCAGAAACCATGCGTGCATCAAAGAGAGTATTTTGCGTATTCGCCATCCTCACGGGCTTACTCGCCGGTGGCCTGGCCCTGTCGTCACCGACCTGGGCTAAGACCCATGACGTGGCCATGACGGCAGAGGAGACGGATGTTGTGATTGAAGGAAATGGCGAGAAGTATGCCGCCTGGACCTTCAACGGCACTTTCCCCGGACCGGTCGTGCGCGTGACGGAAGGCGACACGATCAATTTCACCTTAACCAATCCTGCCACGAATAAACATCCGCACGCGATGGACTTTCATGCCGCGGAAATCGACTTCCTGAAGAACTACAAGGCCATTAACCCGGGTGAAACCATCAGCTACAGCTTCGTGGCCAAGAAGCCCGGCATTTTCTTCTATCACTGCGGGGCACCTCCAATGATCCAGCATGTCGCCCGCGGCATGTTCGGCGCCATCATCGTCGATCCTAAAGATGCGAAAGCCTGGGCAAAAGCCGATCGCGAATATGTCCTCGTGCAGTCCGAGTTCTTTAAAAATCCTAACGATGTGCAGGCCATGTTCGACCGAAAATTCGATGGAGTCATGTTTAACGGCGGCATCTTCAAGTACCACCCGTTCGTGACCGGCGGTGGCAAGCTGGATGCGAAGCCAGGCGAGCGAGTTCGGATCTACTTCATCAACGCCGGCCCGAACGAGTTCTCCGCCTTCCATCCAATCGGCGAAATCTGGGACAACGTCTATGAGAGCGGCAATCCCACCAACAAGCTCAACGGGGTTCAGACCTATGTCGTAGGGCCAGGCAGCGCGGCCACATTCGATGTCGTTGCCGAATCAGCCGGAGCCTACCCACTCGTCACGCATTCGCTCACCGGTGCGCTTCGCGGCGCCATTGCGGTATTACTGGTAGGACCAGATGCCAAGGACGCACCACTCATGCCGATGGTGCCTTGGATACTGCCAGCAAAGTAAGCGGCTGGAGAAGGGAGCGACCCGCCATAGGGGGTTGCTCCCTTTATTCAATTGCATGTGCGACGAGCGTATCGCTCGAGAGCAAAGAATCATGTTGAACGTCGTATTGGCCATGTTCGCAATTCTCACGGCCCTCTGCACGGCCACACTCCTATCCCACTCCCCTGCTTCGGCTGGTCCACCGAAAGAGCGCATCGTCCTCATGCTGACAGGATCAAACTGTCCTGACGCACTACAGACTCTCGAAACTACCCTGAGACAAACCGATGGGGTCTTCGCCGTGGATGGCAACAGCGTCCCAGGGCATCTGCTCCTTGATGTCGAAGAAGGCAAGACCTCTGCGCACGACATCCTCACGGTCGTTCATATGACGATAGGTGCCGCCCCTTCCTGCCAGGTCGAAATTATGCAATCATGCATCACAGCCCCAAAGCACACCGGGGCACACGCACCAGCCAAGTAGGAACCGGCCTTCGCAGAGCTAACGCAACAGAGCATGCAATATAGACGAATAGCTGCCGAACATTGTCGGCCCCATCGCCTGCTGCGCCACCTCTCGGGAATGAGCCTCTGCCTGATGGTCTGTCTGCTCGCCTCACCGGTCACCGCTCAGGACGCCATCCTCGAATGGCTCCCCATCAGGCCGTTCAACTTTGACTTCACCCTTCGCCAACAATCGTTCGCACCAAATGATCGGGAAGTCGGGTTTCAAGCCGGGATCACGGCCCTTCGGTACGGCGATATAGAAGTTCGGGCCACCTACCAATTTTTCAGTCTCCATGCGGACGATTTCAGAACAGATCAGAATTCAGTGTTTCTAAATCCTCGATGGAACAACTTTATTGACATTCTTGATTTTCCCAAAGGCAAGCCGATCAACCGCGTGATTCGCCATATCCTGTTCGGCCCGCTCGAAGATCGTGCCGTTCCGTACCTTGGCCTCCTCGGCGGAGCGGTGGTTTCAGGATCCGGGGCGTCTACTGTGGGACCGTTGTATGGAGGACAATTGGGGGTGAGGTTTCCTGTCACACGAGGGCTGTCAGTCGATTTCGGAGCTCAGTATTCCCGATTCCGTGTCGAGGCACAAGGACAACATGGAGAGGCAGATCAATGGGTCTTTCTGACCGGCTTCCGATACTAGAAAAGTTGGTTGGACGCCTCATAATAGCGCTGCTCCTGTTGATGAGCCTCGTGGGATGCGGCCTCATTGTAGATGGCATAGGTCTCATTCACCCGCTGGCCAGAAACGAACTCGACGTGATTTGTGCACGGGGTCACATCCGGGTAGGCATGTCAGTTGAGCCGTTCCAGCCATTTGTGTTCCCAGCCATTTATACTGACGAAGGCCTTCGGGTAACCGGCCTCGATGTTGAACTCGTTCGAGAGATTAGCTCAGCTCTTTCGCAGCACTGCGGCAGTAACAAACCGATTGTTCCAACGCTGCACCTGATTCGTTTTAGAAACCTCTTTATCGAACTAACCGAGGGAAATCTTGACCTGTTTGTGTCCTCGATCAGCGCCAATGTGCCGGCGCCAGGAAGGATTGGCCTCGCCTACTCGAGCCCGTACTTTGATACAGGGGGAATCGGCGGCATCACAGCGCGACCGGAAGTGGCCGAGCGGATCGGCGAATACGTCCGTCGATCATCGGGGAAAGCGGCCGATGCAAACGTCATGACCAGCGCGTTCTCCGGCTTAACCGTGGCGGTCCAGGAAGGAACCAGCGCGCAAATCTATGCAGAAGCCAATCTGACGGGCATCAAGCTGGTGCTCTGCGATTCACTTCCGGCGGCCTTCGAATCTCAGGACCCGCCCATAGACCTCATCCTTGGAAAACTGCCGGTCCTCGACTATACAATACGGCGGGTCCGCAAGGACTGGCAACTCCTCAGATTGGACAGCGGCAAGCCGCTGGTCATGACCCGCGAGCAATACGCGATCGTGACCGACGAGGAGAACTACCGGCTGGGACGGTTCCTCAATGAGCTCCTGTTCCGGCTTGATGAATCGGGCCGGCTTGATGACATGCGGCGGCGCTGGCTGGAAGAAAACTATGCCTATCCACGCCGAGCCGCCACGGAAGGTCTTCCCTTTGCCGCCGAGAAAATGCCCCAGCATTACGATCAAGGCCAGTGTCGAATGGCTGATAACCGGTCACGATAAAAAAGAGGAGGCCTCTATGAAACAGGTATGGTGTGCATCAATGGTGGGAATCCTCGCGACCTTCGCCATCGCAGCGTTGATCACAAGCACAAGCTGGGCAGTTGATCGTGCAGAGGCGGAGGAGACCGCTCGGTTATTGGCCAAGTTGCTCAAGGCCGGCCGCTTGGTCATTGAGCAGAATCAACAGTTGATTGACGATCAACATAAGGGAGACAAAGGATTTACGCCCGAGGTGTTTGAACAGCAACTCGTTCAGGAGTTTCGCCAACAAACCAGCATTGATCTCGCGAAGCTCCAAAGCACACCTGCATCTATCACGGTGCCTCCCATGGCCAAAGAACTGTTGCCAGCCTTCCTGCTCGCCAGCAAGGAAGTAGTCCGTGATGCCCAGGTCGTGATCAATCAACGGGGGATCGGGTACAAGAACTTTATCCCTGCTACCTACGGCAGCCAGGCCGCCGCACGTTTCTCTAAACAATCGCACGTCAGGCTGAAGCAAACAACACTGGGACCTCGCAATCCGAAGAATGAGCCGGATGACTATGAGTCGTCGGTGCTGAAATGGCTGTCCGGACGTCCAAAAGCCGACGCCTATGTCAGCGAGCTAACCGACCAGGGCCAGACACTGCGTGTCGTGATGCCGATCTATTACGTCCCGGCCTGTTTAACTTGTCACGGTGAACCAAAAGGCGACCTCGATATCTCAGGCTATCCCAAGGAAGGACATCGCGAAGGGGATCTCGCAGGGGCAATCACGGTAACCGCCCCGCTGACTCAACCGTAACCCTACGGATTCGGCGACACGAACACTAATACTTTGAGGCGCTGGCCTGTGTGATTCTTCACGCCATGCTCCTCCCCGGCTGGTGCCATGGTCCCCTGCCCTGGACCTAACACCTGTTTCTCTGACCCGACCTGAAACGTGCCCTGTCCTTCAAGCACGAGATAGACTTTATCCTGCTCACCATGGATATGCCCCTTCTGTTCCTGCCCTGGCTCGAAGCAGTAGATGTCGCAGAAGAATCGCGGCGTCTGAAACATGTTGTTCTTCTTCATATTCTCACTGCTAAACTCATGATAGTTTGATAGATTCACTACGTTCATTTGCCAACTCCTTGAAGAAGGTTACGGATGCGTTCGGCGGAGCTCAAGCGTCGCCAGAATGGAATCGACCGAGATCAAATGATGCGAGAGACCCAAGTCCTTGGGCGGAAGCCCCATCGCCAAACCGAGCAACTGCGGCACATGCAAGATCGGCAAATGAAGTTTGGTATTCACTGAACGACCAGCCCGGCCTTGATAAATATCTAGACTCATGTGACAGAGGGGGCAGGGCGTCACCATAAAATCTGCCCCCTGCTCCTTCGCCTCTTTCATGTGTGTCCCTGCCATGGCCACGGCTATGGCTTCCTTTTCGAGGATGATGGGAAACCCGCAGCATTTGGTTCTCCCGGCATAGGCCACCGGCTCGCCACCGACGGCCTTGATGACGCGCTCTAGGGATTGTGGATTCTCGGGATCGTCGAACCCCAAATCCCACGAAGGACGCAAGATGTAGCAGCCGTAAAACGGGGCGATGCGGAAGTCTCGCATCGGCGCGGAGACGAGGGCTCCCAGGCGAGCCAACCCGATGTCTCGCACCACAATCCACAACAGATGTTTGACCTGGATGTGACCGTGATAGGCCAGACCTTCCGGTGCCAGAAGAGCGTTGATGCGGTCCAGGGTTCCTGGCTCGGTCTTCAATCGTTGATTGGTTGCACTCATCACCCCTTGGCAGGTGCCGCAGATCGTCATGACGTCCAGTCCAAGCGCCTCCGCTTGCGCAAACGTCCTGGCGTTGATCGCCAGCGCCATATCGGGATGCGCTTCCGTCACAACCCCGGCGCCGCAACAGGCAGCGGCAGCGAGTTCGACGACCTCGATCCCCAATCGGCCGATGATCGCCCTCGTCGATTGATAGAGTTCAGGCGTCGCACCTTGTGCCGCACAACCAGGATACAGCGCGTACTTCATACGGACCCTCTCCATGTGATTCGCGACGCGAGTATATGCCAGACGCCCCGCAAAAATCAGGTGTGGCCCTCCCCCGCCACCCTTTGACCCCCCACATCACTTTCAGATAGGCTGAAAAGAGGTTTCACCACCAATCACCCATCAGAGACCGGGCAGACCATGAGCCACGCCAAGCCAGACGCACAGACAGGCCGGAGCCCTGATGCGTCTGCCATCCGCGCCTTGCTGAACGAAGGCACCGCGCATCTGCAAGGCGGGCGGTTTCAGGAGGCTGAAGGGGCCTATCGGCGAGCCCTCGACATGGCCCCAAACCACCCCGAAGCGTTACACCTTCTCGGCCTCTTGCTCTATCGACTTAACCGATTCGACGACGCCATAACCACGATCTCCCGTGCCATCGAGCAAGCACCGGCTTCGCCACTCTATTGCTTTAACCTTGGCGTAGTGACTCAGAAAGCGGCTCGCCAGGACGAGGCCATCCGCGCCTATCGACAGGCCGTCACGTTGAATCCACGGCACCTTGAAGCCTGGATCAACCTGGGCAATGTGCTCAAAGACCGTGGAGCTCTCCCTGAATCCATTGAGGCCTACCAAAAAGCCCTGACACTCAATCCGTCGCATGCCGATACCCATAACAACCTCGGCGCCGCCCTGAAGGAGCAGGGCGAGGTGGCACGCGCGCTCGCCTCCTATCGTCAAGCCCTTCAGTTGAAGCCGACACATGTCGAAGCGCTCAATAATCTAGGCCTGGCGTTAATGGAAACCGGATCGCTGGACGATGCGATCGCGTCATTCACACAGGCGCTCACAATCATGCCTGGCTATCTGAAAGCTCTCTACAATCTCGGCGTCGCCTGGTCCTGGGCAGGAGAAGACGAAAAAGCCGTCGACTGTCTCCAGCGTGCGGCCACGGCCAAGCATGACCATGCCAGGCCTGTGACCGACCCCTTCGTCTACCGCTCACGCATCAAACATGATCTCGAACAGATTCAGTATCTGTTCGATAAACAACTCCTGAACGACGAGCATCGCCCCTACCTCCAGGCGCTTCAGCGGCTCCGCGACGAATTGGACCGCCGCCCCGATCCAGGCAATCGGATTACCATCACCCCACAAGAACTTGCACCGGTCGCCACCTCCTTCAATCGGCTCCTCTATCGCCCCACGAGCCCGCATCTCCCGGATGGCGCACTCCATCCTGCCTTGAACGTCGCGGCCGTGGAATCCCGCTATCTGGCCACGCAACCAGAGGTCACCTTTATCGATTGGCTACTGAAACAGGAGGCGCTGGAGGCATTGCGCCGATTTTGTTGGGAGTCCACGATGTGGAAGAAGGATTACGAGAATGGATATATCGGGGCCTTTCTGGGCGACGGATTCGCCTCGCCCCTGCTCCTCCAAATCGCCGAAGAGTTACGGGTGAAATTTCCCCGCATCTTCAAGCAGCACCGACTCACCCAAGCCTGGGCCTTCAAACACGACAGTGCGCGTCGCGGCCTCAACATCCATGCCGACGCCGCGGCGGTTAACGTGAATTTCTGGATTACGCCTAACGAGGCCAACCTCAACCAGGAGACCGGCGGGCTGGTCGTCTACGACAAGGAAGCGCCACGGGACTGGAACTTTCAGGAATACAACAGTGATAAGAACAAACCGAAGATTCTCACCTGGCTCAAGCAGGTGGGCGCACAGACGGTGAAGATCCCCTATCGAACTAATCGCGCGATCGTCTTCAACTCCGATCTCTTCCACGAAACCGACGAGATTGCCTTCAAGGACGACTACCTCAGCCGGCGTATCAACATCACATTGCTCTATGGGTTTCGGAGAAACGGATGACAACACGTGCCCATGGCGCGATGCGGTGACTAGACGGGCTGTGTTCGCCTCAACGGTGGATCGTCAAGCCTTTGGGCTGACGGGTGCGTTCGCACCTGCTCACGAGTCAGATATGTGACCAATGCATCAACAGGCAACGGCTTACTGAAGAAATACCCCTGTACTTCGTCGCACCCCTGAAATTCCATCATCGCCAGTTGCTCTTCGGTTTCAACCCCCTCCGCCAGAACGAACAAGTTCAGACTATGCGCCATCGAGATGATCGCCTTGGTGATAAAAGCACAGCCTTCATTAGTCTCAATTTCCCTGACAAACGACTGGTCTATTTTTACCATATTCAGCGAGAGCCGCTGAAGATAACTCAGCGAAGAATAGCCCGTTCCAAAATCGTCGATGGAAAGCTGGAGCCCCATCGCCGTCAATTCACTCAACATCCTGATGGAGGTGTTGACATTCGCCATCGCAATCGTCTCCGTGAATTCCAATTCCAGATACCCTGACGGCAAACCCGAGTCAGCCAAGGCCTGCCGCACGAAGTCAACCAGACTGTGACAGTGAAAGAGAGAATGGGAAATGTTCACGGATACACGCATCAACGGGAGCCCCTGATCTTGCCAGGCTTTGTTCTGCGCGCATGCCGTCTTCAGCACCCATTGATCGATCGATCGAATCAAGCCGCTCTCGATCGCCACCGGCATGAAGTCGGCCGGGGTCAAGAACCCACGGCTCGGATGTTGCCACCGCAACAGGGCCTCGACGCCGGTAATACGCCTGTCACTGAGTCGAATCCTGGGCTGATAATAGAGCAGCAGTTCCCCGTTGTCACAGGCTTTCCGAAGATCGTTCTCCAGCACTAATCGTTCCACTGCCGTCGCATTCATCGAGGCAGAATAGAACCGATAGGCGTTCCGCCCTCCCTCCTTGGCATGATACATCGCCGTATCGGCATGCTGAATTAACGCTTCTTCCGTCTCGCCATCATGAGGAAAGATCGAGATGCCGATGCTGGTGGTCACAAACACCTCACGTCTCTCGATATACACCGGTTTGGCCAATGCCTCAGTGATTCGTTCGGCAACTTTGGCCGCCTCATCTGCACGCTCTAAATCAGTCAGAAGGATCGTGAATTCGTCGCCTCCCAACCTCGCGAGAGACGTCGCCTCACTCGACTCGCTGAGACGGCCCACCGAGTCGCTGAGTCGAACCGACTCAATCAATCGAGCCGCAATGTGTTTGAGCAGAAGATCGCCGACATTATGCCCGAACGTGTCATTGATGACCTTGAAACGATCCAAGTCGAGAAACATGACGGCCAAAGCGGACCCATGCCGCTTGGCATGAGCCAGCGCTTTACTCAGCCGATCCTTAAACAACATCCTGTTGGCCAGGCCGGTCAAATTATCGAAAAGGACGAGGCTATGGATTTCCACCTCTGCGCGCTTTCTCTCGGTAATATCTTGAGCCGTTCCGACCAGCGACACGATCTCTCCCTCCCTTCCCCTGCGTATTTCAGCCTGGAGATGCACAATGATCTCCCCGCCGTTCGGCACAGAGAGCCGGCATTCGCGATTGAGAGACGTCTGATTTGCAACGGAGGACACCATCTCCCCGGCAAGCGGTTTTCGGTCATCCGGATGAATGAGGCTCAGAAAGGCGTCATACGTACCGCCAAAATCGTGGAGTCGGAGGCCGGAGATCCGATACAACTCGTGAGAGAGAGTGAACTGGCTCGTCTTGAGAATCCACTCCCAATTACCGATATGAGCAATGCGCTGCGCCTGCTCGAAACGAGATTCGCTCTCCGCGAGCGATTGAAGGGTCTTATTCGCTCGAATGGCATAGCGCAACCGGTGGGACAGAATTCCACCGTTCAGAGGCTTCAAGATGAAGTCCGAGGCTCCCCGTTCGAGCGCCTGGGGAATGACGTCGATCTCGTCTTCGTCGAGCATAATCAAGATTGGCACGCGAGCGCTGGCCGGCAAGGCACGAAGGATCGAGCACATTTCAAGTCCCCCGATATTGGGCAAGACAAGGTCCACAAGAATGATGTCCGGCTTGATCTGTCCGAGCAGCTCAGAGGCCAAGCCGACCGTATCGGACTCCTCGACACGGAAGCCCTCCCCTTCGAGTGCCCCGCAGATAAACTTCCGTAGCTCGGGCTCGCCTTCGACGACGAGAACGACGGCAGGTTCTTGGAATACTGCCATGTCGATCACCTATATGAACGTAGCCGAGTTAGGATCACATCATCTTTTCGGTGGAATCAGATGGCGCCCCATCGATCGTAGAGTCCGGGGTGGCGCTTTCCTTGCCACCTGCCACATGAGGGCACATGATCAGCTGGCTTTGCGGAAGTGCACGGGCGGCAGCAACGAGGCAAACTCATCCGCCGGCATCGGCCGGCCGAAGAGATAGCCTTGGGCCTGATCGCAACCCTGTTCGAGCAACAGGGTTCGTTGGGCCTCCTGCTCGACCCCTTCGGCGAGCACCAAGAGATTGAGACTGTGGGCCATGGCAATGATTGCCCGCACAATCGGGGCTGGATGGGCCTGCGTCAGGATTTCATGGATAAACGATTGATCGATCTTCACCATGTTGATCGGCAAACGTTGCAGATAGCTGAGCGACGAATAGCCAGTCCCAAAATCGTCGATGGAAAGCTGCACTCCCATCGTTTTCAAAGCGGTCAGCATGACGATCGACGCATCCACGTTGCGCATCGCGATCGACTCCGTCAGTTCCAACTCCAGGCAAGCCGGAGTCAATCCTGTTTGGCTGAGGGCCGTTTCCACGACAGACAGCAAAGTATTGCCGTGAAACAATGAGTTGGAGACATTGATGGAAACGCGCACCGGCATCTTGCCGCGCTGCTGCCACGCCTGATTATGACGACAGGCCGTTCGCAGCACCCACTCATCGATCATTCTGATCAAACCCGTATCCATGGCGGCTGGCAGAAACTCCCGGGGAGGCATGAGTCCTCGCTGAGGATGTTGCCAGCGCACCAGCGCCTCTGCTCCGATAATCCCGCCGGTCCGCAGATCAACTTGCGGCTGGTAATGCACCACGAACTCTTCCCGGTCCAAGGCATGGCGCAGTTCCCCTTCCAAGATCAACCGCTCATTCGCGGCGGCATTAAGGGCGGCGGAATAGTACTGAAAGTTATTCCGGCCTTGTTCCTTGGCGTGATACATCGCGCTGTCAGCATTCTTCAGCAAAGCATCGACCGAGTCTCCATCAACCGGAAAGATGGCGATCCCCACACTGACGGTGACGAAGATTTCATGCTCTTCGATCATGAACGGTTTCGCCAGACACGCCGTAATACGGCGCGCGACTATCTCGGCATCCTTCACATCGTGCAGATTTGTGAGGAGCACGGTAAATTCATCGCCGCCCAATCGGGCGAGTGAATGATGCTCTTCTTTGTCCACCGTCCGGCTGACGGAATCACTGTGCCGCACGGATTCGGCTAAACGCTCGGCCACGCTCTTCAGCAGCAAGTCGCCGATATTGTGGCCCAACGTATCGTTAATGACCTTAAAGCGATCCAAGTCCAGAAAAAGCATCGCCAACGTGGTGTGGTAGCGGCGAGCATACAAGAGGGCCTGCTCGACGCGATCTTTGAACAAGACACGGTTCGGCAGTCCCGTCAGGCTGTCGTAATAGGCCAGGCGATGAATCTCTTGCTCGGACTGTTTCCGATCGGTGATATCTTGTGCCGTCCCGACGATCGAGAGCGCCTTCAATTGGTCATCGAACACCGCCTCCGCCTGTAGATTGATCGTAACATCCGCGCCAGTCGGCAGGACAAGACGATGATCGATATCGCACGGGGTTCGCCTAGTCAAAACGCCCTTCAGAGACTTCTCCACACGGTCGCGATCTTCCGCATGCACGAGATGGAGAAACGCGTCAAACGTCCCACCAAAGTCCTTCGAACGAACGCCCATCAGACGACACAATTCAGATGACGCCGTAAACTGATTCGTGTCCGGACGCCATTCCCAGTTGCCGATCTTCGCGATCCGTTGCGCTAATCCCAGCCTCGCTTCGCTTCTGAGAAGAGCATCCAAGGTGTGGCTACCCCGCAACATATACCGCACACGGTGACTCAAGATCATCGGATTGAACGGTTTAGTGATAAAATCCGTCGCGCCCTGTTGGTAGGCACGAGCGATCGACTCCGCATCGTCGAGCCCCGTCATGATCAAAATGGGCACGCGGGTGCCTCCGACAGACCCGCGTAACTTCGCACAGGTGGCAAACCCGTCGAGACCTGGCATCATGACGTCCAACACCACGATGTCCGGCCGGGAAGTTGCAAACAGCGCCAACGCCTGCTCCCCGCTCTCCGCCTCGCAGACCCCAAGCCCAGAGAGTTCGAGCGCCTCGCGCACGATCATCCGAACAAAGCTGTCGTCATCGACAACGAGAGCCAGCGGTGACCTCAGTCCTCCTTGCGGATCCATTCAGTCTCCTTTGCCCACTTCTTCTTCAAGGGCAGAACAGACGGTCTGATAGGACGCTTCCAGTTGACTCAGCACCTCAGGGACCCGATCGAGTACCGCAGCCCGCCCGAGCATCTCAAGTTGACGACATAACTCCGCGAGCGTAGACGCGCCCATCATGCCGCTGCTCGACTTCAACGCATGCGCAGCCTGCCAGAGCGCGGTGACATCCCCGGATGCCACCGCGCGTCGGATCGTCGCGACATACTCCTTTGATGACGCAACATACTTCTCAATCAATCGAGCGAGAAAATCAGGCTGGCCAATGCGTTGGAGCGACCGAATGTCGTCCAAGGCTTGAAGCTCGAGGACGACCGACCGTACGGAATGATGAGAAGCAGACGGAACAGAAATCCCTTGCCGAATCCCCCCGGACGAAGAAGGGGCAATGGAGAGAGAAGCCGGCAGCCATCGCTGGATCACCACCTCGAGTTGCTGCAGCGTAAACGGCTTGCTCAGATAGTCGTCCATGCCGACCGCAAGACACCGCTCACGGTCTCCGACCATGGCATTGGCAGTCAGGGCGACGATCGGAATGCGCAGAGGAGGGGCCAGCGCCTCCTGGTATTGGCGAATCGCTTGAGTCGCATCGAATCCGTCCATCTCAGGCATGTGACAATCCATGAAAATCAGGTTATATATTTCGGTCTTGACCGCCTCTGCTGCCTCACGGCCATTATCGGCAACTTCCACGCGATGACCAAGCTCTTCCAACATTCCGACAGTCACTTCCCGGTTGATGGGATTATCCTCGGCGAGCAGGAAGCAGCCTCGAGTTCTCTCTGCTGAATGTGTTACTGAACCCACGCGATCATGTGCGAGCACCAGATCCTTCACTCGAGCCCCTCGCCCTCTTTGATCGCCCTCTCCATGAGATTCCGTAGGAGCGTTGGCACAAAATACCTGACCAGCCTGGGATCTACCGTCAATTCGTAGAGGAATCGTCAGCCAGAAGGTAGACCCTTCACCGGGACTGCTCTCGACTCCCACCTCACCCTGCATGAGCAGGACCAGTTGCTTCACAATGGCCAACCCGAGTCCCGTGCCTCCGAACTTTCGGGTGGTTGAGCTATCGGCCTGCGAAAAGCGGTCAAAGATGGTGGATTGAACGGAGGAGTCAATCCCAATCCCTGTATCTGCCACCTTGAACATCAACATGCCCTCCGCTGCCTGTTCAGCACAGCACTCAACCGCCACGTGGACAGACCCCCGCTGGGTAAACTTCACGGCATTCCCAACCAAGTTCAGGATAATCTGACGGAGACGGACAGGATCTCCGACCACTCGATCCGGACAGCTGTATCCGAAACAGCATGACAATTCCAATCCCATTGCTCTAGCCGGTTCAGAGAAGAAGACCACCACCTCCTCAACCAGTTCTCGCAAATCAAAGGCAATGGCTTCCAACGCCATCCTGCCCGCTTCGATTTTGGAAAAATCGAGAATGTCATTGATGATCGCCAGCAAGTCGACTCCGGAACGATGAACCGCCTGCGCCAGCTGTGCCTGCCGATCGTTCAATGACGTCTGAAGCAGTAATTCGGACATCCCAAGGATGCCGTTCATTGGCGTGCGGATTTCATGGCTAATATTGGCCAAAAACATCGTCTTCGCCACATTCGCCGCTTCCGCCGACGCTGTGGCTTTCCGTAACTCGGCCTCTGCTTGCTTTTGCTCGGTGATGTCCTCTGAAATCCCCAAGATGAATTGCGGAGTCCCCTCATCGTCAAGAAGCGGCAGTTTCTTGGTGTGAAGAATCCGGACTCCATGAAACTTCGTGTGAATCGGCTCCTCGACAATATCCAGCAATTGCCGGCTTGCCAGCACATCACGATCTTTCGCGACGAAGAAGTCGGCTTGTTCTTGAGGGAAGAGGTCATAATCCGATTTGCCTATCAAGTCGGCTCTGGAATACCCCGTCAACTTCTCACCGGCCTTATTGAAGCGCACGAATCGCAGATGCGCAGCGTCCTTCACAAACACCATACTTGGAAGGTTTTCGATCACCGAGTCGAGAAAATTCTTGGTTTCCGTGAGCGTATTCTTGGACTGCCTCAACTCGTGATCGATCCTGGCCCGCTCAATGACGCGCCCCAGTTGCGCACCGATCACCTGCACAATAGCCAACAGCCGTGGGTTCGGTGCGGCGTCCTGCTCCGAGAAGAATTCCATGACCGCAGTCACGACACCACCTACCAGGATAGGAAAGGCAAACCCTCCCTTAACTCCGATATCATTTGCCAGCTGAGCCCGCGGAAAATTCGCGTCATTTGTTACGTCAGAAATCCAGGCCGCCGTGGCCGATGCTAGCACGCGACCGGGCAGTCCTCGCCCGATGGCGAATTCCGTCTTCTCTGTAATGGCACGAAAGGTCTCAAAGCGCTCGGGGGTTTCAAGGTGCCAGAGGGTCGTGGGTCGAAGCACCTCACGCCCATCCTCAGGACGAAGATAAACATGTCCCACCGGCCACCTGATATACGCACAGATATGATCCAGCGCGACTTGAAACGCGTCATCCACTGAACTCGATTCATTGGCGGCGATCGCGACACGTTGCAATAGCTGGACAAGGCCGGTTTCTTGCCGCAATTCTTCTTCCACTTGTCCGCGTTCCCATTGCTCATACACTAAGGCAATGAGGTTAGCGATCGCAGTCACGAACAGCTGCTCATCGTGCCTCCATTGGCGCTTGGGTCCCACATGTGCGTGAAAGAGCACCCCTTCCACCTTGCCGAACAGACGGAACGGGACGTCCAGCATCGAGGTGATCTCCAGCGGCAACAAATAACTCTCGGAGAGCTCACTCGTCCGCTGGTCGTTGTGGGCATCATCGGCTGCAATCATCGATTCCTTGTCCAGCGCTTGAAAGAATCGAGGATGGCGATCCACTCTGAGTTCGACACCGCCTGAATGACGATCCGCACCGAACTCGTACATATTCAGGCAGCGAATGGCGGTTCGGTCCTCGGTAAAACGCCAGAGGCTGACCAGTTCCACCTCGAGCGTCCTGGCCGTCACTTCAAGCAGATACTGCAGCGGCGACAGCAAATCCGTGATCTGGAAGATTTCGCTCTGCGTCAGTCCTGCCAATGCCGCCTGTTGCTTCAACAGTCGCGACGCCTGTTGAGTCCGCTCATTATCGGCATGCTTCCGCTCCGTGATATCACGAATGAAGAGACTAAAGGAGCATGTCTCTCCGCAAAATAGCGGTGCGATCGTGAGCTCAACGGGAAACTCATGCCCATCACGATGCAGGGTGATGGTTTCCACACGTTGATTCATGAGGGACCACTGCCCAGCGGAGTTCATTTGCCTAAACCCATCTTGGTACTCGCCACGATATGCTAGAGGAATTATCGTCTCCGTCATCGGCCGGCCCAACACATCAGTCTTCGCCCAACCAAAAATACGATGCGCGCAGGGGTTCCAATTGGTGATCAGTCCCCGAGCATCCACAATGACAATGGCGTCCAGCGCATGCTCGATGATCATGCGCGTGTCTTCTTGGCTCGCGCGCAGAGTGCTGATGGCACCTTCTCGAATTTGCGACTCGGTATTGACCGTACCGATTACTCGGTTGTATTCCACCGCAATTTGCCCGATATCGGTGTGGGGCTCGACCGTCACAGATTGAGAATAGTCGTTTCGGCTGCGCTGGGCTTCCATCTCATCCACGAGATCGATCAACGCCGTGCTCGCCCCATGCTCGGTCATGTTGAGCCCGATTCGCTCGTCTTCTGCCGTGACACGCATGGGGCACCATCTATTCAGCAACCACAACAGCGCGTACCCGGTCCCAAACGCATAGAGAAAACAAATGCCGACGCCAAACAACTGGATACGGAGCTGCTCCCACCGTCCCAAGCCAGTGCCCCACAGGTCGGGATCTCCGAATAGTGCCACTGCCACGCTTCCCCAGACTCCACAGATCGCATGCACGGGAACCGCCCCGACCACGTCGTCGATCTCCCATCGTTCCAACCACCGTGTCGCATTGCTGCAGAGAATTCCGGCCAAGAGGGCGATCAGAATTGAACGGCCCGGGGTCATGATGTTGGCGGACGCCGTAATCGCCACGAGGCCGCCAAGCACGCCGTTGATAATCATGGGCACATTGGCTTGACGATAGAGACACCAGCTAGTTCCCAAGGCTCCGAGACCACCAGCGGCACCGGCCAAGATGGTGTTCACGAAAATAATGGGAACCTGCACGTTCACCGCGTAGGTACTTCCGCCGTTGAACCCGAGCCAGCCGAACCACATCAGGAACATGCCCAAGGCTGCCATGGGGAGATCGTGCCCGCGAATCGGAATCCGGCCTGCGCTAAACCGGCCGAGGCGAGGACCGACAATCATGATTGCAGCCAATGCGATCCACCCACCGGTGGAATGCACAACCGTCGATCCGGCAAAATCGATAAACCCATGACTTTTCAAAAAGCCGCCCGTGGAGTCTGCTCCACTCGGTGCCCAGACCCAGTGCCCAATGATCGGATAGATGACGGATGAAATGAGCACTGATACGGCTAGATAGGCAGGGAAACGCATGCGCTCGGCCACGGCACCTGAAATGATCGTCGTCGCGGTGCCGCAAAATATCAGCTGAAACAGGAAAAAGGCTAGCAGCGAGGGTTGTGCCACATCGCCGAAGAGAAAAAGGTTTGTTCCAAACAGTCCCCAGGCGCTTGCGCCAAACATGAGGGCAAATCCAAACCACCAATAGATGACCGCCGCAATGCAAAAGTCGACAATGTTCTTGATCGCGACATTGATACTGTTCTTGGGGCGCGCGAGCCCCGATTCCAGGCAGGTGAAGCCCACCTGCATGACCAGGACCACTCCGGCACAGAGCAGGACCCACGAGAGGTTTAAGAGACTCTGGACGTCACTCATGAGAGATCTTGGGCGTGAGGGTCTGAAGACCGGGACTGTTCCGAAGCGATTTCAAGAAGCCAGCCCCTCTCCAATTGACGGAGCGTGATCCCGACACTATACCCTGGCGATCACTGTCACCGTGCCGCAGACAGGCACGTACACTGCTGCCTTCCATGAGATTCATACCAGCGCCTGTCTGTTTGAATCCTGAAGGACAAGCCACGCCCACAAATTACGCATGGGCGTTAGCGCCGCAAGCAAACCGGCGCAGCTCTCTCTACGATGCCACTCTATCAGGCATTAAACGGAAGACAAGAAAACGCGCACATCGAACGAGGAGCGATCGGCCAATCCTCTGAGGTACCCGTGTAGAAGGATCTGGCTCAAGGAGCGGGAGGGGAGCAGACACGAGTGCCATCCGGTACAGGGCACACACACAGCGAGAAGGGTCGCCGGCTGAGCACGCGGGGCCGATGGCTGTTACGTCGCTTCGGGAGTCTCGCCAGTCGGCTTCTTCTGGTAGGGGTGCAGTTCCAACTGTGTAACGGCGTGTTGCAAACGAGTCCATTCTTCAGGAACCAATGAGAGGAATTCGATACCGAAGCGGCCCTCGCGCGTCCACCGCACAACGGCTTCGAGGATGGTGATCGGGGGTTCATCCGGCAACACATGCATGCGTAGCGTGAGCGTGCTTCCAGGGTGCACGGACGTCTTGCATTCCACGCAGCAGCCGCGCAGCGACAGATCGACCACATGGCCCTCCCCACTGACCACAGTGACGGAGGTAAAGGAACTGTGAAACCTGGCTGGAAACCGGGAGAACTGCCGTTTATCCATGCGACACTCCTTCTGCGGTTACCCCTTTATATTGCCAATGGGACGCAATTCCGCCACCTTCTTTGTAATTCCCGCACGATCGACCGACTCCACCACTTCAGATATATTTTTGTAGGCCAGACCGGCCTCCTCCGCGAGGCCCGACATCGACACGGCCTTGACCAGAATGCCGCGTTTTTTCATCTGCTGCTGCAGCTGCTCGCCGCGAACCGTTCTCTTCGCTTGCGCACGGGACATCGTTCTCCCGGAGCCGTGCATCGTCGACCCGAACGTGTCGCGCACCGCTTGATCCGTCCCCACCAACAAGTATGAGCCGGTCTCCATCGAGCCGCCACAGATGACCGGCTGGCCGGTCTGTCGAAACACCTCCGGCAATTCGGGACTCCCCGGCCCAAACGCCCTGGTCGCTCCTTTGCGATGCACCACCAACTCCCCTTCTGCATACCGTTCTACCTTGGCAATGTTATGCGCCACGTCATACACCAACTCCATCCCTAGTGCCTCGGCGGACCGACCAAAGACCGTCGCGAAGGCTTTGCGAATCTGATGCGTAATGACTTGGCGATTGGCAAAGGCCGTGTTCGCGGCACAGTTCATGGCCGAAAAATACTCCTGCCCCTCGGGAGATTGAAACGGCGCACAAGCCAACTGCTGATCTTTCACGGTGATGCCATAGCGGCGCATGGATTTTTCAAACACCTTGAGATAGTCGCTCGCCACCTGATGGCCGAACCCGCGAGAGCCACAATGCACCATCACGACGATCTGCTCGTGGCCGGTGATACCGAGCGCCGCAGCCGTGACCGGATCGAATATCCGCTCGTTCGAAACCACCTGGACTTCGAGATAGTGATTGCCAGATCCCAAGGTCCCTAGCTGGTTGATGCCACGTTGGATCGCGTGGTCAGTCACGATCGACGAATCGGCCCCCTCAATGCAGCCGCCTTCTTCCATGCGGACGAGATCCCGATGCCACCCGTATCCACGCTCCACACACCACTTGGCCCCATGAGTCATCACGCG
>Ga0315278_10001756_pt1 | contig 19155 bp, 11 predicted proteins | sample YL17G06_0_MG_FD_203880 | JGI IMG/M metagenome (GOLD analysis project Ga0315278, IMG submission 203880) | Sediment microbial communities from Yellowstone Lake, YNP, Wyoming, USA - YL17G06_0 | ecosystem: Environmental > Aquatic > Freshwater > Lake > Sediment | place: USA: Wyoming | collected... | reverse complement strand
AGGCGATGGCGAATCTGCAGACAACCAAAACACAGGGGAAACAATGAACCGTTCCATGACAGGAAATGAGAAAGAAGACGCACGAACAGCTTCCTGTGGTGAAGCACGTTCCCATTACAGCCTGCTGCCTCCTGTCGCAAAACGTCAGAAGCGTGGCGTATCGTTTTTGATGATTATGCACCTTGCGGGGTTCCTGGTCGCAGGTCCTGTTCGTGGGGCCGATCCTGAGACTTTTGCAGCCAGCCTGCTCAACGCGACGACGGAGGATCCTGCAGACACAGAGCAGAACAAAGTGGCCGGGCCAGGTTGGTTCTGGAATCTTGGGCCCACCGGCATCCGGGCTATGCTGGTGGACAAATCCGGAAAATGCGAATGGGAAGGCACCGCCACCTGCTTTCTAGTGAAATACGTATTCCCTAAGTCTCCGGCCGACGGCAAGATACTTCCCGGCGATACAATCATCGGTGTCAACGCGAAACCGTTTTCCACTGGTTACCCGCTCGGCTACTGGTTTGGCATCGGCTACGACGGTCCACCAATGGAGTTTGGCAAGGCCATCGAAGAGAGCGAAAGTGGCACGCACGGAAAGTTGGAAATAATGGTTGTCCGCAAAGAGAAGCCTCTGACCGTGACGGTACAGATTGAAAGCAAAGGGGCTTTCTCGGCGACTTTTCCGTTCAACTGCAAGAAGTCCGAACAACTGATACTGGAAGCATGTGCGTATCTTGTCAAGGCTCAAAACAAGCAGGGCAATTGGGATGAATCCGATGCAAGTGTTGACGCCTGCCTGGCGCTCTTGTCTCAAGGACCGCGGTACCACCCGGTTGTAGAAAGATATTTTGACCATGCGCTGGCCGCTATTGACAGGGAAACCTGGAACTGGGAATTGGCCCTGAACTCAATTCTCGCCTCGGAATACTACCTCATTGCACGCAAGGATACGTACTGGCGGCATATGCTTCGGTTTAATGACCTGTTGAAGGCCAACCAATGCCCCAATTTCACCTTTGGCCATATGGGGTATGCCGTGAGGGACAAAGGATTTTACGGGCCCATGTGTGGCGCAACCTCGCTGGCATGTCTTGGGTGGAGCCTGCTCGGGAAATGCGGCATCCCGATTCACAAGGAGTCTCTCGACAATGCGTTGCTTGAAATGGATATGGCGTTCAAAGGCGATGGCTATCCCTATGGCTGGTCTACTGAAGCCTGCAAAAAAACGACAGTGATGTCCGAGACAACGGTCATGACAAACCTGACGTCACTTGACAAGCCGATTCATCCTTTTAGCGACCAGCGTGGAGGATGCCTGTCGTTTGGCGCGATGGCCCTCACGCACCGTCTTAGGCCATGGAAGGCCTACTCGGACAAAGTGGTGACTGACCATCTCATCGCGCTCGCCCGTGCGCGAAGGGCCATTGTGAATGGACATGGATCGGGGTACATTCATGGCTGCTGGGGATTGCTTGCCGCCGGGAGCATGGGAGATGGAATTGGGCACGACGACCCGTTTCGGATCATCATGGAGTACTACAAGCCGTATATCAACCTGGCCAGATGCCATGACGGTTCCTTTTATACACAGCCGACCAGGGACGATATGAATGGCGACTATGGGCGTTCGACGAGAATTCTTCCCACCGCTGTTTGGTCGCTCGTTTTATCGGTGCCGAGAAGAACCCTTCTTGTGCAGGGGCGTGAGGACGTCCAGGGAAAGGGGAAGACCGCGACGCGCATGAACAACATGAGTAAATGAACGCCATGGGAAACATCGGACAGAGCGTAAAGTTCATGATCGGCGCAGTGGTTCTTGGCCTGGCCATCGCGTCCGCAGCCTACGGGAAACCGCACGAGCAGCCGCCAACACCTGATTTCACCAAAGGCGGCAAGATCCCCGATGGCAGCTACAGCCTCGACGTGACCAATGACTGGAATCTCGGGCCGACCGTCGCGCTCAAGCTCCCCGCCATGGGGATCTACAGCGACACCGCTCCGTACGACTGCCCGAAGTCCGGGAAGATCTTTGAACTGGGGTGTCAGGCCATCGCCAGGAAGGGCTTGGGTGGCGTTTCGATTCCCAACGATCTCAACTGCTCTATCCGGCCGTCCAGTCGGCGTTGGCAAATGAAGACAGTGTCGCTCGTGGAGCCATCGGGAAGGGTGTCTATGGCAAGTTGACCACCCAGGATCTGGCCACGTTGCTGCCGGACATCGTCAACGCGGTTCGGAAACTGGCGCCCAGCGATGAAATGTTCGGCGATGGTGTTCGCTTCAACGGTTTGGACCTGCTGTCCAAGCACCACATCGCCGAGGGCATGCCGTTATGCGTGGAGATCATCGAGCCTGACCGATGGGGGTGCGGTGCCCGCCTGGGAAAGTGCCTGGAGTACCTGCGGCGCTATGGTGGAAATGCGCGCGAGCTGGTGCCGGCGCTTCAGAAAGTGCGCGCGCAGGTGTTCAAAGGGAGCCCCAAGAATGCCATCATGATCACTGTGAAGGAAATGGGAACCGTGGGCGACGGTAAGACGCCTTGCACGGATGTGATTCAAAAAGCCTATGCCTTGGTGGTTGGCGTCGATGTCAGGAATATCCGCATCGAGGGTGTGGGCTGCATCGATGGCCAGGGCACGCTCCTGGCCAAAAGAACGGCGGATACAACTCCAGGACGTTTCTCGTCCGCCTCATACGGTGCCAGAACGTTTCCATCCTGAAACGTTCATGTTTGGACCAAAAATGCCAGCGTAGGGCGTGTATGCACGGTATGTACAGGGGCTTAAGATCGACAACCTGATACTGGCGCTGGCCACCCCTGATCTCCGCCCCGCATCGCAGCTCCTGGATGTGACGAACCACACGTTCACCAAATGGACGGTTCCGTCAGGATCCGCCCAAATCCGGCGGCAGGATTTGGGATCCGCGCGCTCCTTGACTTCGCCGTCTCATTCTGCTACAATCAATGCGTGACCGCAGGCAGCGCGAAGGCACTCGGGTCATTGCTGTCCACGACTTCAACCGTCTGCGCGAAAGACACCGGTCGCAGCGTGTTGACTATCGCGTCGGCTCTTCAAGCCGCGCTCGCCAGCCCGCTGGGGACTAAACAGTGGCGCCGGAAATGAATGAAAACGCAGGACATCCGTCGAATAGGAAATGCGTGGTGCTGGTTTCTGCCGGGAACAGCGCCCAAGTAAAGAATGGCCGCCGAGAACTGCATCGGAGAGGAGTCACATAAGCGGTCTTGTAACCAAGAACAAGAAGGTCAACTATGAGTCTTCGCAGCACACTATACTCAGTCGTAACAACAACACATTCCAAGACAAGGGGTGTGAGGATCTTGGGTGTTCTATCTTTTATTATAGGAATAGCCGGCGTGGTGGCTGCGGCGGAGCCGGCACTAGTGCCGCCGGATCTGACGCATGGCGGCACCAGGGATAAGAACCACGACTGGCTGCTGGGGCCGACCGGTGCGCGCGGCTGGGTCTTCTTCCGGCATGATGATCTGACGGCTACGTCCCGGCAGATCCTGATTACCGCGGTCGAAGCAGGTTCGCCTGCGGATGGCATCCTGCGCACCAACGATGTGATCCTGGGCGTGGACGGCAAGCAATTCGCGGACGACGCCCGCAAGAGCTTTGCCTACGCCATCACGGCGGCCGAGGAAAAGAATGGCGTGCTGCGGCTGATTCGCTGGCGGGCGGGGCAGAGCACGAACATGGAGCTGAAGCTTGCCGTGCTGGGCGCGTACAGCGACACGGCGCCGTACGACTGTCCGAAGTCGAAGGCGATCTTCAAGCAAGGCTGCCGGCTCATTGCCAAGAAGGGGTTCGACAAGGAACTGAACGAGGACAACGCGATACCCAACGATCTCAACGCGCTCGCCCTGCTTGCCAGCGGCAAGGAAGAGTACAGGCCGATGTTGGCCGCCTATGCCAAGACGGTGGCGGCATCGCTGCATCCGCCCGTGTGGACGTGGTTTTACGGTTATGGGAACCTGTTCCTGGCCGAGTATATCCTTGTCACAGGAGACAAGTCGGTCCTGCCGGAACTCACACGCACTGCGAAGGAAGCGACCATGGGCCAGAGTGCCGTGGGCACGTGGGGCCACGAGTTCTACACCACGTCAACTGGCAACTTGAATGGCTACGGCTGCATGAACCAGCCGGGGATCCCGCTTACCATCTCGCTGGTGCTTGCCCGACAGGCGGGCGTGAACGATCCGGCTGTTGACCTGGCAATCGAGAAGTCGGCAAGGTTCCTGCGGTATTATGTTGACAAAGGCTCCATTCCCTACGGCGATCACCAGCCCGGGGCCTCGCATGAGAACAACGGGATGTGCTCCAGCCTGGCGGTGCTGTTCGACCTCTTGGGCGACCGTGAGGCGGTGGCGTTCTACTCCCGGATGGCCACGGCGGCGTACGACGAGCGGGAACACGGGCACTGCGGCAATTTCTGGAACATGCTATGGGCGCTGCCCGGCGCATCCCGCGGTGGTTCGTTGGCCACGGGAGCCTACCTGAAGGAACAGAGCTGGTACTACGACCTTGCCCGAAACTGGAAAGGCGGATTCGTTTACCAACTGATTGAGGAAGGTGAAGAAAACGATAACTATACGAATTGGGACTTGACTGGCGGCTACCTCTTATCCTTCGGACTGCCGCACAAGAGCCTGTACGTGATGGGCAAGAAGCCCTCTGTTGTGCCACCGCTGAAAGCCGATGAGGTCAAGGAGGTCATTGCCGCCGGGCGCGATTTCTATTCCGTGAATGGCACGAACAGGTACGACAAGCGCACGACCGACGAGTTGCTGGCCGGCCTGTCGAGTTGGTCACCGGCGATGCGCAATCGTTCAGCCAAGGCATTGGGCAAGCGCGACGGCGATGTTGTGCCGACGCTGCTGAAGATGCTGGCCGGTTCCGACCGCAATGCCCGCTATGGCGCCTGTGAAGCGCTGGGCTGCCTGGGGCCGCGGGCCGATGCGGCCGCGCCGCAATTGCGCGCCCTGCTCAAGAATCCGGACCCGTGGCTCCAGACCCTGGCCTGCTATGCGCTGCCCAATCTGGGACCGGAGGCGCGCAAGGCCAGTGTGGACGATCTGTTGCGCATGGCCGCGGGTTCCAACCCGGCCGACCCGCGGCGAACGGCCCAGCGTGCCGTCGGCATCGCGTTGTTTTCGCCGTATCCCGGCACGGACGGGCGGCCCATTCTTGCCGGATCCATTGAGGGCGTTGACCGCTCGTTGCTCTATCCGGCGGTCCGGTCGTTATTGGAGAATGATGACTCCGTAGCCCGGGCGGCACCGTCGGTCATGTATGACAAGTTGACCGACCGTGATCTGGCGGAAATGTTGCCGGCAATCATCCAGGCTATCGGAAAAATGGCGCCGAGCGACGAGATGTTCGCCGACGGCATCCGCCTGGCCGGCCTCGATCTTCTCTCGCGCCTGCACGTCCGCGAGGGCATACCCCTCTGCGTGTCCGTGATCGAACTTGACAGGTGGGGTGCGGGCGATCGTATTCCGACATGCCTTGAGTGCCTCGGCCGCTACGGTGTCCATGCAAACAAAGTCTTGCCGCAGTTGAAGGAAATGAGCCGAAGAGCAGGCGACTCGAGCAAGGATATCGACAAGCTTATTGCCGACATCGAAGCCAGCACGAATGCGCCGACATTGGTGGATCTGAAGGGTTTTATCGCACATGCATCAGCGAATGGTGATGCTTCAACATATAAAAAGAAATGAACGCCATGAAAAAGACAGGACAGAGTATGAAGTGTATGACGGTCGCAGCAGTTGTCGGCCTGATGCCTGGAGCCGCAAGCCAGGCGGTGGCCAAGCCGCTGAAGGTATTCATCCTGGCCGGGCAATCGAACATGCAGGGGCATGTGAACGAATCAACGTTCGATTCCATGGCCGATGATCCGAAGACGGCGCCAATCCTCAAGGAGATGCGCGATGCCAATGGCACGCCGCACGTGTGCAAGAATGTATGGATTTCGTCGGTCGGCTGCGCCGGCGATGGCTGGTCTGATGTAATCGAGCAGAAGGGCATATTGACCGCGGGCTTCGGCGCCTCGACCGAGGAGATAGGTCCGGAATTCACATTCGGCATTTACATGGAGAAGCTGCTGGGCGAGCCCATCCTGATCATCAAGACCTCATGGGGCGGCAGGAGTCTGCACACTGATTTCCGTCCGCCCAGCGCCGGGCCATACGTGTGGAGTGACTACGAGTTGACCCAGTGCAAGCAGCGGGGTGACGACTTGGAAAAGGACAAGGCCGACAAAGTCAAAGACACGGGCGTGTTCTACCGCCACATGATCGAGCATGTGCGGAACGTTTTGGGGAACATCAAGCGGATGGAGAGCCTTGGCTCGAAGATGGATGAAGAGGCAAATAAAAATCCGAAGCTGACCCATGACGCGAAAGACGCGGCGCTCAAAAAGGCTGTCGCGGAACACTTCACGCCGGAGGAGTTGAAACGCCTGAAGATTGAAAGAAGACGAACCAGGAACCATTGCATACAATCATGAACGCAAAGAAATTAGTTCTATGCCTAATCGCCTGCCTGCTGGGCTCGCAGGCCGACTCCCAGGATACCCCGGCCAAAAGACCGGCCACGCAGCCGAGCGCGGAAGACCGTTTTGAGGTCCGCAACCTGGAAGGCTGGACCGTTTACATCAATCGCGATGTGCCCAGGCAACATCCCGGGCAGACGGTAAGGACGCTGGAGCATTTGAAATGGGAACTCTACCAGATAAAGCTCGCCGCCCCAGCCCTGGCGGTGAAGAACATGCAGGAGAAGAACGCCATCTGGATCGAGTACCAGGAGAAGGCGGACCTGTCGTATCACCCGGAGCGATCCTGGCTGATCGACCGCGGCTACACGATTCCAAAAGACCCTGGATCGTTCATGTCGCTCAGCGTCGCGACGCATGTGGGAGACAGCTACCGCCACCCGTTTGTCGTGTTTCACGAGCTGGCGCACGGCTACGACTATCACTTCATCGGCAAAGGCAAAGACTACGGCAACAAGGAAAGCCAAGCAAACTATGAGCGGATGATGAAAGAGGGAAAGTACGAGAAAGTCAAGATATGGGACGACGGTGTCGGTTCCCATTATGCGCGCACCGATCGCATGGAGTACTGGGCTGAAAGCACGGAAGCATATTTTGCCGTTAACGATATCTATCCGTTTGTCCGGGCGGAATTGCGCGAACACGATCCGCAGATGGCCAGGTTCATTGAACGCTATTGGGGCGTGGATCCTGTTCAGGTAGTGCAGATGGAAAAGGACCTTGCGGCCTACCAGCAGGAAATGCGGCAGGCAGGGACCGCCCGCCTGATGAGTCCCGGTGATCCCGGCGCCGGGGCGAACTATATTCCCACCGAACAATACGACAAGCGTGACATCGCCGGCTGGACTGTCTATGTCAGCCCGCGCTTGGTGGAACAGCCCGGCATCTGCGCGACCATGGTGACGCTGCTGAATTACAAACTGCACATGATCAACCACTTCATAGCCGAACAGGGCCGCACACAACTGCACGAGGTGCCGATCTGGTTGGAGGCGAGTCAGGCGGCGGGGCCGTACGTCAGGTATTGCGACAGCGGCAGGCAGTTGGCAGATGAGAGGCTGAATCCCGACAAACTCAGGGCCGTGGAGGTTCGTGACCCGCAGCGCATGATGAAATGGGCTTTGCTTCAGCAATCCGACATGCTTCACGAGTTGGCGCTGGGCTATTATGATCGCCACGCAACGAAGGATTCCGACTTGTGCCGGAATACCCAGACGGCCTACCAGCGGGCCCAGAAGGACGGCAGATACAAATCAGTGCTGCGATTCGACGGCCGGCACGTACCGCATCCCGCCATGGCCAGCGAGAAGGAGTACTTCGCCGAGTTGATGGAGAGCTACTTCCTGGTTAACGATCACTACCCGTTCATCAGATGCGAGTTGAAGGACCAGGACTCGGCCGGGTATGCCTTGATTGCCGGCTTGTGGGAAGGGAATCCGCGTCGGTAAGCGAGCCGATCATCCACCATGCAATTTCCCCCGGACAATTCGGTCGTGGCCTTGGCATTAAGTACTGTGAAATCAACTTTTCACCCTATAAGCGACACACTTTCATTAAGACTGCGAGCCTGACCACCCTCAGCGCCTGTTTGCCTGGGCCAATTGTCACGGCGTCCCGCTCGCCTTTCTCCGCGACCTGGTCTTCAACGATCTCGCCACCGCGCGCCGCGCCATCTTTCCCAGTTCTAGGCCGAACACGCCGAAGGGCGGAGAATTCGCACGCAGTTTGACTTCCCCCCCCGTTTCTTGTATACTATACACGGCCATAGGTGCTTGAAGACGCTGGGTGCTTCCCTGCTTGCACGGAACGCAGGCAAGGGTGCTCGTCGCTTCATCCGCCTGCGGAAAAAGCACACGGTCGCAGCGTGTCGGCTGTCGCGTCGGCTCTTCAAGCCGCGCTCGCCAGCCCGCTGGGGACTAAACAGTTACGAAGGAACAACCATGAAACCACTGCTCAATCCATTATTTGCCGATCACATAGTCTGGGCGGAGAATGAGGAATCAAGGATCCAAACCAACAGCAGGTGAAGCAATGAACTGTGGGATGATAGGCACTCTTGTGGCACTGGGGGCAGCGGGCATGGGGGTTGCTGGTTCTGCGGTGGCACCACTCGCGGCTGAGCATCTACCGGCACGCCTGTATCCGCCGCAGGACCGGCGCACCGCCTCGCCCGGCGACACGACGTATGTTGTTGACCCGGTTAATGGTGATGACGCCAATCCCGCGGGGAAGCCGTGGAAAAGCATGGCGAAAATCAACGCGCTCAAGCTCGCCCCCGGCGACAAGGTGGTGATCGCCCCCGGCGTCCATACCGCCTCCCTCGCCCCTTCGGGCGCGGGAACAGCGCAGAAACCGGTGGTGATCCGGTTCCTGCCCGGCGTCCATACCTTCGGGGTGGAGAACGCTATCCGCATGCCGCTGTTTGTATCTAACTCCTGCGACGACCCCGCGACGCCCAAGCCCATCGGAATCCTGGTGCGGAATGCCCGCCATCTGCGGCTGGAAGGCGGTGGCGTGGATGGCCCTGGCAAGACTACCATTCTCTATGCCGGCCGCATAGTCGAGATTCTCAACGATCACGCGGAAAACATCACCTGCACCGGCTTGGTGTTCGATCTCAAGCGCCCCACGATTTCGGAATTCCGTGTCATGGACGTCGGGCCCACCAGCGCCGTGCTTCAGATTGCCGAAGGATCCGATTACACGATTCACAACGGCAAACTATCCTGGACAGGAGATCTTGGCAAGGGCGGGCTTATGGTGCAGGAAGCCATTCCGGGTGAAGGTCGTTGCTGGCGCGGTGGCGGACGCCCTTTTATGAAGGAAGATTCCTTAACCGCCCAAAAGATCGAAGACCTCGGCAATCGCACGGTGCGGCTCTCATGGATCGGCACAAATCACGGCTTGCAGAAAGGGCATCAATTCCATTTTCGTTTGATTGCACGCGATTCAGTCGGTGTTCACAACGCCCGAAGCAAGGACATGGTGTTTCGCGATTGCGAATTCAATGCCCTGACCGGGATGGGCTTTGTGAGTCAGTTCACCGAGAACATCATCTATCAGCGGGTGAACGTGGTTCCGCCCCACGACTCGATCCGCACCTGCGCCGCCTGGGCCGACATCTTCCAGTTCTCCAACTGCAAGGGCGACATCCTGGTGGATTCCTGCCGCCTCTCCGGCATGCAGGATGACGCCATCAACTGCCACGGAACCCACTTGCGCATCATTGAGAAAGTCGGCGGCAAGAAACTTCTCGTGCGGTTCATGCACCCGCAGACGTACGGTTTCGCCGCGTTTGCGCCGGGCGATGAAGTTGCCGTCATCTGCCACTCCACCTTGCGGGAATACGCCGACAACCCGCGCCGCAAAGTGACTGCCGTCGAAAAGAAATCGGACAAGGATTGGCTGCTGACCCTCGACGGCCCTGCCCCGGCTTTTGAGAATGAGGACGTCCTCGATAACATCACGTGGCATCCCAACATTACCGTGCGCAATGTGCATGTCAGCATGGATCCGGTGCGTGGATTCCTTCTGACCACGCGCGGGAAAGCAGTGATCGAGAACAATACATTCCTGCGTCCCGCAATGGCAGGAATCCTGGTCGAGGGTGACGCCGAGGGCTGGTTCGAGTCCGGGCCGGTGCGCGACATGGTCATCAGGAGCAACCGGTTCATCGGGTGCGGCATCGAGATCAATCCGCAGACGCATAGCGACAAGCCCGAGGAAGCGGTGCATGAGAACATCCGCATCGAGAACAACATCTTTGAAGAAGGCGGAGGTGTTTCTGCCAGGAGCGTCAATGGCCTTGCGGTGGTCAACAACAGCGCCACCGGCGGAACGCTTCCTGTCACCACCACTGCATGCGCCGGTGTGAAACGTGAAAACAACAATCACGAACCCCGGATGAAAAACGACATGATACATCTGAAGACGAAGGGCGGGCGGTTCCTCACGTTAAACACGGTTGTTCGCGTGAACCAGATCGAGGCGGCGCGTGATTTGAACGAAGGCGACGATGAAGCCGAGATTCACACCCCGGAAGCCGTTGCCGCGTTTCGCGACGCCGTCAGCAAAGGGTTTCCCGGTGCCAAGGTGACCTGGGCCTTCTCTTGGCAGGCGCTCCATGATCAGCGGACGAATTATGTCGCCATCCGCACACAGGTGGTTGGTTATCACAAGGTCTATGGCGATGAAATCACCTTCATACCGGGTGGATTTTTTGCGCCGATGTATAGTTCCCGGGCTCAGGTCAACCGGGATATCAAGGAGGCGCTCGTGAAAGTGCGCGCCATGGTGGGAGATGGCTACAAACCCAAAAGCATAGTGGCCGGTTTTCTGGCGGCCGAGAATATGCGCTACCTCGCCGAAGAGGAGGGCATCCATGTCTGTCAGGGCACGATCTGGAGCCAGTACGGCATCGACAACGGTGATGGGGACGGTTCCATCAGCTACCCGTATTTCCCCAGCCGCGAGCATGGCTGCAAACCGGCGCAGGGGCGTGCCGACTTCATTGACTGCGTGAATCTGGACGGCTGGACCTGTGATTTTCTCTGTGCGCGGCGTTTCGGTTTCGAGGACGGGTTCAACAGCCGGCTCGGGGTGGGGCCTATCGAATCGTACCGCAATCTTGGCGTGGAGAAAGGCATGGCCGAGGTGATGGCGGTCACGGCAAACCACTTTGACGATGCCTTCAAATGCAATGGATTTGGATGGGTGACCGTGTGCTGGGAAATCAGCCTGGTGAAGAGCATGAAGCCGGAAGTGTTGGACTGTCTTACACAATGGCTTCAGAACGTACGGAAGCGCTGGCCTGACGTCCGTCTTGTCACACAGGGGGAGTTCGGTGAGGCCTGGCGGCGCGATCATCCGGACAACCAAGGACTGGATTACCGGTTTGTGCAGCGCGGCACCGGAATCGGAGGGTCTGAACCCAATCTTGAGATCCGCTGGTTCATGAACGCCGATTTTCGGCTGGCACTCCTGCGTGACTGGCAGAAAAACGAATCCGGCATGGTCATTGACTTCACCCGCTATGATATGCCTGCCCGCGAGCCTGCCGACCCCACGGCCGACACCCCGACGCGGAACTGGAGTCTGATCAATTGCATGAATCAAAAGCACCAGCGCCCGGAAGATGCCCCGGTGCCTCTCGCCGCGCTCACGCACGAGGAGCAGGCTCTGATCAGAAAACATTATCCCGAACTATTTTAGAGAAACAACAACCAATCCGCAAAGAGGAAACCATGAACCGTGAAACACGCGAACAAAGAAGACTTAGCACCGTAATTGCCTATGCATCACTTGCTGCACTCTGCATGCAGTTTGCCTGCGGCACGGCTACCGCTGCAGATGCAAAGAAGCCGTACTACACGGAAGCGCCCCTGTATCAATTGCGGCCCGATCCCGCCGAGGAGGAAATCCTCTTTGGCAATGTCGGAGTATCCGGCCTGCTTATTAATTTCCACAAGGGCGTGGTCGCCACGGTTGACAAGACGCTGCCCAACACGCCCGCGGCCGGCAAGTTCAAGTCCGGGCAGATTATTACCGGCGTCAATGGCGTCAAATTGATCGGCCGCAACCCCCTCGTGATCCTTGGCGAAGCGTTGACCAAGGCGGAAGCGACCGACGGGGCACTGGTCTTTGATGTCAAAGACAATGATCAGGCGGCCGAGAAACAGGTGAAACTTGTGATCCCAGTCCTGGGATCCTATGGTGACACCTGGCCGCTCAACAGCGAGAAGTCGAAACGGATCATCAAGGACGCGGCAATGTTCTATTCAACCGATCCGAAATTCAAGCAGGAGTTCTTTGATGGCAAGGGAGAGGACGGATCCATCGGCGCCGCACTGGCATGCCTGTTCCTGCTCTCGACGGGTGATGACCAATATCTGCCGTGCGTGAAAAGGTACTTTGCGCAGTTCCCCTCGGATGTGAAGAAGATCGGCAGTCACACTTGGAACAACGGGTACAACGGCATTGCATGCGCGGAATACTATTTGCGCACCGGCGACACGAACGTGCTGCCGATCCTGCAGCACTATTGCGACGACGCGGCGCTGCGCCAGAGTTTCGGATGCGGCTGGGGGCACTGGGGATTTGCCCCGAATCCTGAGTATGTTGCCGGCGGACTAATGAACCCGGCCGGAGCGCAGGTGTTGACAACATTGCTGCTGGCGAAGGAATGCGGGGTCAACGTTGACGAAAAGACCATGATGGGCTCGCTCCGGTTCTTCTATCGGTTCGCAGGCCGCGGCACAGTTCCGTATGGAGATCACCGCGGCGAAGGCGGCCTTGGCTCGAACGGCAAGGACGGCATGATCGCCGCGGCCATGCAGATTGCCTCTGGTGCCGAGGGCCATCCACCGGTCTATACCATGGCCAGAAACCATCTGGGCATGTCCATGATTCTCAGCTACCCGCTCATGGTGCTTGGCCATGGCGACGAGGGTCGCGGCGATGCAATCTGGCGGGGCATTGGCTCGGCGTACATCCGTGACCTCAAGCCCGCGATGTACCACGATGCAATGAACCGGCTGGCGTGGTATTACGACCTGTGCCGGCGCCCATCGGGCGCTTTTGGCCTGGCGGCATGCCACGAGTTTGACGATCCCGGTTCCGGCGTCGGCATTGCCCTGGCCTACACCGCGCCGCTGAAGACATTGCGCATTACGGGCGCGCCTCGCTCGAAGTACGCCAAAACATTCACATTGCCGGCCAATCCGTGGGGCACCATGGCGGATGCTGCGTTCCTCTCCGTCGAAAAGAATCCCCAGTATGCAAAGCATGGCACGAACGAGCCGATCCATATACCCTTCTTCGCGTTGGGGTGCGCCTACGCCGAACCGCAAAGCGACCTGAAGGCGCTTCCGCGGAAGGACATCATCAAGAACGTCTATCACGATTCCTATGTGATTCGTGCCCAGGCGGCCAAGGCATTGGTGAAGGTCGGCGCATTCGGCGCATTGGAAACGATGCTCGACGATCCTGACCCGCGCGTGCGCCGGGCCGCGCTTGACGGCATGACCGACTACAATTACTGGTTTGCGATGGGCGATGACCCCATTGCCCAGAAAGACGTTTCTCCGAAGATGATTGCCTCGATAAAGAAGATGATGAGCGACACGAACGAATCGTGGTGGGTGGTTGACGGCGCATTGATGGCGCTGAACCGCGCACCGGCCGAGTCAATCAACGAACTTCTGCCGCTCATCATGCCGTGGCTGAAGCATGAGGACTGGTGGCTGCGCGAATCGGCGTTCATGGCGCTGCTGGGTATGCGCGCGGATACCAATCTGTTTCCCAAGGTTCTGCCGGCAATGCTGGACATGGTCACCAAGGAATACCACACCATGCCGCGCGAACGATGCCTGAACGCGCTGGGATCCTTGCTGGACACAAAGGCCAACCCGGCCGGGACGCAGATCCTTGCCGGTTTGCTCAACGCGGTCGAGACGACCGAGATCAAGCCTGATCGCGGCCCCTTCCTCGTTTCCGCCGAGGGCGCCTACAACACCAAGGCGACGATTAACACCTATCTGCCCAAGGAGCCCGAGACGGGATTGCGCACCGCCGAGATGATGCGCAAACGCCTCGCCTCATTCGGCACCATGGACATTGTCAGCCTGATCGGCAGTCCCAGTTCAAATCCGGAAGGAAAACCGCAAGGCCTGTACACCACCCTGGAAAAACTGAATCCGGAACAACGAGGGAAGTTGACCACCCTACTCTACACCGATTACCGGCTTGAACTGATGAAACGCCTGAAGGCGACAACCGATGGTCGCGATGCATTGCTCGACACCATTATCGACCTGTTGCGCCTCAAACACCCGGACACGGGCTGGCATGCCCTGGGCGATACGAAACCGGCCGACAGGACATGGCGTTTCCTTTCATTCGATCCGCAGCCGAAGGATGTGCTGCATCCGCGGGAGAAGAAGCGGTTCCGTGACGTCACGCTGCCGCAAGGACTGGAACAATGGTGCGAACCAGGCTTTGACGACAGCACATGGAAGGCAGGCAAGGCGCCCATTGGCATTGGTGTGTGCAAAGGAATGGATCCCTATGATGATGCGTGGCATGGCAAGACGGTCACCAACCAGTCCGCGTGGGGCACGGGTGAATTCCTTCTGATGCGCACCACGTTTAAGCTTGACGATGTTGGTTTTGATCATGTCCGGATCAGGGCGTTGATGAAACAGGGATATCGCATTTACCTGAATGGCCACGAGATTTATACATATGAGTGGTGGAAGGACACGCCGTTTTACTGCCCCATCATGCTCGAACCCGAGCAGATCACGTTTCTCAAGAAAGGCGACAATGTGCTCGCGGCATACTGCAATGTTGAATACCTGAAGGGAGAAACGTTTGGCCAGGCCGACGTGTTCCTGGAAGGGTTGAAGGTGGAAGACCTCGCCAAGTGAGGCGTTATTCGTTATTGGTTGTTCGGGGAAGACAAAGATGACACTTGTCCCGATAAAACAAACGAAACGAAGGAAACAAATGAAAACCAAGGCAACAAGAGCAGTAGTTGGCGCAGTGGTCGCCACGTCATTGGTGGCGAATGCGGTGATGGCCCCGCAGGCCGGGGCAGGCACGCCGCGGCAGGAGTTCAAGGGGCCGGTGAAAGTGTTCATTCTTGCCGGGCAGTCGAACATGGAAGGGCATGGTGGTGTGAGCACGCTCGACCGGCTGGGTGAGCACCCGACTCATGGATATCTGTTGAAAAAGATCAAGAAAGACGACGGCTCATTCGTTGTGCGCGATGATGTGTTTGTCTCTTATAAGAAAACTGACGAAACCATCAAACGTCCGTTGTCAGTAGGCATGGGTGCATGGGGGGCGGATTGGTTCGGACCGGAGTTGATGTTCGGCATCGTGATGGGCGATTACTATACGAACGAACCGGTTCTGCTGATCAAGACCTGCTGGGGAGGGCACAGCCTGTACGGGAACTTCCGTCCGCCGAGCGCCGGCAAAGCGGCCTATGAGACAGGCTACAAGCCGGAGGAGATTGGTGCATCGTATCGCAAAATGGCGAAAGAGGTGCGTGAGTGCCTGGCCAATCTCGACACTGATTTCCCGCAGCTCAAGGGGCTGAAGACCGAACTCTGCGGCTTCGTCTGGTTTCAGGGCTGGAACGACATGTGTCAGCCCGGCGATGCGATCCGGCGGCAGGTGTATGATGAATATTGCCCGAATTTCGTTCATCTGGTTCAAGATTTGCGCGCCGAGTTCAAGGTGCCGAACCTGCCGGTAGTCATTGGAGAACTCGGCGTCGGCGGAGAAAAAGCGGACAAGAACATGATGGATTTCAGGGCCGCGCAGGCAAAAATCGCGACCTGCCCGGAATTGAAAGGCACCTTGGGGTACGTGCGGACTGCGCCATTCTGGTATCCCGAGCTGGATAAACTGCCCGCAAAAATGGATGCTGAAGAAAACCGGGCGAGGAAGGCAGTTGCGGTTAAGCTCGAGGCGCAGTTGAAAGGCAAGCCGGAGAGCGCGGATCCCAGGAAAATGGAAGAACTCATAAGAGAAGCCGGTGACAAAGCGCTGATAGATGATCCGGCATATCAGAAAGCCAAAAAGGAATCTGACAGGCACGTGTGCAACTGGTACTGCCATTATCAGGGAAGCGCCAGGGTGTACTGCATGGTTGGGTATAGCCTGGCCGAGGCAATGAAGCCGTTGTTGACGACCAAGCCGTAACCATTCAAAATACTGGGAAGCTCGGCTTCAAGAGTCCGTTGCAGTCTCGCAACGACTTTGCGACAATCGTTATGATGAATGCAACGTAGTTAGTCTAACATTGTGTCCGGGAAACCGATTGCGCTACATCATCGCGTTCCACACTGAGAAGGGAAACGAGCACGCGGTTGTCCGCGACACAGGAAGGGCGGGGAGATGACGATGAGCGATCTCAGCGACCTGAAGTCCATGACCGACGACATTGTTCCTGTTGGCACAGCCGAGCGCGAACGCCGCGTTGAGAAGGCCCGCGGACTGATGGTGGCGCACGGTATCGACGCGCTCTACGTGGAGAGCGGCACAAGCCTTTTCTATTTCACGGGCCTCCAGTGGAGTTGCAGCGAACGGGTGACTGCGGCGATCATTCCTGTCCACGGCGGCATCACGTACGTCTGCCCCGCATTCGAGGAAGCCCGGCTGCGCCAGTCGCCGCCGCTGGATGGCGACGTCCGCACGTGGCACGAGCACGAGAGCCCCTTCGCGCTGGTGGCCCAGGTCTTTGCCGATCTCGGCAGGGCGTCCGGAACCATCGCGGTTGAACCACAGGTCCGGTTCTTCCTGTACGATGGTATCAGGACAGCGGCGCCTCGGGCCCGGTATGTCAGTGCCGACTGCGTGACTGCCGGATGCAGGGCGGTGAAGTCGCCCATCGAGATTGCGTTGATGCAGCGGGCGATGGATGTCACGGTGGTGGCCTATCGGAAGGCGATTGCAATGCTGCGGCCGGGCATGTCCCAGGACGAATGCAGGGCGAACGCTGCGGCGGCACACCGCGCGCTCGGTGTCGTAGGAGGGATAGATTTCCAGTTCGGCTCCGCCACGGCACTGCCGCACGGCAGTCGGGAGCCGCAGGTGCTCAGGGAAGGCGAGGTGGTGCTGATGGATGGCGGTTGCACAATCGAGGGCTACCATTCCGACATCAGCAGGACGATCGTGTTTGGCGAGCCCACGCGGCGGCAACGGGACGTATGGGAGCTCGAGAAGCGTGCCCAGGCCGCCGGATTCGCCGCCGCCCAGGTCGGTGCCCCGTGCGAGGCGGTGGATGCCGCGGCGCGGAAGGTGATCGTCGATGCCGGGTTCGGCCCGGACTACCAACTGCCCGGCCTGCCGCATCGGACTGGGCACGGCATTGGCCTGGACGTCCACGAGCCGGAGAACATGGTTCGCGGCAACATGACACCGCTGGCGCCAGGAATGTGCTTCACCGTCGAGCCGATGATAGCCATTGACGGCGAGTTTGGCGTCCGGCTGGAGGATTGCGTGTATATGACCAGCGACGGGCCGCGCTGGTTCACCGAACCAAGTCAGGCGATTGATCAACCATTCACAAGCTAGCACACAATGACTGTTCGAGAACGATTCCATGCCGCAATGAATTTCAAGCCGTTTGACCGGTTGCCTATCATCGAGTGGGCCACTTGGTGGAACGAAACAATAACGCGCTGGCACGGCGAGGGCTTGCCCTCGTCGCTTGACGGGAACGATATCCAACGCCATTTCGGCATGGACGTCTACCTGCAGGACTGGTTTCCGATAGGCAAGCCAGGTCGTCCACGGCCCGCCTCGCATGGCGCGGGCGTCATCAAGGACGAGGCGGACTACGACAAAGTACGCCCGTTCCTGTACCGTGACGATCCGGTTGACCGTGCGCGGTGGACGCAGTGGGCGGAGCAGCAGAAGCGCGGCGACGTGGCCCTGTGGTTCACCCTTGACGGCTTTTTCTGGTTTGCCCGGACCCTGCTGGGCATCGAGCCCCATCTGTATGCCTTCTACGACCAGCCCGCGCTCATGCACCGGATCAATGAAGACCTGGCCGCGTGGATGCTGCGCACGATAGACCAGGTGAGCGATGTGTGCATCCCCGATTTCATGACGTTCGCCGAGGACATGAGCTACAACCATGGGCCCATGCTGTCGAAACCGCTGTTCGACGAATTCATGCTGCCGTATTATTCCAAAGTTATTCCCGTGCTGCGCACGCGGGGCATCCTGACCATCATTGACTCGGACGGCGACGTGACGGTGCCCTCGTACTGGTTCGAGGAAGCCGGTCTCGACGGCATTCTGCCCCTTGAGCGCCAGGCAGGCGTTGACATTGTCCGTCTGCGCGCGGATCATCCCCGCATGCGGTTCATCGGCCATTTCGACAAGATGACGATGAACAAGGGCGAGACAGTTATGCGGGCGGAATTCGAGCGGCTGCTGCCCACGGCGGCCCAGGGCGGCTTCCTGGTCAGTTGCGACCATCAGACGCCCCCGGGCGTGTCATATGCCGACTACCAGACCTACCTGAGGCTGTTTAAGGAATATGCCGTGCGCGCGGCCGCGGCACAGCAGCGCACCGAGGGACTGACATTATGATAAGAACCATGATAGCAATAGAACGTGTCTTGACTCGTATCACCTGTTTGCCTCTAACTTTCTGAATTAAGGAAAAATGAAAACAAAAGAACTGACGGCGGCTGCACAGTGCTTCTTCCTCACCATGGCCGTGCTGGCGTTGTGCAGCCAAACGGTAGCTGCCGAGGCCGGTTCGGCGAAACTGCTGGACTTCACCAAGGGCGGGAAACCACCTGCCGATGCAGCTGCCTTCAACCTTCACCTTGGCATGAGCAGCGGCACGCCCAACGGCATCCTGCCGCGCGGCAGTGACGGCAACCAGCTCCTGGTCGTCAAATACACCGAAGGCCAGCACAGCCCCGGCGTCATCCAAGAGGGCGATGTGATCCTTGGCCTCAACGGCAAACTGTTCGAGCGCGACGTGATTGACACGTGGCGCGCCATCATTGACGAAGCTTCGCGGAGCGACAAAGACAGTCATGTCAGCATCGTCCGCTG
>Ga0315278_10001755_pt1 | contig 19158 bp, 15 predicted proteins | sample YL17G06_0_MG_FD_203880 | JGI IMG/M metagenome (GOLD analysis project Ga0315278, IMG submission 203880) | Sediment microbial communities from Yellowstone Lake, YNP, Wyoming, USA - YL17G06_0 | ecosystem: Environmental > Aquatic > Freshwater > Lake > Sediment | place: USA: Wyoming | collected... | reverse complement strand
CGTCGTCGAATTGATCCAGGATGCGGACGTCGTCGGGTTTTCCGTGTTGGCGCACTTCTTCGATGCCATGGCCGACTTGTCCGCTGCAATTCGGGGCAGGACGGGCAAGCCCGTCGTGTGGGGGGGCCCCCACGTTTCGGCGTCTCCGGACTCCTGCCTCGCTCATGCGGACATCCTGTGCCTCGGCGACGGTGAGGACACGCTGCTCGACATCGTAGCGAACCTGCAAAGGGGGGAGTCGACGGATCGCATTCCGGGTACGGTCTCCAGCAGGAACGGGCACGTCATCAGAGCCGAACCGAGGCGCGCGGAGCCGGTGCTGGATCGATTCCCCTACCTTGACTTCTCCTTCGACGGACACTTCTACATCGTTGGCCCGGATGGTCGAGAGCAGGTTGTCGCAGAGACTCCCGAGGCGTACCGCAAGTACCAGAAGCGGTACCCTACCGTCGAAGGGGAGTGGAAGTTGTTGCCCTACAAAACGATCTCGGCGCGAGGCTGCCCTTACTCCTGCACATACTGCTCCATCGGGTCGCAAGACAAGAAGGCGCTGCCCTTCAGGGCGAGGAGCGTTTCAGCGGTGATTGGGGAGCTCGAAACCGTGCTGGCTGCTCACGGGGACATGATCGACGTGATCAGCCTCAGCGATGATACCTTCTTGAATCACGCAGAGGCGTGGATCGCCGATTTCTCCGAGCAGTACGAAGCCAGGATCAGGAAGCCTTTCAGGGTGCTGGGGCACCCCCTGAGTACTACCGCTCGGAAACTGGAGATGCTCGCGAAAGCTGGCTGCATGCATTTCGGGATGGGCATTGAGAGCCTGTCCCGTCGCGTTCTCTTCGACGTGTTCAACCGCAAGACTCCGGTCCCGAGAGTACTCGAGAGTGCCAACATCATGGTGGAGACCGCGAAGGCCTTCAAGACGCTTCCACCGACCTTTGACGTGATCCTGGGCAACCCCTATCAGAGCCCGGACGAGAACCTCGAGTCGTTCCGATCGTTGACGCTGATTGCCCGGCCCGCGAAGTTCGTCCAGTATCACCTCAACTGGTTTCCGGGAAGCGCGATGTTCTCACGAGCCCTCGCCGACGGCATCATCACGCGCGACGACCCGATTCACTATCGGGCGTCGTATTTGGACAAGGAGAACATCGAACCCTACCTCCGAGTGCTCCACACCGCCCTGAACGAACCGACCATTCCTCGATGGCTCCTGCGGGCGCTCTCTGGCCAGCGGGTGTTCGCGGTCCTGAATCACCTGCTCAAGACATTTCCGCAGGGCGAATCGCTGGCCGCCGTGCTCCTGCGTCTGTCCCGGGCGACACCGAGGAAGGTCGTCAGCAAGATCACGGCGCTGATGAACAGGCGTGAGAGGCAAACATGGCCCGCGTGATCCGCGCGGCACGCCGGTGGCTCGACCAGGCCGCAGACGCGGCCCTGGCACGGCTCCAGGAACGGGCAGACCGGCGCTGGTCCGGACATCCGCTGTGCAAGGAGCCGCTGGCACCGACCGCCGAGTACGAGCGGCGGTGGGTCGAGGCGCGGCGGCGGGCCTACCCGGCCGTCGATCGCTATGAACGAGAGGCCGGCGCTGCGATCGATCCCGAGTGATTCCATCGCCTCGGGCTGCTCACGCAGGTGACCATCAAGTCGTCGGATGTCTGCGATCAGCACGGTCGACTCCTGTATGCGACCCTGGCGGGATGCGTGCACACCGACGAGCACGTGATGGCCGAGTTCTTCTCCATCCGGGATCAGCAGAGAACCGGGGACGTGCTCTTTTTCGACGACTACACGCCCGACCTGTTCCCGGGGGTCGTCGCGGCGGCCGACCGCATCTGTCGCGAGCACGGGTACGCCGGTGTCGCCATCGAGGCGGAACCGCGGCGGAGATACCTCGTCGCGAGGAAGACGTGACGCCCTCGGGCGCAACGCGGATGCCGCCCCCTGGAGAACGCGTGACTGCCACCCCGCCCGCCGCGCATGCCCTCGTCGTGGCGGTGAAGTACCTGCACGCCCGAGGCTACCGGGACGTGCTCGGCGACGCGTTCCGATTCGAGCTGCTGGGCGCCGAACATACAGACGCGGTCCTTCGCTGGCGGAACGACCATGCGATCATCGGGAACTTCCGCAGTGCGTCCGGCCTGACGCGGGAGGCGCACGAGCGCTTCCTGGCCAGCTATGGCACGCAGGACCGCGTGGACCTCGTGCTCGTCGACGCCGCCTGCAACGCGCCGATCGGGGTCTTCTATCTGACGGGCCTCTCGAGCGACAGGCCCGAGATCGGGAAGTACATCGGTGAGGCCGGCTACCGAGGCAAGGGCCTGGCCAAGGGGGCGACCCGGGCCCTTGTCGCCTTCGCCTTCGGCTGGCTGAGGCTCGACGATCTCTACGCGGTCACCCGGGTGGACAACGCACGCAACATCCTCCTCAACGAGGCCCTCGGGTTCCGTCGCTGCTCAATGGACACGCACGACGGATCCGAATTCGTCGTCATGAAGCTGACCCGGGCGCAGGGCGCCTAGACGATGTGCGGCATCTTCGGCATGGCGGGGTCGTGGCCGCGTCTGTGCGACGGCTACTCAGGCGGCAGCAGGCTGGGCCATCGTGGCCCGGACGCCCGGGGGCGCTGGTGCGACGACGAGGTCGTCCTCGAACACACGCGCCTGAGCATCATCGACCTGAGCCCGGACGCGAACCAGCCGTTCAGCCTGAACCCGCGGTATGTCATCACGTACAACGGCGAGATCTTCAACTTCGAGGATCTGCGGGCGAAGGTCGCCGCCGGCACGCGATTCACGACGCGATCCGACACGGAGGTGCTCTTCAGGCTGCTCGAGCAGCAAGGCACGGCGGCGCTCGAACACCTCAACGGAATGTTTGCGTTCGCGTTCTACGATCGCGAGCGGAAGCGACTGCTCCTGGCCCGCGACCGGTTCGGCGTCAAGCCGCTCTACTACCACCACGACGCCAGGGGGCTCGTGTTCTCCTCGGAGCAGAAGGCGATCTACCCGCTGGTTGACGCCGACGTCGATCGCGACGCGCTCGCCGAGTACCTCGCGTTCAAGTTCGTCTCCGGAAGCCGCACGCTGGTCCAGGGCGTCTCGGAGCTCGAGCCGGGCCATCTCCTCGAGTTCGACGTGACCGCGAACGCCTTGTCGACGCGGCGCTGGTACCAGTTGCCCGTCGGCCGGGATGGGTCGGCCAATGGGGTGGCCGAGGCGACGGAGGCTCTCCTGGAGGACGCGGTCCGCGTGCGGCTCGTCGGCGACGTTCCCGTCGGCCTGCAGCTGAGCGGCGGCGTCGACTCGTCGCTGGTGGCGTACATGGTTTCGGAGCGGCTTGGGCGGAAGCTGCATTCGTATTCCATCGGGTTCCCCGGGAGCGACCACGACGAGACGGGATTCGCGCAGCGGCTCGCGGACCGCTTCGGACTGCAGCATTGCCCCATCGAATTCACGGTGGACGATTTCGTCGCGCTGTGGGAGCGGGCGACGTGGCACAACGACGAGCCGCTCAATCATCCCCACTCGCTCCCCATCTACAAACTCAACCAGGTCGCCCGGTCGGACGTCACGGTCCTGCTCTCGGGCGAGGGGGCAGACGAGGTGTTTCTCGGGTACGATCAGCACCGGCGGTACCTGGGCCTGGAATCGCTGGACGACGCCGCGCAATTCTACCGGTTCCTGCCGCACGAGACCGTCCGGCTGGCCCTGGCCCATCGGGGTCCTGCGACAGAGGACGATGTCGGCTGCCGCCGCGCCATGGCTGGCGAAGCGGCCGGGGCGCCAAACGCGCTGACGATCCTGGAGTTCCAGCTTCACCTGAACACGCTGCTCAATCGGATTGACAAGATGTCGATGGCCAGCGCCGTCGAGATCAGAACCCCGTTCCTGGACGTCCGGCTCGTCGAGTTGGGCGTTCGCGCGCCGATCCCGAGCCTGGTCGGCAGCGACGGCGGGAGCCGGAAGCTGCCGCTGATGCAGCTGTACGAGAAGTTCTTCGGTGACGGCCTGTCCCGGCGGCCGAAGATCGGATTCAGGGTGCCCTTCGATGACTGGCTGCGCACCGACGATCGGTTCCGGGACACGGTCCTTCAACTGATTCTCCAGCTGGAGGACGGAGACCTCCTGTCTTCCGCGTACGTCCGCGGGCTTACCGACCGTCTCCACCGGCAGACGTGGGCGCCGGAGGTCTTCCGCGAGGCCTGGGTTGCGGCCAACCTGTCGATCTGGCACCGCCTCTTCACACAGGACCGCCACTCGCCGGTGAGGAACTCTCTTGGCAACGGCTGACCCCCGCGGGTGTCCGGGCACGAGCCTGGTGGCCGAAGGACACAGCGCCGGCTCCTGGCCGCTCGAGCGATCGTGATGCCCCTCCGAAATCCGCGGGTACGGGCGATCCTGTCGCAAATCCACGGGTGGCTTCCCGCGCGCGGACTGGCCGTCGTGGGAGACGGTGCCGGCTGGGCGCTCGACCAGGATGCACGGGAACTCGTGCGGACCATGCGGCGGTGCGGGCACAGGGCATCCGCGCGGTTCGCACCTGCCCGGCACGGCGTCGCGTTCTTCGCGTCACGGGAGCAGGCCATCGACCAGATGGGACGCTGGCGGCGGATGGCCGTCTCGGTCTGCATGCCGTACTACCACGGGTACCCCGGGTGGGGCGAGGAGTCCTTCAACAGGGTCTACGAAGGTTTCCGCCGCAACCACGAGTATGTTGCCCGCGTGCAGGTGACCCACGCGCGGATGCGAGCGTACCTGTTGGAAACGGGAATCAGCCCGGCGAAGGTGCATACGATACGCATCGGTGTCGATGCGGCCGCGTTCAGGCCGCCGACGCCTGACGAACGGGTCGCGGTCCGGAAGCGTCTGGGCATACCCGAGTCTGCGCTCGTCATCGGTTCGTTTCAGAAGGACGGAGTCGGCTGGGGAGAGGGTCTGGAGCCCAAACTCATCAAGGGTCCTGACATACTGCTGAGGGCGCTTGCGCTGGTGAGAACCCGAATGCCGGAGTTGTTCCTCCTGCTCTCCGGACCCGCCCGTGGGTACGTCAGGCACGAGTTGACCGCGGCGCACATTCCGTTCGTGCACGTAAACCTCAGCGACTATCGCGAAATGCCGGCGCTCTATCACGCGCTTGATGCGTACGTCGTGGCATCACGCCAGGAAGGCGGCCCGAAAGCGGTCCTGGAGAGCATGGCCGCGGGCGTGCCCATTGTCAGCACACGCGTCGGACAGGCTGCGGAGATCATCCTGCACGGTCAGAACGGATGGCTGGCTGACGTCGACGATGCAGAGGCCATCGCGCATTTCACCCTGAAGTCGCTGGGCGACCGGGCGTGGCTGGCGGCCTATCAACGGCACGCGCGCCGCACGGCAGAGGAGAACGCCTACGAGGCGCAAGCACCCCTGTGGATGGCCTTCTTCGACGGTCTGCTGCCCCGGCTATGAGTCAGCCACGTCCTCTCGGGTCGCACCCAGCTGCGCCGGCGCCCTGAGGCGTCCCGTGCCGCGGCGCCAGGGTGCCGGGAGTCCGGCAGTCTACAATAGGGAACTGGCCGTTCTGCGCTACATTAGGAAGCGGGTGCACCCAAACTCAGCATGTGTGGCCAGGGCGTGCCACCCGTCCAGACTCGGTTCAACGACGAATTCCAAGGGATTCTAGCGATATGAGCATTTCAGCATTGCTGCGGCGCCACGCCCAGCGGATCAGATCATCGAGCACCCCAGGACGAGACCTGTTGGCCCTGATCGCGAAGGTCGCGGGCTTGCCCTTTCGGGCGCCGGACGGGTTCTTCTTCAAGCGCCTGTCGTTGCGCAACTCCGCCTCCCGAAGCTCGTCTGACGATGCGTATGCCTTCAGGATCAACAACTGGACTCGCAGTGCGCTGAAGCTGCCGTACAACTTCAACTTCTCGAAAATCGAGCTGGAGCTGACGACGTTCTGCAATCTCCAGTGCAACAACTGTGATCGCTCCTCTCCGCAAGCTCCGTCGACTGAGAACATGTCGCTTGAGCAGATAGAGCGGTTCATCCGCGAGAGCGTGGAATGCGGCAAGAAGTGGAGGAAGATCGTCCTTCAAGGCGGCGAACCACTGCTGCATCCGCAGATCTACGAGATCCTCAGGATGTTCGTGGACTACAAGAGGAGTTTCTCGCCCGGGACGTTCATTCGAGTGACGACCAACGGGTACGGCGCGAGAGTGCAGCAAGTGATCAAGGACATGCCTCCCGAGATCTTCGTGATGAACACGGGCAAGATACCGATCAGCAGGGAAGGCCACATCAAGATCACCGGACGGCCCGAACCGGAGTTCGACACGTACCATGCCGCCCCAATCGATATCGCACAGGCAGCCGGTCGTGAGGACATCGACTACCGGATGGGATGCGACATCCCGCAGTCCTGCGGGATGGGTCTCACGCGGTACGGGTTCTACCCCTGCGGAGCCGGCGCGAGTGTCGACCGGGTGTTCGGGCTCGACGTGGGAGCGAAATCGCTGTCCGCCGTCAACCCCGCCGACTTCAGAGAGGCGCTGGACAAGTTGTGCCGCTACTGTGGTCACTTCAAGACGAGGAGCCGGTACAAGCTGAAGGGGGTCGGCCCGATGACAAGTGGCGACCAGACGACGACCCTGAGCTGGCAGCGGGCGCTGGGGGAGTACAAGAACGTCGTGCCTCGGCTGACGCCATACTGACCACCGCTCCGCCGGCGATCGGCGAGTCCACCATGAAGAAAGACTACCTCCCCGTCGATGAGGCGGACGCGGCGGTCGACGAGACGGGTTTCGTCGAACGCTACTGGACCGACAACTGGAAGCATCACGATACGCCGCCGGACCTGTCGACCCTGGCCCGTCGCGACGAATACCGGCTCATGCGCCCGTTTCTGGCCACCCTGCCAGCCGGCAGCCGCATCCTCGATGCGGGATGCGGCCTGGGGGAGTGGACGGTGTTCCTCGCTCAAGAGGGATTCGACGCCGTCGGCCTCGACCTGAGCGCGACGGTCATCGACACACTGACGGCACGGTTCCCGGCGTTCCACTTCGTCCGCGGCGACATCCGGCGCACCGGCTTCGAGGCCGGGTCGTTCTCGGCCTGCTTCTCCTGGGGCGCCTTCGAGCATTTCGAGAACGGGCCCGGCGAGTGCCTCGATGAGGCGCGCCGCATCCTCCGCCCGGGGGGCTGGCTCTTCATCAGTGTCCCGTTCCAGAACTGGCGCCATCTCCTGCGAGACGCCGGCCGGCTCGAGCGCTGGGATCCGGAGTTCAACCCCACAGACGGCTACCGTCGGCCGCACAGGTTCTACCAGTGGCGCCTGACCCGCCCGGAACTGCGGCGCGAACTGGAGCTGCACGGCTTCCGGGCGGAGCGGATCACCCCCATCCATAAGCTCTCCGGTGCGGGGCGCTGGCTGCAGTGGAGCGTACCGGTGCTGCGTCCGAACACGCGCGCGTACTTCCTGGCCCGACGGGCGTGTGCGGCCGTGATGCCCGCCGCGTATGTCAGCCACATGCTGCTGGCGATTGCCGAGCGGAGATGAGGCTGGTCGTCTTCTTCAGCCGCGGCATGTCGCTGGACGGCTGGCGTCGGGCCGGCATTCTCGACCGCGAGCTGTCGCTCTACCGCGGCCTCCTGCCTCACCTCGAACACCTCGCCTTCGTCACCTACGGGGGGGCCGACGAGCATCTGCTGTCGGCATCGCTGCCAGGCGTCGACGTGCTCCCGAACCGGTGGGCGCTGCCCTCGAACCTCTACAGCGTGCTCGCGCCGCTGCTCCACCGCCGTGCCCTTGGCAAGGCCACGGTCTTCAAGACCAACCAGATCAATGGCGCCTGGTGCGGCGTGATCGCGAAGCGCCTGTTCCACAAGAAGCTGGTCGTCCGGTGCGGGTATCTGTGGGCGGACTTCATGGCCAGGGAACGCGGGGCCGGGTGGCGACGCCCGGCGGCCCTTCGCCTCGAACGGTGGGTGTTTGGATCGGCCGACGAGGTGATCGTCGCCACCGAGGCCGATCGTGACACGGTCCTCGCACGCTACCATCTCGATGCTGGCCGCGTGTCCGTGATCCCGAACTACGTCGACACCGCGATTTTCCGGCCGATGCCGGACACCAAGCCAGAGCCGGGCCGCGTGACGTTTGTCGGACGTCTGGACGAACAGAAGAACGTCGGGGCGCTGATCGAGGCCCTGGAGGGCATGGAAGACACGACGCTGGTCATCGTCGGGGACGGTCCGCTCCGGGCCGGACTCGAGGCGGCGGCGGCCCGACGCCGCGTGAACGCGACCTTTCTCGGCCGGAGGCCGCAAGGCGAGCTTCCGGAGTTGCTGAACCGGTCTGCCGTGTTCGTGCTGCCGTCGCACTACGAAGGCAACCCCAAGGCGCTCGTCGAGGCGATGTCCTGCGGCGTGCCAGTCGTCGGCACCCGCGTGCCGGGAATTCGGGAAGTGCTCGAGCACCGCGAAACGGGCTACCTCTGCGGCACGTCGCCCGGCGAAATCCGGTCGGCGCTGCGGGAAGTGCTTGGGGATGCGACCTTGCGGACCAGGATGGGCGCCGGTGCGACGGCCTACGTGCGGAGACGATGTTCGTTGGACGCAGCGATCGAGCAGGAACTGGCGGTGCTGCGTGCGGTCTGACGCGGGCGCCACAGGCCGCGGCTGAGCCATGATCCCGAGAGTCAGCGTCGTGCTGGCGGTGTGGAACGGCGAACGCCATCTCGAGGCGGCCGTGCAGAGCGTCATGGCCCAGAGCTTCGGCGACTTCGAGCTCATCGTCGTGGACGACGGATCCACCGACGGGACCCCGGACATTCTCTCGGCTCTGCGCAGCCAGGACTCCCGAGCCGTCGTCGTGCGCCAGGAGAACCGAGGCCTGTCCGCATCCCTGAACCGTGGCATTGCGATGGCGCGTGGCGCGTACATCGCCCGGCAGGATGGCGACGACCTCTCCCTTCCGGGGCGCTTCGAACGGCAGGTGGCTTGCCTCGATGAACGGCCGTTGCTGGCGGCCATCGGGACCTCTGCCGCGGTGATGGATGGCTCCGGTGAGGTGTTCGGCGCGGTGACGGCGCCGTGCAGCGCAGCGGCGGTCAGGGCTGGGCTCCTGACTCTTCGTGTCACACCAGTGCACGGCTCGGTGATGATGCGGAGGAGTGCATTCGAGGCCACCGGGGGCTACCGGGAGGCGTTCCGGCTGGCCCAGGACTACGACCTCTGGCTTCGCATGACCTCGCGGTACGACTTCGACAACCTGCCCGACGTCCTCTATCAATGGCGGATGACTGAGGACAACGCCCGCGGGCCTAAGCGTGCCATGCAGTTGAAGTACTGCGGCATTGCGCTCGTGTTCGCCCGCGAGCGCGCGCGGCACGGCCAGGATTCCTACGCCCAGCTCGAGAGGCATGCCGGCAACCTCGACGCGTTCGCGGCGGACTACGGCGGAGGCGCGGCCGTCCATGCGATCTGGGGGGAGCTGCTCCTGCGTGGTCTCGGCAACTCTCCAGGCGTGCGCTCTCATCTGAGACGTGCCGTACTCCGGGGGCACCTGCGGCCATGGACCATCGGCCTGTTCGGGTGGGCCCACATGGGGCTGCCCTGGCCCGGTGGGCGGCCGCTGGCGCCGCCGCGCAGGCAGCACTCCGTCCACGAGGGCGCACGGCCTTGAGAATCGCCTTCAACACGAAGCCCGTCGCCGGGCCCTGGGGGGGCGGCAACCAGTTCGCCCAGCAGTTGGCCGCGCACCTGAAAGCGCACGGACACCGTGTGTCCTACCGGCTGTGGCCCTGGACTGAACGCATCCTGCTGCTGGCGCCGCGCCCCTTCCATAACGTGACGTTCGACGTCGAGGACATCCGGCGTTTCAAGGCCCGCCACCGGTCGGTCAGGTGCGTGCACCGGATCAACCAGACCAACATCGGGCGCGGTACGACCGCTGTCGACGATCTCTTCAGGAAGGCCAACGACGTTGCGGATGTGACGGTGTTCATCTCCGACTGGGTCCGCGACTACTTCGCCGCACGATGGTTCAACGCCGAGCGGCCGCACGCGGTCATCCACAACGGCGCGGACCCCGCCGTGTTCTATCCGGATCGGGCGACGTGGGATCCCTCTCACGGGACCTGCCGGCTGGTCACGCATCACTGGTCCGAAAACTGGAACAAGGGCTTCGCTGTCTACCAGACCGTCGACCGGATGATTGCGGACGGCCAGCTGCCCGGGTTCGACCTGACGGTCATCGGTCGATGGCCGAACGGTGTCGTGTGGCGCGCCGCCGCGACCCACTCGCCGGTCCCTCCGAGGGCGCTTGGCGAACTGCTGCGACGTCATCACCTCTACCTGACGGCGGCGGTGGCCGAGGCGGGCGGCATGCATCACATCGAGGGGGCGCAGTGCGGCCTGCCGCTGGTCTACCATGAAGACGGCGGCGGAATCGTCGAGATGGGCCGCAGGTATGGCGTGGCGTTCCGGGAAGACGTCGGCGCGGCACTGCTGACCGCGCGCAGCCGCTACGCCGAGTTGCGTGATCACGTCTTGCGGCTCGCGCCGTCCGGATCCGTCATGTGCCAGAGGTACGAAGCCGTCCTGACGGCGGAGGAGCCATGAGCCTGGCGGCCTGGACAGGCGATGACGCGCGCCCGGGCGTCCTCATGGTCACCGGTGCGTATTTCCCGGAGATGAGCGGTTCGAGCCTGCAGTGCCGGGCGCTCGTGCGCGAAGTGCGTCATGACGTCCGGGTCGCGATCCTCACCACGACGACCGACCGCCGTCTGCCGGTGGAGGATACCGTCGACAGCGTGCCCGTGTTCCGCGTCTTCGTCGACCCCAACCGCGCGTCGTCGAAACTGATGGCGGCCTGGCGTATGGCCCGGATTCTGCTTCGCGAGCGGCGGTGGTTCTCGATCCTCCACCTGCACGGCTACTCCCAGAAGGCGGTCCTGCTCACCGTGCTCGCACGGCTGACGCGGGCTCGTGTGGCGTTCAAGATGACATCGGCCGGGTACGACGATCCGGCCTCGATGAAGACACGGGGACGCCTGGCGTACTGGAGCTACTCGCGGGCGCACGTGTTCTTCGGCGTGAGCCCCCGATTTCAGGCGCTTTACGCCGCGTCCGGCCTGCCGGAGCACCGGTTCCGGCTGATCCCCAACGGCGTGGATCTGGAACGGTTCCGGCCTGCGACCCCGGACGAGCGGCGGGCGCTTCGCCTCGAGCTGGGTCTTCCGGCCGAGGCCCTGGTGGTGCTCTTCGTGGGGTTCTTCTCCCACGAGAAATGCCCGAATCTCCTGTTCGACGCCTGGATGCACATGGCGTCCGGCGCGGTCCCGCCGACGGTGCTCGTCTTCGTGGGCCGGACGCGCTCGGCGTACTACGAGGTCGACACGAACCTGGCCATCGACATTCGGGATCGAGCGGCCCGCGCGGGACTGGACGGGCAGGTCCGGTTTGTCGAGGAAACCCAGGAAATCGAGAAGTACCACCGGTCGGCCGACCTCTTCGTCCTGCCATCGTTGCGCGAGGGCCTGCCCAACGCCTTGCTCGAAGCGATGGCGTGCGGTACCGCGTGTGTTGCGACACGGCTCGACGGTGTGACCGACACGCTGATCGACGACGGCGACAGCGGCATCCTCGTCCCGCCCCGGGACGTGCCGGCGCTGGAGGCGGCGCTGGTGCTGCTGGCGTCGCATCCCGACCGCGCCCGGGCGATGGGCGTCCGTGCTCGGGAGCGCGTCGCGTGTGATTTCGACATGAAGAGCACCGCGCAGGCCTACATCGCGGCCTACCGCGACGTTGGCCGGCCGTCGAGCATCGGCTCGAGGCCGAACCCGGCGAAGGCGAGAGTGCGGTAGGTGGATTCGCGTCCTACGACGGCGGAGAGCTTCGTGACTCGCGTCATGGGACTGCCCCTTCTGAGCGGGCTCGGCGCCGGCGCCGCCGGTGTGCTCGTGGGCGTGGCCTACACGCTTTCGCCGACCACCGTGTGGTTCCTGCTGTTGATGCTCGTCGTCTTCGCCTGGGCCCGGCAGGGTCTTGGGCCCCGCGAACAGCGCTGGGTCATGGGCCTGCTCGGCACCGCCCTGATCACGCGCGTGGCCGCGCTGGTGGTTGTCTTCCTGCTGGCCGATCGATCACGGGATCCGTTTGCCATCCTGTTCATCGATGAGCGGCTCATGATCTCGCGGTCCATGTGGATGCTGGAGTTCGCGCTGGGGAAAGAGCTGGCGCCAGACGACCGCATCGGTTGGTACGGCTTGTACGGGCGCTCGGGCCTGCAGGACATCCTCGCGTACTGGCAGCTGTGGTTCGGACCGGCCCCTTACGGCGTCCGCCTCCTCAACGTCGCCATGTGGCTCACCGGGGCCGTCGTCCTTCACCGCACGGCGCGCTGCTCTTTTGGACCGCTGCCAGCCCTCGGGGGGCTCGGGCTCGTCCTGTTCATGCCGACGCTGTTCGTCTGGTCGGTGTCCGCCCTGAAAGAGGCGCCGTCGTTCTTCCTGACGGCTGTCGTCATCGCGAGTGCCGTGGCCGTGGTTCGTGGGACTCGACGCTCCGATCGTGTGCTTGCGGCCGTGCTCCTGGTCGTGGCGGTGGCGACCATCAGCACGATGCGAAACACCTCGCTGTTTGTCACATCGGGAGGGCTGGGGTTCGCCGCCGCCGGCTGGCTGCTGACGCGCCGCGCCTGGGTGTGCGCGACCGTGCTGGCTGTGGCGGTGGGGGTCACACCCTGGGCGGCCCGCCTGCCGGCCGCCGAGCACTTACTCATGCAGCAGTTCCGGCAGGCAGCCGCTTACCACTTCACCAATGTCTCGGTCGAGGGCTACTCCTATAAGCTGCTCGACGAGGAGTACTACGACCCGAAACACGACGCGGGGATCGATTTCAGTCTCCTGAAACCGGACGAGGCCGCACGCTTTGCGCTGCGAGGAGTCACGCACTTCCTCACCGCTCCCGTGCCCTGGAACGTCGTGTCCACGCCGGCGCTCGCATTCCTCCCGCAACAGGTGGCCTGGTACATCCTCGCGGCGCTCGCCGTCGTGGGCGTCGGAGCGGGGTTCCGTCGGGACCGCGCCTTGACGTGGCTCCTCGTCGGCAACGCCCTGGTGGGCAGCGTCACGGTTGCGCTGTTTGGTGGCAACGAGGGTACATTTGTGCGAATGCGCGACTCGGTCGTGCCGGTGATTGTGTGGTTGAGCGCGCTCGGCGGATCGGTCGTGCTCGAGTGGTACGCCCGTTACTTCTCCCAGGGGGCTACGCATGCGAATGCTCGATGACAACGGGCGTGTGTTCGGCAAACTGAACCTCATCGACGCCAGCGTGGCGCTGTTTGTCGTCGTGCTCGTTCCGCTCGCCTACCTGTCGTGGCAGCTCTTTCGCCAGCCGCCTCCCGTGATTGACTCGATCGTTCCTGAGGTCGTCTCACCCGGCAAAGACGCCACAACCGTGCAGCTCAGAGGTCGGTACTTCCGGCCGGCTCTGCGTGCGAACGTCGGGAGTGTCGGGACCGAGTACCTGTATGAATCGCCGGAACGGGCCGAACTGCGGGTGCCTGAGATCGGGCCGGGCACGTATGACCTGGTCCTGTTCGACGCCTTCGCGGAGATCAGCCGCCGCCCGAACGCCCTGCGAGTCGAGTGGCCGCTCGAGGACGTCGTCACGGCGCTTCCCCGAGGCAGACACCGGGAAGCCCAACGCGTCGAGCTTCGCGGGTGGCACCTGGACAAGCTCATGCAGGCCTACGTCGGAGGGAAGGCAGCCCGGTATGAGTTCATGGAGCCGGATCGAGCCGAAGTGGAGCTGCCCCCGCTCGAGCCGGGCACCTACGACGTCGTCCTCGTCAAGAAGGACGACGCCACCAGGAAGCAGCTCGGCCGGTACGAAAAGGCCGTCACCATCGTCGAGCAGCGAGTCGTCGTGCGCGCCGTCGCCAGGCCGGACGTGATCGACAGAATCAAAGAAGACCTGATTGCTCAGGCACAGTCGAGGGTGACCACGCAACGGGCGATCCTGGAATCCTACGCTGTGACCGACGAGTTCATGGGGACCACGGCGAGAGACGCGAGCAAAGGCCGGGTCTTCGCCATTCGCGCCATCGTCCGGGTCGGGGCCATCAGGACGCCAGAGGGATGGCAGTTTGAGGGGCTGCCGCTCAAGGTCGGCGAGTCTTTTCACCTCGAGTCTGTGACCTATGTCCTCGACGGAGAGGTCCAGAGCTTCGGGCCGGCGACGGTCCGAGAGCGGTGAGCATGTGACGCCGGGTTGGCTGATGAAGAAGACCTCAGAAGACAGCGTCGCCGTTCGAAGGTGGAGATCGGTCTGGAGGGGCAGCAAGCCTGGCCTCAGTCCGACGCGCCTGGGGCGTGCGCTGTCGGCGCGGACGTCGTGGATCGGGACACGACTGGCACGCCATCCGGCCACGCTCGATTTTCAAGGGGCGGTTCGAACCGTGGAGGACAGCGCTCTGCTCTCGGCAGCCGACAGGATCTGGGTTGCCGTCGCACAGGCCCAACGCCGCAGCGCCGCCAGGCGGGTCGTGGACAGGCTGATTGAGCCACTCGAGCGATCGCAGCGGGTCCGTTTCATCGGTTGGATCATCGTCGTGGCCATGTCGGTGCACGTGATGTTGAGCGTCCACGTCCTTCGGCAGAACTGGCGCAGCGCGACGGTGTGGCTACTGCTCCTGGCGGGCGGTTGTGTCCTGGTCGCTGCCAGCCGTCCCTTCGCCTCGGCGTGGGCACACTCGCGTTGGAGACCGCCGTCGGAATGACCACTGCCGCCACCACGCCGGACCGCCCGGACGATTTCCGCGTCGTCGTCGCGCCTGCCGCCATCGCGGGCGGGACACCGTCGGCGTCGCCGCGGCCTGCGCGTCGTGTCGTGCGGGTCATTACGCGGCTGAACATCGGAGGCCCCGCGATCCAGGCCGCCAGTCTGGTACAGCGGCTGAAGAAGGTTGGCTACGACACGCAGCTTCTGTACGGCCGCCTGGCTCCCGGGGAGGGCGACATGCGCTACCTCCTCCCGCCAGACGACCCCGGCGAGTTCGTCTCGACGATGAGCCGCTCGGTGGCGCCGCTCCAGGACGTGCGTGCGTTCTGGCAGATCTACCGCGCGATCTGCCGCGTGCGCCCGGATATTGTGCATACTCACACGGCCAAGGCCGGCGCGGTCGGACGTCTCGCCGCCGTTGCGTACAACCACACGGTCGGGCGGCGCCGGCCGGCGTGCCTGATTCACACGTACCACGGCCATGTCTTCGACGGGTACTTCGGCAGCGCCACGACACGCGTCTTCGTGGCGGTCGAGCGGTGGCTTGCGCGGCGCACGGACGTGCTCGTCGCCATTTCCGAGAACGTGAGAGATGACCTGCTCGAGACCTACCGTATCGCCCGTCCCGGACAGATCCGGGTGATCCCTCTCGGTTTCGATCTCTCACCGTTTCTCGCGATCGACCCGACCGCACGGGAACGAGCCAGGTCCGCTCTTCGCGTTCCGGGCGACCGGACCATCATCACGACGGTCGGACGGCTCACCGAGATCAAGCGCCACGATCTGTTTCTGCAGATGGCCGCGCTCGTCGCGAACCGGCGGCCGGACGTGGAGTTCCAGATCGTCGGCGATGGCGAGTTGCGCGGGCGTCTCGAGGCACTCGCCAGGACGCTCGGTCTCGGTGATCGGGTGAGATTCCTCGGCTGGCGGACTGACCTGGCGACGGTCTACGGCGCCACCGATGTGTTCGTCCTGACGTCACGCAATGAAGGCACACCGGTCGCTCTCATCGAGGCGATGGCGTCCGGTGTCGCCGGCGTGAGCACCGACGTCGGCGGTGTGAGTGATGTCGTGCTCAGCCCCGACATCGGCACGCTGGTTCCCTTCGGTTCGCCCGAGGCCCTTGCGAACGCGGCTCTGGAACTCCTGGCGTCGCCGAGTCGCCGCCGCGCGATGGGGGAGTGTGCTAGAGAGGCGGTACGGTCCCGATTCCACGTTGACCGACTCGTGCGCGACATCGTGGGACTCTATGACGAGCTGGCGGACGCCCCGCATCGGCCCCGGAGCACTCAGATTCTTTCCACGGACTCCTCCGACGATGTCTAGCACGGCGGCCGGGCGCACGACGAACGCGCTCCTCAAGCGCCTCGACAGGCTCCCGCTGCCCATCTCCGTGGTGCTGGTCCTGTTGCTCGCGGTCTGGGCGGGGTTGACGCTGGTCTCCGGCTCGTTGGAACGCCGCATAGCCGGCCGGATCGGCGTCATCGAATCGCTCTATTCGTCGCCGGACTTCGGCGGTGCCGCCCTGCTCAGCCGTCGCGTGACCACCATTGACCTGTCGTTTGACGGCGCGGGCGTGGAGGCCCCGGAGCGACTCTTCTCGGTTCGATGGACCGGTCTGTGGGACGTTCAGTCCGACCATGTCGACCTGTATGCGGGCGCCGACGACGAGGTGGCCGTCTTTGTGGACGACCAGCTCGTGCTTGAGCGCAATCCGCGAGTCGGCATGGGCACGGAAGGTCGCACGCTTCACCTCGCCAGGGGCCTTCACCGTTTGAGGGTCGAGTTTGTCCAGTACGGCGGCGGCGCCAACCTCAACGTGCTGTGGGCGCCGGAGGGCGGGTCTCCAAGGCCGCTGACGCCCGAAACCCTGTTCATTGCCCGGCCCGACGACCGCACGCTCTCGACGGCGAGGCGCGCATACGCCTTGCGGCAGGCGGCGGACGTCTCGTCGAGGGCGGCCGAAGCCGTGTTCGTCCTGCTGCTTGGCGTCGCGCTGCCGGTCCTGTGGCGCCGGTTCGCCATGGCCGATCGGCTCGCCCGGCTCGCCGGACTCGCGCGCCTGGGATATGGGCGTGCGGCAGCGTGGCCGGCAGAACACCCCCGCCTCGCCGCGGGCCTCCTCGGGGCGCTACTGGCTGCCGTGACGCTGAGGGCGCTGGTCGCCCGTCTTCCCGGTTTGAATCCCGAGTCGCTCTGGTCCGACGATCTGGCGTGGGCCGCGCTGACGCGAGCTCCGGACCTTGGCACGATGCTTCGAGTGCCGACCAATGCCCCGCCCGGCTTTCTGATCCTGCTCCGCCTTTCCCGCACGCTGTTCAGCGACCCCGAATGGTCGGTGCAATTGCTGCCGTTTGTCTGCGGCGTGGCGGCCATTCCCGTCATGGCCCTGGCGACGCGGCAACTCACGCGCAGCCGGGGACTGGCTCTCCTGGCGGCCGCCCTGACCGCGCTCAATCCGCTGCTGGCGCACTTCACGGTCTACGTCAAGCAGTACTCCCTTGACTTCCTGAGCAGCGCGTTGCTTCTGCTGGCGGCCGCGAGATTGCTGGACGGCCGACCGATCCGTCCCAGGCACGTTGCACTGTTGACGGTCTTTGCAGGCCTGACGCTCTTCTGTTCGGTCTCGTCCGTGTTCCTGAGCGTGCCCATCATGGGCATCGTGGCTCTGCGCGCCGCGCTGAGCGGGCGACGACGAATCCTGGCCGTTCTGGTGACAGCAGGCATCTTCGCCGTGATCCTGATTGCGGCGTACTTCCTGTATCGCGGTCGAGCCGCCGAGCTCATCCTCTACGACTTCCGTCAGAATCTCCTCTGGCGATCGTACGATGTCTCGGAGTTCTGGACGTTTCTGGCGACCAAGGGGAGGCGCATCGTCGAGACGAGCCTGCCCAGCTGGAAGGAAACGGAGGCCTGGAATCCGGTCACCGTTTCGTGGACGCTTCCCTTCGTCGGTCTGGGCCTGGTCTGGCTGTTCGTTCGGAAGTCGAGTCGCGCCATCGGCTGGATCGTGGTCGGGTTCCTGGCAGCGTTCGTCTTCGCCGCCTACACGGAACTGTATCCGGTCACGAACGACCGGAGGAGCATCTTCGCCTTCCCGGTCTTCATCTGCCTTTCGACGATGGGGTGTCACCTTCTGACCGAGTGGCTTCCCAAACGTGAAATCGTGCGGCTTGTTGCGGGACTGGCCGTCGCCGGGTTCTCGCTGTATGCGCCGATTCGTGCGACGTACTGGCCCGTCAACGACGCGCGACTGATCCAGCGCGTGTCTGTTCTGCTGGCACCGGCCGATGGCCTGATCCTCTCGCCGTCCGGAGGCGATCTCGCGGCGTACTATGGCAACTGGCCCGTCGTGATCGACACCGGGAGGACAACAACCGCCGCGGAAAGGACCGGTATCGCCCGTCCCTTGACCCTCCACGTGCCCGTCACCAGCCGCAAAGCGAAGGCGGCAATCGGTCGGTTTCTGGCGGTGTCCCGCCCGGCGCGGCTATGGTACGTCGCGTTTCGCACGCCGGAGGAGGAGGCGGTCTTGGGGGATCTGAACGCACGCGGGTACGACCTGACCGTAGTGGAGCGCACCGCAAAAGGGACACTGTTCCTCGGCGCCATGCGCTAGCACGCGCGCGTCCAGTTGTGCGCCGTGCGGGCCATGCCCGGCTCCTCACCTAGGATGGCGGGCTCGGAAGGCCTCGGCGTACGACGTCAGCGTGACGCCCGTCACGCCGTCGCCGGCCAGATGCTGGAACACCGCCGCGAGTTTCGCCAGGAGGTTCGCCACATCCGCCTGCATGGGGTTGTGCGGCGATCCGCCGGGCATCAGTTCGGATGAGTGAAACGTCATCTGGATGACCGGCAAATCGAGCGTGCGCGCGGTCCGATAGACCTGCAGCAGCCTGTCGACGGTCATGTCCTGGAATGGCCGGAACCACTGCGGCGCCACGCGAAAAAAACGGTTGAAGCCCCGCGCCGGGGCCGTCTTGCGATGCCGCCCGTACCACGTCGATAGGAGCGGAGACCGCCGCATCAGGTCATTGGTCTGGAGAATCGTGACGGGCACTTCGACCAGTCCAGACGCGCCCTCCCGCCCCGCATCGCCCCAGGCGACGTAGTACGGCCTGACAGGCGCCTCCCGGAAGTCCTGCCCGCGCTCCTTCGCCCCGGCGTCGGCCCACGACACCAGCGGGGTGACCGAGCAGTCCGCTACATACCCGAGATCGAGCAGCGCTTCGATGTGCGCTGCCGAGAAACCCCACCGACCCGCGCGGAAGCTCTTCGGCCGCGTCCCTCGCCTCTCAGCCAGCACATCCGTCAGCACCTCGAGCTTCTTCCGGAACAGCGAAGGCGGGATTTCGGACGCGTACGATGTGGCCCGCTTGGTCCCGTC